>Ga0316202_10000549_pt1 | contig 39221 bp, 36 predicted proteins | sample 3monrhotite_MG_FD_204934 | JGI IMG/M metagenome (GOLD analysis project Ga0316202, IMG submission 204934) | Microbial mat bacterial communities from mineral coupon in-situ incubated in ocean water Damariscotta River, Maine, United States -... | ecosystem: Environmental > Aquatic > Marine >...
TAATCAATAGCCCCTTCATATTGTTTTGCAATGGTAAGGATGCACTAGATTGACTACCATAAGCCGCGCTACATACGTTGCATTATTTTTTATCATTGCATCATTAAGGGGAACTCATGGCTAAATCATCGAAAGATTTAGAACTGTTACACGCTCGAGATGCTTTGGCTGTTGCTAGAATTAAGCCATCTGCTTTGCTTGAGCGTTTTGCGCGCATGCACAGCACAGAATTAGCTGATTTATTGCTTGCCTGTAAAGATGATAGTCAGCGCCGTGAACTGATCCATTGTATTCCAAATGTATTGCTGGGTGATACGCTTTTAGAACTTCCAGAGGGTATGCAGGAAGATTTACTTGCTGACTTTAAGCCGCATGAAATTGGTGGTGTGGTGGAACATCTGGATTCGGATGATGCTACGGATATTTTGCAGGTGGTGGATAAAGACGTTGCCGATGAGGTGATTGAATCCCTTGAACCAGACGAACGTCGTGAGATCGGGCCGTTGATGAAGCATGACGAGGAAACCGCTGGTGGTCTGATGCAGGTCGAACTTTTCAAAGTGCGTGATGATTGGAAAGTTAAAAAAGTCATGCGCGTTTTAAGAAGATGGTCAAAAGACATCGAAAATTTAAATTATGTCTATATCGTGGATGATGAAGATCGCTTGGTGGGTATGCTTTCCCTCCATCGTTTATTGTTTGTTGAGCCTGATGTGTTGGTGATGGATATTGCAGAGACAGATTTACGCAGTGTATTGCCAGAACAAGATCAGGAAGATGTTGTTAAAGTGTTTGAAAAATATGATATATTAGCGTTACCGGTTTTAGATAAACAGGGCGTGTTGGTTGGCCGTATTACAGCCGATGATGTGATTGATGTGATTCAGGAAGAAGCCACCGAAGATATGTACCGTTTGGCAGCATTATCTGATCAGGATGATTTGGCGGAGCCTGTTGGTATTACAGCATGGCGACGCGGGGTGTGGTTAGCAGTGAACTTGGTGACTGCAATTATTGCTTCTATCGTAATTTCACAATTTGAAGCGACGATTTCACAAATCGTGGCATTGGCCATTCTTATGCCGATTGTTGCTAGTATGGGCGGTATTGCAGGCACACAGACGTTGACTGTGATTGTGCGTGGTATTGCTCTGGGACGTGTGACTTATGCCAATGCTCGCCGCACCTTGATTAAGGAAACCTCTGTAGGAGTGTTGACTGGTTTAAGCTTTGCTCTGCTGGTGGGCATCATTGTATCTTTTTGGTTTCCCCAGTTTGGTATGGGTTTGGGTTTGGTGATTGGAGCCGCAATGCTTATCAACCTTTGTGCTGCAGGCTTGGCAGGCGCATTGATTCCACTTACTTTACAACGCTTAAAGATTGACCCTGCTTTGGCCTCAGGCACAATTTTAACGACGGTAACGGATGTGGTTGGCTTTTTAGCATTTTTAGGTTTGGCGACGCGCTTCTTATTATAATCTCTTAGTGGAATGAACTACGATGCTTTGAATGCTGGATCAAATTGTTGATTAAGGTATGCGACAATATCATTGGATTCGTACAACCATGTGGTTGTTTCACCTTTATCAATACGTAGGCAGGGCACTTTTATTTTGCCGCCTTCTGTTTCTAATGTGTTGCGATGTTCGCCACCACGGACTTGTGCATCACGGTACTCCAAAGGAATATTCAAGCGGTGGACAGTACGGCGTGTTTTAATGCAGAAAGGGCAAGCAAAATACTGGTACATGGACATGGATTTCACCTGCTTGTTTATGGTGTCTTGCACTTCTTGCGAGCGTTTAATTTTACGCGGGCTGGTTAAAAAGCTGATGAATGCCATCAGTCCACCAACACCTTCACGGAAAATCTTTAATAAAATAGCTTTTATCATGGTTAACACCCCAAATGCGCAATAGTGAGACGCAAGATAGCAGAGAATGCGTATTCTTTAAGCGTATTATAATTAGTGCTATTTTATATTGATATTTGACCTCACGGATGAAGTACCCACAATCACCAGTATGAAAGTTGCCGTATTGTTATTAGCTGCTGGTCGAGGAACACGTTTTGGTGGTGAAATTGCCAAGCAATATGTGAAAGTTTGTGGAAAGGAAATTCTACTGCACACCTTGCATAGCTTATCTCAAGAGCCGCGTATTGCCGTGGTGCAGCCAGTGGTTGCTGAAGGAGATGTAACGTTTTCTGAGGTTGTGGCAATGCATGACTTTCCTTTTCAGCTACTGCCTGCTGTGACTGGTGGAGCAGAGCGTTCAATTTCCATGCAAAAAGGTTTGGCAGCATTGCCTGACGATGTGGATATGGTGGCAGTACATGATGCGGCTAGGCCCTTGGCATCGCAGAGTGTGTTGGAAAAAGTGTTGGATATGGCAGCGTTACATGGCGCAGCCGTTCCCGGTATTGCAGTGCATGACACGATCAAACGTATCAATGAGTCTGGTAAAGTGCTTGAAACGCCAAGTCGCTCTTGTTTGCGAGCGGTACAAACACCGCAAGTAGCGCGTCGAGATTGGTTTCAACAGGCGCTTGAGAAGGAAAAGCAGCGTTTGCACCTGCACACTGATGATGCTTCAGTACTGGAAGCTGCTGGGTTCCCTGTTTATGTATCACAGGGCGATGTAAACAATCGAAAAATCACCACACAGGATGATTTATTGTGGATGCAAACACTGCTAGAGGGAGAAGGTTTATGATGCGTATTGGACAAGGTTTTGATGTGCATGCCTTCGCAGAAAATCGAAAGCTAATACTGGGCGGCGTTGAAATTCCTTATGAGCTTGGTCTAGCAGGGCATTCCGATGCAGACGTGTTAATTCATGCGATATGTGATGCTTTGTTGGGGGCTGCTGGTTTGGGTGATATAGGGCACCACTTTCCTGATAACGATCCGAAATATGCAGGCATTGATAGCACGAAATTATTGTCTGAAGTGATGTGCAGCTTGGCAGATAAGGGCTTAAAAGTGGGTAATATAGATGCGACAGTAATCGCGCAAAGGCCCAAATTAGCGGCATATATCCCTGCGATACGTGAGCGTTTGGCAGGGCTGTTGGAGATTGAGATAGACTTATGTAATATCAAAGCAACGACGACAGAAAAATTGGGCTTTACAGGGCGTGGGGAAGGCATTGCGGCGCAAGCTGTGGTATTATTATTTATAGCATAAAAAAAGCCTCGGAAACCGAGGCTTTTTTTGAGTCTGTCTTACAGAGACTTAATGTGTTTGTGAGCTACCAAACTCAGGTGTGTAGTCACTGTCAAACTCAGTTTCTAATTTGTGCAGATGTGATACAAATTTTTCGGCATAAGGTTTGCTTTGTGCCATGACCTGATCATCATGCATACGAGCCTTTGAATTTGATACTTCAAGCTCTTCTAACACAGTATCTTGGATGAAGCTCCATACTTCTGGTGATAGAATATCACCATTGTTGATGGTACTAAGAATGATATGCTGATTGTATGGTTTTAAATCAATAGCAATACCTTTATCTGTGCGATATAAGACAACTTCTTGACCATCTGAACGCTCTACCAAGCCATATGCGTTGGCTTCATTATCTTCTGCATATGATCCTGCTTTCAATTTGGATTCTAGGTGATGGGTGCCAATAATGCTGTGGAATCCAAGTAATGATGTATGTAACTCTTTCATGATGTCCTCCTGACCGCGGAATGATGCGGTACGCAATATGAAGTCAAGCATAGTTTGGGCGGTTGTGCTACAAATCCAACAAGAGCTGTGACATTATGCTACAATCGCTGCATGGAAAGTACTGGTTTACATGATTTTTATTTTTTTTGCGATGGCGAACACCGTGAGCTGTATTCGATTTTATTGCATGACTGGCAGGAAATGGGTTTGACTTGGCGCTGTGACTCAGGTGTGCTTTCTCTGGGTATCAATTCAGTGGTGAAAGGCGGCATGTTTGTGTGTTTTTCATTGCATGCGGGTGGTGCAGCGCCATCGTCTATTCGCTTGGATATGGAGCAGTGGCGTAAGCAGTTAGGGCAAGAGGATACAGCTGTTTTTATTGCTGAAATGCGCCGTCTTCAAGGTGTAAGTTGTCAGCAGCGTGAGTATATCTTTATGATTGAAAATCCAGCTCATATCTTAGCACCTGTACAGAAGCAATTAAGGAATATCATGCATAAATTCGGGGTGACATTACCGAATAAAATAGCTTCTTAACGCCCACAGCACTGTTTAAGGGGTTACAATCACCATAGAAACCTCAAGCGCCTGTTCAGGCACATTTTCAATGACGAGTGTGAATGCGCGTTTTCTGCCCGCACCAACAGGTACCTGATCAATGTCAGGAACTATATAAGGTACATGGCGTATTGTGGGAAGGCTGGGGGGCTCTGTAATGGCCATAGTGCGCGTCTGGATGGCACGGCTATTGGGCATATCAAAAAAACTAACTTGTATGGCTGGAGGTGTTTGGTCGCTAAGTAATAGGTTTTGAATATAGCCGTCAATAAAGAGTACGCGGCTATGATCTTGGCGGTCAATCCACTGGCTATGGATATGATCCTTTAGAATGCTCCAGTCCGCTGGGTTAGAGGCGACAGAAACTTGCATATTCATCATAAGACTGCGCACCCAAGGCTGCGCCAACCATTGCTTTTGATTCTGCCAAAGACCCAATCCGCTTATGCATAATAGGACTAGTACAAGCCAATGCCAAATGCGTGTTTGACTACGTCCAGCGAGAAGCCGCTCTTCGGATAACTGCATTTCTGGCAGGGTATCTTGTTTTGTATCGGCCTGTTCTGCATTGAGCTTGGTGGCCTTATTTATTTTCTTAGGGGGATATGTGGGTGGATCGTTAGAGAGTGTCTCGGCGTGAGTGGTTGCTGTTTTTTCTAAGAGTGTTTCAGCATGCTCAAAAAGAGATGTTTCGGGGTAGCTGGGGGATGTTTTTTTTTCTGGTTGCCCTGTATGGAATTCAGCGCCGCAACGATGGCATACCAGGATGGCATTTTTAATAGTGGTGGCAAGTTGGTACTTAGCCTTACATTGCGGGCATGAGATAAGCATGGCGATATGCTGAAGGCTTGGCGAAGGTTTGTCAGCATGATGTCAGTGCTTAAGATTCGATATTGCTTGGATACAAGGTGCAATTGCTGTCATATGCGTTACTGTTTTGCCATGTCAGAGCGTAAAAATATCATAGATATGCAACAGTTGATGCTGCGTTACCCCACAGGGAAAGTCGCATTATCGGGTGTGAATTTAACGATTTCTCAGGGTCAGTTTGTTTACTTAACAGGTGAAAGTGGGGCTGGAAAGTCATCCTTGTTACGCATGTTTTATGGCGGCTTGCGACCATCTTCTGGGCAATTGAAAGTGCAAGAAACCGATATGCGCATGGCAGGAGAAGCTGTTGTGCGTGCTGTGCGCCGGCGTACAGGCATTGTTTTTCAAGATCATCGTTTACTTTTTTCGCGGACTATTTTTGAAAACGTTGCGCTACCTTTGCGTGTCCAAGGCTGGAGTAATGAACGCTTGATTCCGCGTGTGCGTAAAGTTTTAGAGTTTGTTCGTTTGGATGATCGTTTATGGTCTTATCCAGAAGCGTTGTCGGGTGGTGAGCAACAGCGTATTGCGATTGCTCGTGCCATGATTGCCACACCTCCGGTTGTGTTGGCTGATGAGCCAACAGGAAACCTAGATGAAGAGACTGCGCGCCATGTGCTTGATTTGTTGATGGGCCTCAATGAGCTGGGTACGACCGTCATTATGGCGACCCATGATTTGCATTTGCTTAATTCGCACCCTGGGCGCGTGATACAACTGCATGCAGGGGCTTTGGTGGGAGATTCTTATGCAACCAGATAATGTGCGTATTCATTTGCCCGGTGGTATGAATATGCCGCCATTTGGCATTCATCAATACCTTGCTTTGATCATTGTTGCAGTATCGTTGTGGGCATTGGGTTCGGTGTGGATGGGCTTGCAGGCAACAGGGCAATGGGTTGGTACATGGCAGCAGCAAATGGTGTTGCATGTCTATTTGCCACAAGAACATAAAAAAGAATTGCAGGCCCTAGAAGCAGGTTTACAAGGTGTGGATGGTGTAGCGCAAGTGGAGTACGTAGCGCGCGAAGATTCAGCGCAATGGATGCGACAATGGCTGGGTAGCAGCACATTGGATGTAAAGACATTGGCTGAGCGTTTGCCTGAAACGCTGCTTGTTCGTTTGTTGGATAATGAATCGGGGCAGTTTATTGTGGATGATATTCGCGATGTAGCGGAGCGTATGCATGCGGCGATGAATGAGGATGAAGTACAGTTATTGGGCATGCGTGAAGTGCTTGATAAGGCTGAGACTTTAATATGGTTTGTGACTGTTTTACTAGCTTTGGCAATGGCATTGATTGTTTCTAATACATTGCGCATGATTTTATTAGCCCGGGCAGATGAAGTGCATTTGATGCGCTTGATGGGAGCCAAAGAGTGGTTTGTACGCATGCCATTTGTATTGGAGGGTGTGGTTTTGGGTGCAGGAGCGGGGCTGCTTGCCTGGTTGTTACTTTGGCCATGGATTTGGGGCAGTAGTGAATGGTTGGCCGGCTCTATGATTGAATTGCATGTGGGTATTTTATTGTTGCCCTTATTGATTGGCGGTGCCTTATTGGGCTGCTTGGGCGCATTAATTGCGACGGCTCGTTTGGTATCCCCCGATAGCGTTGCGGGAGCTTAAATACCTTTGGTAAGTGATGAATGTTTAGGGCTCTTCGAATAAACTATGAATTCTCATTTTAGACCCAGCACAAGTCCAGCACAGGCAAAACGTTCGTTAAAATAGCTCGTGGCTGCTAGTTACTCACTTCGTATAGAATGATTTAGAGTTACTTTTACTGAGTGTGTTGGCTGATGGTTTCCATGATTCGTAAGCGTTGCTCATCAGCATGTTGGGTTAAGCTCTTTTTTAAGGGAGGGTAGGCTGCAACAACGGTTGTAAACACCTGTATGGGTATGTGAGCAATGGTTAGCTTATTGAGCGTAACCAAATTGGCGGGTGATGTGACATCACGGATAGCGGATGCATCACCGATGAGTGAGCCACACGGTACGGATTCAAGCTTGATGCTTTTCCCCTGCTTTGTTTTCATCGTGTAATACGCTTTGCCTGTGACAATGAGGCTGATACCATCAAAGCTGGCACCAGCTTTATAGACAAGGCTTTTCTCGGTGTAGTGTAAGAAATTTGCTTCTTGAGCCATATATTGGCGTAAATTCATGGGGATTTTTTTTAAGATAGAACAGTTGGAAATCAATCGCAGCATGTGACGGAAATTAGCAGTGTTTTCTAATAATCCTTGAATTTCAGGGTTTTGTGTGAGCCATGCAAGGAGTTTTTGTCGTGGTAGTTCTACAATGGTAGTCTTACAATTTGCTACAATACTGGCGAGTCGGAGGCCTGGGTTGAGGAAGCATGCTTCACCCACAATATCATGCTGTTGAATGAGGTTTAAGAGTGTTTTATCCCCATGTTCATCTTCAATAAATACTGCGAGCTCACCTTCTAAAATAAGTGAGAGGGTGTCACCCGATTCACCTTGTTTATATAGAGTCTCGCCTTCGCGAAGCTTTTGTTGATGTAAGAGTATCCATAATTTTCCAAAAGCTTTGCGCAGTGCTGGGTATAAACGGTTATGATTATTTTCTTGATGAAGACTTGAGGATACTTGCCCCAATTGCGGATAGTGGCTTGCCAATTCCCTTGCGTCTTTTGGAGATTTTTCTTTTAAAATATCATGCAACCGCTGTAAAACTTCTAGTGCAGTTGCTTGCTTGTCGGATGCTAAACACAGGTCTGCATAGTGGCGAAGATAGTCTGTGTTATCGGGGTAGCTATCGACCAGGCCAGCATATGCATTTGTTGCCTCTCGTAAGGTTGCTGGCTCAGTTGGAATGCTTTCTTGCTGAGTCATTAAGCACTGGCTTCTTTTAAGTCAGCAAGATTTTCTTTATACATGCATTTTTCTACAGTGAGGTTGTGCTGTACCTTTAGGTCGACTTGGCGCGGTGGCACGTCACTGCCTTGTATATCCATTTCTATATTGACGACTGGACGTAGAGGTAAGCGTGGATGAACACGGATAACCATGCCAATTTCTCCAGAGTTTAATTGCACATATGTGCCAATGGGATAAAGAGAAATAGATTCAATAAGTGCTTTGAGCATCATGGGGTCAAAAGATTGTTTATGATGTTTGACGATCTCACGAATAGCGTCTCGGGGCAGCAAACGTGCACGGTATGGGCGGTAATGAATGAGTGCTTCAAACATGGATAATACACCTGTTAAACGAGCGCTCCACGCAATATCTGAGCCTGATAAGCCGCTTTCTCCACGCCCATCATAACGCTCAGGGCTTTGTGCTGCTGCTTGTAAAATACAAGAGTCAGTCACATTACATTGTTCAAGGAAAAGGTAGCCGTTGTGGGCAGCATTTTTAATTTTAGTGAGTTCAGCTTTATTGAGGCGTTCTTTTTTGTGGCGAATGTCAGGTGAGACTTGTGCCATGCCTATATGGTGTAGCATGCTAGCTAAGGTGTGGGCGCGCAACTTATCATGGTCGAGTTTTAGTCGTTGGCCAGTTTTGATGGCATAGAGCATCATTAAAATAGATTTTTGCACCAAACTTCCAAGATCCTCATCAATGAGTCTGATTTGTTGCGTTTGTTGGGCAATGTTTAATTCTAGTGTGTCCATGATGATGTCGTGCTGTTTTCCATCAACCAACTGAGATAATAAGGCACTGATACACTTGGATAAAGGGACAATATCGCTAGGGGTGTTTTGTTGAGCGTGTTTAAAAAGCGTAAGTACATGCTGCGTACAATCGCTTAGCCAGTGATCATCCGAGCTTTGTGGCGCTATTTCGCTATTAGTATGCTGTACGGCTTGGGGCTGTGGGTCTTTTGAAGTGGATGGCTCTTCATCAACGAGTAAGTCATTCTTGTTTGAGGGGGAGGTTGCTCGTGGCTGATGTGTTTGTAACCCTTCATCAGGAAGCAGCGTTTCAAATGACGCATCATTTTCTTGAGGCGGACTCAATGGCTGGCTAGTAGGTGTTACACTGCTTTTATTTTGCTGCTGATGTGATCGTAGTAGGTCAATATACTTAGCCATGTTAACAAGGGTACCTTTGCATGGTTGCTTCTACCAGCTTACTGTCTAGAAGTGCGGCGCCCTCACGCATGCCAACCAGTAAGCAGCGATCCAGTAAATGGTTAATGCGACGAGGAATGCCTGTGGTGTGTTGGTAAATTCTTTCAACAGCTTGGCGGGTCAAGATTGGCTGTGTGGATCCAGCTATACGTAAACGATGCAGGATGTAGTGAGTTGTATCTTGAGCTTGCATTTTCTGCAGATTTAGATGAAGGGCAATGCGTTGTTGTAACTGGGGGATTTCCGCAATTTTACGTTGTAATTCGGGCTGTCCTACGAATAATAACGACATGAGAAAACGCCCTCCAAGTTGAAAGTTTAGCAGAAGGCGAAGCTCTTCAAAAGTTTCTAGAGAAGGTATGCTTTGTGCTTCATCAATACAAATCAATGTGTCTCGCCCCGTTTCGGCGTTTTTAATAAGGTGTTCTTGAAGTGTATGCAGCATGGAGCTGCGGTCATTTTGATTAGGTTCTAGGCCAAGTTGCTGGCAAATTTCAAAAAGCATTTCTATGGATGTAAGACATGGGTAGTTGATAAGGGCGATATCAAAACGATCTTCTGGCAAGCTAAGTAAAGTACGTTGTATTAACGTAGATTTTCCGCACCCAATGCCACCAGTTAAGGCAATGGCGCCTTTGCGCCGCATAATGCCATCCTGCAAGTCTTCGCGAAGAGTGCGGTGCACATCTGATTCGAAAAAAAAATGCTCATCAGCAACATTTTCAAATGGGAAGAGGTTAAGGTTCCAGTGCTCAAGGTACATTGTTTTAACCTACCTCTTGCATGTGAGTGTCATTATTTTTGGTAACATGGTGAATTTTAGCCCCCGGGTTAAGCTAGTAAGTTTCAAAACCATAGATGTGATTACTTTCGATGCACGTTTTAGTGCAGTTTTTGAGTAATCAGGCGGTTGTACGATATAGCTATGACCATCAATGACATGCCTACCGCGGTAATATCGCAAATGGTAGAGGGGTTCGTCAAGTTTATTGTATTTTAAGGAGAAAGGAGGCATACTTCAGGTCACATATCCATATAGTGTTGTAAGATATTGATAAATAAGTACAAGAGGCTATATTACACATATATTATGCTTGTATTCATGAGAAGATTATTACTTTTTTTAGTGTGCTGCGGAGCCTTTGCTATATCTGGGTGCCGCACAGTTGTGCCTGATCCAACGATGCCTGTGGCGGTGAATCAAGTGTCGCTGCCTGAATATAGCATGCATAATATTGGCCCTCACCGTGTAGCTGAATCACGCGCAGTGCGTTTTGCTGATTTTAATCAAGATGGTCTTCTAGACATGTTTGTAGGTGGGCGAAAATCCGTTGATGGGTTTCACGTTGAATGGGGTGATGGTGCTGGGCATTGGCGTGTTCAAAATGGCCCTGTAACCAGTATGCAGCCAAGAGATTTTGCTGTGGGTGATGTAAATAATGATGGCAACTTGGATGTTTTGATTGGCGGTGAAGGTGATCAAAAAGGCTTGCAAATTTGGACATTGGATGAGGGCGGCAAGGTTTGGAAATTGTTGGCTAACCCTGTTGAAGCTGGGTTGTTTCATGCACTTCAATTGCAGGATATGAATCAGGATGGCTGGTTGGATATTGTAGCTGCACGTTTTGATAATGTGCGTGACGGTGGCATCTACGTTTTGTTAAACGATGCTCGTGGTGGTTGGTTGCCAGGTGTGGGGCCTATGGTTGCGGGTTTATTTACGGATGTAGCAGCAGCAGATATCAATGCTGACGGTGCAATGGATATTGTGGCGTCAAGGCGTGGTGGTTTGGGAGCGCGCACAAAAGATAAAGACTGGAGTCAAACGGGCGGGGTGCAGATTTGGTATGGTGACGGCTCGGCGCGCTGGGAACCGAAAGCACTACCTGTGGGTGCTGATGCTGAAAGTGTGGCGGTTGCAGATATAAATGGTGATGGTCGCTTGGACATTATTGCAGGCTTATACCAGCAAGGTATTGTAGGTTGGTTAGGCGGAAAAGAGGGCTGGCAGCAGCGCGTGATAAGTAAAAAAGGTAGTTGGGGCGATGTTCGTGTCGGTGATCTCAATGGTGATGGACAAAGAGAGTTGGTTGCATCATCCAAAGATGGTGGTGGTTTGGCAGTGTGGCATTGGCAGGTTGATCAATTTGTTCTTAAACCGCGTTTGATCCCAGATTACGGGGTTTATTTCGGACTAGATTTGGGCGATGTGCGGAATGATGGAAGTTTGGCGATTGCAGCTGTGCGTGCTGATGGTGGGGTGGAGGTATGGTCGGGTTTAAAAGCGCAACCAGAAGCTCTTAAAACATTCCAAGGAGGCAAGCTTGGTGAAAGAATTTCATTGTTTTATGCTTCTGGAAACGCTTCTTTAAATACAGACTCATTGGGAAAATTAGAGGCTTGGGCTGCAGATGTCGGTGGTTTGCCTAGCTTGCGTTATGAAATTGAAGGGCATGCCGATGTACGTCCGATACATTCAGACTTATACCCGAATAATAGAGCCTTGTCCCAAGCACGTGCCGAATCGGTTGTAGCTTGGTTACATGAGCAAGGCGTGCCGGCTGAAGCATCGCATGTTCGTGTGGTGGGGGCCGATGATCCTTTACCAGTGGGAACCGACCCGCTTTCTTTGAAGTTAAATCGCCGAGTTTTTGTGCAAGCATATAAAGTTGAGAGTGTGCGCCTTCCTGAGGAGCAAGCTAAGGATGAATCCAACGATCTTTTTCACCTCAGTGAAAACAAAGTATTTAAAACGATTGATGGCATACCTGGTTACAGAATAGGCGCAGGGGATTTGCTATCGTTGACTTTTTGGCAGGGTGGTAAGAGCACGGAATATAAAGTGACGGTGCAGGTGGATGGAACAGTATCTCTGCCTTATCAAGCAGCATTGCAGGTATCGGGCTTAACCCCGCGTGAAGTGGATCAACATATCACAAAAATTTTAGAGCGTTTTGAGCGTAAACCGCGTGTAGATGTTTTGGTGCTCAAAGCGAGAAGTAAAACAGTCAGTATTTTTGGTGAAGTACAAGACCTTACGCGTCAGCCGACGGGGCCTGGGACGTATTTTTTGAAGGGTAGAGAAAGTTTGGTAAATTTCTTGTCGCGGGCTGGAGGGCCAGGGAAAGACGCTGATTTGACTAAGGTGCAGGTTTTACGTGATGGCAAAACGGTAACACTTAACTTGAACAAAGCTATCAAGCAGGGTGATTGGAAGGAAAATGCCATACTGGATGATGCCGACACTATTTTTATACCATCATTGGCACAGTCCAAGCGTAGGGTTTATGTATTAGGTGAAGTCGAAAAACCTGGTATTGTTGAATTTATAGGGGATATTAACTTTTTGGATGCCGTTGCCAAAAGCGGCGGGCTTGGCAAGGATGCCTATTTGGCAGATATCCGTGTATTACGTGCCAGCCGAGATGCACCGTTGATTTTGCCAGTCAATTTTGAACGTTTTATGGAAAAAGGTGATTTGTCACAAAATATTACCTTGCAGGATAAAGATATGATTATTATCCCTAGGCGACGGATTGCCAATTGGAATGCTTGGATTGCTGATATGATGCCTAGTTTAAATGCGGTGTTACAACCGATAAATTTAGTGTCACAGATTTATACTATTAGACGATTGTCGAAAAGGCTTTAGGATATGGCACAGGCATCAACAGCTATGAGCAGTTATGAGCTCAACCTTGAAGAGTATTGGCAGGTTATTCTTCGTCGGCGTTGGATTATTGTTTTTTGTGCGCTGTCTATTGGCTTATTTAGCGCCTTGTTTACTTGGGCAAACCAGCCCCCAGCATTATATAGCTCTACATCATCCATTAAAATTGAAGCCTCCTTGGATATCGCTCAATTTTTTATGCGCGGAGGTTCATCGCGTCCATTCAATGATATGACAACACAGTTGGCGTTAATTCAGTCTTATGCATTGATGGAACGGGTCGCGCAACGTTTGGGAAGGATTCCACAGGCATTAAGCAGCGAAGAGATTCGAGCAAACCCTGATTACGTCGATGAAGTTTTGACTTTAAAAGGTAATGTGGATGCTGAGCAGGATGGTGACACGGGTATCATTAACATTTCGGTTGTATCTGACAACGCCGACTATGCTAAAGAGTTGGCGCAAGCTGTTGCCGATGAGTTTCAGACATTTAATGTTGAAGAAAAAAATAAAAAGGTATTTGAAGCGAAGAAGTTTATTAAGCAACAGGTGGTTGTAGTAGGCGACCGTTTAAAGAAGGCTGAGGAAAGAGTTCGGGATTATAGGCAACAAAATCACTTATCATCTGCCAACAGTAGTTCTGAAGCGGTTGCTAAGATTATTGCGGATTTAGAACAGGAGCACAGGCAAGCCATCGCGCATTTAAATGACATGCAGTTTTCATTGAAAGAGTTGCGTCTACGTGTGCAGCGAGGTGGCTGGGATTATAAGGCTGTTTCGGTGCCAGGCAATGTCAGTGCATATTTTGATGAGTTGAACAAACGCCTTGTTGAAATGGCATTGAAGCGTACAGAGCTTTCAACCAGTTATACCGATGCACATCCACAGATTCAGGAGTTGAGGCTGCAAGCTGAAGATATTTTGGCTAGCATGGTGGATGAGCTTGGCAAACAGGTGAATTTAACGCAGCGGCGCATGCAGGATATTCAAGAAAGTATGAATAGTGCAGAGCGTAAATATCAGGGGGTTCCAGAGCAGGCTTTGGAATTACAACGTTTGCAACGTTCGGTGACCAGCAATGAAGAGTTGTTTAGTTTGTTGGAGAAAAAGTATCAGGAAGTATTGATCAAAGAGTCGGAGAAGGTTCAGGATGTCTCTTTGGTTAGACCTGCGATGCTTTCTCGTGTGCGTATTAACCCCATTAAAGTGTCGCAAACAGGTATCGCGGGTTTAATTTTGGGTCTGGTACTGGGTTTGATTGTTGCGCTTATTTTAGAAACCATGGATACATCGGTGGGTACGATTGAAGAAGTGGAACATTTTTTAGAAGTGCCTGTCATCGGCTTTGTGCCACATTTATCACATGAAGAGGGTATAGAGTTATTTTCAGGCGAGGATGGGCTGGAGACGAGTGGCTCAGCGCTGGAGCGACAGTTACGTTTGGTTAGTCACTTCTCACCACCTTCCACCATTGCGGAAGCATACCGCAGTTTGCGTACCAACTTGTTGTTTTCACAAGCTGGTGAAAACCGTGTTATTTTGGTAACAAGTTCAACCGTAAAAGAGGGTAAAAGTACCATTGCAGCCAACCTTTCTGTGGTTGTTGCGCAACAGGGCGCGCGCGTACTGTTAATTGATGCAGATATGCGTAAACCCATGCAGCACCATACGTTTGGCCTCAAACGTGCGCCAGGTTTGGGTGAGGTCTTGTTAGGCCAGCAGCATTGGCAAGATGCGGTTAGCCGTTTCTCGGATGTGATGCTTGGCGATATGGGTATTGACCAAGCATTGATGACGCCAGGATTGGATCAATTGGATGTTCTTACATGTGGACAAGTGAATGCGAACCCTCCAGATTTATTGGGCTCACCACTGATGTCTACTATCCTAGATGAGGCGCGTGAAGAATATGATATGGTGATTCTTGATATGCCTCCTTTATTGCATACCACAGATGCAACAGTGATTGCTTCCAAAGTGGATGGTGTCTTACTGGTTTATCATATTGGCTCAGTGGTACGTGGTGCTTTGAAACGGGTGAAGGCCAATATTGAGAATGTTGGTGGCCGAGTGCTGGGTGTAGCGCTAAATGGTGTGCGTGGTGATCTTTCTCCTGATTATAATAACTATAAAATGGACCAGCATTATGCTTATGCTTATGGTGAAAATGAGATGCAGCGTAAAAATTGGTTCGAACTTAATATCAGTGCAGGTAAAAAATATATTGAAAATATAAGGAAGTTTATTTCTGAGTATTTGGGAAAGGGCGGTTAAGTGCAGCGCGACCTTACTCGTTTAAGGCAGCGTAAAAGCCGTAGACATAAGGTTGTTGGTTTACTTGTTTTATGCGTATTGGTGGCGTTGGTCATGGTTATGCTGCGCGCATGTTCGGATCGATTTGCCGAACCGTATAACACACAGTACCAGCCCATGGACACGATTCGAAAACAGGGGAATCACCCCTGATCCATCAAACCATACGGGTGCCTTTTCCACCAGCTGTGATGCTGACTTTGGTGCTGACTATTTTATTATTGTATGCGGCGTATGTGTTAGCACCAGGCTTGATTGGGGGGCCAATTATGCTGATTGGTGCTTTAATGATATTGGTGGTGGCTTTTACGAGTATCGAACTAACGTTGTATTTGTTGATTTTATCTACGCTATTATCGCCAGAATTAACATTCGGGGGCTCTACAGATGCTCAATTAGCAAGTGGCATGGTCAATACCACAGAGTCACGTGGTATTACATTACGTTTGGATGATATTTTACTAACCTTGGTATGTGTTACATGGATGTTTCGCATGGCTATTTTTAAAGAGCTTGGCTCGGTTCGGAGTACACCTATTAACCGGCCCATTGCATGGTATTGGCTGGTCGCATTGTTTGCGACAATCATAGGCGTGTTCGCAGGGCGTGTGGGTGGGTACGGCTTCTTTTTTATTATCAAATACTTAGAATTTTTTGTTCTTTTTTATATGGTTATTAACCATTTGCATGATGAAGATGCCATCAAACGCTACCTTCTTATAATGATAGTTACCTGTGTTTTAGCAAGTTTAGCAGGGATTGCCCAAATTCCATCTGGAGCGCGTGTGTCAGCGCCATTTGAAGGTGAGTTGGGTGAGCCAAACACCTTTGGCGGCTATCTCGTACTTATGTTCTCAGTGGTTTTAGGTATATTTTTACATGCGGGAAAAGGTAGGCGGTGGTATCTTGCATTGTTTTCAATGGCCATTATTTTGGTTCCTCTAGCGTTTACCGAATCACGTAGTTCTTATTTATCCTTTGCGGTTGCGATTATGTTTTTTATTTTCTTGTCTAAAAATAAACGTTTGTTAATTGCGAGTTGTTTGGTGGGGATGGTTCTTTTGCCTTTTGTATTACCCCAAAATGTGATTGATAGAGTGATGTTTACCTTTAATCAGTCGGAGCAGCAAGGGCAGTTGTCTGTTGGAGGTATGAAGATTGATACGTCGACAAGCGAGCGCTTAAAATCATGGGAAAGTGTGCTAACGAAGTATTTTCCCGAGCACCCTTTGATGGGTGTTGGGGTGACAGGAGGTCCATTTTTGGATGCACAGTATCCGCGTGTATTGTTGGAAACAGGTATTGTTGGCTTGGTTTTGTTTTTATGGTTTTTACGACGGGTATGGGTGTTGCTGCGGCAATGTTATAATGAAATAAACGACTCCATACTTAAGGGAGCAGCATTGGGAGCAATCTGTGGGTTCGCAGGCTTATTGGTGCATGCCATTGGTGCGAATACCTTTATTATTGTTCGAATAATGGAACCATTTATGATTCTGATTGGTTTATTGATGGCGGCATTGTTTCTTGAGCGCGAACGTGTTGCAAAGGAAAACGAGGAGAACTCCTTGCAAAGTGATGTGAGTGAGCAAGTATTGATACGATGAAAAATTGTGGGAAATTTATATTAAGGCTATTTAGCCTGCTTTGTTTATGCTGTCTCCATGTTTCTTTGCTAGAAGCAGCAGAGGTGCGGGATGTCCGTTTGTGGACAGCACCTGATCATACGCGTGTGGTCTTTGATTTAGATCGAAGTATTGATTATGAGGTTTTTCGCTTACACGCTCCTGAACGTGTCGTGATTGATATAAAACATTCAAAAATTCACAAAGTAACACCCTTAGCGCTGCCTGACCCTGTGATTAAGAGTGTGCGTTATGGCGCACCTAAAAAGGGTGTTTTGCGTATTGTCCTAGATATTCAGAAAAAAAATATTGGGTTGCGCTCATTTTTATTAAAACCCATGCAGGGCAAACCGCATCGCTTGGTAGTTGATCTTATTCGTAAAGAATCGAAGTTAACCACGCAAGTAAAAAAGATGGCTGTAAAAAAATCAAAGCGTGAAATTGTGATTGCTGTGGATGCAGGGCATGGCGGAGAAGACCCAGGAGCTATTGGTCGTCATGGTTTGAAAGAAAAAGACTTTACGTTACGTGTGGCTAAAAAATTAGCAGCCCTTATTAATAAGAAGGCTGGTATGCGAGCTGTGCTTACGCGCAAAGGTGATTACTTTGTACCGTTAAGAAAGCGTGTGCGATTGGCGCGTAAGGCAGGTGCTAAATTGATGATTAGTATCCATGCCGACGCAGTAAAAACGCGTAGCGTGCAAGGAGCAAGTGTGTATACCTTAGCTGAACGTGGAGCAACGCCAGATAGAGTCGCGGTAGCCTTAGCGGCCAAAGAAAATGCTGCAGATGAGATTGGTGGCGTGATGTTGAGCCAAGAAGTAGATGATCCAGTGGTGCGCAATATTTTGGGTGATATGGCGAAGCGTGATAGTTTGAACAGTTCACAGTTATTGGCCGAAAATATGTTATTACAAATGAAAAAAGTGGATACGATTAAGTACAAAACGCCCAAACGTGCACGCTTTGTCGTATTAACAGCACTGGAGATCCCCAGTGTGTTGGTTGAGTTAAACTTTATTTCTAACCCCAAGCAAGAGCGGAAAATGAAGACCAATAAACATCAAGAACGTTTGGCAACAGCATTGTATGAAGCAAGTAAGAATTTTTTCCGTCGTATGGGTATGGTAGATTTTAAAAGAGATGCGCCATCATCATGATTTTCTTGCATTCATGGCTTAATAAATATTTTAGGTAGGTAGTCTTGTATAAACGATTATTGGAATTTTTAAGGCCTTATATTGGGCGTTTAGGTGTAGCAATGGGCTGCATGGTCGTGCTTGCTGCGGCAACGGCGGGCATGGCTTGGCTATTGCAACCTGCATTGGATCAGGCGCTATCTGGTAAAACGGAGTATATTTATTATATTCCTATCGCTGTGATTGGCTTATATACAATCAAAGGGGCAGCCTATTTTGGGCAGGCTTATTTGATGGGCTGGATTGGGCAACGTGTGATTTATGATTTGCGCAATCAAATTTATAGCCGTCTAACGACACAGTCGTTGAACTTTTTTGCACACCGAAAAACGGGCGAGCTATTGGCGCGAATTAGTTATGACGTAACATTGGTACAGTCCGCAGTGAGCACATCGGTGACGGCATTGATGCGCGACACGATGACTATTATTTTTCTGATTGGCGTGATCTTTTATCAAGACTGGCTATTGGCTCTTATTGCCATGGCTGTATTTCCTATAATCATTTATCCTATTTTACGTTTCGGGCGAAAAATGCGATCAGCAACCTATGATGGCCAAGTAGTGATGGGCGAAATGTCGAGTTTGATTGAGGAAACGGTGGGTGGTATCCGTGTGGTGAAAGCCTTTGGTATGGAAGATTATGAACGTGGACGTTTTCGTGGTTTGATTGGCGGTTTTATGAAGCACCAGGTGCGCGTGCTCCGAGTTAACGCAATGTCATTTCCGATCATAGAGCTGGTGGCGGGCTTTGGCATTGCTGGGGTATTGTTTTATGGTGGTTTGCGCGTGGCAGCTGGTGAGGCGACGGCCGGTACACTGGTGTCATTTTTGGCTGCTGTGATTATGCTTTATGAGCCTGTAAAGCGTCTATCTGGTGCAAACAACCAAATTCAACAGGGTTTGGCAGCGGCAGAACGCATTTTCGATATCTTAGATGAAAAAATTATTGTCTCTGATGCTGTCGATGCGAAGCTGCTGGGTAATTTTCAGCATGCTATTTCTTTTGAATCAGTTGGCTTGTGCTATGCAGGGGCAGACAAAGCGGTGCTTTCCAATATCAACTTGGAAGTGAAAGCTGGGCAGGTAGTGGCATTGGTGGGGCGTAGCGGCGCAGGAAAAAGCTCGCTTGCAAATCTTGTGCCTCGCTTTATGGATGTGACTGATGGCAGCGTTTCATTGGATGGCTTTGATGTGCGTGAATTGACGCAGGAGTCATTACGTGAGCAGGTAGCACTGGTAACTCAGGACGTTATTTTATTCAATGATACGGTGTTAAGTAATATTGCTTATGGTCACGAGGATATTGACCGTGAACGGGTGGAGGAGATTGCCAAGGCTGCCAATGCCCATGAGTTCATCATGAAGCTTCCGCAAGGTTATGAGACCATGGTGGGTGAGCGTGGTGTGATTCTTTCAGGTGGCCAGCGTCAGCGTTTATCGTTGGCTAGAGCGTTGTTAAAAGATGCGCCTATTCTTATCTTGGATGAAGCAACCAGCAGCTTGGATACCGAGTCGGAACAATTGGTACAGCAAGCGATCGACCGTTTGATGGCGGGTCGTACTGTATTGGTGATTGCACATCGCCTTTCAACGATTCGACATGCCGACTGCATTGTTGTGCTAGATGATGGTGGCATTGCTCAAATGGGTAAGCATGATGTATTACTGGAGCAGGGCGGTTTGTATGCTGAGCTGTACCATATGCAGTTTGAATCCAAATTGACATGAAGCACAGGTTATTAGCATGGTTGATTCCATGTGTTATTTTTAGTGTTTATTTTATTTTAAAGCACACGATACGCTGGGAGATTATAGGAGAACGTTATGATCCCAGTGGCAAGCCTTACCTTCTAGGTTTTTGGCATGCGCGTATATTGATGATGGCGTACCCTTATCAGAACTGGAATGGTGTGGTGATGGTTTCAGAACACCGCGATGGTGAGTATATTGCTCAAGCAGGAAAATATATGGGTATTGCCTCTGTTCGTGGCTCGTCTACGCGTGGCGGTATGAAAGCCTTTTTGAAAATGATTCGCTTGGCCAAGCAAGGGCATGCCTTAGGAATTACGCCCGATGGCCCCAAGGGTCCTGTTGAGGTTGTACAGCTTGGGACGGTGCAATTGGCAAGAAAATCGGGCTTGCCATTACGTGCTGTTTGTTATGCAAGCAAACGCCATTGGCGTGCCAAATCATGGGATAGATTCTACATTCCAAAACCATTTACGCGTGGTGTTTTTGTTATTGGTGAGCCTGTGTATGCGAGTGAAGATGATGCTAAGGCACTGGCTGATTTTCAAAAGGCTATGGATGATGTTCAGGCTAAAGCGGACGGCTATTTTTCATAGTATACGCATCAGTGCTTGTTTAGCGACTGCTGGAAATATCTAACCAAGCCCCTTCAAGCAAGCCTGCATCAACAGTAATCAAGCTTTCATAATGCCAGCGCTCAAAAATACTTTCAATAATAGCCATACCAGCAATCATCAGGTCAGCACGCCCTTGTTCAATGGCAGGAATAGCTTGTCTTTCAAGGTGTGTCATGGCGAGCAATTGATCTCGCAGTTCGAAAAAACGCTTCTTTTGGATAAGGTGGTTATTGACAATATTCGCGTCATAATCGATAAGCCCTAAATCAATAGCGGCAAGGGTGGTAACTGTTCCTGCCGTGCCAACCAAGTGCTGGGGAGCCATGGCATTAGGGTTATTTTTTTGCCAGTAATACTCAACGGCATCGAGATGTTGATGGCAGACTTCCTTCATAGCTTCATAATCTTGTTGAGAGGGAGGGTCACTATGTAAATATGTTTCAGTTAAGCGTACAACACCCATTTTTTGGCTAATAGCATCTATATTTTCACTATCTTTAGCACGTACAAATTCGGTACTGCCTCCGCCAATATCAAAAAGAAGGAAATTATGGCAAATATTTTTTGGCAGTACTGCGCAACTTCCAGTTAAAGAGCTGTTGGCCTCTTGCTCGCCATCAATGATTTGAATATGAATTCCCATTTCCTTTTTTACCTGCTGACAAAAGACCATACCATTTTCAGCATCGCGCATAGCAGCAGTTGCCACGGCGGACAGATGTGGTGCTTCTATGTGATGCTTTTTAAGTAGCTCTGAAAATTCATGAAAAGCATGCATCGCGCGTTGCATCGCAGCATCACACAGCTTACCACTTTGGTGTAAGCCTTCCCCCAATCGAATAATACGGTGGGTGTAAGCGATAATATGCCACGGGGTTGTAGTGTGTTTATCTGTGTTCTTTTTGGCGATCAATAGGCGGAATGTGTTGGAGCCAATATCAATGGATGCGTAAGGTTTATTTGTCATGCGTTATCGAGATGGCTCTTTGATAGCTTCACATAATGTGCAGCGGAATGTTTTAAAAAATCTTTCTCTTCATTGGTGAGGGGGCGGCGCTCACGTGCAGGTGATCCTGCATAGAGATAGCCACTTCGGAGAATTTTCCGCTCGGGAACCAATGAACCTGCGGCCAGTAAACAACCCGGCTCCAAAACAGCTTGATCCATGACAATCGAGCCCATACCAACCAAACAAAAATCCTGTATTTCACAGCCGTGCAAAATAACACGGTGGCCAACAGTGACATCATTACCGACAATACAAGGATTCACGCCATGGCTGGTGTGTAATGTACAATGATCTTGAATATTGGAGCGTTCGCCAATATGAATGTCATGAACATCGCCACGTAATACGCTTTGATACCAGATGTTTGAATCGGCACCTATTTTCACACGACCCATGACTTCCGCAGACTCAGCAACCCATGCAGATGTATCGACTTGTGGCTGCCAGTGGCGGTAGCCTCGGATCATATTTCTTTTAAATTAGAACTATGCTTAGCTACCGGGGTTGTTTCTTTTGATACGGCTGGAGTGGCTTTATGTGTATCGGTTACCTTGTCTGCAATACGACTACAACGGCCGTTGATAGCTGAGCCTTCTGCTAAAGACATAACGCTGTATTCAAGATCACCATTCAAGCACCCTGTTTCACCGAGTTGTAGGCTATCGCTAGCACGCACATTACCTTCAATAATACCATGTAAGACAAGGCTGGGTACATTTACTTCACCAGATATTTTAGCACCCTCACTCACGATCAGCGTGCCACCTTTGGAGGAATGAATATTGCCTTCAAACTGCCCATCAATACGTACAGCACCTTCAAAAGATAATTCGCCAGTAATGACGGAGTGTGCACCAATCAGCGTATCAATTTGTTGGTGATCATTATTGGTTGTACTCGTGGTGTTATCGCGTTTTCGTAGCATATGCTTAAAAATCCTCAAATGTACATTTTTCTTGTGTCAGTTCTTTGCCTTTTGAGTCTGAGACTATGGCTATGATACTATCCACATGTTCAGGTATGGCAGTGTTTTCAGGCCAGTATAGTTGACCTTGCAAGAAGATATGAGTTTCCATGCGAAATGGCAATGTGCCTTGAGTTTTTTTAAAGAGTAAGCGAACATTCTCACCTTGTTTATCCTGCGTAATAAAATGTATTGAACCGCGTAAACGGCGGGGGTAATTACCGCCTTTAACCAGTGTGATAGAGAAGGCAAACGATTTTGAATTTATAGGTTTGATGGAAGCTTTTAGAAGTTTTGTGCCGTGGTTTTTACGTGCCTCTAATATGCTTTCAAAGACACGCAAGCGCGCATTGGCTTTACCAATGGTGGTTTGCTGTTGTTTAATAATATCTTTTAGGCCAAGAATTTGAGCCTGCTTGACCTCATTATTGGCTTCCGAGGTTGCTAATTGATCTTGCAAATAGTCAACATTCTTTTGCGGTTGAATAGGTTGAAGCAGAATATTGGATGTGGGTTTGTTAGGCTGATAATAGTGACCGAGCAGTGCACCTATTGCGATAAATGTAAGGAGGGTGAACGCTACTGTGATGGGGCGAATAGACCAGTTTTTGGCAGCCTTTCTGCTGCCTGTATCCACGATCATGATTTGCTTTGGTTTGAAAATAGCGCCGTGTATACGCTGCATCAATGATAATTTTTTCATGCTTTATGGCCACTGCGCATGTAAAGAAAGGCCAAGAGATTCTTTAAAATCGAACATGATATTGGCATTTTGCAATGCTTGCCCAGATGCGCCTTTAAGTAGATTATCAATACAACTCACAATCACAGCCTCGGTTTCACTCAAAATACATATACCTATATCGCAACGATTACTGCCTGTAACCGACTTGGTGGAAGGGAGGGTGCCGAGTGGCAATATGCGGACGAAATCTTCATTGTCATAGGCTTGAGATAATAGTTTATGCCATGTGTCGGTGTTTGTTCCGGTCAGGTGAAGGGTGCTTAACATGCCACGTGTCATGGGGATAATATGAGGCACAAAACGGATGCGAATATCCTGTTTGCCAAAGCCTTTCGCCCACTCCTCCATTTCCCAAGCATGACGGTGGCGAGGCAAGCCATAAGCACCCAAACCTTCGTTTATTTCACAATATAACAGTTCTGTTTTGGCAGAGCGCCCAGCACCCGATGTACCAGATTTTGAATCGACAATGATAGGGCTGCTATCAATCACGCCTGCTTGTAATAAAGGAATCAGCGGCAGTAATGTTGAAGTTGGGTAACAACCAGGGTTGGCAACCAATTGGGCGTGGCGAATATCATGACGAGCCCATTCACTTAGCCCATAAATGCTTTGTGTTAGTAATTCAGGGTGGGGATGGGTGACACCATAGGCTTGTTGATAGACAGCGCTGGACTGGTGGCGAAAATCAGCAGATAAATCGACAACTTTTTTCCCCTTATCCAAAGCCTTTTTAACACTGTTAGCTGCTGCACCATGCGGTAGGGCAGTAAATACTAATTGTATATCGTCATCCAAGTCAGCATCGGCAGACGCCAATGTTTGCTTGCCAATGGTGCTGGCAACACCGGGTAAAACATCTTCAACTTTTTTGCCTGCCTGAGAATGTGCTCCCACATGGGTGATATTAAAATGTGGGTGGTTTTCAATCAGGCGAATAAGTTCTGCACCTGTATAACCAGTAGAGCCAAGGATAGCGACATTGATATTCATGGCAAAAGCCTACAAATATATTGCCATATTTACCAATATGAATTGATACAATGTGAAAGTATAAATTACTTGACTAAAACAGTCGGGTTTATAATATCCGACTTTATCATGTGGGTATTCAGTATAAATGCAGGAGTATGCGATGCGATTAACAAGTAAAGGGCGCTATGGTGTGTCGGCGATGGTTGATATTAATAATAATGGTAAAGATGGTAAGCCAGTGACGCTTGCGGCTATTTCTGAGAGACAGTTTATTTCTTTATCTTATTTGGAGCAGTTGTTTCGTTCTTTGCGGGCTGGCGGTTTGGTACGCTCGATTCGCGGTCCTGGCGGTGGATATTTATTGGCACATCCGGCCAATGAAATTAGCATTGCCGATGTGATTCAAGCGGTGAATGAGCCGATTCGTACCACAATGTGTGAGAATGCTGTACGTGGTTGTCATCGTGGGAAGCGTTGTGATACACATCAGTTGTGGGATGCGATGGGTAAGCATATTTATCGTTTTCTGGATGTGGTGACCATTGAAATGGTGTGTCAGAAAGACGTTGATTTGTATGATTTGGAATTAAAACCGATTGAAAACATAGTATCTGAAGTGGTGATGGAACAAAGAATTGCAAAGGTATCTTGATTATAACGCAACCTGCCCAACCTTAGATGTGGCCTTAGAGGCCATGGCTGAGGCTGCGCGACACGCCTCTGGCAACCCATCAAGCATGCACTGGGCGGGTAGATCAGCACGTCGAGTATTGGACGATGCGCGTGATAAAATAGCACGCTATTTGAATGTTGAGTCAGGTTCCTTGGTATTTACAGCGGGTGGCACGGAAGCCAATAATATGGCCATTTTTGGTTGCTTATCCCTTGCCAAGAAAGGCAAGGTTGTGGTTTCGGCTATTGAACACCCTTCTGTATTGGAAACCATCACGTATTGGTGTGAACGTTTGGGGCATGAACTGTGTCTGGTACGGCCACAAAAAAATGGTCAAGTAGATGCGGATACTTTTTGTGCACAACTCGATGAGCATGCGGTGATGGCATGTATGATGTGGGCGAATAATGAAAGCGGTGTTATCCAACCTGTGCAGCAGGTGGTGCAGGCATGTAAACAGCTATCGGTTCCTGTGTTGGTGGACGGTGTACAGGCATTGGGGAAAATGCAGGTAGATATTGGCGCTTTGGATGCAGATTTTATTTCGTTTTCTGCGCATAAGATTGGTGGTCCAAAGGGTGTTGGCGTGCTGGCGATTCGTCGCGGCGTGCAGCTTGAAACATGGGCATTGGGTGGCGGTCAAGAGCGTGGCCGGCGTTCAGGAACAGAAAATGTACCTGCAGTCGCAGGCTTTGCAGCAGCATTGGGTGTTTTAAATTTTTCTGATACAGCAGCAGTGCGTGATGGCTTTGAAGAGAAGTTGTTGCTGAAAATGCCTGATGTGACGATTCATGGTTCAGGTGTTGAGCGTGTATCAAATACCAGCATGTTTACCGTGCCGGGTATGGATGGTGAAACCCTTTTGATGCAACTTGATTTGGCAGGCTTTGCCGTAGCATCGGGTTCGGCTTGTTCATCGGGCAAACGTGAGCCTTCGCATGTGTTGCAGGCGATGGGCGTGGATGATCGTGCTGCACGGAGTAGTTTGCGGGTAAGTTTTGGTGCTGAACATACAACTGATGATGCGCAAGCATTGGTGGATGAGTTGGTGCGTATTCGTGGTTTATTGAAACACATGGCGGGTCTTTAATATGGTAGATAATGTAGATATTTCGTTGAGTGATGCAGCTTGTGAACAGTTGAAAAAAGCCTTGGCTGAAGCTGGTAAGAAAGCGCTGCACTTATCGGTGCGTGAGGCTGGTTGTTCAGGTCTTGAATATGTGATGGATTATGCCGACACACCACTTGATAGCGATTTGGTGCGTGAATATGATGATTTTTATTTGTATGTTGATAAGGACTCTTATGCCAAGGCATTGGCTGGTGTAGAGGTTGATTACCAGAAAGATGTTTTGTCATCGGCTTTTGTATATCGTAATCCAAACAAGAAAGGTGAGTGTGGCTGCGGCGTATCGTTCACCATCTAGCTATCCAGCTCACCATTGATTTACTCGATAACTGCGTTAAGGATGCGCATGAAGCAGACTCTGCGTCTTTTCCTTGCTCTCGGGCAAATCAATGGCAACCTGAACAGTTATATATCTTATAAGTTGTGATGCTTTTTTTAAGGGAGAGGGATTATGCATATTTTATTATCTATTTCAGGGCATGAGCGTACGGGAATTGTGCGTGATGTGGCTGAATCCCTGTTAAATATCCATGCCAATATTGAAGATTCATCGATGACTGCCTTGCGTGGTCGTTTTACGATGATGTTGATTGTGAATTTGGACGTGAATAGCAGTTTTGGTGAATTAAAAGCCTCTTTGGCGGAGCTTGAGCAGCGCACAGGGCTAACGGTTCAGTCGCAGCAGTTATCGGAAGATGAAGTGAGCCATGTTCCGTTAGAGCCTGATTGTGTGATTACTGTTTCTGGTGCAGATAAAGCGGGTATTGTGCATGCTGTCAGTGATGTCTTGGCAGGTCTGGATGTGTCCATTGTTGATGTTTCGACGCAAGCAAGGGAAAGCGAGCAGGGCGATATGTATATGATGGCGCTAGAGGCAGTAAGTGGTACGCATGCCGATGCGGTACGCGAAGCTTTGGCTAAAACATCGAAAGAATTGGGTGTGGATATTCAAGTGCATGTGTTGGAAAGTGGTATCCTGTAGGCAAAGGGCATCATACATTGAAAAAAGTTTTAACCCTTCCTGATGCACGCTTGCGTCAAACAGCCAAGCCTGTTGAAGTCTTTGATAGCACTTTAAAATCATTGATCGAAGAGATGGAGGTATCCATGGAGCAGGGGCCTGGTGGTGTAGGTATTGCTGCGCCACAACTGGGTGAGATGCTTCGGGTTGTGACGGTTGATTGTTCTTTGGGCGTGCACCCGTGCAAAAATCATGGTCGTTTGTTGATGGTGAACCCTGAAATTACCTATCAATCGGGCAAAGCTTTGGGGCGTGAAGGTTGTTTATCTGTGCCTGAATGGGTGGCGACGGTATCTCGCTCGAAAAAAGTAACGGTGCGTTACCAAGATATATCAGGTGAGTATCATGAGGTATCTGCGACTGGTTTTGAGGCGCGGGTTATCCAGCATGAATTGGATCATTTGAACGGTGTATTGTTTATTGACCGAGTGTTATCGGTGCATGACCTTGTTCGTCGGATGGCATGATAAATCGGAGGCGTTTACAGTGCTTACTCATTAAACATCCATGACTCTAGACTAGCAAAGCTATTTATTTTTAAAGCAATTTCCACAGCTCTTTGGTAAGGCTCTTGGTATTTTTCTGCCATAGCCATTCGTACTCTTTTCAGCCACGACTCATCAAAGGATCAAAAATGAACTATATAAGGCCTACCTAAGCGCACTGCATAGCTTCTGAACGTAAATAAATAAGGTTTCAAAACGTATTAGCAACTTTGAATGGTAACGATTTAACCCTCTGATTCGCCAAGGGTGGTCACCTGATGCAACCGGCATGCGCTTGAAGTCCAGGGCTTTGTAAGCGTCAATGGATTTGTAAGCGTCAATGGATTTGTAAGCGTCAATGGATTTGCCAGTATATTTATGAAAATAAAAAACTCTGGTGGTGCTTTATATCGCTTATTGCGCTATGGCAGCTTGTTATGAACAGGCTAAATTATCGACCCAGAAAAGCTCTTAGTTACAAAACTCCTCACGAGGTCTTGTCGAGTATAAATATGTAACTTAGGCTAGTTGCACTTGCTACTTGAACCCGCGTGACTTTTGGATCCGTTTTCTGGCATTAACTCTGCTTCTTAAGTATGACTTAATTCTGCTTCTTAATCATTGCAGGAAAAGAAGGAGAGAAATATGGACTGTAAAGTTAATCGTTCAGGTGTTTTTAAAATACCAACCCCGTTTACTAAATTTTTTCTGAATAAACCTCTACGGAAGAAAATATGACTGCTATTAAGTGGTACAACCGATTAGGAGTCCGCCTATTGCTCGGTTTTTTAATCTTAGTGCTCTTTATCTCATTCTTAGCTGGGTTTACATTGTTGAGGTTAGGGCAGCATGCGCGGGATCCAGATATTCTTTATCGCGTCGGTGAGATCCTGTCTTCGGTAGATGATGTGTCAAATATCACCCTAGAGTTGAAGGATAAGACGGGTACAGAAAAAACTTATAAAATAGCTCATAAGCTGAGTGAATTTGAATTTGATTTGGTGACGAAACAGTTGGATGAAATGATCGCTGGAAACATAACCAGCCTGCTTTCAGACAACAGACCAGAGCATGTGAACCTGAACCGTGAAGAGCTACAGTTACTGACAAACATCCGGGAGCAATGGGATCTGTTTCAAATGACTACCACAAAGATGACGAACAAGCCTCTGGAAGGTGCAACAGATAACACCCACTTACTATCAATGGGAAAGCAGTTACAACAATTGGTCGAAACGTTGGCTTTGACTGTTCACAAGCGTATTGATCGGGAAATGCACGAAGTGACAGATGAACTTACTTGGATAATGGTAAGCTTGTCATTAACCTTGCTGAGTATGTTTGGCTGGCTATTTTTCCGACTATTCAGACCTCTTCAGGGGCTTAGTAGAAAATTGACTGAATTAGAGCAAGGTCATTTGGACGTACAATTCGCAGAGCAGCGTAAAGATGAGATTGGCCAATTAACTGGAGCACTACAGTACTCATTACAGCGCCTGCACTGTTTAAGCAAATTGTCATCCAAGGCCGCATCTGTGGGGAAAGGGGCTGATATGGTGCCCTTTATCGAACAGCAATTAAGTCAGATTATGCCAGTTGAAAGTGTAGCCCTGTTGCGCATGTCAAGCGATCGGAGTATGTGGGTATGTGAAGTGGTATCAGGTCATGATTTAGGTGTTTCCAGTATGACGGTACTGTCAGTCAACGACGAGCAGGCTACTTCTGGAATGCAGCTTGAAAAGCTTTTAGCCGGTTCACCCGCTTCCACTGAATATATTCTTGGCGAGGTATTATCGCGTCAGTTAGCTCAGGTTGGATTGCAATCTGTACTGTTATTACCAATGACTTTTGGCTCTCCGATGACAGCCTTGATATTGTTGGGTTGCTCTTCCCCCAATGCCTACACCCAAGCAGATACGGACCTTGTGGAAAGTTCTATTTCTATCCTACAAGGATCATTTCAGCGGTCCGACCAGCTAGAGGCAATGATGCTTGTTGCTGTCAGTGGCCTTGCTCGACTGGCTGAAAGCCGTGACCCTGAAACTGGTGATCACCTGCTTCGAATGGGTCGCTACAGTGCAATTATCGCTGATACGTTGAATAGGGAAGGGCCTTATCGTGGAATGATTTCACAATGGCATGCCTCTGCACTGACTTGGCTCGCGCCTTTACATGATATTGGTAAGGTGGGGATTGAGGATACGATTCTTCTCAAACCGGGTCGGTTAAACGATGAAGAGCGTAAGGTTATGGAACAGCACAGCGTCATTGGTGGCGAAGTATTGCATGATTGCCATCTGCAGGTTTCCCCATTTGGGGTGGATATTTTTGAACTGGCTGAGAAAATTGCCGTCGGGCATCATGAAAAATATAATGGAAGTGGATACCCTAAGGGGTTAAAAGGAGATGATATTCCTTTGGTAGCACGCATCGTGGCTGTTGCCGATGTGTTTGATGCGCTAACTTCTAAGCGACCATACAAGGAAGCATGGCCTGTAGAGGGAGCTTTAGAATGGATGCGAAAACAGTCGGGTAGCCACTTCGATCCTGTTGTTGTGGCTGCGTTTGAGAGCAGCATGCCGCGCATCATGGAAGTGTACGAAAAATATAAACACCGCTAGGTGTGAACAGCGACTTGATCCGAGCTCTCTATTAAGAACACCAAGAATGACTCGAAACTTATTACCGTAAGTGTAGTTGCCTTGGTAACGATGCTACACATGGCTGCTGCGGGTGTTTTCGTGCCGAGAAACAGGGTGTTTCTAGATGGCTAGTAAGCTTGTACAGGAGTAATAGAAAGTTGCATCGCACGATCGAGTGGTATGCAAAAGTGTATCATGGGCTGCGGGGTCTTCTGCTGCATTAGAAGCTGGTAAAGCTAGGCAGGCTATCCAGCATGAATTGGATCATTTGAACGGTGTATTGTTTATTGACTGAGTGTTATCGGTGCATGACCTTGTGCGACGTTTATAATACCGTCATTGATGATAAGGCTGTATGTAATTCAGAATTATATTTTTTTATAGAACTAAAATATTTCACTTTAATAGTCAATAAAACCGCATTTTAAGGCTGATTTTTGAAACTTAAATTGAAATATTTATATATTAAATGGAAATATTACAATTCTATCTTTAATTAACAATTTATTAAGGGTAATGTTTTTTGTAAATGTGGCTAAAATATATGGCTGAAAGACTTGATCCCGTTATGTGCTAATGCTTTTTGACAAGCTGTTAAGTGGTCATTCTTTCGTCTTTATTATTCCATTTTTTGTAAAATTTAATCAGCGTATTTGTAGCACTCAGCTGATGATCTAACCATGCTTCTGGGGAACTTTTCTTTATATGTTTTTTGCGCATAACGCCTCGTTTCAGCGTCAAAGTACCAGTTACGCGCGCACTTTTCCCGCCTGCATGCGCTTGTTATGTAATTCCTTTACATTTTCCTAACTACCGTGCCAATGTAGCGAAAACCTATTATTTTTGCGCCAAATTCAGGTGAATTTATCATTGGTTCACGATGCAAATTAGTTATTCCATCGCCACCCTGTCGATTGGCAAGGTTTCGTAATTCGTTAATCGCCTTTATGTCATCTTTATGCAATTGCGCTACAACCACATGGGATAGTTCCAGATATTTCCATTTTGGTGAAGATGAGTCGCCCATTACAAATATTTGTTCCCAGTTTTCAACAGCATTGGGCCTTGTTAAAAGGCCCCAGTGTTTGTAGTAAAGCTGGATTTTATTTGCAGGCGTTCTAGGCGAAAAATTATTTTCAATTATTTTTGTAATATATGGCGAGCCTGCGGATTCTTGCGCTAGATCGTCAACATGGTAGCTAGATACGCAACTTGTTAATAAAAGAGTTAAGGTTAATAAAGTGACTTTAAAAAGTTGGTGCATATCTACTCCGAGTTAGATAACTAGGTAATACGTGTACTCGATTTTCCATGTGTTACCCTCCTATATATGCTCTTTGATTCTCTTCATGTTTGCATATCAGGCTGTAAACAAGGACTTTGGAAATACTTTATGTTTAAAAGTAGAATAAGGTCAATCAAAAGTCAATATTCCAACTAACGGCACCTCGTTTGATGAGTCATACATTTATCTAAGCTAAAATCCTGCTAAAATGGTCATTATGTAGTGATATAATTGCATAATTATAATAAATAATGATATTTTATTCATTTTTAATATATTTTTACATTATTTCTATGTTGGGTAATGGTGTGCTAAGTTTTAGAAACGGTAGTTTATATCGAAAGCCATACGATCATTTTGATTGAATTACTCCAAAAATCCACGCGAACCACCGAAAATATCTACGCCAAGGCTGGCGGTGATATTATCCAGCCAATCATCCATGCATTGGGGCGGGCGAGTTAGCCGTCTACTGCCTAACTTGTTAGAAGAAGAGAGTAATGAACGTAAAGCAATATCGTGTATTATTCATCATAGAAGTCTGCGTCACTTGCCTGTTCGTATTAATAGATTCATATTGGCAAACACTGGTTTACTTGTAGGTTCTTATAAGGAGTTGCTATGTTGGAAACGTGGGGCATAGAGATATGGCAAGTATGGTTTATTGCGGCAAGTGTGATTGCTGTCATCGAGTTATTATTGCTTAATTCGTATTATTTACTGGCTGTGGCAGCAGGCGCGGCGGTGGCTGGTTTGTTAACTTTTAGCATGGGAATTTCGATGCCAATGCAATGGTTTGTATTTGCTTTGGCGACGATGCTCGCGACGTGGTTGCTGCGCATGCTTCGCGCACCAGCGCAAAAAGAAATAGCAGATGATGTTTCCTATATGGTGGGCAAGCTTGTACAAGTGCAAGAGAAGGTCGCACCGCGTGGCCGAGTGGTATACAAAAGTGTGACATGGGCTGCGGAGTCAGGTGAGGTGTTTGAAGCGGGTGAAACTGCGCGTATTGAGCGCGTAGACGGCAGCACATTATTTATTGAAAGAATAGAAACAACACAAGGAGAGAAATGATGGATATTGTAATGATGGTGGCAGCCGCATTGGTTGTTGTACTGGTATATAAAGGCATTGTGGTGGTTCGAAATTCTGAGCGGATGGTGATTGAACGTTTGGGTAATTATAGTCGTACATTGATGCCGGGCATTAACTTTATTGTGCCATTTTTAGATCAACCACGTGAATTTATTTGGAAGTCTCCTGCAGCCAGTGGTGCTTTAGGCCGTTTATTGGGCGCCTCTGATAGTGCTACGTATTCGCAATTGCAGTCTATATCACGCATTGATATTCGTGAAACGGTGCTTGATTTTCCATCGCAAACAGTGATTACGCGTGACAATGTGAGCGTAGAGATTAACGCTTTGTTATATATCGAAATTACCAACCCACATGATGCTGTATATCGTATTTCTAACCTTCCCAATGCTATTGAGAAATTAGCACAGACCACCTTGCGTAGTTTGGTGGGGGAGATGGAACTCGATAAAACACTTTCATCGCGTGAAGATATTAATGCGCGTTTGCAAATCACGCTGGATGAAGCTGCCGATGACTGGGGTGCGAAGGTCAAGCGTGTGGAAGTTCAGGATTTGAATGTGCCTAAAGCGGTGCAAGCGGCGATGGAAAAACAAATGCGAGCCGAGCGTGATAAGCGTGCAGCTATTCTTGAAGCGGAGGGTTCTCGCCAATCAGATATTTTAAAAGCAGAGGGTGAAAAGCAAGCCTCGATTTTGGTAGCAGAAGGCAATCGTACTGCACGTATTCTTGAAGCAGATGGTGAAAAAGCAGCCTTGGATAAGCTAAAAGAAGCACTGGGAGAACAGGGCTTTAGCCAATACCTGATCGCTATCCGTTATTTGGATACTTTAAAGACTATTGGCGCAGCTGGTGAGGGCGATAAAACAGTCTTTATGCCTATAGATGCCACCGCAACTCTGGGTGCGATTGGTGGTATTAAGGAACTATTTCAAGTGAAATAGTGGTATCAGAGAATGGTTGTAACAGTATGAAGGGTGCAGGAAATCAGCTTGATGGGCAGCAACTCTTTGAGCGCCAAACTCAGCTTGAGGGTGAACCATCAGCGCCCATGATTATTGCTGATGGTTTGCGTACACCTGAAAATATGGGTTATGTGTTGCGCTTGGCAGAGGCTGCTGGGAGTAAACAGGTGTACTTTGTTTCAGGTGATGCAGCTGAGGTTTCAGAGCATACAGCGAAAGAATACCAAAAGAAGATTCGCAAAGCTGCAAGGCACACCGAGCAACGGGTGACTTGGGATGTTTGCACGCGGCAAGATGTGCTTGCTAGACGGGTCTTGAAGCAAGAAGTATGGATTGCCCTTGAAATTACCGATGCTTCAAGAGATATATTTGCAACGCCATTGCCTGAAAATGCCGTGTTTGTGATAGGTGATGAGCGGCATGGGATTTCTCTAGAGCTGTTAGATGCTTGCCAACAGGCGGTGCATATCCCCATGTTTGGCTGCAATGGTTCGATGAATGTGACACACGCATTGGCGATTGCGCTTTTTGAGTGGCGTAGACAGATGAACGATGGTTCCGTAAAAAGCCCATCGTAAGTGAAAGGGGATAAATCATGTTAGCAGGTGTGGATGAAGTCGGGCGTGGACCTTTGGCAGGGCCCGTGGTGACGGCAGCGGTGATTTTATCGCCTGATGATCCGATGTTGGGGAAGTATCGCGATTCCAAACGGGTCTCGGAGAAAAAACGCATCAAACAATACCATCACATTCGTAAGCACGCAGTGGCGTATGCAGTGGCGCAGGGTACAACAGAAGATATTGAACGCTTGAATATTTTACATGCCACCATGCTTGCTATGCGTCGCTCGGTGGAAGGCTTACCTATAGCGCCCTCTGAGGTGGTTGTGGATGGTAACCGCGTACCAAATATGGCGTACCCCGTATCGGCAGTCATTGGTGGAGATGATTTGATACAGGAAATTGCGGCAGCCTCGATCATTGCCAAGGTAGTACGAGATCGCTTGATGCGTTATTTGGACTATAAATACCCTGAATATCAGTTTGCCAAGCATAAAGGTTATGGCACCAAAGTGCATATGGATGCCTTGCGAGAATATGGCCCTTGTCCGATTCACCGCATGGCGTTTGCACCCGTGAAGAAATATGCAAAGTTACATGCTGGTTGCTAACGGTTTAGATAGCCCTTTTTTTGTTAAAGTAAGTGTGCTAAAGTAAATTATATATCCCGCGATAGAGAAAGATATACAAGATAAGTTTCGCCACAGTTTGTTGACCTAGTGAGTATACCCTCCCCCCCTCCCCAGTATGCTCCTAGGTCAACTTCACTCCATTCGATGAAACATTTCGATTGACCTGTTAAGCTTTTGCCCATGTCCAAACCTTTACCTGATTTATCTCAACATACGCCCATGATACAGCAGTATTTGACCATCAAAGCTGAGTATGCGGATTGCCTGCTTTTTTATCGCATGGGTGATTTTTATGAGATGTTTTTTGAGGATGCCGTGGAGGCATCGAAAATTTTAGATATTGCTTTGACCAAACGTGGCAAAGCCAGTGGCGCAGATATCCCTATGGCAGGTGTGCCTTGGCATCAGGCGGAAAATTATCTGGCAAAATTGGTGGCTGCTGGCAAACGTGTGGCAATTTGTGACCAAATGGAAGCACCAGATGGCAAGAAAGGCCCTGTACGCCGTGAAGTGGTGCGTGTGGTAACCCCTGGTACGATTACAGAATCGAAATTATTGCCACAAGAGCAAGCTGCTCCTTTGTTGGCTGTGTATCGTCAATCTGAGCAATGGGGTATTGCTTCTTTAGATTTGGCTTCGGGGATTTGGAAGTTATTGGAAGGGCAGGGCTCTGCTTGCTTGGATGAGAATCTAGCGGTGCTACATCCAGCGGAAGTATTGTTGCATAGTAAGGATGATAGCCTAGCTGATTACCAGATTTATCGACCTGGTGATTGGAGTTTTTCTATCGAAGTGATGGAAGAGCAGCTACAGCAACGTTTTGGTGTGGGTGATTGGGATGCATTGAATTTGGCAAGGCATGGCATGGCTGCGGCGGCAGTGGGTGCGGTATTGGTTTATTTGGAACAAACCCAGAAATGTACGCTATCGCATTTACAACTACCCGTATTCAAAGAGCAGGCCATAGGCATGCAGATTGATGCGCGCTCACGGCGTAATTTGGAAGTCTATGCTTCGTTAAATGGTGATGTGAAAGCGGGTGTGATGCATGTGTTGGACAAAACAAACACGCCAATGGGCGCACGTTTGTTACGAGAGTGGATTGATTACCCATTGCTTGATGTGGCATTGATTTCTAAACGTCAGGATGCGGTGCAAAGTCTCTTGGATGATGTGGATACGCGGCAATGTTTACGTGATGATTTGGCGCATATTCGAGATATGGAGCGTATGCTAACACGTGTGGTGCTAAGTCGGGCTGCACCGCGTGATTTTCGTGGCTTGGCAGATTCGATGTTGGCTTTACCAAGCCTATTACAGGCAATCGCTGATCGGGAAGGCTTGTTTTCAGATATAAAACCCGCCTTGCAAGGCTTGGATGACTTGGCAGCAACACTGGATACATCGATTGAACATACACCGCCCGCAGTCTTTCATGGTGGTGCTGTGATTCAGCAGGGCTTTGATGCGGAGCTAGATCGTTTACGGGGCTTGGCAAAAGATGCTGGGGATTGGTTGAAAGCATATGAAGCCAAAGAGCGTGAACGCACTGGCTTGCAAAATTTACGCGTGAAATATAATAAAGTATTTGGCTATTTCATCGAAATATCCAGAGCCCAAGCTGCCAGCGCGCCACCTGAATATGTGCGTAAGCAAACCTTGGTCAATGCGGAGCGTTTTATTACCGATGAACTGCATAGCTTTGAATCAGAGATTCTAGGCGCAAAAGATGCGGCATTAACGCGGGAAGCCGAGCTTGTTGAAACCTTGCGCCAGACCATTGCTGGCAATGCAGCCGCTATTCAAGCCGCCGCAGCGGCTGTGGCAAGCTTGGATGTGTTGGCATGTTTTGCGCAGATTGCATTTGAATATCGCTATGTTCGGCCAGGGGTGCATGCAGGTAGACAATTGAAAATTGAGGGCGGCCGTCACCCTGTGGTTGAGCAGTGTTTGCGTGATGAGAATTTTGTTGCCAATGATACACATATGCACTCGAAGTCACGTCGGTTTATGCTGTTAACTGGGCCAAATATGGGTGGTAAATCAACCTATATGCGGCAAGTGGCATGGATTGTTTGGTTGTCGCATACAGGCTGTTTTGTGCCTGCTGATGAGGCGAGAGTACCTTTAACAACGCGTTTGTTTACGCGTGTGGGGGCTGGCGATGAGCTTGCCAGTGGGCGCTCAACTTTTATGGTTGAAATGATGGAAACGGCAACGATTTTGAATCAACTTGAGCCACGCTCTTTGGTGATTGTCGATGAAATTGGTCGCGGAACCAGCACTTGGGATGGCTTGGCGATTGCGTGGGCTGTTGCAGAGCAGTTAATTGAGGCGGAGGGCGTGTTGAGTTTGTTTGCCACGCACTATCATGAGCTAACTGACTTGCCTGAAGAGTATAAACAATCATTTAATGCCTCAGTCACGGTGCGTGAATGGAATGGACAGGTTATTTTCATGCATAAAGTGGTGGAAGATGCTGCCGACCAATCCTATGGCGTGGCGGTGGCGCAATTGGCGGGTTTACCACCTGTGGTGGTGAAACGAGCGCGTGAACATTTACATCGCTTGGAACATGCCGCAGCCCTAGATGATGGCAAAGATAAGGCACAATTGGGCCTGTTTGCCGAGGCAGAGCGGCGTCGCCAAGAATCTGAAATGAATCGTTTGCGAGCCTTAGAAACTTCATTGCAAGCGGTGAGTATTGATCAACTGCGTCCGATGGATGCGTTGATGCTATTGGACGAATTGAAGAAGTCGTTGGAGGCATAGGTGGCAAATCAAAAGAAAGAGAGCCCATTGCAGGCATTGTATGATGGAGTATGGGAACAACTGGGTGCCGACGTACCTGGTGAAGTGATGATGCATGATATGTGTGTGCATGTGGATGAGTTATTGGTGCAATTATGGCAAGAAAAAGCGCCCCATGCTTCGAAGTGTGTTGATTTGGTTGCTGTGGGTGGTTATGGGCGGGGCGAGTTGGCTCCGCAATCGGATTGGGATATTTGGTTTCTTGTTAATGATGAAATGGATGAGCAATGTGGACAAGAGCTAGAAACTTTTTTATATGCCCTATGGGATTTGGGCGCAAAAATTGGTCATGCGGTGCGTTCTGTTAAAGAGACTTTATTACACATTAAAGAAGATTGGAACTCAGCGACGGCAGCTTTGGAAGCACGTTTGATTTATGGTGAAGGCCAGTATTTTGAAATGATGCAGGATAAGCTTGTTGATTTTTTCAAAAGTAAACGTAAAGCTTTTATTGAAGCCAAGCTGTCAGAATTAAAAGCGCGTCACAAACATACGGGTAATACAGCATTTCTGATGGAGCCTGACCTTAAAGAAGGCAAGGGCGGGCTACGTGATATTCAATCGGTATTTTGGATGGCAAAGGCATGGTATGGCACGGATTGTTGCGATGACTTGGTTGGTTTGAATGCCTTGTCTGCGGTGGAGCTGGAACATTTATGTACAGCACAGGACTTTTTGTGGCGTTGTAGAGCAGCACTGCATTTAATCATGAAACGTCCAACTGATCGTTTGGGCTTTGAGCAACAAGCGATGCTTGCGGAACACATGGGTTATATTGCCGATGAACACCGCCCGTCGGTTGAATTATTCATGAAAGATTACTTTCGTCATGCTGGACGTATTGCGCGTGTGGCAAGTTTGTTAACTATGCATTTCGAAGAACTATTGCACCCACAATATTTTTCATTTGAACGTAATATTGAAGATGGTTTTACCCTTGAAGGGCAGCGCGTGGGCATTCAAAATGATCAAGTATTTCATGAAAAACCGATGCGTTTATTATACATTTTTCATGTTTCACAGCTGGGTCACAGGCACTTATCCAGTGCCGCGCTGCGTCAAATTCGTGCTGATGTAACCTTAATTGATGATGCCTTCCGAGCTAACCCAGAGGCGCATGCTATATTTTTACAAATATTAAGAGATCGTCGAAATGTCGCATCGGCATTGAAAATGATGAATGATACGGGCGTGTTGGGTCGTTTTATTCCGCGTTTTAGGGATGTCGTCGGTTTAGGGCAGTTTAACCGTTACCATGCTTATACAGTGGATGAACATACATTACGTGCGGTTGGTGAAGCGCGAAATTTCTTTCATGGAGAGCATGATACACGTTTGCCATTGGCACATCAGATTTGGCATCAAATTAGCCGTCCTGAGCTGCTTTATTTGGCCTTGATTTTTCACGATATTGCCAAGGGAATGCTTGGTGATCACTCGGAAAATGGTGAGATTATAGCGCATGATTTCTGTCAAAAAATAGGTTTAAATCGTGATGCAACGGAGCTGGTGGCTTGGTTGGTTCGCAAGCACTTGAGCATGGCGGTCACATCACAACGCTGTGACCTGTCTGATATTGATGTGATTGACCTTTTTGCTGAGAAAGTTGTTGATATTGAACGTTTAAACTATTTATTTCTACTGACAGTGGCAGATATTGCAGCTGTTGGTCCGAATGTTTGGAATGATTGGAAAGGTAGTTTGTTAAGTGAGTTATACCATGCAACAGCACGCTCCTTTATGCAGGGAGGAGAAAAGAAAGAATCATTACAGAAACGTTTGTCGGAGCGTATGCAGACACGTATTGAGAGTTGTCTTGCTCGTGCCAACCATGAAGAACAGGCTG
>Ga0316202_10000550_pt1 | contig 39219 bp, 32 predicted proteins | sample 3monrhotite_MG_FD_204934 | JGI IMG/M metagenome (GOLD analysis project Ga0316202, IMG submission 204934) | Microbial mat bacterial communities from mineral coupon in-situ incubated in ocean water Damariscotta River, Maine, United States -... | ecosystem: Environmental > Aquatic > Marine >...
GTTGTTCGAATGTAAATCAACTCCGCTATACTTCATGATGTCGGCCTCCTGTGGTTATCGCAAGTTCGCAAACTCACTATAACCCCACCGCCAAAGGCGGTGGGTGGTCGGCTAGATGATTTTCAGAGTTACTGCTGTCCTGCATAAGATCAATCAAGTCTGAACATTCTGCTTGAAACTGCAACTATTTTTAAACAAATTACCCAACGCAACACACAGTATCACCAGCGACACGGTTGCAAAACAACAGTGTTAATCCTTCCGCTGTGACGTTACATTTTATCTTAACTTCGTATTTTCTCCCCTGTTTTGCCATCGACCAAACGACGCGCATCAGATGGCGGCCCAACGCTCTGATTGCCTGATTATGCCTCTTGCCTTCCGCGCGTTTTTATGGCAATAGATGCGCGACAGCGGAACGCATTCTAAGTGCCGCGCCACCGCCGCCATTGCTGTCTAGACGCGGTGTTTTCACGCTTTTCTTTTTGCCCGAACTGTTGTTCAGCGCCGCCATGCCCATATACACGGCCAGACCAGCTTCCGAAGTGAACCGCTCTAGTGTACCGATTTCACCCACGATTTCCGCCATCGAGGTTTAGCCGAAGCTGGGTATGCAGCTGATTGTTTGCGCCAGTTCGGAGCGGGCGACGATCGTGGCAATTTGTTGATCCAAGGTATTGATTTCTTTGCCAAGCGCCAGTATGCGGCGCGCGTTTTGCAAGATCATCTCGTCCACCCATTCAACGTCTGGGGCGAATTTCGCTTGCCACGCCTGTACCTGTGTCGCATAGGCCTTGCTTTCGCCTTGTATGGAGAGCAGGCTGGATTTGCGCAGCTTGGAAAGCTTGGTCAATTCGTCTCGGCAGGTGAGGAAGTTTAGGAACCAGATCTTATCTGCTTCACCAGTTATCGCCAGCAGTCCGGGGCACACCGCATGAAGATTGTTTTGCCGTCGCTCACCGAAATCAGTTCATGTCCCTCCGATAGCCGCAAACTATCGAACATTGCCAAGATCGCACTGTCTGTTTGTGCAAGCAAAATTTGTATTGTTTTCGACTCAAAGATGAATGCGCGTGAAAATATATCTTGCTACCGTGTGGCAGTAGAAGCTCTGCCTAGCGGACGGATAGACTAAAGTATGAGCGGCCTGTTTCCTCTTTACGCATGATAGGGAACCAGTATGACAAGAATATGACTGGGCGTAGAGCAATTAGGAATGTTCGTTTTGCAATTATTTTGTCTTGAACTTGCGTCATTTGCGAGTTAGCATTAAGAAAACTGCAACAGGTATCAATTGAAGATTCTGCAACATGCATCAATCGAACGGACGATAGTCTCAGTTTGAAAATTGTAATGACGCTACTGTCTAAACATAAAATTTCCTCAAGGAGAGCATTTATGAAGATTCAATTGTCAAAACTGGCAGCACTCGCGGCTTTAATTGTTTTGTCTGGCTGCGGGGGGGGAGCTTCAAGTGGCACCACCACTTCTACTACCAGCAGTACTACCTCATCTGCTGCATCTGCGGCGGACTTTCCATCCGGGGTGTCAGGCTCATCGCCCACTTCACTTTCTTCCTCATCTACGACTACGGTAGTTGCCAAAGTACCATTCTTTCGGTCAATCAAAGACTGGGGAAAAACATTGATTGCTTCGCTGCTAGAACAGGATGCTGCTACCTTTAACAAGGTGCTTGTGGCGGCGGTTCCTATTTCTAGTGCCGATGCAGCCAGCCCTTCGATGATTCCTGAAAGTGTGGCTATGGACGATTATATCGCTCAAGTGGCTGCCGGAACAGCTATTCCCACTTCTGCGAACTTGTCTTTGAACGCCTTCTTTGGGATGTACACATCTGCAACATGTTACGGCCCACAAGTCGCTTATGCATCTCACGACAACGGTACGGGGACATCACCGCTGCCGGGTGGTGATACCGGTATGTGGCTGGCAAGGGAAAGCAATCAAACTACGGGAAAGCCGTGTTCAGCAGCGCAGCTTGATGCCCTAATGAAACCGCTCAAACAACGAATTAATGCCACGTTTATCTTTGCTGCCAGAATGCGCGCGCTAGCTAGCACTTCGATGCCGGTCAGCGGCAGTTCTACCGATGTTACCACTAGTGTAAATACATTTTTTCAAGGCATCTTGCCGACTGGCGTAACCGGGACGGTGTCTAGTGCGACCATTTCCAATGCATTAGGCGTTTATACGTACACCGTCGAAGCATCAGGAACAAGCTCTGCCAAAACACAAAAAATTGTCATGAAAATTGTGCATGACGGGACTGTTTCTGCCACTTTCAGCGGGCTAGCCAGTTATGTTACTTATGACTCCAGTAATTCTTGTACTCCGCTGTCGGGAATCGGAACTGGAACGAAAATTAATGCTGGAACTGTCCGTTATTCAAAAACTTCTTCTACCGCCATGAATTTGTCCTCGCGCGAAGCTGTTTATTGTTTGAGCGGCACTTTGACCTCCACGCTTTCCGATTACGTTGCCGTTGATTCTGTTGGTGAACTGGATTCCACTAAAACAGCTTGCTCCGGCACATGCACCGGACAAAATGCGAAAGGATGGATACAGGATGGAACCGGTTTTAAACGAGTTGGAGCTAGCTACGACCCCGCAACGCACGAAGGGAATTTCAAATTTGCGTGGCAGGCGGGAATACTCGACAGTAATTCGAGAATGTTTGCGATGAACGTGGCCTACAATACCACTACCTTGGCAAGAACCGGGAAAGCGTTCTTTGGATTCTCCGGTGCTATGAATCCGCAAACCGCCGATTCGACACCTACTGACCTTAAAGGCATGATTTGTAATTGGGCGGGCCCCGGCAACTCGCACACCGCCAACAATTTGTTCCAATATCAAGAAATTTCGCTGCCTAGCACAGCATCAGATTGGGATATTACTACCTCAAAAATTGCTTATGCACCAACCAATAGTTGTAACAGCACCGCAACTATGCAATTTGATGTTAACGCGGACACTACTCTGGGTGCGACAGAAGGCAATAGCATAACGAATAGTCTCGACACGCTAGATGCTGGAAAAACCACAGTTCAAGCAACGATTGAAGGTAGAGGTTTTGTGAATCCCACTTTGTACTAAGTTTAAGTCTAACGGGTATGACAAGTTTGTCCTCTAATGATAAAACTGCTCATGCTCGTCTCTTCTTCCCCCTGGCTCCTTTGCAATGTGAATTCACTATTATATTGTTGCGAGAGTGGCAGTTGGGCGCGGGCTTCCCAGAGTTAGCGTGGTAGCGTGCGAGCAACTACCCATGCGCTGATTTGTGTCGCTCCGGCTTGACGTAGGGTGCGTGCCAACTCTTCAATGGATGCGCCGCTGGTCATGACATCGTCCACTATGGCAATGTGTTTGCAGCTCAAGTCGGCATTGCAGCTGAATGCTTTGCGCATATTTTTGCCGCGCGCTTGCCAGGCTAAGGTGGATTGCGGGGTGGTGTTGCGTGTGCGTTGGCAGATGTTGTTGAGTAAGGTGACGTTTAGGTGGCGGGCAATTTGCGCTGCCAGTAATTGTGATTGATTGAAGCCGCGTTCGCGTAAGCGCATTGGATGTAAGGGGAGGGCGACGATGGCATCGGGGAGGATGTTGATGTTTTGCACTAGCGCATCGGCTAGCTGTGAGATTAAATTTAATTGTTCGGAAAATTTCACTGCCTGTATCAGTTTGTCCAAGGGAAAGGCATAGGCAAAAGCAGCAATGGTATGGTCAAAAGCGGGTGCGTGGCGTAGGCATTTTCCGCAAGTTGTGCCTTGAGGAGAGGGTAGGGCGCAGATAGGGCAGTGATGCTCGCCGAGGCGCGGTAAGTCAGCATCGCAGGATTCGCACCACACCCCGTGGTTGCTGTGTGCACCGCATAGCACGCAAGGTTGCCTCGGCAAGATGTGCTTAAATATTAATCCGCTGTTCAATGATTTGCGCATTGAAATTGACAGTTCCTCTGGTTTAATTGAAGATGTCGGGTGTTATTTATTGCCTATTCTGCCATGCAAACTCAAGCTGTAAAGTTCTATTCGCCTGTTTCTGAAACTGCCGCATCAGATCAACGCTGGTCAGTTGCCGACACCGAAGCCTTATTTAATTTACCGTTTTCAGATTTGATGTTTCGCGCACAGCAAGTGCACCGCGAACATTTCGACCCTAATGCGGTGCAACTTTCTACTCTGTTGTCGATTAAAACCGGAGGCTGTTCGGAGGATTGTGGCTATTGTCCGCAATCGGCGTTTCACTCCGCTGGCGTGGAAAATAAAAAAATGTTGGACGTGAGCGAGGTCGTGAAAGCGGCCAAGGCTGCACAAGAAGCGGGTGCGGATCGTTTTTGCATGGGCGCAGCTTGGCGCGAACCATCTGAGGAAGACATGCTCTCGGTAGTCGAAATGGTCAAAGAAGTGCGCGCATTAGGCATGGAGACCTGCGCAACGTTGGGCATGCTCAATGATGAGCAGACCGAACAACTCCGCGTGGCGGGTCTTGATTACTACAACCACAATCTGGATACTTCGCCGGAATTTTATGGCGACATTATCAGTACCCGTGATTATCAGGACAGATTAGATACGCTGGATCGAGTACGCAATGCCGGTATGCATGTATGTAGCGGCGGCATCGTCGGTATGGGCGAAAACTTAACCCAGCGCGCTGGACTGGTTGCGCAACTAGCTAATATGAATCCTTATCCAGAGAGTGTGCCGATTAATAATCTGGTGAAAGTAGAAGGCACTCCGCTAGCCGAGCAGGAAGAGCTCGATCCGCTGGATTTTGTGCGCACTATTGCGGTGGCGCGTATCACTATGCCGACTGCGCGAGTGCGTTTGTCTGCGGGTAGGCAGAAAATGAGCGATGCTATACAAGCACTATGCTTTCTGGCGGGCGCGAATTCTATTTTTTACGGCGACCAGTTGTTGACCACCGGCAATCCCGATGTGGCTCGTGATCGAGCTTTGATGGATAAGCTGGGTATGCATCCGTTTGCAGATAAGAACCATTAACCACATAAGCAGCGACTTGGCTGACGTATATTTCAGCCTTAGTCGAATGGCTAGATGTTTTAACAGAGGCACAGAGACACAGAGGAAAAGCAGAAGGAAGGTCTAAATCAAAAAACACAAACCCAAGTAAGGCCGATTGCGCTTTTGATTTTGAATTTCTCTGTGTCTCTGTGTCTCTGTGGTGAGATTTTGCCTTTTGCTCAATTAACATCCGAACTCGAAATACGCAAAGCGCAAGGACTGCTGCGCAGTCGGCGTACGCTCGCGAGTCCGCAAGCGCCGCACATCATCGTGGACGGCAAGCCTTATCTGGCTTTTTGCAGCAACGACTATCTCGGTCTTGCCAATCATCCGCAACTCGTCGCTGCTTTGCAGCAAGGCGCCCAGCAGTGGGGTGTTGGGGCAGGTGCGGCGCATTTGGTGAGTGGGCATTTCGAGCCTCATCATCAGCTTGAGCAGGCGCTTGCCGCATTTGTTGGCAAGTCTGCGGCGCTGCTGTTTTCGACTGGCTATATGGCTAATCTTGGTGTGGTGCAAGCACTCGTGGGTAAGGGCGACACGGTGTTTGCTGACAAATTGAATCATGCTTCGCTGAATGATGCGATGTTGCTGTCGCGTGCTGATATGAAACGTTATCGGCATGCTGATATGGCACATCTGGAAAAACTGTTGGCGCAAGCCAAGTCAGGGCGAAAGCTTGTTATCACGGATGCCGTGTTCAGCATGGATGGCGACATCGTGCCGCTACCTGAATTGCTGGCTTTGTGTGAGAAATATGATGCTTGGCTATATGTTGATGACGCGCACGGTTTTGCGGTGCTGGGCGGGCAGGGGCGTGGTTCATTAGCCCACTTTGGCTTGGATTCGCCGCGCATTATTTACATGGCAACTCTGGGCAAGGCTGCGGGTGTCTCCGGTGCATTTGTTGCCGCAGAGCAAGTAGTCCTCGACACATTGCTAAATCATGCACGCAGTTATGTGTATACCACGGCCAGCCCGCCTGCTTTGTCGCTGGCGGTGTTGCAAAGTTTGCAGTTGATTGAGCATGGCGATAGCTTGCGTGCGCATTTGCAGATGCTGATTGAGCAACTGCGCGTTGGCTTGGCGGATTTGCCATGGGACTTAATGCCCTCGCATACCGCGATTCAGCCTCTGCTAATTGGTGAGAATCAGCAGGCACTGCAATTGAGTGAAGGGCTGCGCGAACGCGGTATTTGGGTCGCGGCAATTCGTCCACCTACCGTGCCGCAGGGCACAGCGCGATTGCGTATTACTTTGTCTGCCGCGCATAGCGAGGCGGATGTGAATCAACTGATTGAGGACTTGCGTGTGCTTGCTTTGGAAAAAGCCTAAAAGCTTTCACCACAGAGGCACAGAGAAAAGCAAAACGTCAACAGCTTGCAGCCGTGGCAGTGAATCGGCTTAGTCAGAAAATTGGGAGAGGATTGAGGCGAGAGGAGTTGTTCTTGATCCGTATACGTTTGGAAGAAGGTTGTTATGCATATTGAAACAATAGGCAAGGGTGCACCAATTATATTGATTCACGGTTGGGGTATGCACGGAGGGGTTTGGACAGATGTTGCGCAGCAATTGGCGACAGACTTTTGTGTGCATAGCGTCGATTTGCCGGGATATGGATTTAGTAATGGGAAGGGTGAAGAGGGAAGGGAGAAGGGTGCGGGGGGGCTGGATCGATGTGCAGCTAATGAGGAAAAGAGCGGGGAGAATGGAAGAAAAGATGAAAGCGAAAAGGGAAGTGCGCCGCTTTTACCCTTCCTCCTTCCCTCTTCCCCCTTCCCTGAAATAGATTCAATAGTCGACCAACTTTCCGCCGCCTTCCCCGAGCCCATATCCCTCTGCGGCTGGTCACTAGGAGGGCAAGTGGCGATGCATTGGGCGGCGCGTGAGACGGAGAAAGTTAATCGTTTAATTCTTGTGGCGAGTACGCCGTGTTTTGCAGAACGAGAGGATTGGGCTTTCGGGATGGAAAAAGTCGCGTTGGAGAAATTTGCTACTGAATTGGAAGCAAATCATGCGGCTACTTTGCGGCGTTTTATTGCTTTGCAATTGCGCGGCAGTGAGGATGAGCGCGCATTGTTGGCACTGATGCGCGAGCGGCTGTTTAGTCGCGGCGAGCCGGATATGCAAGCATTGCGAGCGGGCTTGCATATTCTGCGCGATGTCGATTTGCGCGGCGAGTTGCCGGATATTAAACAGTCTAGTTTAATTATTGCGGGTGAACGCGACAAATTGACTCCGCCGCAAGCGTCTCGCTATATGGAGCAGATCATGCCGTCGGCGCGTTTGGTGGAAGTGGCAGGTGCAGCCCATGCTCCGTTTCTGTCGCACCCTGAAATATTTGTTGAGCAGGTGTCGCAATTTTTGCGTGAATAAAACTTTAAGGGCCAAACCATTCACCACAGAGACACAGAGACACAGAGAAAATCTAAAAGCTGGTTTGTTCTGATCTTTCCTTTGTATCTCCGTGGTGAGGAATTTAATGATGAATGAATTTGAAATAGACAAGAAACAAGTGCGTCGCGCTTTTAGTCGCGCGGCACAGGATTACGATGCGGCGGCGGTGTTGCAGCGCGAAGTTTGCACACGCATGCTGGAAAAACTGGATTATATCAAGCTGCAACCTGCGCGCTTGTTAGATGTGGGGAGTGGGACTGGATGGGGGACGCGGCAGTTGGGTGAGCGATATCCGCAGGCGGAGGTCATGGCGCTAGATATTGCCATTGGTATGTTGCAGCAGGCGTGCGGCACATCAAGTTGGTGGCAAAAAATATTTGCGGGGCAGCGTGAGAGCTATGTATGCGCTGATGTTGAGGCGCTTCCTCTTAAGTCGAATAGTGTGGAGATGGTGTGGTCGAACCTGGCTTTGCAATGGTGTAATGATCTACCCGCTACTTTTGTTGAATTGCAGCGTGTATTGCAAGTGAATGGGCTGCTGATGTTTTCCAGCTTTGGCGTGGATACTTTACATGAGTTGCGCGCGGCTTTTAATGGTGTGGATGGGCATAATCATCTCAGCCGTTTTGCCGATATGCATGACATTGGTGACATGTTGGTCGCAGCAGGATTCGCCGATCCGGTAATGGAAATGGAAACGCTTACTCTGACTTATAATGATGTGAGGGCGGTGATGCAAGACTTGAAAAGTATTGGCGCGCATAATGCTACCTCAGGGCGCGGGCAGGGGCTGATGGGAAAGGAGACTTGGAAGCGCGTAATAGAAAACTACGAAAAACAGCGTCGTGACGGGAGGCTCCCAGCGACTTTTGAGATCGTCTACGGACATGCGTGGAAGCCAGAACCCAAGCAGATACAGGACGGGCGCGCAATTATTAAGACGGATTTTGGTTTATGAGAAACTGTTTGCTAGGTGATGTTGAATGAGTTTTTTTATAACAGGAACCGATACTGGGGTGGGTAAGACGTTTGTGAGCTGTGCTTTATTGCATGCGTTTGCAGCTCAAGATAAAAGCGTGGTTGGCTTTAAACCCGTTGCAGCAGGTAGTGATAACGATGATCTGAATGCGGATGCGAAGCAGTTGCGCAGTGCCAGTAATATCTTAGCGAGCTATGGGCAAATTAATCCTTATTGTTTTGCACACCCTCTGGCACCACATATCGCTGCGCGAAATTCTGGTGTGCGCATTGAGTTGTCGCGCATACTTACGTCTTATCGCGAGTTGGTGAGTCAGGCAGATGTGGTGGTCGTGGAAGGGGCTGGTGGCTTTTTAGTGCCGCTGAATGATAAGCAGGATAGCGCTGAAATGGCGCAACACCTAGCTTTGCCTGTTATCGTGGTGGTGGGGATGCGTTTAGGGTGTCTGAATCATGCCTTGATGACCATGCGGATGATTGCCGATTGCGAATTGGAATGTGCGGGCTGGGTGGCGAATGTGATTGACGTTGATATGCCTGCATTGCAACATAATATTGACGCTCTGAGTGAACGTATTGAAGCGCCTTTGTTAGGGGTTGTTCCGTTTCAGGATGTCCCAGATCCACGTAGTGTGGCAGGGATGTTGAACATTGATTTACTAAAGAAGGAAGAGCTAGATGTTCAAACTGTATAAATTATGCATGCTGCTGTCAGTGATTTTATTGGCAGGCTGCTCTAAGCCTGAATATACGGGGCCCTTGCATGCTATTGATGTCGGTTGGCAACACCCTGTGCTTGAATTTCATTTGAAGGATACTGATGGCAAGCCGCGCAGCCTTGAGGACTATCGTGGCAAGGTAGTGATCATGTTCTTCGGTTATACCCATTGTCCTGAAGTATGTCCGACTACCTTGGCTGATTTAGCTCATGTCATGCGCATGTTAGGGGAAGAGGCGAAAAATATACAAGTATTGTTTGTTACGCTTGATCCTGAGCGTGATACGCCTGAAGTTTTATCTAAATTTATTCCTTCTTTCGATCCTTCTTTTGTTGCTCTGTCAGGCGATAAGCAGGCGATTGCTAAGGCGGCGAAATCTTTTGGGGTTAACTATGAGAAGCATATGGATAAACATGGTGGCTACACGGTGGACCATACTGATAGCACGTATTTGATCGGGCGTACTGGGCGACCAATCTGGATGTCGCGTTATGGGCAACGTGGCGATTTTCTGGTGCAGGACATAAAGCTATTGTTGGCAATGCGCCACTGAAGTGCAGGGATTGCAAAGCTTGTTAATTAAGCTGAAAATCGCAGTTCAATCCACAGATTAACGCAGATTTTCAAGCGCTTGTAGATGTGCGTACTTACACCTAATGGCTTGTTCAGTAGCTCTGTATTCGTTGCTGTTTAATCAACAAAGTCTGTGCGCAGCAGCTTTTTATAGGGTTGGCAGTATAGTAATGTGTTTGAGCAGGACAGAGGACCCGCAAGCATGCAGAGAGCTTGAGTAGAGCGGCAGTGGTGGTATGATTACGCGCCATAAAGGGGATGGAATGAAAATTAAGGTTTTGATGGTCGATGACCATGCATTGTTTCGCGATGGGATGCGCTATGTATTGCAGCAGCTCGCGGATGAAGTTGAGGTAATTGATTCCGGCGATTTTCTAGATGGCATGCATCAGGCTGCCCAAAATCCTGACTTGGACTTAGCACTGATTGATTTAAATATGCCGGGAAGTGAAGGCAGTAAATCCATCAAGGCTTTTCACCAAAAACATCCCAGTATTCCTTTGGTGGTGGTATCAGGCTCTGACCAACGCGCAGACATTGAAAAGGTGATGGAATACGGGGCAATGGGTTTCATTTCTAAGATGTCCTCCAGTAAAATTATGTTGTCAGCCTTACGCATGGTAATGGATGGAGGTATTTATCTGCCACCGCAATTATTGCAACAGGCGGTAGCGAGCATGGATCAAGGCGCAGTGCCAGATAGGCGCACTGAGCGCGTGAACAAAGCTGGCCTTACGACACGTCAAACACAGACGCTGCAATGTCTTGCAGAAGGACTGTCGAATAAAGAAATTTCAGCCAAAATGAATTTGGCTGAAGGTACCGTGAAAATACATACCGCAGCTGTATATCAAGCATTACGAGTGAACTCTAGGCTGGAGGCGGTAAGCGCCGCTAGGCGTATGGGACTGCTCCCCCCGCAGGAGTTAGATGGCGATGGCTAGGCCGTCAAATAGCGAATTGCAACCTCTTACCGAAAAACTAGTCGCCTTGCTGCGCGAATCCCGCTGGCTGTTGTTGGTGGGGGTGGCACTTTATTTTATCCTCATTTTGAATGGCTATGATCGCGCTGATACAGCTTGGTCGCACAGCTCGGACGGTATGGCGATACATAATCCGGGCGGCACCGTGGGCGCATGGTTGTCCGACCTTTTGCTATATGTGTTTGGATTTTCAGCATGGTGGTGGGTTGTATTGATGTTGCAACGCGTATGGGCAGGCTATCGCAGCATTCGTGCCGATAGCTTGTTTGGCGAGCGTGCATTGTGGGTCGTATGGCTAGGCTTTATTACTTTGCTTTTTTCCAGCAGTGCATTGGAAGCTTTGCGGCTTTATACATGGCATGTAACACTGCCCTTGGCACCCGGCGGTATGTTCGGTGCTGTATTGGGAAATGTGCTGGCGCATCTTTTAGGCTATACCGGTGCCACTTTGTTTTTGTTGACCTTGATGGTGGTGAGTTTTAGTTTGTTTAGCGGTCTGTCTTGGTTGCGCTTTATAGATGGGCTAGGGGCGCTAATTGAAACGATATATTTGCGCATGCGCAATGCGTGGCAGATGCGTAAAGATAGGCGCATCGGCGAGCAGGCGGTTAGCGAACGTAGCTTGGTGGTAGAAGGAGAAAAAAAGCGCGTCGAAGAGCACAAGCCGATTTATATTCAGCCGCCCGTGATGGAAGTGGAGCGATCCAGTCGTGTGGATAAAGAAAAACAAGTCTCCTTGTTTGCCGATATGCCGGACTCCTTGTTGCCACCTTTGCACTTGCTGGATCAAGCGCCAGCTGTTATCGAGGTGATGTCTGCGGATACGATGGAATTTACGTCACGCTTGATTGAACGCAAGCTGATGGATTTTGGTGTTGAAGTGAAAGTAGTTGCCGCTTATCCCGGCCCAGTTATCACTCGTTATGAGATTGAACCTGCGGTCGGTGTGAAAGGTAGTCAGATTACCAATCTGGTGAAAGATCTCGCACGAGCATTGTCGGTGGTCAGTATTCGTCTGGTCGAGACTATTCCCGGAAAATCGTATATGGCTTTGGAGTTGCCTAATCCAAAACGCCAAATGGTGCAGTTGTCGGAAATACTCAATTCGCAGGTGTATGCCGACATGGTTTCACCGCTGACTATGGCAATGGGCAAGGATATTTCCGGCAAACCAATTGTTGCCGATCTGGCGAAGATGCCGCACGTGCTGGTAGCGGGTACCACAGGCTCTGGTAAGTCGGTGGGAATCAATGCCATGATTCTGAGTATTCTGTATAAGTCTACGCCGCAGCAAGTGCGCATGTTGTTGATAGATCCCAAAATGTTGGAGCTTTCTGTTTATGAAGGAATTCCTCATCTGCTTGCTCCTGTGATTACCGATATGCGTCAAGCCGCATCAGGACTCAACTGGTGTGTGCAGGAAATGGATAAGCGCTACAAACTGATGTCACATTTTGGCGTGCGTAACATTGCTGGATTCAATCAGAAATTGCGCGAAGCGCTTAAGGAAGATAGGCCGCTAACCAATCCTTTTTCGCTTACGCCGGATGATCCTGAAGCCTTGGAAGAAATGTATTTGATCGTGGTGTTCATCGACGAGTTGGCCGATTTGATGATGGTGGTGGGCAAGAAAGTAGAAGAGTTGATCGCACGCTTGGCGCAGAAGGCGCGTGCCTCAGGCATCCATCTGGTATTGGCAACACAACGTCCATCGGTGGACGTGATTACCGGACTCATAAAGGCCAACGTGCCGACGCGTGTATCTTTCCAAGTGTCGAGCAAAATTGACTCGCGCACGATATTGGATCAAATGGGCGCAGAAGCCTTGCTAGGTCAAGGCGATATGCTGTTCTTGCCGCCGGGGACAGGCTATCCGCAACGCATACACGGTGCATTTGTGTCTGACCAAGAAGTGCATCGCATTATTGAACACCTCAAGTCGCACGGCGAAGCGAATTACATAGAAGGCGTGCTGACTTCGATGGATGAGCAAGGTGATGGCGGCGTTCTGGAGGGCGCCGCAGATGCCGAAGCGGACCCTTTATACGATCAAGCAGTTGCTCTCGTGCTCAAATCGCGCCGCGCATCAATTTCTTTTGTGCAACGTGATTTGCGCATCGGCTACAACCGCGCCGCAAGATTGATAGAACAGATGGAAAATACAGGCATCGTAACGCCGATGCAAAGTAATGGAAATCGCGAAGTGCTGGCTCCTAATCGGAGTGAGTAAACACAATCCACCACCGAGACACAGAGACACAGAGGAAGCGCAAGAGCAAAACAAATCGAATAATGCTAAATACAGTAGTTCAATCCGCAGATTTCGCAGATTAACGCAGATTTTCAACCGCGTGCAGGTGTGCACTTGATTGCCTAATGGGCACGTCGGAAGTTCAGTATAAAATGCTGCTTAATAGGCGAAAAGCTGTGGAATCTGATGGGGATATGAGTCTCTGCTTACTCGGACGACTATTTTTTAGCATAATACCTTTTCGGTTTGGATTTTCTCTGTGTCTCTGTGTCTCTGTGGTGAAAGGTTTCAAATGTTGAAATTATATGTATCCCTTTTGCTGCTGGCATCCTCAGCAGCGCATGCCGCAGCCACTGACAGGCTGAAGACTTTTATGTCAAACACGCACTCTGCTCAGGCGAACTTTACGCAGGTGTTGCTCAGCGAGAATGACAAGCCTTTGCAGAATGCCTCAGGCACGATGCAATTTGAGCGTCCTGGAAAATTTCGTTGGGTTTATCAAAAGCCTTATGAGCAGATTATTGTCGGCGACGGTAAAAAGTTTTGGCTGTATGACGTGGATCTAAATCAAGTGACGGTGAGGAGTTTGGATGCCGCGCTGGGGAGCAGCCCCGCAGCATTGCTTTCTGGTAATAACGAGATTGAGCAAGGCTTTGTGCTGAAAGATATAGCAGCGAAGCATGGCTTGGAGTGGTTGCAAGCCACGCCTAAATCCTCAGAAACCAGTTTCGAGAAAATCCTCATGGCGTTCAATACTCTGTCGGAGTTAGCCGTGATGGAGTTGTACGACAATTTCGGGCATCGCACTGTATTACAGTTTTCAAAGTTGCAAAAAAACCCAGCCCTAGCAAAGCAGTTGTTTAAATTTGTACCGCCTGAAGATGCAGATGTGCTGGGTGAATGAATAATGAAAGCTATTTGCCACCAAAGTGGTGAGCCAGTGAAACAGTTGAATTCAATAACTCATCAAGCAAACAATGGCTCGGTGTTTGTGAGGGCTGGGCGTGTCTGATTTATTTGCCCCTAATCAACCATCCGCGCCGCTTGCCGAGCGTTTGCGTCCCAAACACATTGACGAAGTTATTGGTCAATCTCATCTCTTAGCCGAAGGCAAGCCGCTGCGCCTTGCTTTTCAGTCCGGCAAGCTGCATTCTATGATTCTGTGGGGGCCGCCGGGGGTGGGTAAGACCACTTTGGCACGCTTGATGGCATCCGCATTTGATGCTGAATTTGTGCCTCTATCTGCGGTTCTGTCGGGTGTGAAAGATATTCGCGAAGCAATTTCTCAGGCCGAACTGACGCTGCAACAAAATGGTCGTCACACTATTCTGTTTGTGGATGAGGTGCATCGTTTTAACAAATCACAACAGGATGCTTTCCTACCATTTGTTGAGCAGGGATTAGTGACTTTTATCGGTGCGACTACCGAAAATCCATCATTTGAATTGAACAACGCGCTGTTGTCGCGAGCGCAGGTGTATGTGTTGCAATCGTTGTCGGCTACAGAGATGCGTGAGTTGCTTGAGCGTGCTCAACAAGCAGCCTTGCAGGGCATAACATTCGATGCGGCAGCAGAAGAGCGCATCATCGGTTACGCGGATGGTGATGCGCGGCGTTTGCTGAATGTATTGGAGCAGCTACAGACCGCCGCACTGTCTGCTAAATTGCATAATATTGATACTGCATTTCTTGACAATACCCTGGCGCAAAAGTTGCGTCGCTTTGATAAAGGCGGAGAAGCGTTTTACGATCAGATTTCCGCGCTACATAAATCGGTGCGCGGTTCTAACCCCGATGCGGCGCTGTACTGGTTTGTACGTATGCTGGATGGCGGGGCTGATCCACGCTATTTGGCGCGCCGTATTGTGCGTATGGCTTGGGAAGATATTGGCCTTGCAGATCCTCGTGCTATTCAATTGTGTAACGATGCCGCGACCACCTATGAGCGACTTGGTTCGCCAGAAGGAGAGTTGGCCTTGGGGCAGGCTGTGTTGTATCTTGCGGTCGCCGCAAAGTCAAATGCGGGCTATGTCGCGTATAATGCCGCCCGTGCTTTCGTCAGCCAAGATGATTCCCGTGAAGTACCGCTGCATTTGCGTAACGCGCCGACCCAATTGATGAAGTCTTTGGATTACGGCAAAGAATACCGTTATGCGCACAGTGAAGAGGGCGGATATGCGGCGGGGGAAAATTATTTTCCTGAGGGAATGCCAGAAGTGAGTTTTTACGAGCCAGTGGCGCGCGGCTTAGAAGCTAAGATTGCTGAGAAAATGGCGCACTTACGTGGGCTGGATAGGGCAGCGAAAAAGAAAATTTGAGCAAGGTAGAGTAAAAAATATGGATATCGTTTTGGACAACTGGTTTTTGCGGAAATTGTTTTTGTTGCGCAAGATTTACATTAGTCGTACTTTTATGTGCCACTATTCTCAATATGGCGAAGATGATTCGACTTATCAATATTTAAAGCAGATAAAAAAAGGTTTTTTTGTGGATGTGGGTTGCTATCACCCAGTTAAATACAGCAATACCTATCGTTGGTATCGCAAGGGATGGAGTGGCGTGAACATCGACCTCGATCCAATTAAAGTTGAAGCATTTAATATGGTGCGCCGCAGAGATGAGAATCTCGTTTATGCAATTAGTAAAGAAGGTAACGGTGAGTTGCAGGATTGCTATTCCTTTGGTCGTTATTCATTGATGTCTACATTGGATAAAGACTTTGCCGAAGAGCAGCGCAATTTAGGCCGGCAATATGTGATGCGAAAAGTCCCAGTAGCATCATTGGACTACGTGCTGGACAACAGTCGCTTTGCGGGTCGCAAGATTGATTTGCTCAATGTGGACGCAGAAGGCTACGACTTGGCAGTTTTGGAATCACTTTCTTTTGAAAAATACAGCCCTTTTTTGATTTTGGTCGAGCTTCATCAGCACACCATTACTAAGGTAATGGAGAGTTCCTTGTATCAATTTTTGATAGGAAAAGGATACGACCTGGTGAATTGGACTGGACCCACTTTAGTTTTTAAACGCAAAACACCCTAATCAAAAATATGCTCGATATACAAATATTACGTAATGATTTAGCTGCGACGGCAGCACGTTTGGCAACACGTTCCTACACTTTGGATGTAGCGAAGTTTGAGCAACTAGAGGCGAATCGCAAAACGATTCAGACACGTACGCAGGAGTTGCAGGCGACAGGAAATAGAATCAATAAAATGGTTGGTCAACTTCGTGGTGCCGGACATGGGATGGATGACGGAGAAATTGTGGATTTAATGCGTGAATCTGCAAGCGCAGCACAAGAACGCAAAGAAAAAGAATTGAGGTTAGACGAGCTTCAAAACGAATTAAAGAAATTTCTTGAGGTCATTCCAAACATACCGCACTCGACGGCTCCGGTGGGCAAGTCGGAAGCAGATAATGTCGAAATTCGCAAAGTCGGTGAGCCGAGTAAGTTTAATTTTGAGGTGAAGGATCACGTTAGCATCGGTGAAGGTTTGGGCGGTTTGGATTTTGAAACGGCAACCAAAATTACTGGTTCGCGTTTTTCGCTCTTGAAAGGCCCGCTGGCAAGACTGCATCGCGCCCTTGCCCAATTTATGTTGGATACGCATACGGATCAGCATGGTTATACCGAGACTTATGTGCCTTACCTAGTAAATAAGAACAGCATGTATGGCACGGGGCAGTTGCCTAAATTTGAGAAAGATTTGTTCTCGGTGAAAAATGAAGGGCAAGAGCCAGCGGAGAAGCTCACAGAAATATTCAATAATAGCCAGCTATATTTAATTCCAACCGCCGAAGTTCCTTTGACTAATATGGTGCGCGACGAGATTGTTCCACTAGATAAATTGCCGATGAAATTCGTGGCACACACGCCGTGTTTTCGCAGTGAGGCCGGCTCCTATGGTCGCGATACGCGCGGCATGATTCGCCAGCATCAGTTCGACAAAGTGGAGTTGGTGCAGATGGTGCTTCCCGAAAAGTCTTATGAGGCATTAGGTGAGCTGCTCGGGCATGCCGAAATTATTTTGCAGAAACTTGAGTTGCCCTACCGTGTGGTCAAACTGTGTACAGGCGACATGGGTTTTTCTGCTGCGACGACTTTTGACATCGAAGTATGGCTGCCAGCGCAAAATACTTATCGCGAAATTTCTTCTTGTTCTAATTTTGAAGCCTTTCAAGCGCGGCGTATGCAAGCTCGTTTTCGTAATGCGCAAGGCAAGCCGGAGTTGCTGCATACTGTAAATGGTTCAGGCCTAGCAGTAGGTCGTACACTTGTCGCCGTCCTGGAAAACAATCAACAAGCAGATGGAAGCGTGAACATCCCTGAAGTGTTGCGCCCCTACATGGGTGGGATGGAAAGCATTCAGCTTGCTTGAACCTAGAAAAATCTGTTGTCCGCAGATGACACAGATTTTCGCCGATTAAATAACAACTAAAGCCCACGGGTGAAATGCGTACATCTGTAATGGCTTGAAAATCTGCGTTAATCTGCGAAATCAGCGGATTGAACTGCGGTTTTTGCTTGTTTCGGCGAAGGTTGAAGCAATCAAGCGGCAGATGGAAGCATGAGGACCCCCAGTCGTTGCGTCTTTTATGGGCGGACGGGCTGAAAGAAATTACGGCGAGTTAGGTAGCTTTGGGTGGGATAAGAAGTTGAAGTATGGCTTGGGCGGTGCATTAGGTATCCTTTTTGGTTCAAGGCGTTGGAGCATGTCATGGTAGAGACGGACGGTTTCCACCAAAATCACAGCTTCGCCGCCGCGTGCTTTGCCATATTTGGTATGCTGGTAATAAGATGGGCGAGAAAGGAAGGGCATTACTTTTCTGACGTCAGACCAAACGTCGGGATTTAATCCTGCTCTCTTAGCTAGAATTCGCGCATCTTCCAAGTGACCTCTACCCTGATTGTAGGCAGCCATTGCCAGCCATGTGCGTTCTTTATCGTCGATGCGATCCGGCAATGAGTCTTTGAGTAGCTGAAGATATTTTGCCCCAGCAAGGATGCTCTCATGTGGATCCAGCCTGTCTTTTAGATTCATACGGTCCGCTGTGGCTCCGGTTATCATCATCATGCCCCGCACGTGGGTGAATGAAGTGGCGAGCGGATCCCAGTGTGATTCTTGATACGCCAATGCGGCGAGTAACTTCCAGTCAATTCCAGTCAATGTGGATGCTTCCTTAAACCAGTGTTTAAAGTTGGGCAGCACAGTACGTGTTTTGTTGATGAATGCGGCGGCATCGAATGGCACAATTCGTTCATTATGGCCGTAATGATGGTCAATCATGCGCTCTAAAGTCCCGTCACTTTCGATCGCTGTAAAAAAATATTTAGCTGCATTGACTAGTCTGGGGTCAGCCTTTTCGGGGAATGCCCAAGCCAGTTGAGAAGGGCTGTTTAGGTCAAGCTCAATGGGAAGTTTAGGGAAGAAGTTCCGTGCCGAAGCGATTTGCTCTTCATTCGCAACAGTGCAATCTAGCTGTTTTTTTGCCACCGCCTCGAGAAGGTTTGCAACTGTTTTGTGTGGGAGTGCTTTCCAGTGTAAGTTGGGCAGCTGTTTGGTCATGTCGCGAAGAGCATATTCTTGTGCAGAATCGAGCACGACGGTTATTGTGCGTCCATTTAAGTCTTTGAGGTGTCTAGGGCGGCGGCCTGAGCAAACAACTTGCTCTTGCAATGTTTGAAACGATGGCCCGAAATGCAACGCAGACGGAGAGTTGCTGCGAATCCCCGCAGCAGCCATATGAATTTTTTTCGAAGCGAGTGATTGGAAGATAGACGTGTAATCCATCGTCACGGATTTTGTTTTTACGTGTAAATATTGTGCGAATAATTTAGAGAGTTCTAATTCAAATGCGGCATCCGCACCCATGCCCTGCGGAGGCAGTGCGATGTATAGCACGCCGTTGCGCCAATCGGGGGCAGGGCGAATCTTAATATAGGTAATTCCCAATACTATGATTCCGGCTAACAGAATGAAAATTTTTACGGCGGATGAATTATTCATGGAAACATTCTGCCCGATTTTTGGAGCTAGCTGGTAAAATGTGCATCGTGTTGTATTCGTGCAGATGCTTCGGAGAGGTGGCAGAGTGGTCGAATGTACCTGACTCGAAATCAGGCGTACGGTAAAACCGTACCGAGGGTTCGAATCCCTCCCTCTCCGCCAGTTTGAACGGTTTTTTTACAATAGCCAGGCTTTAAACAGCTCACTGGCATGAATTAAGGTTAAAGAAATGCAAAATATTTTGCGGAACTGTTTGGCTCTTTTGTTACTTGCTTCATTCTTCTTCGTGACGGGGGCGAATGCTGAAGGCGGTGGTGAGAGTCTTTATCATAAATTGGAACCCTTTACGGTTAACTTGTCTGGGCTTGAGCAGGTGATTCAGGTTCGAATTACGCTCAAGCTGGTGAATGCTGACGTGGGTTCCAAGGTGAGTCTTTATCTTCCAGCTATTCGAAATCAAATGATTCTCTTGTTGAGTGAGAAAACAGGTGATGAGTTGCAGAGTTCACAAGGTAAGAATTTGATGATTAAACAAGCAAAAAAAGCACTTAATAAAACACTTGGCCTGAAATCTAAGCACGGTATTTCCAAAGTACTCTTGGAGTCGATAATCATTCAATAAGATCCTTGGTTTATTCCGGCACGGGGCTTCTCTGCCGATGTCGCGGTGGTAAAATTAAAAGGGAAGCTCTATAAAGCTAAACTCCGTTGCGATACTGCGTTGCTCGAAAAAAATTACTCCTAACATATTAGATATATGCGTCGTCGCAATTTTTTACGCACGCCTTGCCTCGCTTATAAGCAATCACTTGGCAGCTTGCTGACTTAGTGAAATGGCTAGTAGTTTCATCAGGATTTTGAATTTATAGAGGCCCCCTAAACGAACCTGCCACGTGATTGCTATGTCCTCTCCTACTTTTATCCATCTTCGTTTGCACAGTGAATATTCCATTGCCGATGGAATTGTGCGTATTGGCGAAGCCGTCGCGGCCGCAAAAACAGATAACATGCCTGCTTTGGCGTTGACCGACCTGTCCAATGTCTTTGGTCTGGTGAAGTTCTACAAGTCTGCGCGTAATGCCGGTGTAAAGCCCGTTATCGGTTGTGATGTTTACGTGAGCAACGATGCAGTACGCGATCAACCTTTTCGTATATTGTTGCTCTGCCAGTCGAATGCGGGTTATCTGCGTTTATGTGAATTGCTGACTCGTGCTTATTTGGAAAATCAGGATCGTGGCCGCCCCGAAGTGCGTAAGGAATGGTTTAAAGAAGGCTCGGATGGACTCATTGCATTGTCTGCTGCGCACTTAGGCGAGGTGGGGATGTCATTGCTGAATGGCAATGCTGCGAGCGCACGTGTGCTGGCAGGAGAATGGGCCGGCATGTTCCCGGGGCGTTTTTATTTGGAAGTGCAGCGTAGTGGTTTTGCTCGCGAAGAATTGCATTTGCGAGAAACAGTAAAGCTGGCGGCAGAACTAGGCCTGCCAGTGGTCGCAACTCACCCCGTACAATTCCTTAGTATTGATGCTTTTAAAGCACACGAGGCACGAGTGTGTATTGCTGAAGGCTATGTGCTGAACGACAAACGGCGTGTGCGAGCATTTACAGCGCAGCAGTATTTTAAGACGCAAGCTGAAATGGTAGAGCTGTTTGCTGATCTACCTGAAGCTTTGCAGAATAGTGTGGAGATCGCTAAACGCTGCAACCTCTCCTTAAAGTTGGGTGTGCCACATCTGCCCAACTTTCCCACGCCGAATGGCGAGAGTTTAGACGATTTCTTGCGTAGTGAATCGGAACGCGGCTTGCAGGATCGCATGCGCCATTTATACCCAGATGAAGAGCAGCGTGCGGCGAAGATGCCTGAGTATGCTGAGCGCCTTGATTTTGAGATCAATACCATTATTAATATGGGCTTTCCGGGCTACTTCCTTATCGTGGCGGACTTTATCCGCTGGGCGAAGCAATACCGTGATGAAAAATTCCCCAACGGCGTGCCAGTTGGACCGGGCAGGGGATCTGGTGCCGGCTCCTTGGTGGCCTATTGCCTATTAATTACTGATCTCGATCCTTTGCGCTATGCATTGCTGTTTGAGCGCTTCTTGAACCCCGAGCGTGTTTCCATGCCCGACTTCGACGTGGACTTTTGTCAGGACGGACGCGAGCTAGTGATCCAGTATGTGCGGCGCCAATATGGCGAATCTTGTGTTTCACAAATCGCCACCTTTGGCACCATGGCTTCTAAAGCGGTTATACGTGATGTCGGTCGCGTATTGGATTTTCCTTACGGACTGTGTGACCGCCTCTCCAAGCTGGTTCCGGTAGAGGGGGTGAAGCCTGTATCGCTGAAAAAAGCACGCGAGATGGAGCCGGAGTTCAACGCGATTGTCGCGAATGAAGAAGGCGTTGATGAATTGCTGGAATTGGGTGAGCGTCTTGAAGACTTAACACGTAACGTCGGTATGCATGCCGGTGGTGTTTTGATCGCTCCAGGTAAACTGACCGATTTCTGTCCTCTGTATTGTGCTGAAGGCGGCAATACGGGAGAAGAAAAAAAATCCGTTAGCCAGTTTGATAAAGACGATGTGGAAGCCGTCGGTCTGGTTAAGTTCGACTTTTTGGGATTGCGCACTCTGACGATTATCGACTGGGCGGTACGGTATATTCGTTTGTTGCAGGATAAGGGGGCTGTTGGGAAGGGGGAAGGCGATGCAGTGGGGGGCGTTGTTCCTGCGTCCTTCGAAATTGAATCTATTCCTCTTGATGATCGGCGTACTTTTGCGCTGCTGAAGTGCGCTAATACCAGCGCGGTATTCCAATTGGAATCGTCTGGTATGAAAAAGCTTATCGAAAAGCTTAAGCCGGATACGTTTGAAGATATTGTCGCACTGGTCGCCTTGTATCGTCCTGGGCCGCTGGAATCGGGCATGGTGGAAGACTTTATCGCACGTAAGCATGGTAAAGCCCAAGCTGATTACTATTTCCCTGAGCTTGAGACTTCGCTTATGCCGACCTATGGTGTGATTGTGTATCAAGAGCAGGTGATGCAAATCGCGCAGATTATTGGCGGTTATACCTTGGGCGCTGCCGATATGCTGCGCCGCGCAATGGGTAAAAAGAAAGCAGAGGAGATGGCGGAGCAACGCGACATCTTCGTGGGTGGTGCGCTCAAGCGAAACTTCGACGAGGCAAAGGCAACCCGTTTGTTCGACCTCATGGAGATGTTCGCTGGCTACGGTTTTAATAAATCGCATTCCGCCGCCTATGCCTTGGTGTCGTATCAAACGGCCTATCTTAAAGCGCATTACCCCGCTGCATTTATGGCCTCCACTATGTCATCGGATATGGACAATACCGACAAGGTGCGTAATTTTTACATTGATACGCTGGAGCAAGATATTCAGATTTTGCCGCCGGATATCAATAGTTCCGATTATCGCTTTGCTCCAGTGGATGAGAAAATTGTGGCCTATGGTTTGGGGGCGGTAAAAGGCACGGGCGAATCGGCGATTAACAACATTGTCGTTGCACGCGCTAGCGGCCCGTTTCTGAATCTGTTTGATTTCTGTCATCGGGTTGATAACCGCATCACCAATCGGCGTGCGGTCGAAGCTTTGATACGTGTCGGTGCATTTGACTCGATCAACGATCATCGTGCGCAAATGCTGGCAACACTAAGCGTCGCTCTCGGCAGTGCCGAACAGCAGACGCGTTCAGTGAATCAAAACAGCCTGTTTGACGAAGATGTGTCTACAACTATGCCGGTCGCAATGGCAGATGTGCCACGTTGGGGCTTGCGTGAACAGTTAGAAAATGAAAAAACCAGTCTCGGTTTTTACCTGAGTGGACACCCCTATCAAGAATTTGCCGAGGAGGTAGCACGATTCGTGAAGATGCGTTTGAGCGACGTGACGCCGGCAAGCATGCCGCAGAACGGGCCAAATCGACGCGCTGGCAAAGAGGTGTTGTTAGCGGGCATGGTGGCTGAAATTCGCATTCAGCAAACGCGGCGGGGCCGCATGGCGATTGTGAAGCTTGAGGATGGCACTACCCAGTTAGAAGTCACAGCTTTTAATGAATTGTATGAGGCGAGCCGCACCTGGATACGTGAAGGTGAATTGCTGGTAGTCAAGGGCAAGGCTAGTTTTGATGAATACTCAGGCAGCATGCGTGTTACAGCGGAAGAAGTTTTTGATTTTGCCTCTGCGAGAGCGGCGTTTGCTAAACGTTTGGCTTTATCCTGTTCAATTGATTCCCCAGTGAAAGTGATGAAGTTGGCAGACTTATTGAAACCGTGGTGTGGTGGCAAATGCCCAGTCGTGATTTACTATAAAAATCTGCTGGCCAGCGCCCCGCTACGCTTGGGAGATGAGTGGCAAGTGACCTTGCCAGATATGCTGCTCAATGACTTGCGTGATGTGTTTGGAGAGGAGTGCGTGCGGGTCGTTTATGCTGATTAAAGCTAAATAAACTTGTAGATTTCTTGAGCGTGATGTAGATTGCACATGCTAGACGCGTGCGTAATGGTAGGTGGAATTGGGCGCATGCGTTACAAGATTTGCGGGAAACTAGTAGCAGTTGCAGTCAATTTTTTAATTTGCTATCAGGAGTGAGAAATGTCAAAAATCACCAAAGTGTTGTTAATGTCAGTTGTTGCAATGGGTCTGAGCGCTTGTGGCTCTAATCCTCCTGCGCCAAAAGCAGTTGTGGCTGACTGCGTGTATCCTGGTACTACCGAAGCCGCGCCGGGCTGGATATGCGATGAGCCTGTTGAAGGTGTGGATGTCAGTGCAGTCGGTGTAGCCGAGCCTACGGCAGCTGGAAATGCATTTATGAAGCAAATGGCCGCAACGGATGCGCGTGTGCAATTAGCTCAGCGCATGAAAGTGCAAGTGAAGAACATGATTAAGCAATACGTAGAAACGACTGGTGCCGGTAAAGATGAGTCTGTAGATCGAGTCAATACCTCGGTTACCAAGCAGATCACGAACGAGACACTGGTAGGGACAAAAATATACAAGTCTCGCGTTGGTCCCAATGGCAAGATGTACGTATTGTTGGGTATCGACCCAGCTTCGGCGCAGAAAATTGCTGAGGCCGCGATTAAAACCAGTATGAATAATGAAAAAGCTTTGTGGCAGAAATATCAGGCCGGCAAAGCTCAGGACGAATTGGCTGCTGAAATTGCAAAACAGAAGGTAGACGCAGCTAATCAGTAATAAAGAATGACTTGAAACTATGAAAACCTATGTTCTTTACGGGGCATGGGTTTTTCTTTTATTACGTGTCCGAAAATTTATAGTTAGCCTGAGGAGTACGAAATGAAAAATACGCTTTTTATATTTTTGCTGGCAGTCTTAATGTCAGCATGTTCATCCCCTCCTGTTAAATCGGGTAACTCCGCAGAATCGCAACGTGCCCACGCAGCACAAGGGCAAGCTGAGTTGTCTTCGGAAGTGGCAAATTAACAGTGTCATTCCTGAGGAACGGACAGGTCCTAATCTTAGCAGTGCTAATTTCAGCCTGCGCAAGTGCACCTGTAAGTATGAATGCTAAACCTGCTTGGATAGACAACCCAGGGGAAGGCGTGTCTGCCTCTGCAGGTATGCATGTGAAGGGTAGAGCCGCGCAGGAAGAACTGGCAATATCGCGTGCTAGAGTGGAATTCGCAAAACGCTTTGGCGTATCAATAGATGCCGGACAGCTCAGCACTACCAAAGTCGCAAACGGACATGCGAGTACTGTTAGCAACAGTGTCGCAACAGAAAAAACGCAGCACAGTGATGTGAAGGCGATGGTTAAAGCTAAGTGGCGTGATGAAGGTGCAGATGTGCTTTGGGTATGGTTAGTCCCTAGCAATTAACCTGAAAACCTCACCACAGAGACACCGAGGCACAGAGAAAAGCGAGGGGGTGCTGTTTTTTTACTCTGTGTCTCTGTGGTTCAACTTCGATTTTAAGGATTAATAGGAGTATTGCATGAGAGCGAAACGCAAACAGCAAATGTTGCAATTTGTGGCAGGCTTGATGTGCTTGCCTTTGCTCGCGCAGGCGCAGAATGATTTTGAAGCCTTTCGTCGTCAGCAAGCGCAGGGCGTGGAGCAGATTAAAAACGATTTTAGTGAATATAAGGAACAGCAAGATCGTGAATTCGCTGGCTTCCTAAAGAATCAGTGGGGCGAATTTAAGACATCTGCCGGCAAGTCGCGTATCAAAGAGCCCAAGCCTCAGCAAGTGCCCGTCGCACCCTCTCCCGATAAAGCCATCGCTAAGCCTGTCGTGCTAGCCCCTGCACCAGCCACTCCGCCACCGCTGCCGCCGCAAGCTAAGCCAGTGACCGTCGCGGGTGATGAACTAGACTTGGTGTTTTACGGAAATTCGGTGAAACTCACCTTTGATCCGCAGTGGAAGTCGTACCGTTTGAAGGGTGGCGCTAAGCCAGAAACGATCAGCAACTTTTGGACGCAGATGAGTGGCAGCAAATATGCTGCGAGCATTCAGGCGATTAATGCCACGCGCAGTAAATTAAAACTAGACGATTGGGCTTCTGTCATATTGTGGCGTGATGTCGCACGTGCCTTGCAGCCTCAACGTGAGACTGAGCAAAATTTGTTGTTGTGGTTTTTTCTCATCAAGTCGGGCTACGATGTGCGCCTCGGCTATTACGGCGCAGATGTATTTTTGTTTGAAGCGATTACGCAGCCCGTGTATTCAACCAAGTACACCAGAGTTTTCAAAAGAACTTATTACGCCGCTCTAGCAAAAGATCATGGTAATAATATTCGTGCCTTTTATTCCTATAAATCTGACTATCCACTTAAGCTAAAGCCTTTGGATATACAATCTGCGGACACGAATTTCACCAAGGCAGAATTGTTTGAGCGGAAATTTGTCTTTAACTATGAAGGTAAAGAGATAAAGTTTACTGTGCCCTATGATCGACGTTTGGTGGAGTACATGGGCAGCATTCCTCAGTCTGAGTTTGAATTGTATTTCGACACCGACGGCAGCGCTGCAATACGCAATTCCTTGTTGCCAGCCTTGAAAAAATATACCGCCAAGATGGGTGAGGAAGAGGCGATAAACTTTCTGTTAGCCTTTGTGCAAAAAGCATTCGCTTATAAAACCGATAAAGAACAGTTTGGTTATGAGAAGTATTTCTTCGTTGAAGAGTCTTTATATTTTCCCTACAACGACTGTGAAGATCGCGCAGTGATATTTTCATGGTTGGTGCGTGAGTTGCTCGGTGTCAAAGTGGTTGGCTTGCTCTATCCCAATCACATGACCACGGCAGTAGAGCTGAAGGGGAAGCACAAAGGCTACGTCACGATAGAGCATGAGGGCAAGCAGTTTGCTATTGCTGACCCCACTTATATTGGCGCTGCACTTGGCATGGCGATGCCATCGTATGCGAAATACAAGCCAAAGCGAGTGGTCGATATTAAGTAGGGGCAGCTGGTCAAATTGCTATGGGTGGATCGGCAGTTCGGTATTTGAAAGGTGCTGATTAAGTCTAAAAAACATTTGTCTGCATAACCAGCGAGTTGCACGACTTCATCGTGCTTAGTCGAATGGCTAATTGCTTTATCAGATTTCGCCGATCAAACAAAGCAAACGCTGCATTCCTGAGTTATATCTAGGGCGCTTAAGTACACAGCAACACTATGAAAACCTACGTTAATCTACGAATGGGTCTTGAATTTTAGAATTACATTTCCAATAATACCCGTGCGCGCTTTAGCGCATTATTCAGCGTCATCACCGTATTTTCCGTGCCGATCTTTTCCAAAAAACCCGCTTGATGCATCAGATAATGTGGCTGCGCGTGTGGGCCGCACAGAATTAAGTGTTTGTCGCGTTTCTTTAATTTGCGGTGCAGTTCTTCTAGAACGTATAAGGCGCTCGCATCCATGCTAATGACCTCAGTCATATTGAGTACCAATATTTCCGGTTCAGTATGCTGTTGATGCAACACGCTTTCTAATTTATCCACGACACCAAAAAACAACGCGCCATATAGGCGGTAGATCAATACGCCGGGCGGCGCCATCTTGCGCGCAATGGTAGCCTCACCGTCGTAGGGCATTGCAGTATGCTCTTCAGATAGTTTTACATTGGATAGTTCTGTCATGTTGCGGATGAAGAAAATAGCGGCGAGTAGCAAGCCGACTTCGACCGCTACTGTCAGGTCAAAAATTACCGTGAATGAGAATGTTACCAATAACACAATAGCATCAGAACGGGGATAACTTTTGAGTCGCTTGAATACATCCCACTCACCCATGTTGATGGAGACAATGAGCAAAATTGCGGCCAGCGAAGCGAGTGGGATGTATTGCGCCAATGGGGCCGCGATTAGCACGATGAGCAGCAGAGTAAGTGCGTGCACCATGCCGGAAATTGGGCTGCTCGCACCAGCTCGCACATTGGTCGCCGTGCGTGCGATAGCGCCAGTAGCAGGTATGCCGCCGAAGAAGGGGGTGACGATGTTGGCTACACCTTGCGCAATCAACTCTTGATTTGGATCATGTTTATCGTCAATCATGCCATCTGCTACTGAGGCTGAGAGCAGTGACTCAATCGCGCCTAGAAGCGCGATAGTGAAGGCGGGCATGATGAGATAGCGAATCGTGCTAATAGAAAAATCTGGCATGGAAAAATCTGGCAAGCCCTGTGGGATGCCGCCGTAGCGCGAACCAATGGTTTCGACTGGTAAATTAAATACTCCCACTAATGCCGTGCCGATAACGAGTGCCACAATGGGAGATGGAAAATGTTTCGCCCATTTTTTTGGGTAAAACCAGATGAATAAAACACTGGTGCTGGCGAGAGCAAACGTGATGATGTCGAAGCTCGGTAAGGCATGTGTCAGTGTGGAAATCTTGTGGAAAAACTCAGCAGGCAAAGATACTATCTTCAGGCCCAAGAAATCTTTGACCTCGCTTAGGATGATCAATACTGCAATGCCGTTGGTAAAGCCAATAATGAGTGGGCGCGGGAAATACTTAAGCAAGCTGCCGAGTTTAAATGCCCCCATCGCGATGAGTATCACGCCTGCCATGATGGTGCAGATGAGTAAATTGGCAAAGCCATACTGCACGATGATGCCGTACACGATGACAATGAATGCACCTGTAGGCCCGCCGATTTGTACTCGCGAACCACCGAGAGCAGAGATGATGAAGCCAGCGATGATGGCAGTGAATATGCCAGCTTCCGGTTTCGCGCCGGAGGCGATGGCAAAGGCGATTCCCAAGGGTAGGGCGACAACGCCGACCGTAATGCCAGCAGTCACGTCAGTGGAAAAACGTGCTTTACCGTAGCCGCGCAGCGCATCAATGAGACGCGGGCGAAAGTGTTGCGAGAGTTTCTCCAAAAACAAATTGTTCATACGTGCTGTGTCAGCACCTCCTGATTATGTGGGTATGTCTGTATTTTAAATAATCTACCACAGAGACACGGAGACACGGAGAAATTCAAAACAACAAAGAGAGAGCAGGCTTCATAGTGTCCCTTGATGGGAAGTCAATAATGCTTGTCCTTGACGTATTTAAAATCTGCGTTAATCTGTGAAATCTGCGGATAAAGATTTTTAGACTTATTTAATCTGCATCCCCGGTTGCGCACCATCATCCGGTGACAGGATAAACAATCCCGGGTTTTCTCCTGAAGCCGCTAGCACCATGCCTTCTGACATGCCGAACTTCATCTTACGCGGCGCTAGATTAGCAACCATGACCGTCAAGCGACCTTTTAGTGTTTCGGGATCGTAAGCCGACTTGATGCCTGCGAACACGGTGCGAGTTTTTTCTTCGCCAATGTCCAAGGTTAGCTTTAATAATTTATTAGCACCTTCCACATGTTCGGCATTGACGATTTTTGCCACACGCAGATCAACCTTCATGAAATCCTCAATAGAGATGAATGGTTCAAACTCTTTTCCAGCTTGCGCCATTTCTTTATTTGATTCGTTCTGTTGATGCTGAGCGTGGCGCTGTTCGGATTGCATAGCCTCCCCTTGCTCTTTGGTGGGAGAGGGGCTGGTGAGGGTATCCTGATTGGCAGCAACCATCGCTTTAATTAGTTTGGGATCGAGACGGATTGCTAAGTGTTTATAGGCGTTAATTGTATGCCCTGTAGGCAACGCAGCCCAAGTGTCTCCCCAAGCTAAGGATGGGATATTGAGGAAGCTTTCCACTTGCTTCGCAAGCTCAGGCAGTACGGGCTTCAAATATAAAGTGAGGTCGCGGAACATCGTCAATGCAGTTGAGCATGACTCGTGCAATTCGGCATCTTTACCTTCTTGCTTGGACAGTTCCCAAGGTTTTTTCTCTGCAATGTATTGGTTTGCGACATCAGCTAGATGCATGATTTCACGTAGAGCGCGGCTGAAATCGCGCTGTTCGTAGCTGTGGGCAATCTCACCGTTTTGCAAAGAAGATTGAAACTCGGCTGTTGCCGCTGTATTGCTTGCGCAAAGCTTGCCCTCAAAGCGTTTGCTGATAAATCCTGCGCAACGGCTGGCAATATTGATGTACTTACCGATCAAGTCGCTATTAACTTTTGCAACGAAATCTTCCAGATTTAGATCTATGTCTTCCATGCTGCCGTTAAGTTTCGCGGCATAGTAGTAGCGCAGGTATTCGGTATTTTTGATGTTGTCTAGATAGCTGCGTGCGGTGATGAAGGTGCCGCGTGATTTACTCATCTTTTCGCCATTCACCGTCAGGAATCCGTGCGCGAATAATTTTGTCGGTGTGCGGAAGCCAGCGTGTTGCAACATGGCAGGCCAAAACAGAGCGTGGAAGTAGAGGATGTCTTTGCCGATGAAATGGTATAGCTCGGTGTCTGAACCCGGCTTCCAGTATTCATCGAAATCAAGTCCGACTTTGTCGCACAATTGCTTGAAGCTGCCCATGTAGCCCACGGGCGCATCCAACCAAACATAGAAATATTTACCTGGTGCATTAGGAATCTCGAAGCCGAAATACGGCGCATCGCGTGAGATGTCCCAATCGGTCAGCTTGTTTTCACCTTCTGCGCCCAGCCATTCCTGCATTTTGTTGGCTGCTTCGGTTTGCAGCGCGCCGCTGCGTGTCCATTCGCGTAAAAATTGCTGGCAGGTGTCGGCAGAAAGCTTGAAGAAATAGTGATCTGAATTGCGTAATTCCGGTTTGGCGCCGGATATTGCCGAATAGGGATTGATAAGCTCTGTCGGTGCATAAGCTGCGCCACAGGTTTCGCAGTTGTCACCGTATTGCTCTTTGGCGTGGCACTTGGGGCACTCGCCTTTGATAAAGCGATCCGGCAGGAACATGTTTTTTTCTGGATCGTAAAATTGCTCGATAGAGCGCATGTCAATCAGATGCTCACCCCTGAGTTTGCGGTAGATGTCTTGTGCGAACCCTTTAGTCGCATTAGAGTTGGTCGAGCCGAAATTGTCGAATGCGACATGAAATGCAGAAAAATCGTCGTAGTGCTCTTGCCATACGCGCTCAATTAATTGTTCAGGGCTAATCCCCTCTGCTTCTGCGCGCAGCATGATCGGTGTGCCGTGTGTGTCGTCTGCGCACACATAGTGGCAGCTATTGCCACGCATTTTTTGGAAGCGTACCCAAATGTCGGTCTGGATGTATTCAACTAGGTGGCCGAGGTGAATGCTGCCGTTAGCATAGGGGAGGGCGGAGGTAACTAATATTTTGCGGGTCATGATGGGTATTCCGTAATTAACAAGTGCGACTAAGCAAGCGCTGGCGCTGAAATGGTCTGCCCTAGCTTAAGGTGTAGGTTAACCTAAAAACGGCAGTTCGGCCCGCAGATTTTAAGTGTCCATAAAACCTTCACCACAGAGACGCCGAGACACAGAGAAAGTCAAACTATCAATGGCTTATGAGCTCTAAGTTGCTCGTCTGATAGTTGAGCGTCCATGGTATGCCAGTGTTTTGTTTTTACTCTGTGTCTCAGTGGTGCAACTGTTTTTAGGATTAACCCTTTAACTGGCAAGTGAAGCAAAATATTTTGCTGTAAATTTCACGTCAACACCCGATTGTAGCAAAACCCGCACGTAGCTGCGGAATTGGGTAAACATGTAACTACGGAATTGGGTAAAATTACCCCCTTATTGTTTTTACCCGAATGAGAAAATTTATGAGCTTTATCGACACAGACGTACAAGCTGCACTTAAGCAGTTAATCGACCCCAACACTAAAAAAGATTTTGTGGCGGGAAAATCAGTGAAGAACGTAAAGGTTAATGGCAACGACGTGATGTTGGATATTCAATTAGGTTATCCCGCGAAAAGCGTGTGGGCGGAAATCAAAACTTTGGTTGAGACGCATCTGCGCAGCACTTTGACTAGCGCGGGCAAGATCGAAGCGACGGTCACCAGCAAAGTGGTGCCGCATGCAGTGCAACGTGGTGTTAAATTGGTGGACGGCGTGAAAAACATTATCGCCATTGCGAGTGGTAAAGGTGGCGTGGGTAAATCCACGACAGCGGTCAATTTGGCTCTAGCTTTGGCAGCCGAAGGCGCGCGCGTTGGCATGTTGGATGCCGACATCTACGGCCCTTCACAGCCCACTATGCTGGGCATCAGCGGTCAGCCTAAATCACGCGATGGAGAATCTATAGATCCGATGGAGGCATACGGCATTCAAGCAATGTCTATCGGTTTTATGATTCAAGGTGATGATGCACCGATGATTTGGCGTGGCCCGATGGCGACTCAAGCGATGGAGCAGTTGCTGCGGCAAACCGCTTGGGATAACCTTGATTACTTGCTCGTCGACCTGCCACCCGGCACGGGCGATATCCAATTGTCTCTGGCGCAAAAAGTGCCAGTAACTGGCGCAGTGATCGTCACCACGCCACAGGACATTGCCCTGCTAGATGCGAAAAAAGGTTTGAAGATGTTTGAGAAAGTCGATGTGAAAATCATCGGTCTAGTCGAAAACATGAGCACCCATATTTGCTCCAATTGCGGACACGAAGAGCATATCTTCGGTTCAGGCGGCGGCGCAAAAATGTGCGAGGACTATTCCACCGAGTTGCTAGGTTCCCTGCCCTTGGATATTCATATCCGCGAACAGGCAGACACAGGCAAACCAACTGTAGTGGCTGATCCAGATAGCGCAGTAGCAAAAGTATACAAACAGATCGCACGCCGTGTCGCAGTTAGAGTCGCTGAAATGGCGCAAGACCACAGCGCAGCGTTTCCGAAAATTGTTGTGCAAAATACCTAGAGGAGAGTGGGAAATGTAAAACGTGAAACGTGAAACGTGAAACGCCAATGCGGCCTCTACGTTCCACATTTTATTTTTCACGTTTGCCCCAAAAGCAATGAGTATAAAATCAGACAAATGGATACGCCGCATGGCGGAGCAGCACGGCATGATTGAGCCTTTTTCACCAACACAGGTGAAAGAAGAGAACGGGCACAGAATCGTGTCTTATGGCACATCGAGCTATGGTTACGACATTCGTTGTTCGCGTGAATTTAAACTGTTCACCAACATTAATAGCACGATTGTCGATCCTAAGAACTTCGATCCAAATTCTTTTGTGAATGTGGAAGCCGATTATTGTGTGATTCCGCCTAACTCATTTGCTTTGGCGCGTACTGTGGAATATTTTCGTATTCCGCGCAATGTATTGACTGTGTGTCTGGGTAAATCTACTTATGCACGTTGCGGCATCATCGTGAACGTCACACCGTTTGAGCCGGAGTGGGAAGGTTATGTGACCTTGGAGTTTTCGAATACAACTCCCTTGCCCGCGAAGATTTATGCCAATGAAGGTGTAGCGCAAGTGCTGTTCTTCGAGAGCGACGAAGTGTGCGAGACTTCGTACAAAGATCGTGGTGGCAAGTATCAAGGCCAGCATGGTGTGACCTTGCCTAAAATGTAATGAGCCAGCAAATTATCTGGCGCTCATCCAAAGGCGAGGTGATCGCTTGTGTGGAAAAAAACAAGGTTCTGCAAGAGAACCTCGCCGAGATACGTCAAATTTGTCAGGATGCAATGGACGATGCTGTGCTCATGGGCTGCGATGAGCAGCAGGTGCGCACGGTGTTTACCGAGTTGATTGCAGGTCTAGAAACTCCTTACCTACCGTGATGAAGTTAGTGCGTTTTTAATAATGCACAGATAGACTGATTTCTGCGACAATCCGCGCCACTTTTATTACCCCATTAAGGGAGTCCTTACATGAAGTTTAATTTCCCCATCATCATCATTGACGAAGACTACCGTTCAGAGAACGCGAGTGGTCACGGGATTCGTGACTTAGCAGATGCGATTGAAAAAGAGGGTATTCAAGTTGTTGGTATGACCAGCTACGGCGACCTGACTTCATTTGCGCAGCAGCAAAGTCGCGCATCGGGATTCGTTTTGTCTATCGACGATGAGGAATTCGGCGCTGGAAGCGAAGAGGAAACGGAAGTCGCGCTACGTACTTTGCGCGTGTTTGTACGAGAAATTCGTTTCAAAAATTCTGACATCCCCATTTATTTATATGGTGAAACGCGCACATCGCGACATATCCCTAACGACATTTTGCGTGAATTGCATGGCTTCATTCATATGCACGAAGATACGCCCGAATTCGTGGCTAGGCATATTATTCGCGAAGCTAAATCGTATATGGATTCTCTAGCGCCGCCGTTTTTCCGAGCATTGGTGGATTATGCGCAAGATGGTTCTTATTCTTGGCATTGTCCCGGGCACTCTGGTGGCGTGGCATTTTTGAAATCACCCGTGGGGCGTATGTTTCACCAGTTTTTCGGCGAAAATATGTTGCGTGCCGACGTGTGTAACGCGGTGGATGAGCTGGGGCAGTTGCTCGATCATACCGGCCCAGTAGCGGCATCAGAACGAAATGCAGCCCGTATTTTTAGTGCCGATCATTTGTTTTTTGTGACCAATGGTACTTCCACTTCCAATAAAATCGTCTGGCACTCTACAGTTGCGCCGGACGATATTGTGGTGGTTGACCGCAACTGCCATAAGTCTATTCTGCACGCCATTATGATGACCGGCGCGGTTCCAGTATTCCTTACGCCGACGCGTAACAATTTCGGCATTATTGGGCCGATTCCACTGAGCGAATTTCAGCCGGAAACCATTCAGCGTAAAATTGACGCGAACCCCTTTATAAAAGACAAAAAACGTAAACCGCGCGTGCTGACAATTACACAAAGTACCTATGACGGCGTGTTGTACAACGTGGAAACTTTGAAGGAATTGCTGGACGGCAAAATTGATACCTTGCACTTTGACGAAGCTTGGTTGCCGCATGCTACCTTTCATGAGTTCTATAAAGACATGCACGCCATTGGAAACGACCGTCCGCGTGCGAAAAAGTCGATGATTTTCTCCACACAGTCAACACATAAGTTGCTGGCGGGTTTGAGTCAGGCTTCGCAAATTCTGGTGCAAGATAGTGATGCTAAACAACTGGATAGAGACTGCTTTAATGAAGCTTATCTGATGCATACCTCTACCTCGCCGCAGTACGCCATTATCGCGTCTTGCGATGTGGCTGCCGCGATGATGGAGCCGCCTGGCGGGACTGCACTGGTGGCTGAGTCTATCGCGGAAGCTTTGGATTTCCGCCGCGCAATGCGCAAGGTGGAAGCTGAATTTGGCGCGGAGTGGTGGTTTAAAGTGTGGGGGCCGGATTATTTGGTAGAAGAAGGCATGGCCTCTAGGGATGACTGGATGCTGAGTGCGGATGACCGCTGGCACGGCTTCGGGAAGTTGGCACCTAACTTCAATATGCTTGATCCGATCAAAGCCACCATCATTACGCCGGGGCTAGATGTGGGCGGTGACTTTGCCGACAGCGGCATTCCCGCTGCTATCGTTACCAAGTATCTTGCTGAACACGGTGTGGTGGTAGAGAAAACTGGCCTGTATTCCTTCTTCATCATGTTCACCATCGGTATCACCAAAGGCCGTTGGAACACCATGGTGACCGAGTTGCAGCAGTTCAAAGACGACTATGACCAGAATCAACCGCTGTGGCGCGTATTACCAGAGTTTATCGCCAAGAATCCGCGCTACGAAAAAATCGGACTGCGTGATTTGTGCGATGAAATTCACGGTATTTACAAAGCCAATGATGTCGCACGCCTGACCACTGAAATGTATTTGTCGGACATGGTTCCGGCGATGAAACCTTCAGATGCCTTCGCGAAAATGGCGCATGGTGGGATTGACCGTGTACATATTGACGACCTCGAAGGTCGCGCCACGGCTGTATTGCTAACTCCTTATCCGCCGGGCATCCCCTTATTAATTCCGGGAGAGGTGTTCAACAAGACCATCGTTGATTATCTGCGCTTTGCCCGCGACTTCAACCAAAAATTCCCCGGCTTCGAGACTGACATTCACGGTTTAGTTGCAGGTGAAATAGATGGACAATGTGTGTATTACGTGGATTGTGTGAAGTAGTGCGAGATGCGGTCCCCGTAGCGTGGGTAGGCGCCCACGCTGTCAATCATTCTGGGTGGGCAGCGAAACCCTGCCCGCCCTACGAAATGCTATGAAACAAGCCGCCTACGCAAAACAGCTAGCCTGGCTGAAAACGAATCCTTCTTTGGACGAGATGGCTACTCGATACCCAGATGACTGGGCGGCGGTGCAGCAGGATATTTCGGCCATTGTTGAGGGCGGCGTGGCGGAGGAATTGAATCACTATCTTGAGCGTTTATCTGCGCCTAGCTCTCCCGGTCAACGTCAACAAAACCTGCAAGCTAGTCTTTCGCAATATGTGCGTGCACGCATGGCGCGCGAGTCGGTCAAAAAACTTTGTCTGTCCTCTTTGGCGGCGGAAAGTGGCGCGAAAAACGGCAAGCTGCGTTTTAATTTATTTAATGGCTTTATCGCGCAAAAGCTATTGTTCGCTCGTGCGCTGGAACGTAAACCTGTTTCGCTGTTCTGGTTTCGCCTGCTATGGCCGCTGGTATGGCAACGCAAGCGCCTCATGTCTTTGGTGCAGCCGCGCGGGATATATTGCTTCTATTCGCGCGAATTGATACAAGTGCTGACAGGCATGATTGCGGGGCGTAGCTGTCTGGAAATAGGCGCGGGTGATGGCACCTTGACGCGCTTTCTAAAAGACCAAGATGTGGCAATCACCGCAACCGACAATCATGCGTGGACTCAGGCCGTGAAATATCCCGACTGGGTGATCAAGCAGGATGCACGCGAGGCCTTGCTCGAGCATAAGCCCGAAGTGGTGATCTGCTCATGGCCTCCAGCGCAAAACGATTTTGAACGCGCCGTGTTTAACACCGCAAGTGTGCAGCTTTATATTGTCATTGGCAGTCGTCATCAATTCGCCTTTGGTAATTGGAAAGACTATCGGCAGCAATCTGCTTTTGAGCTGGAAGAAGATAAGCAACTCAGTGTGTTGATGTTGCCGCCAGAATTGGAGTCGGTGGTGTATGTGTTTCGACGGAAGGCATAAAAGCTTCACCACAGAGACACAGAGAAATTCAAAAACATCAAACTCAGATAACTCGTTAGTCCCTGCATCAATGACGACTAAACCAAGCTATTCAATAATATTTAAACAATGACCGATACAACTACTACTAAACCTCCCGTCAAAAAATGGCGCAACCTCGCCATTAAAGCATTGATCTTCATCGTGGTGATTGCCGGCTTCCGCGCCTGGCAGCAACGCGACATGGTCAGCGGCCCTGCGCCCGCATTGCAGGGCATGACCCTGGCAGGCCGAGCCTATCAATTAAGCGCTCACCGAGAAGGCCCCGTGCTGGTGCATTTCTGGGCGACATGGTGTCCGATTTGCAAAACAGAGCAGGGTTCTATTAACACCATCTCGCATGACGATGCTAACGTCATCACCATCGCTATGAATAGCGGCAAGCCTGAAGAAGTGAGCAAGCACATGCAAGAGCAAGGCATAAATTTCCCGGTGGTGAACGACCCTGACGGCAGTATTTCCAACGCATGGGGAGTGCACGCCGTCCCCGCCAGCTTCATCATCTCCCCTAGTGGACAGATACGTTTTGTTGAAGTCGGCTTTACGACGGGGATAGGCTTGAGGTTAAGGCTGTGGTTGGCGGGGCTTTTTTAGCAGCGATTGCCAAGACCTGTTAAGCGTAGATAGGTCGGGTTAGCGTAGCGTAACCCGACAAGCTGCATGATTTCTAGGTGTTGGGCTAGGCCCCAACCTATAAGTGCATAAAAAATCCGATGGCTCCGGTTGCGGCGGGGAATCCGCGTGGATGAGGGGTTAGGCCGACGATGACGGGAAAATATTTCGGCTCTTCAGCTTGGCTACTTGGTTGAAGGTGAGCTTATGAAATTGTTTGTGTAACTAGTGAGATCCGAGTTCACCATAGTGATAGAAATGAAGCTCTGCCTATTTTGCCGACAATCTCCAAACACCATCCCAGTCTGCTGGTGGGGGTGTTTGAACAAGTTGTTCAATGCGCTCCAGCAACACACGTGACGGCCCGTCGCCGGGGTGAATGTCTAGGCTTTGGCTTAACAGTTCCCGTGCTTTTTCCCAGTCTCTTGTGAGATAGCTGTCATATGCGGTTTCGTAAAGCGTTTTCATTTCGATGACGCGTGGTTCTACTTTTCCTTTCTCGCCAAGCAATTCATAGATGTAAACGGGTTCGGCCTTGCCTACGACGACGATGTTGTCGATTTTTCTGGTCTCGAATTCATCGCTAACCATTTCATTGCTCAGTTCGCTCAGTAGGATGCGAGTGCCAAACTGTTTGTTCGTGCTTTCCAGCCGAGCTGCAATATTGACCGTGTCTCCCATCACCGTATAGGACCTAGAGTTGTTTGATCCAATGTTTCCTGCAATGACTTCGCCAGTACAGATTCCCACCCTGATTCGTATTTGGGGTACGCCTTTTCTGAAACCGACGATTTCGGCAATATTTTCGTTCAGTGCGTCTAATTTTTCGAATTGTTCTAGTGTTGCTCGGCAGGCCAGCTTTGCGTGACTCTCTTCACCGGTAAAAGGAGGCCCCCAGAAAGCCATGACGGCATCCCCGATGAATTTGTCGATTACGCCGTGATGTTGAACAATCGGCTGTGAGACGGTGGAGAAGTATTTATTCATCAAGGTGACTAAGCCGTTGGGCGTTAGTGATTCGGCAATAGTGCTGAATTTTTCGATGTCCGAGAAAAATATGGTCATAAGCCGCTTTTGGCTTGTTTGCATATCCAGCTGGGAGCCGTCTTGCAGGATGCTTTCGACAATTCTAGGATCAATATATTTACCGAAGGCTTCTTTGATCTGTTCCTTGTGACGTAGCTCTTCTGCCATTGTGTTGAAAGCGGCGCTGAGGATGCCGACTTCGTCTTTCGATTCCACAGGAATGGATATATTGAGATTGCCTTGAGCAATTTCTTTGGTTCCGGCAATAACTCTATTCAGGGGCGAGACGATCCTCCTAGAAATTATGGGGGCAATAAACATTCCTGCGATAAAGGCTGCGAGCCCGATGATGACTGATACGTGATGAAGTTTCAGTTCCCCCACTAGCGCCTCATCCGCTTCCCTGTGACTCAGTCCTTCAATAATGGCAGTGGCTTTGTCGAGGGATTTGTCTAGGCGGTCGATTTCATGATTCAGCTTGTTGACGTAGATATTAAAGGCTGAAATGTTGTGTTGATTGTGATGCTCGAATATTTGCAGCACATGGTCGTGAAACCCCTGATGGTCACGTTCGATCATAGACAGCAGCGAGATGACTTTTACGATTTCGATTGCATCTTCTGTGCGGGTGATGCCTTGGATGGTTCCGTTCAGTAGCGAAGTGCTCTCTGTAATTTCTTTATCAACTTGTACGCCGATCTGGTGGAATCGCTGCATACCTTGTTCGATGCGCGAATTGTCTGGGCTGGAACGTTCATATTGTCCCAAAATCCGCTCGACTATGAGTTGCTGTTCCATCGCAAGCTCACTGAGAGTCGATATCACGTTGTTGAGAGGAATCACGTGATTCGTCATGACGTCTAGTACGTTGTCGGTCTCACGGGATTTGAGGAAGAGTGAGGCATTAATGAACAGCATCACGAAGAGAAGTGTAGCCATACTTCCGGTGATTTTCATCCCAATGGATAAATTTTTAAACATGTCGAATTTCATGGTTTAACCGAGATTTTCCAATAGCCCTAAAATTCTAATGGAAGCCATTAGAGCATCTATCTGATTCTACTTATGTTTAGCTTGTTTTTGAGCTATATTTCTAACTTCACTTTTTAAGTGTGGAGGAAATCA
>Ga0316202_10000551_pt1 | contig 39095 bp, 27 predicted proteins | sample 3monrhotite_MG_FD_204934 | JGI IMG/M metagenome (GOLD analysis project Ga0316202, IMG submission 204934) | Microbial mat bacterial communities from mineral coupon in-situ incubated in ocean water Damariscotta River, Maine, United States -... | ecosystem: Environmental > Aquatic > Marine >...
TTTAGACATACTTGTTAAATTAAAACCCCGATTTTTGAGTGTTCGGCTCGTTTTCGGGGTTTGATTCTATCTAAAATACAACTTATTTAGCTGATATACAAGTTTTTATATACTTATGAAAGTGCCTTGATATTCATTACAAAGAATTTGTAGCTGAAATTAGTTCACTAGGATGCAATTTATTACTTTCATTTTTGTTGAATATTTAATTTTAACCCTATAAACTAGGAAGTTACATTTTATTTTAGTACTTTAGTCCGTTCAAAATCCCAAGCTCATGAAAAGATAAAATAATTTTTATATCAAACAAGATTTGTGTTAGATATAAACTATTGCCTAAAATATGCTCTTAAACTTTTTTATGAGTTTGAAGAAAAAGAACCCATAATATATAGTAAATTATAATTCATTAGTAAAAATAAGATCTTTTTAAAAAGCATTTTATTTAAGTTTTTCAAATTACATATAACCCCTTATGTCTATGAAATTAACAATTACTTTATTCATACTATTTTTTTCGTTTTGTACTAGTATTATTTCACAAACTACAATTATTCACCAAGCTGATTTTGAATCTGGTACTGATGGGTGGACAGATGGAGGTACAAATGCAGTGCGTTCAAACTCTAATGCTTACAGTGGCTCTTATGATTTACGTGTTGGAGGTAATACGTCTTCTTCAAATTGGATAAGCCCTTCCTTTGCTCTTTCAACTTATGATAAAGTAGATTTTAAGTTTTTTTTCTATGCTTCTGGTTTTGATAATTATGAAGAATTCTATATTGAATATAGAGACATCTCTACCTCTTCTTGGACTGTAATTGCCACTTTTAGAAAAGGTGATATTACCTATACTGTCAAAACAGGTGATTTTGACAATTATTATTTTTTAGCTAAAACAGTTACCCTATTTAAAACAGCATCTACTTTTCCGATAGCATCTACTGCTCAATTTAGAGTTAGGAGTGCTCCAAGTAGTACTAGTGAATACATATATTTTGATAAAGTTACCATTTCAGGTACAACCTATAAAACTCCAACCAATGGGCCAGGAGGAATAACTTCTAATTTAGATTTATGGCTTAGGGCTGACAAAATAGATGGAACTACCGTTGCAACAGATGGTAGTAATGTTAGTAAATGGGTGGATAATGGAAAAGGAAATGATGCAGAAGTTGTTGTTGCTGGGGAAGAACCAGTGTACAGAAACAGTGTTACAAGAAATATGAATTTTAATCCTGTCGTTGATTTTCAAAATGATAATAATACTTCTGCTCCTGACATGTCATACATTAATACACGAGATGAGCTGAAAGGAACAGGAGGTTTTAATAGTAATGATATTTTTATGGTAGTAATGCCAGACCCAACCATTACCACCACTATGATTCCAATGGATACATTTACGAGTTCCGACCCAACGGGGGCAACTTATTCTGAAGATGTTACGGGGTTTGGGTTTGGTAGTTATACACAAAGATTCGATAATGAATATTTTACGTACTGTATTGGTACTACTACAGGTTTAGATAATGGATATGGTCGTAGTGATTTAAGTGGAACTACAAATTTTAATAAAATAGGTATTATTAATGTAAGACAGAATGTTATAAATAACGACATGGAATTGTATTTAAACGCAAATAAATTTGGAACAAATACTTCGGATGCAGCTGATTATGCTCAAATAAATAACACAAGATATTGGTTAGGTAGAAGTCAGTACTGGAGTGGTAGTTTTGATGGAAGAATTGCGGAGGTTATTACCTATTCTACTCGTAAAGATGATGTAACAGAACGTAACAGAATTGAAAGTTATTTAGCGGTTAAATATGGTATAACACTTGGTGCAAATGGTACTAGTCAAGATTATGTAGATTCTACGGGGTCTATTATCTGGGATATAAACACAGGTGTGCCTGCAAATGATGTATTTAACTATGATATAGCAGGTATTGGTAGAGACGATGCAGCATTATTAAACCAGAAGCAATCAAAAACGGTAAACACAACCGATGATATTACTATTGGTTTAACCACTATTTCTGCAACTAACTCAGCCAACCCAAACACTTTTGGAGCAGATAAAGAGTTTTTGGTTTGGGGTAATAATAAAGGGACATTGGCGGCTCAAACGCCAGTAGTTGTAAACATGAGTGCTGGAATAACACCCGCGTTAACAACAAATGTTCAATTTGTTTCTATTGGAAGAACTTGGAAGGTTAAAGAAACGGTTGTGAATTTAGGAGTTGATGATATTACTTCATGTAAAGTTTCTATACCAACAACAATGCTCTCAACAACTTTAACGCCACCGGGTAGTTATTTAATGTTTATTTCAGCTACTCCAAATTTTGATCCTACTGCAGATTATAGAATAATGACAGAAGTAGGAGGTAATTTAGAAACTAATTATGATTTTGATGGTACAAAATATATAACGTTTGGATTTGCACCAGAAACTACAGTAATACGTTCAATTTATTTTGATGGAGTTAAGGATTATGTAGATATGGAAAATGCTTTAGATTTAAATGCATCTGAATTTACAATTTCTGCTTGGATTAAAAGAGATCCCACTTCTGTAAGCGCTTCCATATTATCCAAAAGAGATGCGGGATTTAGTGAAGGGTATGGTTTTGAATTAAACTCTTTAGGAAAATTGGAAATGTTATGGATAAATGGAACTTCACAAACCATTACATCAAATACAGTAATTTCTGGAAATGTATGGCATCAAGTAGCAGTAATTTACAAAAGCGGAACAGCAAGTTTATATATTGATGGTGTGTTAGATAATACCGTTTCATTATCAGCACCTGTTGCCACAACACAATCTTTTAATATAGCAGCAGCTGGAAAATTAACGCATCAATCATTTTTTAAAGGAAATATTGATGAGGTTAGAATTTGGGATGTTGGCCTTACTGTTGATCAGTTACGTTATATAATGAATCAAGAAATTAAAGATAATGGCACTTTTGTAAATGGCTCCATACTTCCGGCAGCAATTACAAAAAATGAAGTTGCAACAATTCCTTGGTCAAAATTAGCAGGTTATTACCCTATGTCCGTCTATACGTATACAAATACCAATGATATGTCTGACAATGGACACCAAGGAGCTTTACGAAACTTAAATACTGTAGATAGGCAAACTGCACCGCTACCCTATGTCTCAGATGCTGATGGTGCTTGGAATACGCCAGCTACTTGGTTAAACAACACTGTTCAAGATTTGCCTAACAGCTTATCTATTGTAGATTTAGTAACACCAATAGATTGGAATATTGTGCAAACAGCTCATACTATTACCTCTGGAGATAAAGATATTACGGTATTAGGTTTAATTTCAACTGCAGGAAAATTAACTATTGCCGACCCAGTAGTGACTTCACCAATTGAAAAAAATGACGGACAAGAATTAAAAGTAACACATTTTTTAGAATTAGATGGTGTCATTGATTTAGTTGGTGAATCACAATTAGTACAAACTGAAGGGTGTATTCTAGATATAGATAGTGGTGGTTATATTGAAAGAGACCAGCAAGGAACAGCCAATAGTTTTAACTATAATTATTGGTCATCTTCCGTTGGACCTATTAGTGGTAATACTAGCACAAGAGGAACTGGAATAGCAAGTGTAAACAGCAATAATTCTGTATCAGGTGCTTTATTAGATGGAACCGTTTCATCAACACCACAAGGTTTAAATTTTAATGCTTCTTTTGATGCGGCAGATTCTGGACCTTTAACTCCATTAACTATTAGTACTTATTGGTTATATACATTTAATGGCACCAGTGACGATTATTATTCTTGGAATGCTATTGATCAAAATACACCTTTAAAACCAGGAGAAGGCTATACAATGAAAGGAACCTCAGGTCCTGTAACTATAACAACTAACCAGAATTATGTATTTAAAGGAAAACCAAACAATGGAGATATTAAATTGCCAATTATAGTGGGGAATGATCGCCTTATTGGAAATCCATACGCTTCTGCAATGGATGCAGATGAGTTTATTAAGGATAATATAAAAGAAACTATTAATAGTAAGGTTGGTAGAAATTCAGCTAATGTTTTTAATGGAGCTTTGTATTTTTGGCATCATTTTGGTGAAGAAAATTCACATAATTTAAAAGAATATGTTGGGGGTTATGCAACCTACACGTTAATAGGTGGTGCTCAAGCGATATCTAATGACAGCCGTATTAATAATAACCTTAGTACAGGTATAAAAGTGCCAGAAAGATACATTCCAGTAAATCAAGGGTTTTTTGTACATGCCTATCTACCTTCAAGTATATCGGGTACTACAGCAACGGTTGATGGAGGAGATATTATTTTTAAAAATAGTCAACGAGTATTTCAAAGAGAAATTTCAAACAGTGGAAATGGATCGGTATTTTTTAAAACAAATTCGAAAAATAAAGCGAATATACCTGAAAAAGAAATAGACACAAGATCAAAAATTAGATTGGTTTTTAATTCGTCAAATGACTACCACCGTCAATTGTTAATTGGTGCAGATGCAAACACATCCAATCATTTTGATATGGGTTATGATGCTCCTATTGCTGATATTGCTAATGATGACATGTTTTGGATGATAGATGATTCAAAATTTGTAATTCAAGGAGTCCCTAATTTTAATGTAGATCAACAATTCCCTTTAGGTTTAAAAATTAAAGAACAAGGTTTGATTACTATTAAAATTGATACAATAGAAAATATGGATGAAAACACTGCTATTTATATTAAAGACAATTTAACTGGCGAAACCTATAATTTATGTAAAAAGGCCTTCGAAATTAACTTAGAAGCTGGAGAATATTTAAATAGATTTGAGTTAACATTTCAACAACGTTTAAAAACATTAAAAGAAATAACTTTAGTTGATGGAATTTATACATATATGAATAACAATACTTCTGAATTACATATTAATAGAATTGTTGAAACAGCAATAATGAATTTAAAATTGTTTAATTATTTAGGTCAACAAGTTGAAGGTTGGGCTGGTAATTTTAAGGAAAGAAATTTTTCAATTCCTATCAAGAAATCAGCAGGGGTTTATATTATTCTTATAACCACAGAAGATGGCACTATTTCAAAAAAGATTATTATTGAGTAATCGTTAAATTTTAACCAATAAAAAGAGGCTTTAATACTAAAGCTTCTTTTTTAAACAGTATATAAATTCACACTGTTATAAAAATTGTTTAAGCTTTAATTTGGACAGCAATTTTTATAGGAAATAGTTTTAAATTAACCACCAACTAGATTAAAAAACTACTATTTTAATAAGAATCTAATTTTTAAATTTAATAATAAAAGAGCATAAAAAACATTTCTTTTATTAAAAATTAAAATAATTTACACTATTTATTTACAACAAACGGTACGTTTTTATAAATAAATGGTTTTTTGGCTCAGTTTGAAATCGCTATTTAATTAAACAAATGGTTCAAAAAACTAATAAACGGTATGTTTTTGTAAACAAACGGTAAATAAACTGTTTTTTTCGATGTTTTATCATTTTATATGAGTAAATTTACTTTGTATTAAAAAAGATAATTAAATATTAAACAAAAAACATATTTTTTTCTAACGAACATCTTACAACTATAATGTTATGAAAAAATCATACTACTTATTAATTTTACTTTGTTGTTTTTCGGCAACAACATACTCTTTAAATTCTAATTTGGATTTAAATTTGATAAAATATTCAAAAATTACCCACTTAGGTAATAATGAAATTAACAATTCCATTTTAACCTCTTTCAAAACTTCAGCTACTGATGATTTAAGGCCAAAATATAGAATTGGATTTAATGCGCCTCAAATAGATCATCGTCAAATATTATTAACTATTGATGAAAATACAACGGATGGTGTTGACTGGGGTTATGATGCACAATTATATCAATTGTTAAATGATGATATGTATTGGGTAATTGATGGTAATAAATATGTGATTCAGGCAACAGATAGAATTTTTATTGGTAAAGAAATACCATTAGGAATTAGCACCATAGAAGGAGGTTTAATAACCATTGGTATTGATGCTCTTGAAAACCCTATTGAAGGAATTAAAGTATATTTAAAAGACAAAGAATTAAATATAATTTATGATATTCAAGATGCTGATTATCAGATAACATTGCTTGCGGGAGAATACCTAAATAGATTTGTTATTACTTTTTTGAGCTCTGAAACTATTTTAAATGAAGATGGAATTATTGTAGGATTAGACCCAACAGATAGTGATGAACTTGGTAACGATTCCTCAATTACCCCTGCTTTAGAAAATAGCAACTCAAATAATGCAACAATAAACCATCAACTATTAATGTATGTTGCAAATGGTAGTAATACGTTAAATATTAAAAATAAACAGTTGATAAAAATTAATAACCTTGTTTTATATAATAGATTGGGACAAATAGCTAAAATTTGGGATTGTAATTTAAATCTAGAAAGAGTAAGTCTTCCAATAAATGTAAAAGAAGGCATTTATATTATACAAGCAACTACAGAAATAGGAAATATTTCAAAGAGAATAATAATAAAAAACATATAATTAAGTTATTCATTTAATATACATTGCAGTTTATTATGTGAAAATCGCTTTTTGTCTATTGGGTATTGCAATATTAGTAAGTTTTATAAAAAAATATTAATATTGTAAGGCCCATCATTAAACGTAATAGCATATGCATTTTAAACCCCAAACCTCAAGAATAATACTTTTTTGTGCACTATTTTTTACAACTTTTAATTCTTTTTCACAAATAACTATAGATTCTGAAGACTTTGAAGGAGGTTCTTTTATAGGAACCATTTGGAATGATGGAGGTAGTGATTGTAAATTAGTTAGTAATTCGCCACTTAATAATTCTTATTCAATAGAAATTCGCGATAATTCAGGAGTAGCTTCATCAGCAACAACATCAGATTTAGATTTAACACCATATTCTTCAGCTAGTATAACTTTTGATTATAGACCTGTAAGTATGGATAATGTTAATGAAGATTTTTGGCTTCGATATTCTGATGATGGTGGATCTACATGGGTGACTGTTGCTACATTTGTGCTAGGAACAGATTTTAATAATAATACTAATTATTTAAATCAAGTAGTTTCAATTGATACAGGTTCATATATTTTTTCAACGAATTCACAATTTAGAATTCAATGCGATGCTTCTGGAAATGCTGATTGGGTTTATATTGACAATATTTTAATTGAAGGTGTACCTAGTGCACCACCAACAATAACGAGCCTTGGATCTACAAGTGGTTGTGAAGGAACTTCAATAACAATTAATGGTACTAATTTAACAGGTGCAACCGCAGCCAATGTAACAATTGGAGGAACTCCTGTAACATCTATAACTTCAAATAATGGAACAACTATAGTTGCGGTTATTGGAGCAGGAACAACAGGAACAGTTTCAATTACTACTTCAGGAGGTACTGCTACAAGTGCAGCTACTTTTACAGTAAATACAGCACCATCAATAACAAGTATAATATCAGGAGCTAGGTTTGGAACAGGTGCAGTTACTTTGAGTGCAACAGCATCAAGTGGTACTATTTCTTGGTATGCTAGTTTAACAGGTGGTACAGCCTTAACTACTGGAACTTCATATTCTCCAACTGTTTCAACAACAACAACCTATTATGTTGAGACTAATAATGGTACGTGTACATCTACACCAAGAACACCTGTTGTAGCTACTGTGAATTCTTATTGTACACCAACATATTCAGGTGGAACATCTTTTGGCGACCTAATCACAAATGTAACATTAGGTGCTTTGAATAATGCGAGTTCAGGATCAACCTCTCCTTATTATACTTTTTACAATGCAGTAACAATACCTAATCTAACACAATCTTCAACAGCTTCAGTTTCTATAACGTTTGGTTCAGATTCAAATCAATATGCAGCCGTTTGGATAGATTTTAACCAAGATGGAAATTTTGATGCAGCAGAAGGAGTTGTTTCTGCTATAAATGCTGGAGCAAATGGAACAACTATAATCAATATTCCTGTTCCCGCTGGTGCCTTACCCGGGAATACAAGAATGAGAGTTAGAGGAGGAGATGATTCTGCTTTAACAACGGGACAAGCTTGCGGAGCTTCTAATAGTGGGTATGGTGAAACGGAAGATTATACGGTAAATATAATTACATCGGCTCCTCCTACAATTACAAGCCTTGGTTCAACAAATGGCTGTGAAGGAACTCCAATAACAATTAATGGAACAAATTTAATAGGTGCAACCGCAGCTAATGTAACTATTGGAGGAACTCCTGTAACCTCTATAACTTCAAATAATGGAACAACTATTGTTGCGGTTATTGGCGCAGGAACTACAGGGACAGTTTCGGTTACCACTCCCTCAGGAACTGCTACTAGTGCTGCTACTTTTACGGTAAATACAACACCAACTATAACAGCTACAACTCCTGCATCTGGAATTGGAACAGTCGCTCTTACTTTGGGAGCAACAGCATCAAGTGGTACTATTTCTTGGTATGCAAATTTAACAGGTGGTACGGCTTTAGGTACGGGAACTAGTTTTACAACACCTCTAATTTCAACAACAACAACTTATTATGTTGAAACTAATAATGGTACGTGTACATCTTCACCTAGAACACCTGTTGTGGCAAGTTTCGCTACTTTTTCTGAAGTTATTGTTTCTGTAAATTGGCCAAACTATTCCAAAGAAAATAGGGTTAAAATATTCAATCCATCAGGTGTACTAATTACAACTATAGATGACGGGTATAATAATAGTTCTAATACTGATAGTTATTCAAATACAATTAATTTAGGTTGTTTAGAGGACCTAAATAATTATTATTTTGTGATGTATGATAGTAGTAATAATGGTTGGGATGGAGCAGATAATATTACCATTACAGTTGGAGGAGTTACTGTAATTAATCAAAATGGAGATACAGCAAATAGTGCTGGGGTAACAACAAATTTTAATGTTTCAGGAGCAAGTTGCCCATCATTAACTCCTTTAACTAAAGCTCCTGGTGGTGTTACTGATAAAATTCAATTATGGCTAAAGGCAGATAAAGGAATAACTAAAAATGGAGTTGATGGAGTAACAACTTGGGCTACGCAAGCATATGGCTCTAATGCTACTATTAACACACCTGGACAAGAACCAACTTATAGAGATGCAGTGGCTTATAATGTGAATTTTAATCCAGTTGTTGACTTTGGTAGCAATTATACACTTTCTCCATTAGACGAATTTTATACATATAATAACACAAATGGAGATTTTATGGAAGGGTCTTCAGGTTTTTATACACAAGATATGTTTATTGTTCTAATTCCAGATGCTCCAATTAATTCAACTTTTGGAAATATGGATTTATTTTGTGGTGATGAAAGTTTTTTAAAAAATGAAGAAGATGTAACTGGTATTGGTTTTGGGCTATATTCGGTTAGGGCTACGAATGAAGTTTTATCTTACGCTGTTGGAACGTCATTAAAAACACCTCCATATATAGGTTATGGGGCTGTTGACAATAGTACGGGTACAAATTATAATAATGTAGGTATAATTAACACTAGAAATAGTGCTTCAGTTTATTCACAAGAATTATCCTATAATGCAAATAGTGTTAAAACCTATGAAAATGATTTAACAGCATTTTCAAATGTAAACAATTCAAGGTATTGGATAGGTAGAAGTGAAGCTTATGAAGCTGCTACTGACGCTAGAATAGCAGAAATTATTACTTATTCAACTCGTAAAGATGATACAAGTGAACGTAATAGAATAGAAAGTTATTTAGCTATAAAATACGGAATTACTTTAGGTGTAAATGGGACAAGTCAAGACTATGTAGATTCTTCAGGAGCTTTAATTTGGGATATAAATACAAGTGTTCCAGTTAACGATGTATTTAATTATAATATTACAGGTATAGGTAGAGATGATGCTTCGGAGTTAAATCAAAAACAATCAAAAACAGTAAATTCTATTCCTCTACCAGTGACTTCTGATGATATTACAATAGGATTAACAGATATTACAACAACAAATAATACGAATGCAAATACATTTGGTACAAATAAATCATTTCTTGTTTGGGGTAATAATGATGGCAATTTATCTGCTTCAGGAGCAACCATAGTTGATATGAGTTTAAATACTCCTGGATTAAGTACGGTAGTACAATTTCAGTCATTTAATAGAAAATGGAAACTTAAGGAAAGTGGAACAGTAGGGAAAGTTAAAGTCTCTTTACCATTAGCTATGATAACACCTACATTGCCAACACCAGGAGATTATTTAATGTTTATTTCAGATTCTCCAACATTTAGTCCAACTTCTGAATATAAAGTTATGACGGTAAATGGTACCAATATAGAAACTACCCATGATTTTGTTGGTACTAAATATATTACATTTGGATATTCACCTGATGAAACATTTATACGTTCTATTAAATTTACAGGAGGTACTATCGCAGGAGGTACCGATGATTATTTAGATGCAGGAGATGTATTAGATTTAAATGCTACTATTTCAAATCCAACAGCTTCGTTTACTATCTCCGCTTGGATTAAAAGAGAAAATACAGCTGCTTCAATTGTTTCTAAAAGAGACAATGGATTTACAACAGGTTATAATTTCGGTATTAATGGAGCTGGAAATTTACAAATGTCTTGGAATGGCGGTTCAGAAATAATAAATTCTTCAGTTCCAATTCCTATAAGCAAATGGCATCATGTTGCTGTTGTTTATGATGGTACAAATGCAAAATTATATATTGATGGAGTTGAAGATATAACACAAACAAAAGCTTTAGCTGTGCCTGTTGGTAACTCAGAATCATTTTTGATTGCAGCAGCAGATGGAGCAAATACCACCTCATTTTTTAATGGAAATATAGATGAAGTTAGAGTGTGGGATGTTGCATTAACTGCAAGTCAATTACGTTTTGTAATAAACCAAGAAATTAAAAATAATACCAATGTTGAAGGTTCTTATTTTACAAATTTAGGAATTACACCAACAAAAAACGATATTAATGCAGTTCCGTGGGTAAATTTAAAAGGGTATTACCCTATGAGTACGTATACATTTACCAATTGTAAAGATGCATCAGGTAATGGAAATACAGCAGCCTTAAAAAATCTTAATACAGTTGATTATCAAACAGCACCATTACCATACAAATCAGTTGCCAGTGGAACTTGGGATACACCAGCAACTTGGTTGAATAATTCGGTTCAAAACCTTCCTAATAGTTTATCAATTATAGATGGCTTAACGAAAATTAACTGGAATATTGTTGAAATTTCAGATAATAATATTTTAACATCAGGGAGTAGAGCTATTAAATTGTTAGGTTTAAATATCCTGTCAACTACTGCAGATGCAATAGATACTAAACTAACAATGGATGGAGATAATACTGCTGGCACAGGAAACGGATTAACAGTTACCCATTATTTAAAATTAGATGGTGTTTTAGATTTACAAGGAGAATCACAGTTAATACAAACAATTGGTAGTGATTTTGATACAGCAAGTACAGGATACATAGAACGTGATCAACAAGGTACAGAAAATAGCTTTAGATACAATTATTGGAGTTCGCCTGTTAATTCAATAGGTACTAAGTATACAATTGGAGGAGTTTTAAGAGATGGAACGGACCCAAATAACATTAAAACTATTGATTTTGGTTCATCTTATGCTTATGCAGATGTTGCCACAACTTCTCCTATTAAATTAAGTTCTTATTGGATGTATGTACTAAGAGATTCTGGATTGGGTTATAGTGCTTGGTTTCGTGTTGGCAATACTGGAGAAGTGTTGGTAGGTGAAGGATATACCATGAAAGGGTCTAATACAAGCTTAGCAGAACAAAATTATACGTTTGTAGGCAAACCTAATAACGGAACTATTAATTTACCTATAAGCGCAAATAATGAATATTTAGTAGGAAATCCATACGCTTCAGCTATAGACGCTTATCAATTTATAAATGATAATGGCCCACTCCCATCAGGGACAGGTTCATTAGGGAATTTAGGAACACTCCGTTTTTGGGAACATTATGGAGGGGATTCACATAATTTAAAAGATTATCAAGGTGGTTATGGTACTTTAAGTTTAGGAGGTGCTTTACCTGCATCATCAAATGTACCTGCTGGTGTAAGTAGTTTAGGCTCATCTGTAAAAGGGCTTCCAGGGCGTTATATAGCGGTTGGTCAAGCCTTTTTTGTAGACGGCAGTGCAAGTGGTGGAGACATTCAATTTAATAATGGGCAACGTATTTTTGAAAAAGAAGCTCCAGGAGTTTCTGTTTTCATGAAAAGTAGCAGTTCAAAATCGAAAATAGTAACCGCTAATAAAACTGATTTAAGATCTAAATTTAGAATAGGTTTTGATGCTCCTAAAATTGATCATCGCCAGTTATTATTAACTATTGATGAAAACACAACAGATGCAGTTGATTGGGGTTATGATGCAGAAATCTATAATATTGTTAGTGATGATATGTATTGGATGATTGATGCTAAAAAATATGTGATTCAAGCAACCAACATGCTTAGTTTAGATAAAGAAATACCACTAGGAATAGAAACTAAAGAAGGAGGAAATGTGCGTATTATGGTGGATGTTCTTGAAAATGTTGATGAAAACACCTACATTTATGTTAAAGACAAGTTAACAGGTGAAACGTATAATATCACCAACCAAGCTTTTGAAATTAATTTAGAAGCAGGAGAATACCAAGAAAGGTTTGTTTTAACATTTCAGCCACGTTTAAAAACGTTGCAAGAAGTTACTTTAATTGAAGGAGTTCATATTTTTATGAATAATACAATTTCTGAGTTACAATTAAATAGAATTGTAGATACTGAAATAGTGAATGTTAGCCTATTTAATTATTTAGGACAGCAAGTAAAAACATGGAACATAAATACCGATGAGCGATTTATTTCATTACCAATTCAAATTGCCTCAGGAGTTTATATTGCGCAAGTTCATACAACAGCGGGTATCATTACCAAAAAAATTATTATTGAGTAGTAATAAATAAACTAACACTAATGAAATTAAAATTACTAACCCTTGTTTTAATAGTAAACATTACCCTTGTTTTTTCTCAAGGAGAAATTCAAAATAAGAGTAATGCAAAAAGAATAATAATTAATAATCCTACTGAACAAGTGATTTCAGAATTACTTAAGCTAGGTGTTGATTTAAGGTGTGGTGCTGTTTTTGAAGAAAATACACTTAAATTAGAACTTACTTCAGTTGAGTTAGAGAATTTAAAAAGAGTAGGTATTTCTTACACAGTTGAAATAGAAGATCTTACTAAATTTTATTCAGAAAGGGCCGCTGCAGATTTACCTATTGCCCAAGCACAATTAGCTGCTGAAAAGGTAAAAACAAAGTTAAAACAATCAGTTATTGCTAAAACTGCATCATCAATTTCTAGTGTTGTGCTAGATAATTACCTTCAATATTATGGTGAAGCAGAAGTAAATTGGGCTACACCAACTAATTTTAATATACCATCTAGTTTTGGAGGATGTTTAACCGTTAGTGGGATGGAAGCACAACTGGATTTAATGAAATCACTATACCCTACATTAATTACGACTAAGAAATCTGCTTCTCCAAGCAGTGTTATTGAAGATGCAAACCATGCAAAAACAACATATGGACTTGCAGGTAGTGGTGGCTGGTCAGGTCAAACTATTTATTTTGTAAAAATTTCTGATGGAATCCCAATAGATGATGTTACTACGCCAGATGTAGATCAAGCAAATGAACCAGACATTTTATATACCTCAATGATTCACTCAAGAGAGTTAAGTGCTTTAATGGGTAATATTTATTTTATGTGGTACTTACTAGAAAACTACGCTACAGATCCAGCTGTTAAAAATTTGGTTGACAATAATGAATTGTTTTTTGTACCAATTGTAAATCCTGATGGTTTAAAATGGAATGAAAAAGTTAACCCAAGTGGAGGAGGAATGAATAGAACAAATTTAAGGGGTTTCTCTACTAGTGATCCAACCAATAATAGTAATTATATAGAAAATTATGGAGTGGATCCTAATAGAAATTTTAATTACTTATGGGGATCGGCTGGCTTATCAAGCGGTTCCAGTGGTAGTTATTCAAGCTCAACTTATAGAGGCCCTTCCGCTTTTTCTGAACCTGAGTCTCAAATAATGAGAGATTTTATTTTAGATAAAAACTTTAAAACTGCTGTTTGGATGCATTCTTATGCAAATGGTATTCCTCATCCGTATGGAGGCATACCAACACAAATATCAGGAAGAGAAGAAGAAATGGCGAAATGGCACGAAGATATGACGAGGTACAATAGGTATATATATGGTGCTCAGGTATTAAGTCCTGCTAATGGAATTGCAGATGATTGGATGCTAGGAGGTACTTCAGATGGTAATAGCTCTACTGGTTCTGGGATGAATATATTAGCTACAACACCTGAAAATGGGGCTAATGATGGAACGGAGGGAGGATTTTGGCCAAGTTCTGGACAAATTGTTCCAATTGCTAAAAGAATGATGCGTATTCAATTGATGAATGCCTATTATGGCGGTAAATATGCGAAGTTTCATGATTTAACTCAAAGCGATATTACAGCTTTAAGTTCAAATTTAACTTTTGGTATAGAACGTATTGGTCAAACAGCTAGTGATTTTACACTGGAAGTAACTAAAATTTCTAGCAATATACAAACTATTACTTCTCCATTACCCGCAACTTTAGCAGGGATGACCATACTTGAACAACGGAATGTTACAGCGGCTTTGGTATTAAATAGTGGAATTACAGCAAATGAAAAAATTGAATACAATGTAAAACTTAAAAATGGAGATGGTGTTGTATTTTATGATATAAACATGGTTAAATACTACACTCCAACAGTTTTGTTTGTTGACGATCCTGATACCGATATTTCAATAGCAAATTGGGTAGAATCAACTAATTGGAAAAATTCTACGTTAGGATTTTGGTCAGGATCAAGAGCTATAAAAGCAGGAGCAGCCATACCTTATGCTAGCAGCGTTAATAATACAATAACAACTACAAATGCCTATGATTTGTCAGGCTCAAATAAAGTTTTAGTACAATTTTATTCAAAATGGGATTTAGAAAGAAACTTTGATTTTGTTGAAATTGAAGGTTATAACGGTTCTGCTTGGGTTAAATTGAATGGAAAATACAATAAACCAGAATCAAGTTCATTTACAAATGGTGCAAGAAGTTCTTATAATACTAATAAAAATTCTTATTTAAACTCACAAGCTGCCAGTTCAGGTTTAGTTTATGATGGCGATCAAATGGATAATTGGGTGATGGAAGAAATAGTAATTGATGCATCAAATAACAGCACATTGCAAAACGCATCTACTGCAAAATTTAGATTCAATTTTAGAACAGATGGTAATAATATTGGTGAAGTAAATTATTCAACAACGTATGATGGTTTTTATTTTGATGATTTTAAAATTATAAGCGTTCAAATACCTTGTGCAATAAGTGTCCCTATAGGTTTAAATGCTTCAACTATTACAGCTACATCAGCAACAATAGGTTGGAATAATATTCCTTCAGCAACCTATGATTTAAGATATAAGGTTGTAGGATCTGGAACTTGGATTGATGTTTTAGATATAGCAACCACAACAAATACTTTAACAGGATTAACAGCTTCTACAAATTATGAAGTACAAGTTCGTTCTAAATGTAGTGCGTCAAATACGTCAGCATATACAGCTTCAACATTATTTGCTACTTCAGCAGTAAGTTATTGCGCAGCACAAGGTACTAATATAGCTTTTGAATATATTAGTAATGTGCAATTAGGTGGTATAAATAACAACTCACTATCAACAACTAGTTCTGGGTATTCTGATTATACAAGTTCTGTTATATTCCCTGATTTGGATTTAAATTCTACCACAAATACACTTTCAATTACTAAAGAATGGACAGGGACACCTTATAACGAAGCTGTTGCTGTTTGGATTGATTTTGATAGAAGTGGTACTTTCGAAGTATCTGAGAAAATTTTTGATTCACCTTCATCAAAAACAACACCTGTTTCAAATACTTTTTCTGTTCCAGGGACAGCAACATTAGGGAATACAAGAATGAGAGTAATAATGTCAGATAGTGCTATTTCAACAGATTCCTGTGGGAATTTCACTTATGGTGAAGTTGAAGATTATACCGTAAATATTATAGATTCTACCTTAGGCATTCAAGATGAACTATTAAGCACTTTTAATTTATATCCAAATCCAGTTAAAAACGGAGAACTAAAACTTCAAATGCCAAGAGAAATCACAGATTTTACTATTACAATTTCTAATGTACTAGGGCAAAAAGTATATGAAAACAAGGTAAATTCAAATTATAATAATACACATACTGTAAATACATTAGCTATAAAATCGGGCTTGTACTTTGTAACGGTAAGTACAAATTTAGGAAAAGCTACAAAAAAGATGATTATTGAATAATGATAGTAGTTTAAAATAATATGAACAAAAAAGAGGCTTCAATATTTTGAAGCCTCTTTTTTGTTCTAATAAATAGTGTCACACTGAGCCTGTCGAAGTGCTATTTCAGGCTGTTTTTTTTAATTTTTATTACTTAAAAGCTTGAAGCCCTGTAATATCAAATCCTGTAATTAACAAATGAATATCGTGAGTTCCTTCATACGTAATCACACTTTCTAAATTCATCATATGGCGCATTATAGAATATTCGCCTGTAATTCCCATAGCACCTAAAATTTGTCGTGCTTCTCTAGCAATATGTATCGCCATATCAACATTATTACGTTTTGCCATGGAGATTTGAGCGCTTGTAGCTTTATTTTCATTTCTTAAAGTTCCTAAACGCCAAGTAAGCAATTGTGCTTTGGTAATTTCGGTAATCATTTCAGCTAATTTTTTTTGCTGAAGTTGAAAAGCGCCAATAGGTTTTCCAAATTGCATACGTTCTTTTGAATAACGTAAAGCGGTATCATAACAATCCATGGCGGCACCAATGGCACCCCAAGCAATTCCATAACGAGCAGAATCTAAACAGCCAAGCGGCGCACCTAAACCATCTTTATTTGGTAAAATATTTTCTTTTGGAATTTTAACATTGTCAAAAATTAATTCTCCAGTTGCAGAAGCTCTTAAAGACCATTTATTATGCGTTTCTGGAGTTGAAAATCCTTTCATTCCACGTTCAACAATTAAACCTTTAATACGTCCTTCTTCATTCTTTGCCCAAACAACAGCAATATCAGCAAAAGGTGCATTTGAAATCCACATTTTAGCACCATTTAGCAAAAAGTAATCGCCCATATCTTTAATATTGGTCACCATACCTCCTGGGTTTGAACCATGGTCTGGTTCCGTTAATCCAAAACAGCCTAAAAATTCGCCACTCGCTAATTTTGGTAAGTATTTTTCTCGCTGTGCTTCATTTCCATATTTCCAAATTGGGTACATGACTAATGAAGATTGAACTGAAGCTGTTGATCGAACTCCTGAATCACCTCTTTCAATTTCTTGCATGATTAATCCGTAACTCATTTGGTCTAATCCTGCACCACCATATTCTTCAGGAATATAAGGTCCAAAAGCGCCAATTTCAGCCAACCCTTTAACTATTGATGTTGGGAATTTTGCTTGTTGTGCAGCTTCTTCAATAATTGGGGAAACTTCGCGTTTTACCCAATCACGTGCTGCATCACGTACTAATATATGTTCTTCGGTTAACAATTCATCTAATTGATAATAATCCGGAGCTTGAAATAAATCTTGTGACATTTTTTTAATTTTTATGTATACAAATTTAGTAATTAAATCTTGTTAGGTACAATTAATTTTCAGGATAATTTTTCGTTAATTCGAGTGATTTTAGATAGAAAATTGTATTGAGAACCTAAGTTTTTAATAGTGGCACCCACGGTTAGTTAAAGTCTTTTAGAAATTGATTTTTTAAAATCTTTTATTCAGTACATTTGTGTCAGTAATTTAAGTACTTAAAGTGAGGCAAGTGAAACAGTTTATTGGTTGGAGATTATAATTGATTTAAACTGGATTGATTCTCAGAAAACTCAATTAATATTAGCTGAAGCTTTTGAACTTCTTGCTATTTTCACTACAATAGGAAAAAAATTAAAACTTTAGGCAATCAAAATTTTAGGCACTATTTAAAAATATGAGATTTACCTTAGGAAAAGACGAAAAATTAAAAAGCAAAAAAGTAATTGAACTACTTTTTGCTAAAGGGAGTCGTGTAAAATCGTTTCCTCTTCAGTTAATTTATTTAAAAAATGAGCATTATTCTGAATTCCCAATAAAAGCTGGATTTACAGCTCCTAAACGTGCCGTAAAACTAGCGGTAAATAGAAATAGAATTAAAAGAATGATGCGTGAAGTGTATCGTAAAAATAAGCTACTGTTTTCTGAAAATATTACCGAAAAGTATATTTTTATGTTTATTTATATGACTAAAGAAGAAACAAAATATGACGAATTAGAGCTTTCTATTAAAAAAGTTTGTGATAAATTTTTAATAAAAATTAAAGAAGATGAGCAGAATTAAAAAACTATTGATAGGGATTTTTGTAGCAGTGTCTTTATTAGTTTCAGTAGGGTTTCAATCTAATTTTTTTGAAATAGCAAAACAAATTGATATTTACACAACGCTGTTTAAAGAATTAAACATGTATTATATAGATGAGGTAAACCCTGCAAAACTCACCAATAATGCAGTAAATTATATGCTTAAAAATTTAGATCCATATACACGTTATTATGATGAACAAGGAGTTGAAGATGCACGAATTGAACAAACTGGAGAATATGGTGGGATTGGAGCAATTGCACAGTATAAAAATAACACGTTAATTATTCGCGAACTATTAAAGGGTTCTCCTGCTGAAAAAGAAGGAATGAAACCGGGAGATGAAATTTTAAAAATAAATGATGTTTTTGTAAAGGATTATAATGAAAAAGGGGTTGCTGCTTTATTAAACGGAATGCCTAATACTATAATAAAACTTCAAATTGAGCGTCAAAATAAAAAGATAGATTTTGAGATAACACGTAAAAAAGTTGAAGTAAATCCAGTACCTTATTACACAATGTTAGATGCTGAAGTTGGGTACATTTCATTTATAAAATTTAATATAAAAGCAGCTTCCGAAGTAAAAAAAGCTTTTTTAGAACTAAAGGATGAAGGAATGAAAAAATTAATAATTGACGTAAGAGGTAATCCAGGAGGTTTGTTAATAGAAGCTGTAAAAATTACCAATTTTTTTATCCCAAAAGATAAAATTGTGGTAACAACAAAAGCTAAAATTGAAAAATGGAGTGAAACATTTAGTACAAGAGATGAACCATTGGATTTAGAAATACCAGTTGCAATTCTGGTAAATAATCGTTCAGCCTCAGCTTCTGAAATTTTAGCGGGCTCTTTACAAGATTATGATAGAGCAGTTATTATTGGAGAACGCTCATTTGGAAAAGGATTGGTGCAACGTTATAGAGAACTTTCTTACGGCACTCAAATGAAAATTACTATTGCCAAATATTACACGCCCAGCGGAAGATGTATTCAGGAGTTAGATTATACAAATAGAGATGAAAAAGGGAATATACCAAAATTTTCTGATGCAGGTAGAGAAACCTATAAAACCGAAATTGGAAGAACAGTTTATGGTGGTGGAGGTATTTTACCAGATATTAAAATTGAAAAACCAACAACAACAGAAACCACAAAAAATTTGTTAAATTCTGATGCCTTTTTTAATTATGTAACCAATTATTTTTATAAAAATACTACGATAGAAGAACCTTCAAAATTTAATTTAAATGATACAGATTTTAATTCGCTTAAAAACTACCTAGCAAAAAATAATGATGCTTTTGAGACTAAAACAGAAACTAATTTTAAAGAAGCAAAACAAAAAGCAATTTCAGAAAATTTAGATGGAAGTTTAAATAATACATTTACTGAACTTTTAGATGAAATTCAATTAGAAAAATTAAAAGAATTAGATAAAAATAAAGAAGAAATACTTCATGAATTAACCGAAGAAATTGTAAAACGCTATTATTTTGATGAAGGTGTATATAAGCAAAAAACTTCATTTGATTCTTCCATTATAAAAGCAATGTCAACGCTAAATAATATAAAAGAATACAATTCAATATTAAAAAAGTAAGCATTGAACATGTACAAAACTTATCAAATAAATAGATAAGTTGTATCTTTGGTGCCCAAATACAAAGTATGTCACACACAAAAATAAAACATAGAACACGCGCTCAGGAATCGTCAAAAGCAATAGAGCGATTATATATTTCAATGCGTCATTTATTTACAAGAGGGTTTTACAAACCTATGGGAATATCTGGTGATGCCTTACGTGAAGCATTATTAGTACTTCGTCCTGAAATATATGGATCAATAGCTGAAGAAAAAGTTGAATTAAACGGTTTAATTTATGTTATTGAACGCTTACCCGCTGGAATTGAAGAATGTAGATATGTTAATTTAACTGCTGATGAAGGATATTCAAACTCACATTTCCAATCAATTATTCCACCTAAACGTAGAAGAAATTGTTTTAGAATAGATAAAGACCAAATGAATATTGAAGTAACTCGCGGAAGATCAGAAATCTATGATATATTAACACACTTAACATTTTTATTTGTTGAATCACATAAAATTGCCAATAGAGTTTTAGTAGATGATGAAGGAGAAACCATAAGAGAATGGAAAAAACTAGAAGATACCGTATTGCATAATAGAAAGTTAACAAGAGATGATAGAGATATTATGTTGGCTCATATGGCAAGTGTATTAGGAAGAACTTTTGAAGAAACACAGAGTGTTCATGCGGTGTTGAGTGAAGAAAAAAATCCAGATCGTTTTTTTCAAATTATTTATTGGCTAGGTCAAACAGCAATAAATGAGAAAGTGAATAGTATAAAAAGAGCCATTACTTTTAGCCCAGTTTTGCGTGAGCGAATTGGACATCATATTTATGGAGAAATTTGGGCAAACAACATTAAGGATGTTTTAAAGAAGCAAGCGTTATTAAAACGATCAATTCATATTATTAGTGCAAATATGCATAGCGTAATGAATTCAATTTATGCTCCAATTATTTTGCCACAGCAAATTAAAGACAATGATACCATTTCATTATTTAAGTTGTTAAGTAATGATGATAATGAAGATTTACGGAAACAAGTAATGGAATATGCTGCGGAAAATGGATTGACATATATTAAAGATACTTCGGGAACCAATATAAATGTTCAAGTTATTGATACAGCTAAAATTGATATGAGTAAAACTCAATATTCAATTGAAAACAGCTTAAAAAATGATGAAAAGCCAGTAATAATTGTAATGGATTATGCTTTTGGAGAGCAAGCTTATGAAACTATGGATGAACTTTTAAAACCATATGTAGATAAGAAAAATAATAAACATCATCTTCAAGTTGAATCTATTTCCATCATGGGAAAAGCAGGTATTTTAGAAGGCGGCAAAGGTGATATTATGATTCCTTCATCACATATATATGAAGGAACAGCTGATAATTATCCGTTTAAAAATCAATTAAAGAAAAGAATGTTTGACGGTTGTGGAGTTGATGTTTATACAGGAGCTATGGTTACTGTTTTAGGAACCTCACTTCAAAATAAAGATATTTTAAACTTTTTTCATGATTCAACTTGGAAAGTTACAGGCTTAGAAATGGAAGGTGCGCATTATCAAAAAGCCATACAAGCAGCATCAAAAATTAGGGGAAATATATCAAATAAAGTGAAGGTCCGCTATGCATATTATGCATCTGATAATCCACTTAAAACAGGAAGCACATTAGCTTCTGGTGGTTTAGGAACTACAGGTGTATTGCCAACCTATGTAATAACGGAAAAAATTTTAGAACAAATATTTTAAGAATTTCAACAAAAGAATTTGAAGATAATAAACAGATGAATGTACTTATTTTAGGATCAGGAGGAAGAGAACATGCTTTTGCATGGAAAATAGCACAAAGCAACTTATTAAATAAATTATTTATTGCTCCTGGCAATGCAGGAACGATGCAATTTGGAACAAATTTAAATATAAATCCAACCAATTTTAAAGCTTTAAAACAAACTGTTGTACAAAATAATATAGAATTAGTTGTTGTGGGACCTGAAGATCCTTTGGTAAAAGGAATTCATGATTTCTTTTTAAATGATCCAGAATTAAAAAATATAGCTGTAATTGGGCCACAAAAGCAGGCGGCACAATTAGAGGGAAGTAAAGAGTTTGCGAAAGAATTTATGGTTCGTCACAACATTCCAACAGCCGCATATAAAAGCTTTACAACTGAAAATTTAGAAGAAGGCTATCAGTTTTTAGAAACATTGAGGCCACCGTATGTTTTAAAAGCAGATGGATTGGCAGCAGGAAAAGGCGTATTAATTTTAACTGATTTACAAGAAGCGAAAGATGAGTTAAATGAAATGTTGACAAATCAAAAATTTGGTGCAGCAAGTAGTAAAGTGGTAATTGAAGAATTTTTAGATGGAATTGAATTGAGTTGTTTTGTTTTAACTGATGGTAAAAGTTATGTAAACTTACCAAACGCGAAAGATTATAAACGAATTGGAGAAGGAGACACAGGGTTAAATACAGGTGGAATGGGAGCCGTTTCACCAGTTCCTTTTGCAAATGATACGTTTATGGAAAAGATTGAAGAGCGCGTAATTAAACCAACGGTAGAAGGATTACAAAAAGATAACATTCCATACAAAGGTTTTATTTTCTTCGGGATTATTAAAGTTGGAAACGAACCAAAAGTTATTGAATACAATTGCCGTATGGGTGATCCAGAAACTGAAGTGGTAATTCCACGTATTGAAAGCGATTTTTTAGAATTATTAATTGCAGCTGGAAATAATGAACTACATACCAAAACTATTCAATTTAAAGAAGAAAGTGCTTGTACTGTAATGCTTGTTTCGGGCGGTTATCCAGAAGCTTATGAAAAAGGAAAAGTTATAAACGGACTTGATGTTGTTGAAAACGCTATTCTTTTTCATGCGGGTACATCCTTAATAAATAATAAAATTGTAACAAATGGAGGTAGAGTTATTGCGGTTACTTCTTATGGAAGTGATTTTAAACAAGCCTTAAAACAGTCTTATCAAAACATTGAAAAAATAAGTTTTGATAATATGAACTTTAGAAAAGACATTGGTTTTGACTTGTAAAAAAAAATTCTTGTAGCTCCATTAAACTGGGGATTGGGTCATGCAACACGTTGTATTCCAATAATTAATTCTTTATTAAAAGCTGGTTTTCAACCTATTTTAGCAAGTGATGGTGATGCATTGTTATTGCTTCAAAAAGAATTTCCCTTATTAAAAAATTACACACTTCCATCTTATCATATAAAGTATCCTAAAAAGGGTAAAATCCTTAAGTTTAAATTATTTTTAAGTGTTCCTTCAATAATTTCAGCAGTAAAAAAAGAACGAAAAATAATTGCTGAACTAATTGAAGATGAAAATCTTTCAGGAATAATTTCTGATAATAGATTTGGGGTTTTTAATAAAAAAGTACCTTCCGTTTATATTACGCATCAATTAAATGTGTTATCAGGAAAAACCACCTCCTTAACTTCTAAAATTCATCAAAAAATAATTGAACAATTTGATGAATGTTGGGTTCCTGATGTTGAAACTGAACCCAATTTTTCTGGAATGCTAGGACATTTAAACAAGCCTAAGTATGCTCTTAAATATCTTGGAATCTTAAGCCGATTTAAAAAACAAAAAACAACAATTAAATATGATTTATTAGTGCTTCTCTCTGGACCAGAACCTCAACGAACCTTATTGGAAAACAAATTTTTAATTGAGTTAGAAGGTTTTAATGGCCAAATTTTATTTGTAAGAGGTATTTTATCTAATAAAACTAAAATTTCTGCTTCAACTAATTTTAAAATCATAAATTTTTTAGCTTCAACAGAATTGGAAAATGCAATAAACCAAAGCGAAATAGTACTCGCAAGATCAGGATATTCAACAATTATGGACTTAGCAGTTTTAGGTAAAAAGGTTCTTTTTATTCCTACTCCAGGTCAGTTTGAACAAGAATATTTAGCTGAAATTTTGGATGAAAAATTAATTGCCCCTTTTTCAACTCAGCAAAATTTTAAAGTTGAAGACTTAAATATATTGACTAATTTTTCAGGATTTAAAGTATATAAAACGGATTTTAATTTAGAGTTGTTCAGCATTTTCGAGCGTAAATGAAAATTTAGCACCTTTTTTAAATTCACTTTTAACAAAAATTTGTTCGTTGTGAGCTTCAACAATATGCTTAACAATAGAAAGTCCTAAGCCTGAACCACCTTGTTCTCTAGATCTGCTTTGATCAACTCTGTAAAAGCGTTCAAATAATCTTGGTAAATGTTCTTCTTTAATTCCTTCACCATTATCAGAAATTTTTACAAGAATTTTATCTTTCTTAAAATGTGCTACACTTACGGTAGTTGAACCTCCTGTTTTACCATATTTTATTGAATTTACTAGTAAGTTGGTTAATACTTGTTCAATTCGTTCTACATCTCCAATAACCATTATTGGATATTCATACTGCTTGTTAAGAAATAAAGAAATATTTTTTTTTTTAGCTTTCATTTCAAGTAAATCAAAGACTCCTTGTACTAACTCAATAATATTAAAAGGTTGTTTATTTAAATGTAAATCAGCCGATTCTAATTTAGAAATTAAGTCCAAATCCTTTACAATTGCAATAAGCCTTTCAACACCTTTATTAGCTCTCTTTATATATTTATGACTAATTTTTTTATCTTTTATTGCTCCATCTGCTAAGGTTAGTAAATAACCTTGAACAGTAAATAAAGGTGTTTTTAACTCATGGGAAACATTTCCTAAAAATTCTCTACGATACCCTTCACGTAAAGTTAGATTTTTAATTTGTAGTTGTTTGTTTTCAGCAAATTTTTGAACTTCTTTTGAAAGCGTATCAATATCTGAGGTTATATACGTTTTATTTAAATCTGAAGAATCTAATATAGAAACACTATCGTATATTTTTTTTATGCGTTGAAAAATAAATTTTTCAAGCCGGTATTGAAAAATTATAAAAGTAAAAGTAAAAACAATACTAATAAAAATAAGGAAATAAACAAGACTAATTGTTTTATTTAACAGGAAATAAGTTGTTAAAAATAAAGCAAGAACTGTAATAAAAGTAATATAGACGGATGTCCAAAAAGCAAAAGAATATGTTTTTTTAATTTTCATCAATTATAAATTTATACCCAACACCTTTTACAGTTTTAAAATAATCATCACCTATTTTTTCTCGCAACTTTCTAATATGAACATCAATAGTTCTACCACCAACAACTACTTCATTACCCCAAACACGATCTAAAATATCATCTCGTTTAAAAACTTTACCTGGTTTTGATGCTAACAATGAAAGTAATTCAAATTCTTTTCTAGGTAATGAAAGTTTTACTCCATCTTTTATAACGACATATTCTTCTCTATCAATAATAATTTCGCCAACCATTACTTTTTCTGAAGACATTGTGGTTTCATCATTAACTTTAATACGTCTTAATAAAGCTTTAATTTTACTAACCAAAACTTTAGGTTTTATAGGTTTTGTAATATAATCATCTGCACCAACATCAAAACCAGCAACTTGAGAATAATCTTCACCGCGTGCAGTAAAAAATGTAATTAATACATGTTCTAATCCTTTGGAAGCTCTTATTTTTTCACAAGCTTCAATGCCATCCATTTCAGGCATCATAATGTCTAAAATAATTAGATGAGGAATTACTTTTTTTGCAGTTTCAACAGCTTCAATACCATTTTTTGCAGTAAAAACTTTAAAACCTTCATTTTTTAAATTGTAACCAACAATTTCTAAAATATCCGGTTCATCATCAACTAATAATATTTTAATGTCTGTGTTTTCCATATTTTATAGTTGTTTAATAAAAAACAATAAACAAAAGTAATGATAAATTTATAGCAAGAATCATTACTGGTAAATGTATCTAAAATTATAACATTAAGCTAACATTAATAATACACAGGGTTAATTTTGGCTTAAAATATAGAGAAATTCAATTCTTTTAGTAAATAAAACTCTGAAAATTATGTTTTTATACAGCAATTTTCTAATTTTGATAACGAAAGAAAAAGATTTACTTAAAAAAATTGTATGAAAAAGAACTACCTATTTTGGGTTGCATTTACTGTAACCGTATTTTTAAATGCTCAAACTATTATTATAAATGAAATTCATTACGCTAATGTAGGAGGAGATGTAGGTGAAGGTGTCGAAATTGCAGGCCCAGCAGGAACTGATTTAGCAGGTTTTGAAGTGCGCTTATATAATGGGAGTAATGGTGATTACTATGGAACCATTCTTAACCTACATGGTATTATTCCAAATCAACAAAATAATAGTGGTACTTTATGGTTTGGCGCTGTGCTTCAAAATGGAAATCCAGATGGTTTAGCTCTTGTAGATAATGTTGGAAATGTAATCCAGTTTTTAAGTTATGGAGGTGTTCTAATTGCAACTGGTGGAGTTGCGACAGGATTGACATCAATTGATATTGGAGTATCTGAATCTGGCACAACTACTCCTATTGGTTTTTCCCTACAACTTACAGATATTGGATGGTCATCTCCTATGTCTGCAACACCTAATTCACCAAATACAAATCAAACAACCTTATCTGTTGTTAAAAACCAAATTGAAGGCTTTTCGCTGTATCCAAATCCTGTTTCAAACGGAAAATTATTTATGAGTTCAAAAAGTAATGTTGATAAACAGCTTGAAATATATTCAATGATGGGTAAACGTGTTTATGGCAAAAATGTAAATGCTAATGAAACTATTAACGTTTCAAAGTTAAATGCAGGGATATATATGGTTAAAATTAAAGAAGATGAGAAAATTTCAACTCGTAAACTGATAATTAAATAGTTATAAAGCTAACAAAATTGGACTATGAATATTAAAATTAATTTTGAAAATATCTTATTTTTAGATATTGAAACAGTTCCAGAAACAGAGAATTTTACAGATTTAACAAAAACAAAGCAAGAGCTTTTTGCGTTTAAAACACAATACCAACGAAAAGAAGATTTTTCTCCCGAGGAATTTTACGATCGTGCTGGTATTTGGGCTGAATTTGGTAAAATAGTGTGTATTTCAGTAGGTTATTTTACAAATTTTGATTCAAAAGGTAGAGCTTTTAGAGTGACTTCTTTTTTTGGTGATGAGGTAAAACTATTAGAAGATTTTAAAAACTTGCTAAATAATCATTTTTACAAACCTCAACATGTTTTATGTGGTCATAATGGTAAAGAATTTGATTTTCCATACATAGCACGACGAATGATAATTCATCAAATAGAATTGCCTGAAAAATTAAATTTATTTGGAAAAAAGCCTTGGGAAATTCCTCATATTGATACCATGGAATTATGGAAATTTGGCGACTACAAACATTTTTCTTCCTTAAAATTATTGACAACCATTTTAGGAATCCCTTCTCCAAAAGATGACATTGATGGTAGTGAAGTTGGAACTGTTTTTTACAAAGAAAAAAATATAGAACGCATTGTAAAATATTGTGAAAAAGATACGATTGCTGTTGCTCAATTATTATTGCGTTTCAATAATCAACCACTCATTGAAGCATTAAATATGGTACATGTTTAAAGTATTTTTCATTTTATTGCCCAAATAATATCGGCTTTTACAGTTTCATTTTCAAAATAAAAATCGTGTAATTTTGAAGACTCAAATTCGAGTACATATGTTGATACTATTTTTTTTAGCCAACTAATTTCAGCTTTTAATTTCCAGTGTTCACCGTCGTTTTTATAATTTACCAACACAATAAAAAGTCGATTTTTAAAATGTTTTCGTTGTTGCTGGCTTTGGTTTTTATACAACCATTCAATAAGCTCATTTTTATGTGCTATTGCATAGGGAACAGATTTATTAAATCCTTTTGGAAAAACGGTAGTTTTATGATCGAAGGAAATTTCATGAATAAAAAAATCTGAAAATTTATTGTAAGAATCTGGATGAGGGCTCACATTTTCATGTTCACAGAAAATAGTTTCTACTGCTTTTGCCGACCAAAAATTAAACCATCTGTTTAAGGCATAATTTTTTAAATTGTTGTATTGAGAATTGCTTTTGAATTTGGTTTCAATTTCATCTAAAATTAATTCAAAACAAGCTGTTTTATAAATAAAATTGGTAAGTTTATCAAACTTATCGACTTGCTTCCGTCCCCAAGAATATTTAAATTTTAATCTTTTTTTTAATTCTTTTTCTAGCAAATTGAACTTCATAACGGTACAGAATTGTGAAATTTATAACTAACATTATACCTAACAGGTTTCTAAAACCTGTTAGGTATTTAAAAATTAATTTTCCAAGATAAATTCTTTAAGATTATCTATAGAGTCTTTTTTTATTTTATGAACATATACAAAATTTTCTACATCTTCAAAAAGATCTAAAACTTTTATCCTTTTTAACAAGGTTGGTTTTTCTGAAAGCAAGCTTTTATAAGAAGAGTATTTATAATTCTCGTAATTTGAATTAGAATGATGAGTTGGGTTCGTATTTACATACACTATTAAATTACGTAAATATTCTTCATTATTTATTTTAATTCTTTTTAAATGCTCTTGAAATAAACTCCCCGTTCTATTGTGTTCTTTATTTATAGCCTTAGTATATGCATTAAATAAATTTGAAAAAGGTTGATGAATTTTACTTGTTCCTGTTTTAATGTTTTCAGGTAATTCATTTATATCTTTAATTTTTATTATAAAATGAAAATGATTTGGAAGTAAACAATAACTATAAATATCACAAATTGGGATAAGATATTTTTTAACTAAAAGTAGGAAATAACTATAATTACCAATGGTTTTAAAAATATTTTCTTTGTTATTTCCTCTGTTATATAAATGATAAATATGTGAAGGTTCAAACGGGTGGTATTTCATAGCAATTTGTGTTAAAATCTAAACCTAACAGGTTTCTAAAACCTGTTAGGTTTAAACTATAAAAATTTACGTTCAATTAAATTAATTAAACGTTCTTCATAATCTTGTTTGGCACTCCAGTCATAATCAGGTTTCACCATTTTTTTTATAAAATTCTTCGCTTCCTCTTCATTTTTAAAAGAATTTAATTGTGACAAAACACGGTTAAAATCTTCCTGATTATCTTCAAATAAATGTTTTACAAACGCTATTCTATCATTCAAGCCAACTTGTAAATTATTTTGAAATAAGGTGTCATTTAAAGATCGTTGTGCATTTTCATTTAGTTCTTCAATTTTAGGATTTTCTTTAGTAACTCTTTCAAACATTTCCGTTGCAATATCTGCTGAAATTGCATCTTTTAATTCTTCTTCTAATGAGTTTAGAACTAAAAAAACTTCTTTTTCATCATCTTTTAATATGGTATTTTCAATATCAAATACCTCTTCAATTTGTTCGTCTAATAACATTTCAAGCTTTTCAACATCTTCTATAACTTCAATTAAATTAGAAGATGTTTCCTCTTCTTCTTCAAAAGAAGGTTCTATTTTATCAACAATTTTCTTAGTGGTTTCAACAGAATTGGATTCACTATTCATATTTTCATCAACAAACTTCAGCACAGAAAGTTTTTCATAGATTTCTTGTGCTTTTTTATGAAGTACACTAATATCATCATTATTTTCCAATTGTAAAATACTGTGTGCCAGACTTACTAATTCTGCTTTTATTTTTTTGTGCATAAGTTGCTTTATTAAATCGTTTTTGATGTATTATTTTTAATAAATTTGTAAGAAATCAGGTATCATAGATTCCTGATTTAAATTAATGACTAAACGAATGTAGTACTAATTTTTATTACAATTGTTTGAAATAAAAAATTACAATAACCTTTCAAGCGTGAAATTACAAAATGTTTCTTGAAAATACAGTAAATCATAACGAACAATTTGGCTGGATTGAAGTAGTTTGCGGATCCATGTTCTCTGGTAAAACAGAAGAGCTGATTCGTAGGTTAAAACGAGCGCAATTTGCCAAGCAAAAAATAGAGATTTTTAAACCTGCCATTGATACAAGATACGACATAGAAATGGTGGTTTCACATGATGCTAATGAAATTAGATCAACACCTGTACCTTCATCTTCAAATATTTTAATTTTAGCTGCGGATGTAGATGTTGTTGGTATTGATGAAGCTCAATTTTTTGATGATGGAATAGTTGCCGTTTGCAATGAATTAGCAAATCGTGGTGTTCGTGTTATTGTAGCGGGTTTAGATATGGATTTTAAAGGAAATCCTTTCGGACCCATGCCTGCGCTTATGGCAACTGCAGAATATGTTACAAAAGTGCATGCGGTTTGTACAAGAACAGGAAATTTAGCTCATTATAGCCATAGAACTGCAGCTGGTGATGAACTTGTAATGCTTGGCGAAACACAAGAATACGAGCCTTTAAGTCGTGCAGCTTATTACAAAGCTGTTCGGGCAGAAAAAATCAAAAAGGAAGCGCAAAATAACAATGGAAAATAACAACGTTACTGTACTTGAAATAAATTTAAATGCAATTTATTTTAATTTCAATTATTTTAAATCTAAACTTCATAAAAATACTAAAGTTTTAGTAGTTATTAAAGCTTTCGGGTATGGTAGTAGTTCCGTTGAAATTGCTAAATTTTTAGAGCCTAAAGCAGCTTATTATGCTGTTGCTTATTTAGATGAGGGTATCGCCTTAAGAAATGCGGGTATTAAAACACCAATTTTAGTATTGCACCCTCAAAAAAACAATCTAAAAAAAATTATTGAATACCATTTAGAACCCAATATTTATTCAATTAATTTACTGAAATCATTTATTGAAATTTCAAAAATTTTAAACCTTGATAAATACCCAATTCACTTAAAATTTAACACAGGTTTAAATAGATTAGGTTTTGTAAAAAAGGATATTTTTGAAATTTCTTCACTCGTTAACAATCAAAAAGAATTCTTTGTAAAATCTATTTTTTCACACATTGCAGCAAGTGAAGATTTAAATGAGCGTGAATTTACCTTACAACAAATAAATACCTTTAATTCACGTTCAAATGAATTAATTAGCCAGTTAAAGACTATTCCTTTTAAACATATGCTAAACACTTCAGGAATACTAAATTACGCCTCTGAAGCTCAATTTGATATGGTACGTTTAGGAATTGGATTGTATGGTTATGGAAATGATGAAAAAGAAACCTCCAACTTAAAAAATGTACTCACTTTAAAATCAGTAATTTCTCAAATACACACTATTAAAAAGGGAGATACTGTTGGTTATAATAGAGCTTTTAAAGCAGTTTCTACCGTAAAAACTGCTACCATATCAATTGGTCATGCTGATGGCATTTCACGGCAATTTAGTAATGGTGTTGGTTATGTTTATATAAACAATAAAAAAGCTTCAATAATTGGAAATGTTTGTATGGATATGATTATGGTAAATGTTACCGATATTGATTGTAATGAGGGTGATGAAGTTCTAATTTATAAGAATCAAGAACATATTGAAGCATTGGCAAAAGCAATTCATACAATTCCTTATGAATTACTCACTGCAATTTCTCAACGCGTTAGACGCGTGTTAAAATAGTGTTAAATAATTATTTTTTTACTATATTAGCCACACTATTAATCAATTAAAAACTGCTAAAAATGGGAATGTTAAAAGAATTCAAAGATTTTGCAATGAAGGGAAACCTTGTTGATATTGCAATAGGTTTTGTAATGGGTGCAGCTTTTAAAAGTGTTGTAACATCATTTACTGGTGGTATTGTATCACCGCTTATTGGTTTAATTTTTAAATCAGATTTTAAAGATTTAAAATGGATTGCAAAAGATGGTATTTTAAATGATGCTGGAGAAAAAGTTGGTGAAGTTGCAATACTTTACGGTGATTTTTTAACAAACTTATTAGATTTTATAATTGTTGCATTTGTAATGTTTATGATTATAAAAGGAATTAATAAAACAAAGAAAAAAGAAGAACCAGCTCCTGAAGCACCAAAAGGACCTTCTCAAGAAGATTTATTAACTGAAATTAGAGATCTGTTATCTAAAAAGTAAACCAAACTTTATTTAATAAATTAAAAAGGCTCGCATTTGCGAGCCTTTTTTTAGGTTTTATTTTTAAGATTCTTGTCACCCACTATTTGATAGGTCATCGTCGTCTCCAACTTGATTGTAGATCTTTTTCAAACAAAACTTACTACTTTAAACTCCCTTTCATAAGATTCCCGCTTTCGCGAGAATGACAAGGTGAGAAATTGACTAAAAAAAGATTATTTTTATTTTGAATTTAAGATTTCTTCGTTTCATAAACTTCAGCTATTGTTGGAGAATTTTCACTTTTTCTTACAAGAATTAGCTCATCATTTACAGTAACATTTCCTGTTTGTAGTACTTTAAAATACATTCCGCTTTTAGTAGAATTCCAAAATTGTTTTAAAATATTTTGGGTACCAAAAACCAATCCTAATTTTATACAAGGTGTTCTAGGTTTTGTAACTTCAATAGTAACTTCACCTAACTTATAAATATTCCCAACCTGTATTTTAGTTTCTTCTAAATTTGAAATGGTTAAGTTTTCACCAAAAACACCACAGTGTAAATCTATATTTGGATATAATTTTTTCCAATAAGCATAATGATTTTCAGAATATGCATACACTGCTTGGTCAATTCCTCCGTGATATCTTCTGTCAATTACAGCATCATTTTCTACATCTTGTTCACCTAAAAAAATAGGGAAATCTACAGGGTTTTTAAAAATACCTGTTTCAATAATTTTTCCTTTGTAGTTGATAGTTTTTTTCTTTCCAATATTAACCGATACTACTTTCATTATATCTTAAATTTTGAAAGTTCGTTGGCAATTTTACGATTATCAGATAAACGAGGTATTTTATTTTGCCCTCCTAACTTACCAATTGATTTCATATAATTATTAAAACCACCTTTTTCAATGCTGGTTATTTTTAAAGGTTGTAATATTTTTCCTACAATTAAATCGAGATAATACATATTTTGCTGTTGCATTGAAATATCAATTTTAGCTGCAAAATCTTGTAAGTTTTTAGGTTCATTTTCAAATTCAATAAACCATTCATGATATGGCAAGCCGCTTTCTGGAGTTATTTGAGGTGCTACTGTAAATTCAGTGATACCAATACTTGTGTTGGTGGTATTTTCATTTATTGCCTGTTCAACTTCCTTACCAATTACATGTTCTCCAAATGCTGAAATAAAATGTTTTATGCGCCCAGTTACTATAATTCTTGGTGGATTTATAGAAACAAATTCAACCGTATCGCCAATATTATAGCCCCAAAGCCCCGCATTTGTATTTAATATGAGTACGTAATTCACACCAATTTTTACATCGGCTAAGAAGATTCTTGTTGGGTTTTCTTCAAAAAATTCTTCGGAAGGAATAAACTCATAGAACATGCCATTATCTACCAATAACATTATTCCTTTTTCAGTTTGAGAATCTTGATAGGCAATAAATCCTTCAGAAGCTGGATATAATTCAATAGTATCCACTTTTCGTCCAATTAAATCTTCAAACTTATTTCTATAAGGTTCAAAATTAACGCCACCATAAACAAATAAATTAAAATTCGGAAAAACTTCTCCAACCTTTTTACCTGTTCTTTCAATTATTTTTTCAAAATACATTTGCACCCAAGACGGAATTCCACTAATTAATGTCATATTCTCATTAATTGTTTCATCTACAATTGCTTCAATTTTCGTTTCCCAATCTTCAATACAATTGGTTTCCCAACTTGGCAATCTGTTTTTAAGTAAATAACTAGGAATAAAGTGTGCAGAAATCCCTGAAAGACGACCTGTTTTTATACCGTTTTTCTCATTTAATTCTGGACTTCCTTGCAAAAAAATCATTTTACCATCAACAAATGCTGTTTTTTTTGTTTCAGCAATATATAGAAGTAATGAATTACGCGCTGCACTAATATGCATTGGCATAGATTCTTTGGTTAACGGAATGTATTTTGCACCTGAAGTTGTACCCGAAGTTTTAGCGAAATATAATGGTTTTTCCTTCCATAAAATATTCGATTCGCCTGCAACAACTTTTTCAATATATGATTTTAGAGCTTCATAATCACGAATTGGAACTTGCTTTTTAAAATCTTCATATGATTTTATTTTGCTAAAATTATGATCTTTTCCAAACGCTGTTTTGCTAGCTTGATCAATCAATGTTTTAAAAACTTTTTGCTGTATTGCTACGGCATTATTACTTTGTTTATAAAATTTGGCTGCAATTAGTTTTGCAAATGGTTTTGCTAAAATAGATTTAATGCTCATTGTTATTCAAAATCAATATAATTTGTTGGATCTACGGGGTAACCTTCATTCCATAACTCAAAATGTAAATGTGGCCCAGTACTATATTCTCCTGAGTTTCCTGCAGAAGCAATTACTTCACCAGATTTTACTAAATCTCCTTGATGTTTGTGCAAAGCTCCATTATGTTTGTAAATTGAAATAAATCCGCTTGCGTGTCTTATTATAATTACATCACCTGTCTCTGCAGTCCATTCTGCAAAAATCACAGTTCCATCAGCTACAGCTTTTACTGGAGTTCCTACTTCTACAGCAATATCAACTGCAAAGTGTTTTTTTTCTAAATTATAGCCATCGGATATTGTTCCAACTACTGGAGCAAAAAATACAATATCAACATCTTTTGTAGCTTGATCAAAAATGCTATATCTATCAGTACTTTCAATTTCTTGTCTAAATTGTAAATCTTCTAATGATGGTTCAAAATTCATGGTGTCTTTATCATAGTGGATAGCTTGAAAAACGGAATCTTTATCAAAAAGAACTTCAGAAACTTCACCCGTTAGCAACGCTCTAACTTTTTGAATATAAAGGTTATTAACCTCTAAAACTTGCTGTAAAGAGTCTGCTTTGTATACCAATTTGGTTGCTTTTATTTTTAGTTGCGTTGAAGAATAACCTGGTACATATTCTCTTAAAGGTGTAAAAGCAATTAAAAAAATGGTTCCTACAATTAAAGCTATTGAAAATAAACTACCTAAAATAAATACATTTAATCTAGTTAATTTGAATGATAACTTTTCTTCAAAAGTATTTTCATTTAAAATTACCAAACGGTATTTATGAATTAATTTTTGCCTAAATTTTATTTTATTTTGAGGTTTTTTTGTCATAATTCTAATTGAAACAAATATACAACGAAATTTTATTAAAATAATTTCAATTTACTTACTCAGTGGTGTTAAAAATTAGCCAATTTCACTATTTATAAAAGTTCATTTCATCAATATATTTCCAAACATTTTCTGGTAACATGGCACTTATATCTTTTCTTTCTCGGATTGCTTTTCTTATAAAAGTTGAAGATATTTGAATTATTGGGGCATTTACTTTATGGATTTTTGGATGCGTTGAAAACTCATGTCCCGTTTTCCCATCAGAAATTCTTGGATATACATATAACTCATAATTTTGAAGTATTACTTCGTAATTTTTCCACTTATGAAACCCTTTTAAATTATCTTCTCCCATAATTAAACAAAATTGATAATTTGGAAATTTTTCCTCAAAATGGACCAATGTATTTATCGTATAATTTGGTTGTGGTAAATTAAATTCAATATTAGATGTTTTTAATTTCGGATAATTTTCAACGGCTATATTTGCAATTGCTAATCTATGATGGTTACCTAGCATTGTTGTTTTTTGCTTAAACGGACTTTGTGGCGTTACTACAAACCAAACCTCATCTAAATCGGAAAATTCGACGATATAATTTGCAATAATCAAATGCCCAATGTGAATTGGGTTAAATGTACCAAAAAACAATCCTACCTTCATTTATTTTATAAAGTTTTCTACTAAACTGTATGCCTCTTTTTTTGCTGTATCTAAATCATTATTTACCAAAATAACATCAAAATCCTTCGCGTATTTTAATTCTTTTTCAGCTTTTGCTACACGCTCTTTTATTTTTTCTTCACTATCAGTTTGCCTATTTCTAAGCCTGCGTTCCATTTCTTCAATGGAAGGTGGTTGCACAAAAATAGCCAAAGTTTGTTTTGGAAATTTCTTTTTGATACTTAAACCACCAACAACATCAATATCAAAAATTACATTTTTTCCAAGTTTCCAAATTCGCTCGATTTCCTTTTTTAAAGTGCCGTAAAAGTTATTGGTATACACTTCTTCCCATTCTATAAAATCGTTATTTTCAATATGTTTTTGAAATTTCTTTAACGAAATAAAGTAATAATCTTTTTCATGAACTTCTGTTCCTCTTTTTTCACGTGAAGTTGCAGAGATTGAAAAATCTAAGTTTAATGCTGCTTGTTTTAATAAATGATGTACAATAGTAGTTTTACCTGAACCAGAAGGTGCAGAAAAAACCAATAATTTTCCTTTTTTTTTTTCTGACATACTTTGCTATAATACGTTCAAATTTTGTTCTTTTATTTTCTCAAGTTCATCTTTCATTTGAACTACTAATTTTTGCATATCAGCAAAGTTAGATTTTGAACCAATGGTATTTATTTCTCTACCTATTTCCTGCGTAATAAAACCAAGTTTTTTCCCGTTAGAAATTTCCTCATTTAATTCTTTTCTGAAATAATCTAAATGATTTTGTAATCGAACTTTTTCTTCGGTAATATCTAGTTTTTCAATATAATAAATAAGTTCTTGCTCAAATCTACTTTCATCTATTTTGGCTTCTAATTCAGCAATAGATTTTTTAATCTTTTCCTTCACGTGTTCAATGCGTTTTGGATCTTCTTTAATTACTTTTTCTAGCAATTCTTCAATAATTGAAATGCGTAATTCAAAATCAGCAAGTAACACTTTTCCTTCATCTAATCTGTACTCTTTAATTTTTTCAATAGTTTCACTTATGGCAATTTCAATTTGCTTCCATTCATCTTCATCTAATTCTTCTTTTTCAGTTTTTAAAGAATCGGGTAGCCGAATTGCCATTTTTAGTAACTCAATGTTATTAGAATCAATAATTTCTTTTAACTGATTCATATATTCTTTCACTACCGATTCATTAATTTTAGATGAAACTTCTCCACCATTATTTTCTATATATATAGAAAAATCAATTTTTCCTCTTTCTAAAGCTGAAGCTAATTTTTTACGAATATCTAATTCTTTTTCCCTGTAGTAAGAAGGAATACGAACATTTAAATCTAAATTTTTACTATTTAACGATTTTAATTCAATCGTGATTTTTTTAGTTGAAATTTGTAATATGGTTTTACCATATCCTGTCATTGATTGTATCATCTAATTCTAAAATTTGAGCAAATTTACGGATTTTATAAATAGTATTTAAAATACTACTTTTACATTTCTTAAATTATTATTTTGAGCCAAATAAAACATATATTAGTTATTAGATTGTCAGCTATGGGAGACGTAGCAATGACAGTTCCAGTAATTCGTGCATTTGTACAACAAAATCCTTCCGTAAAAATTACGGTACTTTCAAGAGCTTTTTTGAAACCTTTATTTTCCGATTTAAATAATGTTACTTTTTATGCTGCGGATGTAGGCGGAAAACACAAAGGTTTTTTTGGATTATATCAGCTTTTTAAAGAATTAAAAACTTTAAATTTTGATGCTATTGCAGATTTACATAATGTATTGCGTTCTAAAATTTTAAGAATTTTTTTTAAATTGTCTTTTACTAAAATTGCTTTTATTAACAAAGGAAGAAAAGAGAAACGTGCTTTAACAAGAGAAAAAAATAAATTTTTTAAACAGCTTAAAACTACACACGAAAGATATGCTGATGTATTTAGAAATTTAGGTTTTGGAATTGATATTTCAAACCCTGAATTTCCTTCAAAACAATTATTATCTGATAAAGTTTTAAATATTACAGGTAAAAAAAACACAAAATGGATTGGAATTGCTCCTTTTGCACAATACCAATCAAAAATGTACCCTTTAGATTTAATGGAGCAAGTAATTGATAAATTAAATGCAAAAAATTATAAAATATTACTTTTTGGTGGTGGTAAAAAGGAAGTTGAAATTTTAGATAAAATCGCTATTAAATTTTCAAACACTATAAATGTAGCTGGTAAAATTAAATTAACTGACGAGCTAAATCTTATTTCTAATTTAGATTGTATGTTGAGTATGGATTCTGGGAATGCTCATTTTGCAGCAATGTTGGGTGTTAAAACAATCACTATTTGGGGAATAACGCATCCTTTTACGGGTTTTGCACCATATAACCAACCATTTGAAAATGCTATTTTACCAGATTTAATAAAATACCCAAACATTCCATGTTCTATTTATGGAAACAAAGTTTGTGATGGTTATGAAGATGTTATGAGAAGTATTTCTCCAGAAGTAGTGGTTTGTAAAATAGTTAATTTTTAATATATTTATTTTAGATTGAAATTTTAAAAAGGCCTGTAATTTACAAACTTTTTTTGAGTTTTTTTATTGGTCTCAGTTAAGGGAGTAAAACCCTGCACTTTCAGTGCAGAACTTTAGTATTACGAAAAAATCTATAAATTAGATGAATGAAATCAGAATATAGAAAAGGCTCTCACACAGTAACACGATTAACATGTCATTTAGTTTGGGCTACAAAATATCGTTATCAAGTTTTGAGAGGCGATATTCAATCTCGATGTAGAGAATTATTAATACAAATTTGCGAAGCAGAAGGAGTTGAAATTTTGAAAGGGGTTATAAGCTCAGACCATGTTCATATGCATATTGAATATGCACCTAAAACCAGCCTAATCATGTTGTTGAAACAAATGAAGGGTCGCACATCTAGGA
>Ga0316202_10000552_pt1 | contig 39082 bp, 61 predicted proteins | sample 3monrhotite_MG_FD_204934 | JGI IMG/M metagenome (GOLD analysis project Ga0316202, IMG submission 204934) | Microbial mat bacterial communities from mineral coupon in-situ incubated in ocean water Damariscotta River, Maine, United States -... | ecosystem: Environmental > Aquatic > Marine >...
TCATCCCCCATTATCTGAGCAAGCGCGGCTCCTATAAGGGCGTTTCCTAGATGGCCAGATAACTCATCCACTCCAATATCCTCATCGTCAATAACGTGCTTCCGGTAACATTTTTTTAGCAATGAAATCCTCTCTGCATCGTCCGGCCCAGCCATGCTGTCGCCGTGATCGCAACAGCATGGCCCTCGGCCTGAATCAGGCTTCGGGCTCATCATCTAGTGCGCCTGCCAATCGCAATAAACATTTTTACTGTTGGCTGTATGCCCAAGCTCGGCAGCGCGGGGGTACAGGTGTGCAAAAACATCTTCATCCGTGCTGTTGTCCGGCACGGTGACGGTTGTGGCTTTTACTCTGTCTGCTCCGGGGATACGGTTAGCCAGCGGTTGTAAAATTACGTTCATTTTCTTTCTCCGGTTGCGTGTGTAAATATAATTATCAGTCCGTACAAAAACACGGCACTGAGTCGTCGTCATCAAAAATAGTTGCTTGTTGTTGCGTCATCAACTTAATCGCTGTGTAATTTGGCTGGTCGTTCCTGAAGCGTGAGCCGTTGTTTATTTCCTGATCCGCCCACCACTTAACCAGGTCAGGACGATCTCTGACTATGCTAGATTTGGTGCTAAGCCCTTTCAAAAAGCACAGATCGCAATTCCCCCATTTAGTTTTGCCTTTATCGTTCGTTAGTGCTAAATCAAAATCGGATTTGTCCCAAAAATCGCAAACATCTTTTACCGAGTGACCGGCATTGGCAACAGGTAGGATCACATCATCACGATGAGACATTTTTACAACCCGGCGTTGTTCGTCAGTTCTTAACCCAACAACGTTGACCCACTCATCAAAAAACTGGTTCATGTAGTCTCTGATGCGCAAAATTTTTAGTTCCTGTGTGCAAAACCGGGCTACAGGATTGGGTAGATATTTTCGTGCCTTTATCAGCCCTGCAAATGGTTTACCTTTTCGGTCTGCCGTTTCATAGTTCACTACATGGGTTAAATATTCATACTTTCTTTTACTGCCTTCTGGCATTTCCTTTGCCTCACACTCTAACCAGACGATGTCAACATTCCAGCGGTCGCCACACTCTTTTACAAAGTCTAATGTTTCCGGCATTTCTTTACCGGTGTTTGCAAAAGTGACCTTGCAATGATCGGGTAACGTACCGTTGTGCGCGTCCAAGATTTTGGCCAGCATAAAGCCGCTGGTTCTGCCGCCAGAAAAAGAGATCGCGCAAGGTTCGGTCATTAAGTAATGGTTCATTTATTTTTTAGATATCCTATCCAAAGCATTCGCTATCAATTTAGTGTTAGCGACGTACTCTAAGAGGCGATTTTCAACTTTCTCTTGGTGCTTTTTCCAGTAATCCATGTCTTCCTTGAGGCATTTTTTTGTTGATACCCTGCAAAGATAAGCGCCGAGGCCCACGCCAACGGCGAACGAAATACCAATACCAAAAGAATAAATCATGTCCCACATATTTACCTCCTAGAACGGAATGTCATCATCAAAATCACCCAATCCAGGCGCTGCGGATGGTTGCCGTTGCGGGGCAGCGCTTAATGGCTGGCCGGGTGACTGATTGGCGCTGCCACCACCCCGGCTGTCCAACATTTGCATTTCATTGGCAATAATCTCGGTGGTGTAGCGGTCGTTACCGCTTTGATCTTGCCACTTACGGGTTTGCAGTTTGCCTTCGATGTAAACCTTGGAGCCTTTTTTTAAATACTCTCCAGCAATCTCAGCCAAGCGACGAAAAAACACTATCCGATGCCATTCGGTATTTTCCTTTTGTTCGCCAGTATTCTTGTCTTTCCAGCTTTCACTGGTGGCCACAGTGATGTTTGCTACAGCTCCGCCATTGGGCATGTATTTAACCTCGGGGTCTTGCCCCAAATTACCGATCAGGATGACTTTGTTTATGCCGCGCGCCATGCTTATTACCCTTTGATTGATTTGTTAATTTTTAGGCTGGATGCTTTTCATAGTGGTCTTGGATGGCCCAGTAAACATTAGCGCATGCCATGGTATCCACCCATGCGGAATGAGCATTCTGAATATCGACCCCTGTGAAATACTTGTGAGCTTCTTGTAGGCTTGGTTGTTTGCCGCCCATGATCTTGCGCGCAGCTAACATGGTACATATCCACTCAGAGCCTTGTGAGCCTTCTTTCCATCGGTCAATTGTTTTATCGTCAGAATAACGTTTTGTCGCAATACGAATGATGCGATTATCAAACGTAGTGTTGTGCGCAATGCGAGTGCGACCACCCCACAATTCCAAAAACATATCAATCGCCATCGGTTCAGGTATTCCCACATCCATTGCTTGCTCTAATGTGATTCCGTGGATATCGATAGTTTCTTGCGGAATATCCCAGCCGTCTGGCCGAACAATGACATTCATGCTTTGCACCACTTGGTGCGTATCTTCATCAAAAAGCGCAGCAGCTAGCTGAACTATGTGTGGCTGCGCTTTATCGCCTGATGGTATTTTCCAATCTGGAATCCCGGTCGTTTCTGTGTCGAATGCTAAAATCATTATAATGATCCTCTGTTTATAGTTAACTACTATTTTCCACCGAAATTAACGGTGAACTCTACCGACGCCATGTTTATATCAGTCCCGTCTATGTTGTCTAACGGCTCTGGTATGCTGCTTAAATGCGACATTTTTAGTGACAGCTTCCAGTTTTTTTCCTCATACAGCGAGGTTTCTATTCGCATGATTCCGACAGGGCTAATGAATACATTTTCATTTTCTGCGTAGCCTGCACCAACAGTGAAGCTAGCGCCGTTAATGATCGTTGAAAATATAAACGGTATGGCTATTATTATTTCCACAATGATATTTCCTATTTTTTATATCGAGAAAAAGAGACATTGACGTTGCTGATTTTCCCGAGAATCAAAAGCTTGGCTATTTTTTTGGCTGACTGTTGGCCAACGCCATTGTTGATCAGGCTAACCATGATGTTTCTTTCTGTGGCGTCTTTGTCTATCTCTGGACGATCCAATGGGTCAGCATAAAAAGTAGTAACTTCTGGCACTACAACTGCCTGCTGCTCCTTTCTGCTGGGCCGATCTTCGACAGACTCCTCATGAATTCGCTTGCGTTCAGCATTAGCAGCTTCTTCGTTTCTGGCTCGCTTAGCTGCTTCTTCTGCCTCATCGGTGATGCGCTCTTGCTCGGCCTTGGCGCGCTGCTCTTCTTCCTGGCGGATACGATCACGATCAGCCTGCAATCGCGCCTCTTCGGCTTCTTTGTGCTCGGCAATGCGTAACTTAACCAATGCCGTCAGGTCGTCATTTTCCTTGGTGATTATTTGCAGCACATCAGAAAATAAAAACTTGTAGTCAGCAGCCAAGTCGCGAAGGGTTTTTAGGTTTAGCTGAATCTTGTCGGCTATAGAATTGGCTTCTATTTTTGCCCTTGCCAGCTCTGAAGACACCGCATTTTCCCGGCTGGACATTGTTTTCAGGCCTTTGCATACACCGATAAAATCAGCGGCCATCACGGGCATGTAATTATTTCCCAGACGATTATTCAGTCCTTTGATATGCTCCTCAAAGGCATTTTTTCCGTTTAAAATAATTTCTTCTTTGCGAGCCTTTTCCCTAACGGTGACTGTGCGATTTAGGCCTAAACGTGTCGATCTAGATTCTTCTTTGATGTCATCAATAGTCCGAAACAGATCATCAATACTGGCTGTTTGGCTAAGCGCATGGTTTTTTGCGGCCTCCAATTTTTCCTCAACTCCACTCAGCCATTTAACCGTTTTTTTGGCGTCTTCAAAATCCTGGTCTGTTTGCAGGTCGGTGTTAATGCTATTGATGACTGCAAGCGATTGCTCTCTAAACTCGACCATGTTGGATTCTGTAACCATGCCAGTCACCTCAATGCGTAACGCTGGCAGTGACTCAGGTGTTCTTCCAACAACTTCAACAACTGGTTCTACGTGCTGATAGTTCTGAGCGTCTTCTTCAAGCTGAGCCCATACAGGAATGATTTGATCACGCAATTCTTTGTTTGATTCATACCAGCAGTGCTTTTCTTCTATGAGGTTGTCGTTTTCATCCCATTTTGATGCCATAAACAATGTTTTTTCAGCACCATTAATCAACATCCCTTGTTCCATTTGTGGATGGTATTGCTCGGGGATAATTCCATTATCAAGATACCCTGAGACTTTGGCGTTCAGAGTTTTATGCTCAAAATTAATAGTGTCGTCTGCTGTAGCCCCATCAAGTGATGATGATAGCGGTCTCTTTAGCTCATCAATATTCACTGACACGGTTATCGGGTATAGGTCAGAACCAATAATTTCTTCAGCCAATGGCCGTGCCAATGCCTCAAATCGATGACCGTCGTCAAAACGTTTTTGTTTGGCAGTATCTATTTCCTCTGTGACCCCGGTCGCCACCTCCCTGATAAATTCTGAGCGTGATTTATAGGGGCTTTCATTCTTGGCTGAAGCCAGGTCCGAGGAGTTGTTGCATCCGGCCCGATAGGCTAACCATTCTGGCGAGCCTTGTACTAAATCATGTATTTGATAACTCATTTTATTTACCCGCCATTTTTTCTTTGATGTTTTTGTATGTTTCCATCAATACTTTACGCTGATCACTATCTGAAACTTCAGCAATAAGGTCGGCAGCCAAATCAAGACCATCAACATCTTTTGCCATTTCCAACTTTTTCCGAACCTGATCAAAACTGACATCTTCTTCGATATTTTCAATCGGCGCTTTGATCTCTGCCTTTTGGTTTTCGGTGAGCGGTGCTTTTGAGTTAGCCATAGCAATAATCTGATCGGCTGTTTTTTTGTTATTAGCGATCAGCTCTCTCCATTTAGGCAGGTTTTTTTCAAACTCATCATTCGGGAAAAAATCTTTTTTGGCTTCTGTCGCTGGCTTTGATTTTTGGAAATCCTCCTGGCCCTTCGGATCGTCATCTATGTCAATCACAACCCCGTCTTCGATTACGACGCCATGCCCTGACTCTGCTGCATTTGACACGTCGAGAGCATTTCCTAACTCAATTGATGCGGGCATGTACTTGAGCACCTGCATTAGCGGGATTTTTCGGCAGTACATTTCCCAGTTATCAAATGAATAATGTGACTTTCCGACTTTGTTGTATTTATCTCGATGGACGGTTATTTTCTTAACGCTCCAGAGCTCGATAATTGGGATTTCTGACCCCTTTACTCTGCCTATCGCGAACGCATGAGTAATATCAATCGGACTGAGCATGTCAGATTCGTTGTGCACCACTAAATCACGAGTGGCACCATCTTTGTAGGTGTAGTCCTGGTCTTTATATATCACCCCCGTATAGACCGTTCCTCGACCGCTACGGGATACCAAATCAACAAGCCCGCGCCACCCAGGCACGAACGTGCATGTCCCTTTGTATGGGACAAGATACCCAGCACCATTGACGCCGGGTTCAAGACCAAGCTGACCAGCAGTCATGATTGATGCGGCAATGCTTTTTGTTGAGCACTCTTGTAGTTTCTGGTTTGTGCTAAACGCCGTTAGTGCCAACCTAGCCATTCTGTCGGCGCTCATGTGCTTTGGGACTGCAAGCTCTATCTGTGGCTTTAATTTATCTAAAAAGCCAGACATTTCTTTAACGCTAGGTGTTGACACTTCCTGTCTCATTTCCATACCTCAAATAATTTTTAAAATTAGGTTTAGCGATGTTCGATGTTATTTTGGTGGATTCAGCATCGCGCTAACTTCGCGCACCTGTCCGGCCATCAATGAAATCAACTGTTTTTCAACTTCGTTTCCAGGTGTGAACTGAGAAGCAGCATCAATCATCGTGTCACGCAATTCTGCGCACTTCGCAATCCAGTCTGACCGGTCATCAGTTATCGCGATGAATAGTCGCCTCTGCTCCAGTGCGCCGGCATTCAGCTCGCCTGCTGCAAACATCTTTGCGGCCTGCACGTTTTTATTGTCTTCCGGCTGTTTATTCAGGCTGCTCATTTTCTTCCACCTTGATCATTCGGGCTTGCAATTTGCTTAACTCGGAAATAAATTCCTCCGCGTCCGCTATTGATGTTGAAAACGCGGCATCGATAGCCTCGTGGGCGGAGTCGCCGTGACCTTGGGCTAGGTTCATCATGATCGATGCGTTCGGTGGCTCTATACAGGCATGCCACGGGTTCCCGCTTGTTGATTCTTTTACAAAACCAATTTTTTGGTCATCCACATAAATATAGAATTTTTCAATGGTTTCTTCGGTTGCTTTTTTCAGTTTCATGGCCATTTTTTAGTTACCCTATTATTTTTGGTTTGATGTTCTTCGCAATCCATAACGATCACCCCAGACAGAGCCAACATGCGCACGATGCCTTGGCAAAAATCACACCGACCAGCAAGCCGGGGAAAAAAGATTCCCAGTTCATATCAGTCGGTCACCCGATGCCAGATGCGGGTAAACGTTTCGTCTTGTTTTTCGCTGATTCCTGCTTTAGCCTCAATTTTCAGGCTGATGGAATCGATAAAATTAGTTTCCCAGTCCGATAGCTTTGATTCCCGATTGATGATGTCGGTGAGCATAATTTCCAGATCGTCTTGGCTGGTGTATCCCGTGTTACCCATTAACCGTCTCCCCATGTTTCGCAAATGAACGCCCCAGCCATGCAAGGCATCAGGATGCCGAGAGTGTAAACGCAGAGCATGAATAGGTTATCCATGTGAATGATCTTCCTTGCTGCGCGCCTCACGCTCGGCGGGAGTCCATTCGTGGCGCAATCTCTGCACCCTAGGAATTGACGGAGCGCCTATGTGAGATGCAAAGGTCAATGCGACTAATGCGATCACTGGTATCAGAGCGATGATGAGCAGGCCCAGCAGGTAGTAGGTGATGACTGTCATATTCCGTTCCGTTTGTGAGCTGACGGATCAATCATGAAGAAGACTTCGCAGCATGTCAAGAAGAAAACTTCGCGCAATAGCTAAATTTTTCTGCAAAATTCAAGAAAAGGTTAGGAGGTTGGCGTTTTTTTGGGGCAGTTATCCCGCTTGGTAGGGAAGGGGCAGAAATATTGCCGAAAAAACAACGAGGTGGTACCGTTATTTGAGGGCGACACTAAGAAAGGATGCGCGTAAATTAATCTCTGATAGCCTGCAACTGCTGCCAAAAACCGCGCACAAAATTTACCCGCCATAATTATATTACGGCTTACATGGAGTTCGATTCAATGCGATATTTGATGATTGTATTTGCTGTTCTTGCTTTGAGCGCCACTGCAAATGCAGAGCTACCTTATAATGGAAACAGAGTGATTAGCATTACTACTATTTATGAAGATAGAATAAATACAGCTCCTGTGGAGTCATGCGAAGATGCAACTCCATTAATTTTTATCGGTGCCGTTGCGGGCCTTCTTGAATCAATGATTCCTGATGATGCGAAAGAAATATTGAAATTTAAAACGAGCTTTCATGATGTTCAAAGAAAATATGACGGGAGGCCTGCCTTTGCTGCTGAATATGAAATTATTGGGCATGTAAAACCCTTTACCTATAAAATAATATTTTCTGCTTTAGATGCAAAAAATAACTTAATATTTAAAGTGGAGAACATTTCTGGAAGCTTGTTAGACGAGGGGGAAACAAGAACTCAAAAGGAGATCGTGTCTGGCATATGCAGCTCAATTCAAGAAGTAAGAAAGAAGAGCAATTTAACTGAAGAAACAACGATAGAAAGTGAAATTCGAGAGTTTTCAAAACGAGAGTATCCGAATGACTCTAGGATGCAGAAGTACACATATAAAAAACAGATGGCCGCATACAATTATAAAGATTGGCCGCTAACTCATCTTTGCCCATGAAGTCTAAAAGTGTTCTTCCTTTCTTTTCCAGACCTTTGTATTTTTTTAACTGATTCAGGTTCATGTTGTACATGCCTCTATATCCGGCATTCTGAAAAAGAGCATAGCCATCTTTAGATACACCGGCTTCGCTGGCTGCATTACTGAGTGTTTTCTCATGCTGTGATATCTCATCACGAATCAGCACACGCTCAACTTCAGCGGAATCATCGACATACCGCCGTATTGTTTCGGCTGTAGCGGCAAAGAATGCTTGCGCTTGCGCTACCTTTAGTTTTTTGTTGTCCGCATTCATTGCGACCAGATAGCAAGCAAATCTTGATAATTTAAAATCAGTTTGTTCTCGGCCATCGATTTCATGGCGAACCTGTTGGAAATTCTCATAGATATCAATTTCGAGCGTCATGCAGGTTGTCATTGCCCGGTTTATCGCTTTCTTGAATGACTGGTACGACTCATAGCCAAGCATCTTCATGTAATCGCTTGCATACCAATATGTGAATCCATTTTCTTGGGCTATGTCATTGAAATTTATATTTTTATCATCGAAATGAAATATGTCTATTTCGGCGAAATCTAATTCATTTTGGTCGTGCATGATGGTTTCCGCTTAATATCCAATGGTTTAGTATACTGGTATATCAGTATACTAGTATATCAGTATGGCGAGTATGGCGAGTATGGCGAGTATGGACACGGCCACTAATCAGTAATCATATGGCCGCGTAGTCGCACATGAAAGGCTGATCAAGACCGTTTTGTCCCATTAGTCAAGTTTTGGGGTTACTTAAGGGGCGATAAATTGAGGAAACAGCCGCATATTTCATGCGGGAAAAATCCATCTATCTTATTGATTTCTCTCAAAACAACGAAATTCGTTGTTTTGGAATTTCTATTCCAGCAAGGCGAGTTAGTACCATGCTTGAGCATGACACTTAAGTCTTTATTATGACCTGAGCATTTCCCCCAGCAGCCGGTTGAGGTGGGTCGGTTCAAACGGTTTACACAGCATTAGTGCACCAATGGCGTTGACTCTCGCTGTGTATGGATCGGCATGGGGATAGTGGTGGCCGCTGGCGCTGGGCGGTCTATAATGAGAGGCCATGAGAATTTTTATATTCGGGAAATTTTCGTGAAGATGCTCGGCGAACGCAATACCGACCATTGGCCCTGTGAGTATGTTGTCAATGATCGCTATTTTGTAGCTGTCTCCATACTGATCCAGCCGCTTCATCGCTTCCTCAGCGCTATCAACCGTATTCGATTTTCCGCCCAGCATAGCTATTGCTGCTTGATGATAATTTTGATAAACCGGGTCATCCTCGACAATCAAAGCACATGGTGGCATCAGATTTTTCCTACACGATTTTCAGAAATATCCTACAAACAATTTCCTGAGTGTAGTTCAAGGTTTTTCAGCTTCAAGATGAAAATCAATTATTTAGCAATTTTCGGTATTTTTTCATGGCGGGGCGTGCTTTTCTCTCTTGGTGATTATTCGTGATAATTAATTACATTTATCAGATTTATCCTACATAAAAATCAGCTTATTCGTGCAATGCTAGCGTTGAGCTAGAGTCAGGGAAGAGTGAGTGCGCACCGGATGATAATTCTCTAATGGAACAAGGAGAGGCTTTCTTGTCTTCATTAAGTGGTAAGGGAGGGGTAATCAGATGGTGTTTTCGGGGAAGGATGAAAAGAATAATAATGTCGTAGAGATCAGGTCAACTATTCACGATATCGTTAAAAAAGGCACAAAAAGGGCAAGCAAAAAACAAAGGGTTCGCTATTTTATGGCGTTTTTGGGCGGAAGCGTTATTGCGGTATCACTCTATCACAATGTTTCTATTGCCAAAGAAAACAAAATGCTACTTGCCGAAATTGAGGAAACAGCATTGCTTGAAAGCGAAGCCCTGAGTCGCATCTGTGGCCCGCAGGATGCGGGAGGGCGGGTCTAGTTAACGATTTTAGTCTTTATATGATTAATTATGGAACGCTTTACATTCTGCTCAGAACCTATCTTGGCCAGGATTAATTCCTCAATAAAACTCACCCTTTCGTCATGCGTCAGGGTGAGCATACCTTCCTCATCCAGAATATCCAGGGCGTCGTTGATCGCTTGCGCCTGTTGCGCGACGGAATCATTTGGCGGATCACCGATGGTTTTCCTGCCCTTGGCGTACGCAATGACTTCTTGCTGGTTGTAGTCTGATAGAGAGACGAAGACAGTAAGCAGGTCTTTTGTGTTTCTAGAGCAGGGCATAATAAGCTGCCAGCCCGTAAGCCCGAAAACTTTGGCGATATTATCCGCCATTTCAACAGAGGCGCTATTTTCGCGGTTTAATATTTTGCCAATAGCGCGGTCCGAGAAGCTGCCGCCAGATCGTCTGGCTATTTCTCTATTACTCCATCCTGTTTTTTTTATTAGGGATTCCAAGTTTTCTATAAGAATTTCAGGTGTAGTTTTATTTTTCATTTCAGTATTTTACAAAATTAAGTGCGTCTAATGCTTCGCAAATTGAAGAATTCTTCTTGACATTTATGCGAAGATATCTTCATAATCATCCTTATGAATAAGACACTTTTAGAAACTGCTATCAAACTTATGGATGACACGGATGTTCCAGTAACAACATTGTGTCGTGAAACAAATGTCACAACACGCTGGTATTACATGCTGAGGAGCGGGGTTATTAAAGACCCAAGCGTTAATAAAATTCAGCGAATTTATGATTTTTTAAAAGATAAGAGCGCCGGGAGTGGCGATCAGTCCACATAACTGTAAATGGGTTCTGTGTATTGACATGATGTATTTATCCTTTTTTAGATTTTTATAGGCAGCCTTAGCGGTAAGCGGCTGCCTTTTTTATTGTCTTAAATCAGGTTGGTACAGTCTGGTGACAAAACGGAGATTTTGGTTATGGATGGTTATATTTGGTGAGGTCTGGTGATGAGGTGGAAATGAGCCAAACGAAACAACATCTGACGACTGCTCTGCTTAGGCTGGGCGCTTCCAAACTAGGCAAGGTCTGGGATTGCTCTCCCCAGGAGGTATCCCGGCGCATTAATGGTGACCGGAATATCAGTTTGGATGATTTTGCAAACGCTCTGGATTTTCTGGGCATAAAACTTGTTGATGATGCTGATGTTGCGGTGATCCCTAAAGACGAGATTCGGGCGCTGAACTTATTGGCAAACCGGTATCTGGATAGCCGGTTAAATAACGGTGGGGAGGGGTAGGGGTGGCTAAGTATCGAAAAATTGATTCACGCATTTGGAATGATCAGAAATTCCGAGACCTTAGCGACCAAGGGAAGTTGGTTTTCTTTTTCTTGCTGACCCACCCATACATGACGGCATTGGGTGCAATGCGATCCACTATACCGGGTCTTGCTGCTGAGCTTGGGTGGACTGAGAAAGCCTTTCGGGAAGCCTTTCTAGAGATATCAAATAAGGGCATGTCAAAACATGACTCGGAGTCGTGTTTTTTATGGATGCCCAACTTTCTTAAGTACAACAAGCCGGAGTCACCAAATGTAGTTAAGGCGTGGTTGTCGTCGCTAGACCTTCTTCCTGAATGCAATATGAAACAAGAGTTAATTCAGGAGGTTAAAGGCTTTACGGAAGGCTTACCGGAAAGCTTCAATAAAGCCTTACCGGAAGTCTTCGCTAAGAGTATGCCTTATCAGGAGCAGGAGCAGGAACAGGATAAAGAAAAGATACCTACGGTATCTAAAAGAAAAATATTCAAAAAGCCAACGCTCGAAGAAGTTTCCGCGTACTGCCAAGAGCGATCAAGTCACGTTGACCCTGAGCGATTTATCGACCACTACGAGTCAAACGGCTGGATGGTCGGAAAAACAAAAATGAAAAATTGGCAGGCCGCTGTACGAACCTGGGAGAAAAACAGCCATGAAGCACATCAGAAACCTAGCCGAAAACTCTCGGCAGCAGATAACGCGGCAGAAGCCAGCCAGCGACTCGAGGAACGATTTAGACGGGAGGATGCAACGGCGCTTCATGGCGAGATTGTGGCAGCGGATGGCTGAGGTCTATGGGCACAAGTGGGTGTCATCGTATGGGCAGGGTGTTTCTGACGATGGGGAATTGACTGACGTTGCACAGACGTGGGCCAAGGGGTTGTCTGGTGTCACGCCTGAACAGTTTGCGCGAGGCCTTGAGCATTGCGTTAAATCCGGTGAGGCATGGCCACCCACGCTGCCGGAGTTTCGCCAATTCTGTTTTGGCACACAGATAAACGAATTTGGGCTGAATTACATTCCGGAATATTGCCGACCCCAACCTGAGCGCCGCCGCGAGCGATTATTATCAAGCGATGAGCGTGAGGCCAAACGAAAAAATCTTTCTGAAAATATGAGTGTCTTGAAAAGAACAATCGAAAAACATCGGACGGCAGTGCTTACTACTGAAACTGAAAAAGTAAAACCTTTTGTTAGTGAACCAGAAAAGAGAAAAAACATTATAAATGAGCTGAAAAAAATGGGCGTACGATTGCCGAAATAAAGATTAACAATAAATCAAGGGGAGGGTGTATGGAATTTTTTATAACCATGATTGTTTTATTTTCAGTTTTATTATTCCCGCTGGTTATCAAAAACCGATACAGGAAAAAAGTAAGAAATAAACTGTCACTGATTAAATGTCCAGCATACAACGAAAAGATAGTTAATTTTTGTTATCATGATAAATATTCACCATACGAAGCGGCTCTTTTAATAAAGGCTTGGTGGATTAATAAAGCGAATATGGGGAGGGCGTCATGAGTCCAGAGGAACATATTGTTAATCAAGTGATAGGCGGAATCTCTGGCGATAAAAAAACTATTGCCTACGCGAAAGATAGGGTTATTGCAATCTATAGGAAGAATTATTACTCATGTTTGTTTTCGATGATTAGGAAAGAGAGATTTCTGTTTGCTTCTAATGTTGCTTTATCCAATTGGGTTTCAGTCAAAGAGTTTTCTGAAGTAATTGAGCGAAGCGAATCCACAGCACGGCGAAGATTGCAGGAAAAGGTTTCGGCAGGGACGGTGGTAGTAAGTAAAGAAAAAAGACCCTTTCTTTACATTAGTCCGTAATCATGGCTAAGAAGCGCCTAATAACGCAAATTTTTACGTTTGGTTATGGGCAGCAACATAAAGGCAGGTATGTGGTGATCGAGGGAAAAACAAAAGAGGATTGCCGGGCTGAAATGATTCGTCGCTTCGGTATGAATTGGGCGTTCCAGTACAACGATTATCGGATTGAAGCAATTAAGCGGGCAGGATTGAGAGAGTTGAAATGAAAGCAGAGTCATATTTTATCGTAAGCGAGCGAGTTAAAAATAATTTGACTTGTCGGATAAAAGACATTCCCGCTGACGGTAATCTTAAGGTTGTTATTTCTAATGCTGGCAGCAAGTCTGCCAAGCAAAGGGGCTTGCAGTGGAGATGGCACACAGAGGTAGCCAGCGCCGGTATTGGCGGGAAACATGAAGATACAAAGAATGGCGTTCACTTAGTTAGCAAATGGCGGTGGGCTATTCCGATCCTTCTTCGTGATGATGAGTTTTTTAGCTCGCTATATTCCGCGTGGATTCACCTGTACGGAAAAGATGAAGAAAGGATGCGGTGGTTTGTCGATAACCATGTTCACACTGAACGTTTTAATACCTCACAAATGGCTGAGTTCCTTACGGAGTTCCAGCGCCATTATGGGCCACTGGTTAATTTAACGGACCCAGGTGACAAAGGTCTGATGGAGTTTGTTAAATGAAAGGCAGGACCGCTACAAAATCAGAAAAACAGTGGATGGATGCCATTTGTGAATTAGGTTGCATCGTGTGTCTGGATGCATTTAAGACGTTCTCCCCAGGGACTGTTCACCACATTGATGGAAAAACAAAAAAAGACGCTCACTTGAGCGCAATATGTTTGTGCGCAAGACACCATCAGGTAGCGTCAGATAGCGGAGAATATGCAACAAGGCATGGGCCTGGGCGCAACGCCGGTAAATCAATGTTCGAGGCCGCATATGGCGCTGAGCGTGAATTGCTGGAAAAAACAAAGGCAATGCTGCCATTGCTGACTAGAGGTTAAATAAACAGGAGAAAGCACATATGCTTGGTTGGAATTGCGAGCGGGATGATCAAATTAGACAAGCGCTGAAAAATGCTGACGAAAAAGATTCACTTGACATTGTTGCCGCTGTCACTGGGATATCCGGCGGAGAGGGTGAGCTGAGAAAAATAATGAACAGCACGGGTGAGCTGAATATTATTGACCGTGGGATGCTTTGGCTGCATTTAAAAGCCTAACTTCAAAATAAATCAAGGAGCTAATTGTTATGAGCTTTCAACGCTACGAATTAAAAGAATATGCTGACGCTGGATGCATGCAAATGGAGGTGCCTGTATTAGGGGCCGTACTTTGGAGACATGCAAATGGTGTTATGTGTGATGGATGTCCAAAGTGTCATGGTGGGAATTGCGACTCTCTGCGAAAAATGCAGCGACCTGTAAAAAAAGAGGCCATTGAGCCAGCGGGTGAAACAGTGCGAGCAGAAGCAACGCGACGTGGTATTGGCATAAAAGAGGTTCGCAGACAGAGGCGTACCGCCTCATAACAACCGTTATGAGGCACATCTGCCTTGATATTGGATATTAACGATGCAATCAGGCGATAAAATGAGTCACAGAAGAGCAGCAAAAGTTGATAACAACCAGGCGGATATAGTCAAAGCTTTGCGAAAAATACCGGGAGTAACCGTTTCCCTCGGTCATGATGATTTGCTGGTTGGGTATCGGTCGGTGACGTATTGGTTTGAGGTAAAAATGCCAGATCAGGTTAGCAAAAAAACAGGAACTGTTAGGCCGTCAGCAAAGCAGCCTAGCCAAAAACGGATAGAGTCGGAATGGCGAGGGCACTATCGGATAGTCTGGAGTGTTGGCCAAATCCTGGAGGACATAGGGATTGGGTGATGTTGTATTGTTCGTAAATTAGAATATAATTAATTTCTTATACGTTTATGGGAGAGCGCTACCGATGAGTGCAGGAATAGTTGGACGCGATATTTTGGAGGTGTGGGACTACCGTCTTTCGACGGCATATCCTGTCATCAATAATTCTGGTGATGAATGGGTGGTTGAGATACACGACAAATCAGCGCCGGATTACGACCCAGATAATCCCGATGTCGTAGCCTCTCCATTGGATGTGTTTAAAACTGGCATCCCCGCCGTGGAGGGAGATAGTTTCGACGAGGAAAAAATAAAACCGTGTTTCGAGTGGTTAAAATCTGTTCGAGATAAATATTCTGCACCTGATATCGATGTCCTGAAGCCGCTCGCAAAAGATGTGCGTGAAGCTCAGGCAAAGTTGCACACCGCCCTGAGTGGCCGAGGCCGCAAAGAAGCCAATATTATCAAAGCGGCGGTGGCAGAGGGTGTTGATGTTTCTGCCGCAGAAAGCATGGTGGACGGGGGTGCAAAATGACTATCCGCAGAACTGATGCAGTACGAAACGCGACAATGACCCCTCTGGGCACTCAGCGTGGAGCCAATGCGCAGATACAGGTCCGGTCTGGCGTTAATGCTGGTATTGGCGGGCAGGGAACATTGCTCGCGCAATTAACCGGTAATGCAGCAGGGTGGGGCGCGGCCGTTAATGGTGTGCTGACATCCTCTGCGATCACATCTGACCTATCAGCTGATGCAACGGGTGCCACTGGGCATTACCAGATCAATACCCAAGCCGCTGTTTTTTTGGAATCCGGCCTGCTTGATGTGGGTGGAACCGATGGGGCAACTATCGATAATCCATCAATTGTTGCCGGGCAAACCGTGCAAATGTCCGGTAACTGGGTAAATACAGAGGCGTATGACGATGGTGTTTAATGGCCGCATATTTAGTTTCCTTCTTGTAGTTATGCTCTGCGTTACAGGTTCGTTTGCTGTGGCTGAGGTGCCTGCAGGTTATCGGTCCGGTGATAACGGGGCGCTATGGGAGTATGTGGCCGGCAGCAGTCAATATCACCGGAGCCAGAATATGGATGCTACTCGGCCTGTGACAAAGAGGCGTAAGCCGGTTAAGTTATTTACGATTTATTATCACCCCCCACCTACTGATTATCGGGGCGATAAAAAACAATTATTGCCCCGCTCTCCGCCGACTCAAAAAGTTTTCTTTCCATGAGCAAGGTAGCTCTCCTGAAGGATGAGCTGGCTAAGCCGACTTATGCGGATACGTCACATATCGATGCTGCACTGGCCATTAATACACCAGGGTCTGGTGCTGATGTTTTGCATGGTATCGAAGCGGGTGATTTAGAGCGATATCTGGCCGCTGAGGGTATTTTTTTGGGTTTGCGTGACGAGGCTGATACTGGCGTATCCGGTGATGCAGTGCTTACCGGTGTGGCGCGTGAGCTGGTTGCCATTGTGGGTAGCGTCAACATCAAGACGTTTAACATCCATCACCCGCGTGCCATGGCAGGTTTGGATAAATTGGTGGCAGCAACCGTAATAAGCCCTGACCAAAAAAACGCAATCATTGCATTAGGCACAACCGCACAGACGATTGGCCAGCAGATAGGTGTGGGCACGGTAACGGCTGATAATGTAATGCGCGCGAGGACGTTGTAATGGCTAAATCAAATCAGCTGGTCACATGGCCAGTAAATTCAGACGTTGGTCCTGGAGCGCGGAAAGAATCTGATGTTATGACTCAGGTCGCCACCGCCTTCGATGGTGCTGCTGATTTATCGGTAACAGCCGTATCAGGTGCTGAGACTGGTTATCAGGTCGATTTTTATGCCCAGACCAGGAACGTCATTACTGATGCATTTGAGACAGCACCTCCGACATCGCGAATGATTTTTTTGGGCAGCATAACGGTAGATGTGGTCACGATGCCTTTGCGGCAAAACAAGCCCCGACCATTTCCCCATTTGGCAACAGAATATAAAATAGTTGCAATCTCAAGCGCAGCAACCGACACCGCCACCATCGCGGCAAATGTCCGTACTGACTCACCGTAACCGCAATGGTTATGATTGCGGTTCGCCGCCCGTGGCAATATAAACCTGATGGACCAGTTGAATTAAACTGGGATGACCCTCTAACCGAGGGTCTGGAGCATTTTTACATCCTCAACGAAGGTGATGGCCCTCCGTTGGATTTGGTAACAGGCGAGTACCTGACCAACAGTGTTGGATCACCAGGATGGGCGGTTGATGAAGACGGGCCTTATCTTGACGGTGATGGCGCTAGCTCGTATTGGGGGGCTATTGACGTACTGCCGTATCCGATCACTATTGCAGGGAGCGCATTCAAGCGCAATAAAGTGGCTGGCTCAACTGCTCTGGGTTTAGGGCAGAATGCCAGTGTCGGCGGCCTGTTTATTCTCAATTTCAGGGATTCAGTAGATGATGAGTCCCGCACGTATTGCCGATCCAGGTCTGGTCAGTCAATTCAATCTGTGCCCAGCATTGGCGCTTATAACGTAAATCAAAATTATACTCTGGCTGCTACGTCAACAAATAGCACCGATCTTCGGTACTGGGTCGATGGACAGTACCAGGGGCAAAATACCACCGGTCACGGTACAAACCCGACCTGGGACCGCTTGGCATTGATGGGGTTAACCCGCAATACCGCAGGCGCTGATCATGATGGGGGGCTGCGTTGGGCGGGAGTGTGGAGTCGAGATTTACGGGCAGAAGAGCATGCCGTCCTCCACGAAAACATTAATACAATTATTCAGCCTCGCAGAATATTTATTTCGTCAGCCCCGCTGGGGGCGTCCATGTTATTCAGTCAGACCAGTCCAGGCGACACGTCTATCTGTTCGGTCTCTCCGCTGATCTCCGTCAACCATTCACAGGTATCCTTGGGCGACCTATCATCTGTCGCCCTTTCGCCGGTAATCTCGCTCGACGCTAACCAGGTAGGGTTGGGCGGGCAGATGTCGGTTGATATTGATTGTCTGGCATCTATTGTTTGCGGGCAGTTAAATCAGGGAGATACATCCTCGGCATTATTTTCCGGGACTGTCTCGGCGGCAATATCAGCAACACAAATCAGCCAGGGTGACCAGACAGTATCAGAGATAGGTGTGCAGGTTTCTGTTTCTGCCAGCCAGACTGACTCGGGTGACGTTACGGCTGCAATACTGTCAGGCACTCTATCAAGCGCATTATCCGCTGCTCAAACATCCAGTGGTGATCAGCAGAATGCGTTAATTGCCACGATCATCACTGTAGACACGCAACAGGTAGGTGAGGGTGATTCGTCAGCGTTTAACGTGTCTCCGTTGGCCTCAATACAGTCATCACAACAACAGGATGGTGATGTAACCGTATCTAGCGTCACCGGCATACTGGGAACGGCAATATCATCTGCGCAATTATCTCCCGGCGATTTACAGCAAGTTGATTTGCAATCACTATTGTCGATAGCGGCAAATAGCACATCACCGGGTGATACGCAGGTTGTCATGATCCGGTCAGGCAACGGCGATCAGTCACTAGGGATTATTATCTCATCATCAGGACGATGGAGGATGTTCGGAATGTACGAAAAGAAATCTGCGTGCGCTCAGGAGCCATTTAGTATCGACTGGTCTGACCTCTATTCTAGGTTGGGAATCGATGTAGCAACCAACCCGATCACCTCGTCAGTGTGGACGGTAGAATCGGGCACGGGGGGGCTGGAGTCGATAACATCCGGGGTAACGACCATTATCCTGTCTGGCGGCGCGCCAGGAGAGGTAATCAAGGCGACAAACAACATCGAAATAAACAATGGCCAATACAGTGATTGTGCAACCATTTATATTCGGGTGTTCTGATGGCGGTAAAAAAGAAAAAGTCGGCAAAGAAAAAGGCTGTAAAAAAAAGAGCGTCGAGAGAAAAGGAGGTCACGTACAAAGACCGGCTTTTTGTCGCATATTATCTTGATCACCTTAACCCATACAAAGCTGCAATTCAGGCCGGATTTTCTGAAACTGTAGCAAAATCAAAATCATACTCATGGGTTGGTAATAGTAGGTCTAAGCCTAAGGTTTACGTTCTCGTAAAAGATGCACTTGAAATGCGCCTGAAGAGATTAGGAATAACGGCAGATAGGGTGTCTGTCGAAATCGAGAAGTTGGCATTCAGCAACTCCAAGGATTTTTATGACGACGAAGGAAATCTTATCCCGCCACACAAACTGCCACGGGATGTTGCCGCAGCAATCACCGAGGTAACGGAAAAAATAACCACCATCGATGGCGTGGAGCTCAGAGAGATAAAATATAAAACGGAAAACAAAAAAGGAAACCTTGAGCTCCTTGGAAAGCATCTTGCCATGTTTACCGATAAGTCGGAGGTGGTTGTAAAAGACAAAACAGAAGCAGACTTAACCGATGATGAATTAAAGGCAGAGCTCGAGAAGTATGGAATCAAACCAGAGAATACTAAATCTACTTCTTGAGCAGAAAATAAGAAATGCGCGGGTGGATTTTTATTCGTTCAGGCAGCTAGTAAACCCAAACATGAAAGATGGTTGGTGGCAGCGTGAGGTCGCTTTTCACTTACAGCAGTTCACAGAGGATTTTTTTTCGGGGTTAAGGCCCGAGCTTATTATTGCTGCGCCGCCACAGCATGGTAAGAGCATACAGATTATCGATTTAATTGCATGGATGGCGGGATTGAGCCCTGACCTGAAGACAATATATACCTCGTTTTCAAGCAGGCTAGGCATAAGGGCAAACCTACGGCTGCAAAGGATTTATGACAGTCAGATATACAAGAGGATTTTTCCTGAGTTAATAATAAACTCTCCTGGTAGTCATAAAACGCACGGTTCTTTTTTAAGGAACGCAGAGGCTATTGAGTATGTTGGGCATGAGGGGGGCTTTAGAAACACAACGGTTGGGGGGTCTATAACAGGTGAATCTCTTGATATTGGTATTATTGACGATCCGATCAAAGGCCGCAAAGAAGCCAACTCGATAATTGTCAGAAATAGCGCTTGGGACTGGCTTAATGATGATTTTTTCACCCGGTTTTCGGAGACTGCTGGTTTTTTATCGATACTCACTCGCTGGCATGTTGATGATCCAATAGGCAGGATGATGGCTAACAATCCAGATATTAAATATCTGGTTTATCCGGCAATAGCAGAAAACGGTGAGAACGGCCGGAAGGATGGAGAGCCGTTATTCCCAGAGCATAAGAGCTTGGAGTTCCTGAACATACGAAAGGGCAGAATGGCTACTCATAGCTGGTTGAGCCTATACCAGCAAAGGCCGAAAATTATCGGTGGCAATATAATTAAAGGTAGCTGGTTCGGCAGATATCGACAGTTGCCAAAGATAAAATACCGGGCAATTTTTGGTGATACCGCACAAAAGAAAAAAGAGGCAAATGATTATCAGGTTGCTGAGTGCTACGGTCTCGGTGATGATGGAAAGCTGTATTTGATCGATGTTTTGAGGGAGAAATTCGAGGCTTATGAGCTTGAAAAACGTTTCCCGGATTTCTGGAACAAGCACAAAGCCGACCGGTCGTCACCATTAAGATTTTTTGGCATAGAGGACAAAAGCAGCGGAACGGAGCTGATTCAGAAGATGAAAAAAACCATCATCCCTCGAATACCGGTCAAGGCTATCCCTCGGAATATTGACAAATTTACGAGAGTTAGTGACGTTTCCGGCTACATAGAGTCTGGCCACGTCATGCTGCCAGAGAACGCCCCATGGGTGGCTGATTTTATCAAGGAGTGCGAGGCGTTTACCGCAGACGATGCGCATGATTATGATGATCAAATAGACCCGATGTGTGACGCAATATCTCACATGCTACATTCATCCAAACCATCATTGGCAGATATTTTATGAAAGATAAAAAACAAACATCCGAAGCGGCCGACGGACTTGAGAATGTCGTATCAGGGCTTGGTACCAGCAAATCCAAGCGCGCGCATAACAGGTTCACGCTGGAAAATTTTACGGCGAATTGGTCGGAAATGGATGCCGCGTATCAAACAAACTGGGTTGTGCGTCGCATTTGTGATGTACCGCCTGAGGACATGGTTCGTGAGTGGCGTGACATAAAATCATCAGCATCAGAAGAAATTGAGTCCGAGGAAACGCGCGTAGGACTCAAGCAAAGCTGCATGGAGGCCATGACCTGGGCGCGACTTCACGGTGGTGCAGCTGTGTTAATGATCACCAATCAAGACCTATCAAAACCGCTAAATGTGAATAAAATAAAAAAAGGTGGACTTGAAAAATTACTGGTTTTTGACCGGTGGGAGCTTGGAGCAACAACAGCAAATACCACAAACCCTCTGTCAAACAATTACCTACTACCGGAAAAATATACAGTGTCAGGCGGAGGGCAGGAAATACACTGGTCTCATTTTGCTAGATTCATCGGTGCCCGGTTGCCGCGCAGGCTGATGGCGATGACCCAGGGATGGGGTGATAGCGAGGTGCGAAAATGCCTGCAAGACATCAAAGACGTAGTGTCATCCAAAGATGGAATTGCGGAGCTTATGCAGGAGGCCAACATCGATGTCATCAACCGGACGGGATTGTCTGAGGAGCTTGCCAGCGACCAAGACGATGCCATAAAAAAACGATACGAGCTATTTTCCGCAATGAAATCCATTGTCAATATGGCTCTGCTGGATGAGGGAGAGGTTCTAACTAGAAATACACTTTCTCTTTCTGGCGTCGCTCCGGTGCTCGAAAACCTGATGATATGGCTGTCTGGTTGTGTTGGTATCCCAGCAACAAAACTGTTCGGCATGGCTCCTGCCGGACTTAATGCTACCGGTGAGGGAGACCTTACGAACTACTACGATTCAATCACGGCAAACCGAGGGAGCGCGCTAGATAAACCATTGTCGTGCATCGACGAAGTGATGGTCAGGTCCGCCATCGGAAATATGCCCGATGATTATGATTATATCTGGAACCCGTTAAAAACACCCAATGTCATGGAGACATCACAGGCTCAATTGGTCAACGCCCAGCGAGATAGAATTTATTTAGAGGATGGCATTATCGGCGAACAGCAGATTAGGCAAACACTGCAGTCCGGAGAGGTTTATCAGTTTGGCGACGGCCTAAGCATAGGTGATGGAATTGGCTCTCTCGATTAAAGAGCTGCGACAAGAGCAGTTGGATAACGCGCTGAAGGGGTCTTCGCGTCCGCGTGCTGTTACGCCATCGTATGCGGCTGGCGTGTCGTATAATGCCAAGCTGCAAAAAATGTTAGTTGAATTACGCAAAGACCTTAACCGGGAATTGCTGCCCGCCATAAAACTAATGGAGCCGCAGTACTCGGCAGACGGATGGAGTGATGCGATTGCCAGGGTATTCCGCGAGCTGGCATCAAAATGGATTGGCGACCGGTTTGTGTTGTGGGCGGAGCATCAGGCGAATGCATTTGTTCAGCAGGCCATGGCCATCGGTCGGCGTAAATTCGCCCGGTCTGCTCCGGGTATCGGCGTGAATCTGTATGGCGAAACACCGGATATCAATGATTACATTGAGGCGTCAACAAAGGCAAACGTTAGCCTGATACGGTCCATTCCAGCGCAGCATTTGGCGCAGGTAGAGGCCATGGTAATGAGCCAGATGCGATCCGGCGTACGGTCTGGCGCCATAGCAGGGCAGTTGGTCGATAAATTCCAAACAACAAAAGCCAGGGCAAAATTTATTGCACGGGATCAGACCTCAAAAATAAATGCTGACATAACCAAAAAAAGGCAATTAAACGCCGGGTTTGAGTATTTCCAGTGGATCGATTCTGATGATGAGAAAGTGCGAGACCGGCACGACTACTTGGCAAAGAGGGATGTTGGGTATGGCCCAGGTGTTTACCGGTGGGATGATCTGCCTGTGAGTGATTCAGGGCAAAAAATTTCCCCCGGAATGGACTATCAGTGTCGGTGTACTGCCAAGCCAATGACGCAACGGATGGTTGATGCACTGATCATAAAATCAGCTTAGACCGTATTTATTTAAATTAGAATATCAGTATATTTGACTATTCTTACATTGATGCATATCATCTTACCTGATGAGGCCAAAAACGAATAATAAGAGGTGTCTGCGCGTGTGAGACTAACACTGAATGACAGGGCGTCGTACAAACCGACATCCCGAGAATACACGCCAGAGGGCTATCTTCGCGTGCCTGGGCGCGTAGCCAGGGCGGGCATACAGCAATATCTAGCTCGTGATTTAGGCATTACTGATCGCAACCCGGCTGACGTGATTAATGTTTACCGGCCACCCAGCGAGGTGTTTTCGGGAGACTCGATGGCCACGTATACAGACGTGGATGTCGTAAACGATCACCCGGAAGAAATGGTTAATTCTGAGTCATTTGCTCGCGTTTCAGTTGGTCATGTTTCTGGCCCTGCAACCAGAGATGGTGATTTTATATTGGCCAATCTGGTCATCAAGGACAAATCGGCCATTGCGGCAGTTGAGTCCGGGAAAGCCGAACTTTCCGCTGGTTACGAGGCGGAGTACGAGCACTCACCAGGGGTCACTGAAGATGGCGAGAAATACGAATACCTGCAGCGCGACATCAAAATCAATCACGTTGCATTAGTTGATAAAGCCCGTGCTGGACAAAGAGCACGATTATTTGACAATAAACCGGAGGGTGAAATGCCTCAAATTACACTGGATGGCCGAACAGTAGAGGTTGCAGATTCCTCAACGGCCACGTTGATCACGGATATCTTTGATCGTAAGAACAAAGAAATCGCCACTTTAACTGCCGACATGTCCGAAATGGAAAAGAAGCGCGACAAGGCGCAGGCTGAAAAAGACATGGCAGAAGAAGAGCTGGAAAAAAAGAAAAAAGAATCCAGTGACGCTGCTATTTCCGAACGGCTATCCGAGGTTGTTAAGGTCGTTAATGACTCAAAGCGCGTTGCCGGTGCTGACTTTACGCACGATGGTGTTGATGTCATGTCCATTAAGCGCGCCGCCATGGCAAAGGTGCGTGACTCTGTTGACTGGCCCAACAAATCGGATGCCTATGTCAGCGCCTCTTTTGATATGGCTATGGAGGCCAAAGAAAAAGAATCGGAAGACGAGGACGAAGAAAAGAAGAAAGCCAAAGATTCGTTGTCCGGCCTTGCCAATGACATGGATGTTGGTGGTAAAAAGAGCGAAAAACCCACACCGAAACAGGCGTTCTCTGACGGCATTACCAACGGCTGGAAAAAAACAGTAGGGGAGGATTGATAATGTCTGTACAGACCAATTATTCGCTGGAGCATAACGAAGCGTACCAGGGTCAGGTTGCTGATTTGCAGCTAGCAAACACCATTTCGAAACTGAACAAATCAGGCGCAAACATCCCGTTTGGTTATGGCGTTGTTCGCGACGGTGATGATGCCGCTATGTTGGCTGGCGCTGTGTTTACTGCCGATCAGATTGTTGGCATTTCCGTCCGCGAATTAAATCATGCCTACGCCGACGCCGAGGTGGTGGGGGCTAAAGACAAGCGTGACTTTACTGTTATGACTTTAGGCTCTATCTGGGTAACTGCGGTAAACGCTGTTGTGCCGGGTGATGATGTTTTTATCGGTCAGGATGGCACGATCCGCAATGTCAATACTGGCGGTGCGGTACAGATGCCGAATGCAAAATTCACCACGACGGCTACGGCGGGTAATTTAGCTAAAATTTCAATCGTGGTTGGAGGTTAAGAGTATGACGATTCGGATCATAACTACTGATAGCGGTCAGGCTTATACATTTGACGATGCTATCCCTACTATTGACGACGGACTGGCATTTTATCTGTCGCAATTGAGTGTTAACGAAGCAAAAATTTATCAGGCAAAATACCGTAACATTGTTTATCAGGAGTTTGTCCCGGTAGACACGAGTGATCCTGAGTGGGTAGATGAGGTGACGTACATCTCATACGATGCCGTTACTGTCGGCAAATTCGTTGGTGCGAATGCTCGCGACTTGCCGCAGAGCGACATTAACGCCAAGAAATCAAGCATCCCTGTTGGGTACGCTGGAAACAGTTACTCGTATAGCCTGGATGAGTTGCGCAAGTCTCAGGCTCTCAACATTCCTTTAGACACGGCCAAGGCATCTATGTCTCTGCGTGGATTTCAAGAGCATTGTCAGCGCCTAGCGTTCCGGGGTGACGCTGATCGTGGCATGACAGGCCTGTTTAACAATCCAAACGTTCAGCTATCTGCATCAGTACTCAACTGGGATACGGCTAACGGGCCACAAATCATTGCGGACGCTAACGCTGCGTTGATTGAAGTTTGGCAAAACAGCGCCGAAACTCATCTGCCAAACGTGTTGGCGCTACCTTCCGACCGGTGGGCAACGCTTTCCGAAACCCGAATGGAGGCGGGTACTGATACGACCGTTCTGGAGTTTCTGAAAAAGAACAATTTATACACCGCCTACACCGGTCAACCGCTGACTATTAAGCCCAACTTTGAGCTTAAAACGGCAGGTGCCGGTGGAACGGCTCGCATCATGGCTTATGAGCTCAATGACGAAAACCTCGTTATGAAAATGCCCATGGCATGGCGATCCCTCGCTCCGCAGCCTCAGGGTTTGCAGATTGAGGTTCCTGCCGAATACAAGGTGGGTGGTGTCGAGTTCCGTTATCCCGGTTCTGCCGCGTATCGCGATTTAGTTTAAGAGGGAAAGCATAATGAAATCGTTAATCAATAAATGCGCTCGACTGATCACACTTGAAGAATTAGTCGAAGGTAAAAAGAGAACCTATCAATTCATGCCAGCCGGTCAGGCTGTCCCAGTTACTGACTCGGTTGCATCTGCCCCGTACACAAAGGCATTAATCGATGATGGCAGCTTGTCTTTTGTTGATGGTGATGCCTCCAGTCCTGATGATGACCTCTCTGATCTAAAGGCCCAGGCCGAAGACCTCGGCATCACTGTTGACAAGCGCTGGGGCAAAGACCGTCTCTCAGATGAGATTGAAAAAGCACTGGAAAAATAGATAAGCCATGGAAATCTCGCCTGACGTTATAGAATCGTTTAGGGGTGTTCACCATGCGTTTATTAGCGAATCAGTTTGGCCCAGTAGTGTCATCGAGAGCCATTTGTGTGACGCAGACGCAGAGACTGGTGGCTCTGGATGGGGAGCCTACGAGGATGTGTGCGGCAACTTTAAGCAGAGAGGGATGTTTATTTTTGCCGCGCACAGTTTGCTTTCTCAGTACCCTAACGGTGCTTGCGTTAATCAGATTGATGTCGGGGCAAAACATCCGGTAGCGTCTAAATCGGTAGGCGATGAATCTGTATCGTTTGCAGTGGTGGCGCAAACGCAATCGGGTGATGCGTGGCTATCGTCTACATCGTACGGCCAGCAGTTTATGCGCCTACGCAGGCGCGCGGGAATGGGAGCTGTTGCGCTGTGATCTTCACGCGGTTTTTCGGCGAAAGAAAACTGAAGCAGGCGCTGAAAAAAGAGGTTGATAACCTGAAGAAAATGTCAACCAATGTACTGGTTGGATACCCAGAAACATCAGGGGATTATGACGATGGAACGTCTGTTGTCATGGTTGCCGCAGCGCATGAATTTGGTACGGATACGATACCCAAAAGGCCAACACTCAAAAAAGGTGTTGATGCAGCCAGGGAGGATATCAATGATTTTATCAGCGATGAGGCAGCGAAAGTCGTTAGTGGCGATGCGTCTCCAGCAAGCGTTATGGATGGTGTAGGGGCTATAGCTGTGGCATCAGTGCAACAGGCAATTGTTGATCTGAAATCCCCGCCAAACGCCCCGGCAACAATACGGGCCAAGAAAGGCAAAACTAATCCGCTCGTTAATGATGGCGAAATGAAAGGCTCGGTTACATTTATCGTCAGTAAAGACAATCCTACAGAGGGATTATGAGTTTAAACATGCAGGGCCATATCGACGGTGATTTTAAATCGGTGTCTGCCAGCAGAATATCGAGGACTGGCGGCGGATATGTTGATGGTTTCCCGGTTAAGGGCATTGAAAAAAAATCGCCTCATACCGTAAACGTACAGCCATTAACGCAGCGAGAAATAAGCAACCTAAAAACAGGCGGGCGCAGAATATCCGACTATCGGAAAATTTACGTTAACGATGGCGTATTGGCAGAGATTAGTGAGGCAGATGACTGGATGTTTGATGCCAACAGAAGGGGGGCAGAGCGATACGAAACAGTCTCAATGGATAATCGGCCATGGCGGAATTATTGCAAGATTGTGGTGGTGTTGCGTGACGAACAATGAGCTTTTTTCGGTTATCCGGAAGATCGTCATGCTTGTCACCGAGCTGGGTGATGGCAACGTCGTCATCAGAGACCCTGATTTAGGTTCGCCGTCTGGCGAATATTGCGCAATTGAAGTGGCTGGACCCGCGAGAGCATATGCAAAAGGCGGGCAGCGGTTTACGAATATTGGCCCGGTATCATCTCCAATAGGTGATGTATATGACGTTAATCATGAGGTCAGACAGCATGTTTTGCGTGAGGTCTCGTTAAACTTTTACCGAGGGACGGCAAACGATCACGCAATAAAAATGCTGGGTGCAGCAAAACGAGTTGATGCCCACAGTCTGCTGCTGACTAATAACTTGGGGTGGATATCAGTTGGACCGGTCAACGATTTAACGGCTTTGCAGTCTGGCAGCCATGAGCAGCGAGCAGAAGTCACAATCACCATTGCCAGCCTGGAAACACAAAACGTGCAGTCAAACGCAATTTATAACGTCCCTTTATCCGTACAAAACGAAAACGGAATAGAGACAGGAACAGAAACAATAACAGCACCACCGGAGTAGAACATGAGCTACGACGTAAATAATATCATCAGAGTAGTTACCCAGCTGTCTCCCGGCGGCTTGGCTTTTGCCAATTTTGGATTGGCGATGCTCTTTTCACCGGAGTCAGAAAAGCCCGCAGGCATGGCGGTTGATACGTTCCGCGTTTACAGCAATCTGTCTGACGTACAGGCCGACTTTGCCGACACAACGGAAACCTACAAAGCGTCTGCACGATGGCTGTCAATGATTCCGCAGCCGCGAGAGCTGAGGATTTATGTTCGGTCTGATTTGACTGCCCTGGATACAGTCCTGACCACGCTGGGTAAAGCCGCCGATGTAACATGGTGGTATTGGACATTTTTTACCAAAGACGTTTATGCAGATGAGGCTAATTTCTCCGCCCTTGCTGTATGGGCAGACGCAAATTCCCGCTTTGTACCCAATTGCTCAGTGTCCGCCGACATCCGCAACCCGGCATTGTCAACAGACATTGCATCGGTGTTAACAACGGCTGGTAGTCGTCGCACATACACGTTTAGTAATGCCCAGGATGATTACGCCGGAATCAGCCTTGCCGCGCTCTATGCAGCGGTTAACTACAACCAGGCGCGCAGCACGATCACTGGAGAGTTCAAAAAGCTGCCCGGCGTACCTGCTGAATCGTTAACGGCGACAGAATACGCCGCAATGAGGCTGCCAACGAAAAAAGCTGTCTTTTACACGCAGGTTGATTTGCAGGGCGCTATCGATAATGGCCGGGTCATCAATTCGATCACTCATTCAACGTTTAACGAATACGTGGATGATGTTGTTAATCTGGATGCGTTTGTCAACAACATCAAAGTGTCTCTTTTCAACGCTGTTGCAAACCAGACTACAAAGCTGCCGCAAACGCCAGCGGGTCAGGCGCTGCTGATTGGCGCAGCCCAAGAGGTTGCCGAGCAGTACATATCAAATGGCTATCTTGGCCCTCGCAACTACACCGACCCTGATGATGGGGTTGATAAGTTCACGGCGGGCTACGAAATGCTGACAAAGCCAGAAGACATCCTTGACCTGTCGGACAGTGAGCGCGGGGAACGGCAGTCTGCCCCCATAAGGTTGAGAGTGTTTCGTGCGGGCGCGGTACACCTTGTTGATATCAATGTAGACGTTTACTGAGGGTTTATGCAGTGGAAAATTTAAGCACTGAAAATAATGTCATCACGGTGAACGGCAGAATCATGACCAACTGGGGTGAGACTGATCCGGCATTAGTGGTATCTCCCATTGACCCAAAGAGCGTGCTGCGCAGGGGGCAGGGTGGCGGTGCCGTGAGGCTGGACCGGTCGAACCCAGGCAAGACGATCACGCTGAACATGGACCCGGCATCGGCGGATAGCGGATTTCTGATGGGACTGTTTAACTCAAACACAAACATCACGCTGTCGCACGTTGTTATCGGCACGTTGGAGGGTGGCATTTACACCGAGGGCGTCATGGTCAACGTCGGCGACCACAACCGCATTGGACAAACGATATCCGATGACCAATACATCATCGAATTTAATTCATTCAACGAAACCAAGGGTGGTCTGTAATGTCGCACATACACAAAATCATTATTGGCAAAGACCAGTTTAATTTGGTCGAGGCGACAGCACCGAAACAACGCGAGCTGTTAACGCTGGTGGGTGGGCGTATAGCCCTTCATCAGGCAGCATCAGGTATTGATATTGATGATCACATGATCGTCGGCCAGCTCCTGTCTATGCCTGAAGATAAATTAAATAAGGTATCGGATATCGTTCTCTGGAAAACTGCGTTAAACGGTGCCGATAAAAACATATCCGTTGATGATTTCCAGGGCATAATGTCCAGCTACTTACTGTTGGTTGCAGGAGGTATACGGTCCAACCTTTTGGATTTTTTCGACTATCTGCAAAATGTAAGCGCAGAGGCTCGGAAAAATCCAGCGGAATAACTGACTGGTTCTTCATGCGCCCGTGCGCGGGTGTGCCAAATGTCATTGCGCCTCTTTGCTGCTATCGGGAAACGCAGGATGGAACGTATAACCTAACCGAAATACTGACATTAAACATTGCCATTGAAGAGGCTGTCAGTGGCTACAAATCAGCAATGAGTGCGGTGCGTAATGGCTAAAACGATATCATCATTGCTTGTCGGGATCGGTTTAGATTTCGATGAGAAATCCACACGGGGCGTAGACTCGTCGTTTGACCGGGTAAAAAGCAGTGCACTCAAGCTGGGCGCTGTTGTTGCCGGGGCGTTTGGCATTAACCAGCTAACCTCAGGATTTGCCCAGTCGAACGATGCTCTTGGTAAATTTTCCGAAACATACGGATTGATTGCTAATGATGTGGCTGCGTTTGATCGGGCGCTGCAAAAATCTGGCGGTCAAGCGGGTTCGTTTATTTCTCAAATGGAGGGACTTGAGCGGCTGCGCGCGGCCACGCGAGTAGGTGATTATGGGTTTCTTGATGCCGCGTCGAAAGCCGGGATTAATACCGGAGCCATCATTGATGCGTCGGACGCCACCGAAGCTTATCTGGCGCTGGCCGACCAATTCAATAGCGCATCACTCCAGCAGCGCTTAAACATGGCAGATGCTCTCGGTCTGGATGATGCCAGCATTAGACTGCTGAGCACGGGGCGCAAGGAGGTTTCTGCATTGGTTGCTACGGAGAAGCGCAGGCGTCCTGTGACCCGGGGCATGCTAGATATGTCCAGAGATTTTAACGACGAATGGCAGGACATGAACACCAATATCGGCAGGGTAGCAGACACTGTGTCCGTGAAATTATTGCCTCACGTAAACAGCCTGCTTGCTGGATTTAACGGGTGGTCCGAGGCTAACCAGAAACTGATAGACAGCGGTGTTGATAAGTTTATTGGGGATGTTGCAGAGAACATCGAGCTTATTTCTGTCGGTGCTGCCGCGCTGGCGGCTCCCGTGCTGCTAAAGGGTTTGGGCGCTGTTGCTGGAGTTTTGGCAACTATCGCAAAACGAACCGCTCCAGGTGCAGCGGGCGTTGCCGGGTATTTGGCAGGTGGAAAAATACACGATCAGCTACCTATAGAGGCCAGCAACCTAATTGGTCGCGGCATTACTACCGTTCGCTCCGCACTTGGTCATGATCTTTCGGCGCAGGCACTAAATGCCGAGGATATGGCTAGGGAGATAGCAATAAAGGATCGTCGCAGATCGACACGATCCACCAACGACATGCCGGAGATTGTTGTTAACGTTAAGCACCAGACAATTTTGGATGGAAAAGTCATAGAGACCACAGTGCGCCGAATCGAAGACGCGGGTTTTGTCACTATGGCCGAAGAGCTCGGGAGCAACGCGCGATGAGCTTGGCTAGCCTAGCAATACACGAGAGCCCAACACTGGGCGTTGAGCCAGGCGCTATTGTCGAGTTTGATGCGGTGCTGGAGGACACTCTGGAGGCCGAGGTGACGTATACCCAGTTTCCGATTGAGCTGGGTGCTATAGCATCCGACCACGCGATCATTGAGCCGGTAAAATGGGTTCTGATTGGGGCGCTATCAAACAACCCGATCAAAGTTGGCGCGATGGATTTTGCGGGTGGACTGATCTCGAACCTGACAGATAGTGCCGCCGCAACGGCGGCGCTAGGATACGCTGGTTCTTTGGCCGGTAGCGAACAAACTAGATCACAAGAGGCGCTTGGCTTTCTGTTGGCCCTCATGCGTGAGCGCAAGCCTTTTGAGGTCAACGCGGGCGATAGAATCCTGCCAAACATGGTGATCACCAAAATCACCAGGACAAAAACGGCAGTCAACGAGTCCGGTCTTGAATTCCGAGCGGAGCTACAGGAGTTGCCAATAATTGAATCAGTGATTAAAAACAGCCAGCCAACACAGAGCCAGTTAGCCGATGGAGACCCTGCGCAATCACAGGCTGCGGCAGACGTTAACCACGGCGAAGTTTCTGGACGTGCATCCAGTATTGACCTGGGGGCGGTGCGATGATCGAGATACCGTTACAGTCAGGAGCGATAAATTCACATCAACGTTTTTCCATTCAGTTGGGAAATAACCTCGTTGATTTTCGGCTTGACTGGAATTACCTGTACAACCGATGGCTGGTCAACATAACGATAGAGGGCGTTGCGAAACTGTCGGGCGGCGTCCTGGCAGCAGGCGGCACCATCAACCGTAGCGTGACCGACATGGGCCGATTATATTTTGTCGGCGACGATGCAACGCTGGATAATCTCGGTCAATCAAATCACTTGGTGTGGGTAGATGAGTAATTTCCTTCGCCAATACAGCCTCACGCTGGGGGAAGGTGACAACAGCCCCGTCATAGGGCTCAGCGAGGACCGTACTTTGCGCACCACGTTTGATGTGACTCATGAGTGGGGTGGCAATAGATCAATGGCAAATATCGCTGTCTACGGGTTAAGTCGAGCCACTGAAGGGAGGATATTTAAACAGTATGACAAAATATCATTGTCAGCCGGGTACGTTGACTCGATTGGTTTGATATTCGGCGGAGAGATCAGAAACGTTGTAAAGGAAAGAAATGGGCCGGATCGCATAACACGAATTTTTGCGCTTTCTGAATCGTTTGTCACCGACACAACATCGATATCCGCCTCTCTTGGGCAGGGTACTACCGTCGTGGATATCATTAAAATTTGCGCAGAGGTGCTGGGCCTCCCGGTCGTCATCCAGGAAGATGATTTTGCCGACGAGCCCGTGTACGCGCGCGGAAAACCGTTGATTGGTGAACCGATGCCGATCATGCGCAACCTGTCTGATGCTCATGAGTTTGATTTTACAGTTGAGAACGGGCGCTTACGAGTATTAAAAAGAGGTTCAGCTCTGTCCAATGCGCCGGTCATTATCGGGCAGGACTCCGGGATGATTGGCTCTCCAGAGGTCACGGAAGTTGGTGCCAATGTATCGGTAAACCTGACACCAAAAATCAGGCTCGGGCAAAAGTTTGAAATAGACAGCCGGACGCCACAGGTCTCGATCAGCAGCGTGCTTTATCAAAATATCCAGACCACGGTGGACGTGGGCACCTATACGGCTATGGAAATAAACCACACTGGTGATACGCACAGCGATAATTGGGAAACGAAATTGACAGGGCACCGTTTTGGATAATCGCCCAGGCATCCGCAGCTCGAAAATGGCGCGCGCATTCCGCGACTCATTTAACGGCCTCATGTCTGCTGTTGGGACATCAGTACCGGGGCGCATTTTGTCCTTTGATAGCAACACGCAGTTGGCCGATGTACAGGTGTCAATAATGCTCAGCACTGTTGATGGCGATGTTGCCCACCCACCAATCATTTCGGTTCCGGTGCATTTTTCCGGTGGCAATGAATTCCACATCGAACACCAGATCGACCCCGGCGACGAAGGAATCATAATTTTTTCACAGCGCTGCATTGATGCCTGGGTTGACCAGGGCGGGGATGCCACCCAGACGATTAAACGACAGTTTGATATGGCTGACGCAATGTTTGTGCCTGGGCTCCGTAGCCAGCCAAACAAGATATCAGGGTTCGACAACAATGGGATTAGGCTCAGAAACAAGGCTGGAGATAATCATATATGGTTAAAAAATGATGGTACGGCAGAAATCACAGTGAGCAAATTAGTGGTGACCGGGGATATCAACCACATCGGAAACCTGACGCAAACGGGCAACACGACAACATCTGGCACCGTTACAACAGCAGGCAAGAACATCACGGTGCACACACATCCGGCCGGCATTCCTCCTGGGGCAACTGGACAAAACACATGACGGTACGAAAAATCGAAAACGGTGATATCTCTACCAGCGGGGTGCATTTTTTGTATGCCGAGGCAGGTATAGAGCAAACAATATCCACCAGAATGATGCTGTGGCGTGGGGAATATTTCCGGAATGTCGCCGATGGTACGCCGTGGGCAGAGCGCATTTTAGGTAAAGGTATTTCTTTACAGTCGCGCGAAGTTGCGATTAAACGTCGAATAGAGCAGGCAGCCGGAGTCAGAGAAATAATCAGCTTCGAGGCCAGCTTTGATCTTTCTACGCGCACGTATTCCGCCAATGCCAGCGTTATCACCGATACCGGAGAGTTGGTGTCCGTTAATGTCGGGGACAGTATCTGATGGCAAAAATTGACGAAACCGGGTTTATCCAAAAAACTCAAAATGAGTATTTTACGGATGAGCGCGCGCGATATTTGGCGATTGACCCGGCCTGGAATTTGGACCCGTCTACTCCGGACGGGCTGAAGTTGGCGACGGATAGTGAGCTATGGGGAAATCTTGACGAGGCTTTAGCGGCTGCATACAACTCAAAAGACCCGAACAGAGCTATGGGGGCGGAGCTTGATGCCTTGTTGCAGTTAAGTGGCCTCACTCGATCAACGGGCACCGGGTCGCTTATCACACTATCTCTGGCCGGTGTTGACGGTACCGTGATACCTGCCGGTAAACGGGCAAAATCCTCCGTCGATGGCTCGCTATGGGCTACTGATGTGGATGTGACGATTGCACTGGGTGTTGCAACAGTATCGGCAACATGCGCGGTGCCTGGGGCAACTGCGGCTGACCCAGGAGACATATCGATCATCTCTGATCCGGTTGGCGGGTGGCAGTCGGTAACCAACCTGTCTGCTGCGTCTGTTGGTATCAACCCAGAATCGGACTCTCTCGCGCGCATACGCAGGCATGCGTCAGTATCAAAGCCCGCACAAAATCAGGTTGACGCAACGTTTGCAGAGATAGCGAATCTTCCGGGCGTGGCTCGCGTACGCATCTACGAAAATGATACCGGTGTGATCGATGTTAATGGGCTGCCACCGCACTCTACCAATATCATTGTTGATGGCGGAGACGACACAGAGATAGCCCGGGCCGTTTATGACAAGAGAAATCCTGGACCAATACAGCATCAAAGTGCCACACCTGTCAATGTGAGCATTACCAGCTCGGTGACGGGCAACACTAAAATAATTCGGTTTGATCGGCCAGCGTATATTGATGCCCTTGTTATCGTGTCAGTGACAAATGACGGCAGTCTACCAGGCAATGCTGACCAGTTGATAAAGGATGCAATTATCAATTATTCGACCGGAGAGATTGACGGCGTGGTCAGCGCGTTTAATCAATCTGGCTACAACATTGGTGATGACGTTAATTCGGGCCAGCTTTACACGCCAGTAAATTCGGTCATCGGCTCTTATGGCCACAGCTTCGTGACCGGGATAACTGTAAATGCGGGACAGTCTCTAGGTATCGCTTTTAACAGCCTGTCACGGTGGTCTGACGGCAGCATAACCGTGAACATCACATAATGATAAATCACGTCGAACAAATATTGTCGAGAGTCTACGGGCAATACCAAAACAGCCCTAAACTAAAATCATGGCTCTCGATCAATGGCGAAATAGGAAACGAATTACAATCGGCAACAGATGGCGTTGCAGCCTCGTATGACATAGATGCCAGCGAGGGAAAGCAGCTCGATATTATTGGTGACATTGTCGGGATAGGTCGAGAGGTTATTGGAGACATTCAATTTCCGCCGCATGAATTTGGTGATGAATCCGTTGAGTTTGGTGATCCTGAAGCACAGTTTTCATCACTGGATGTAGCTAGCAACGAACAGTTGAGTGATGAGTATTACCGGGTTTTAATAAAGGCCAAAATAGTAAAAAACACATCTGATGCGACGCTGGATTCAATCATCACGGGGATTGAATTTATCCTGCCTAATGGCGCACCAATCACCATTAATGACGATGAGGACATGTCATTTACTATCGACATCTTTGGCTCTGTATCACCGATAGAGCGGCAAATATTATCGTCAGCAGATGTAGTCCCGCGCCCCCAGGGTGTCCAATTTAGCGGATACAGGGTCATTAGCGATTTGTCAGAAACAGTATCAGAATTCGGCGACACTACTGCTGAATTTGGCGATCAAACAGCAGAATATGGGAGTTAATAATCATGGGAATTATTCGTAACACACAATACACCGGTAGATTTTTATCGCCGACCGTGGCATCCCCTCAGGGTAAGTTTAAAAACAGGACAACTGAAACATCCCTGGATGGAACTTACATTGATGAGCTATGGGCAAATGATCAAGACGCCCTAATTCAGTCGCTGCTTATCTCCAACGAAACAGTGCTGAATGGAAATCCAGATGAAGGTGGAAATTCTCAGTCATACAAAGCCCTTATTGAGCAGGCACAGGGCAGGGCTTCGTATTTCGTTGAGTCCGCTGGCTCTGCCGCTGATGCCTATGTGGTAGAGGAAACGCCAAATAATCAGCCGCCAGTATCACTGTTCGATGGAATGTATATAAAGGGCATTTTGGGTTTTGATAATACTGGAGCATCAACAATCAATGCGTTTGGTTTTGGTATTGTTGCGGTTCGTAATTTTGATGACAGCTTGCTCTCTGAAGGTCAGATAAAATCCGGTGAATTATTCGAGGCGGTGTTTTTTAATTCGTCTTTCAGAATTATTGATCGCAATGAATTTAATAATAAATTTCGTGGAAAGCTTTTTAATGGCCTACATGAAAATTTCCACTTAGCATTTCCGCTTCCGGCCAATGCTGATGACGTTAAATATAATTCACAATTCGTTTATGTCCAGCCAATACCAGGCGTTACAGCAACGTCTGCCGGTGGAATACTGACAACAACGATGTCGGATGTTGATGTTAGAGGTAAGCAGGAATTTGAAATAACCGATGTAAACCATGCTCAGTTTAAAGAGGTTCATCGGCGTTTTATAGCGATAAATGGGACATGGTTACCGTGGGAAAAAATTGCTCCAAATTTTAGCGTTTTTGCAACGAACACCGATGGTTCTTCTCTCATAGGAGATTCACTTACATTCAACCAGGAACCGGGAGCAACTGAGGGGTTTTGGCACACTATCGGGCGCACCGGTTCAGGCGCAACTATAATTTTTCCGGCGCTCGATTTGGTACCTGTTGACGCGGATTGGGTGGAGATAAAAACGTATATGTTTTCAAGTAACGCCGCCGCCGGTACTCCCGGCGCTGATTTCTCGGGGACAATATCAGTCAGGCCCCTTGGGTCCATTAGCACCGACGCGGCAAAAACTGTTGCTAACTATTTTCGCGTCGTACTTGATGAAACGGGGCAAGGAATAGGGATTTCTCCGGGCGTGTCGAAGGTGAAGTTGATAAATTCACAATTTGAAACTCGGTGGGACTCATCAATGACCAATAACACGTTTGAGATTATGGTTGTTGGATATGGTTATAACCGATAACAAAAATTATTTTTCTATCTTTATTTTTTGAGATTGAAAAAGGGAGATAGATGTGCCACAAGACCATGAGACCATTAAGCATGCCGCTGATGCTATCGCTGTTTCTGCGGGCGTAGGTACAAGCGCTGCGTTTTGGTTGAGCGAAATTATTAACCCGCTGTTGTCAGCGTTGGTGTTGATCGCAACATTAATATGGACCGTTTACCGGATCAGAGAAATGCGTGACAAACGGCAAATGAACAAAAGCGCTTAGATCAGAGGGAATAACATGATGTTTAAATTATCAAATAACTCAAAAGAAAGACGCAAAGGTGTTGATCCTCGATTAATCGAGATTAGCGACCTAGCAATCCAAATCACATTAGTCGATTTCGGTCACGGCCCGGACTCCGGTATTCGTACCGAGAAAAGACAAAATGAATTGTACCGCGAAGGAAAATCAAAACTCGATGGTTTTGAGAAAAAAAGCTTTCATCAGACGGGAAGGGCTTTAGACTTCTATGCGTTTGTGGATGGTAAGGCGAGCTGGGATGAGGCGCATCTAGCTATGGTTGCGAGCGCATTTCTCCAGGCTGCCGGCACCCTGGGTCATAGCGTGTCATGGGGCGGTTTGTGGCAATCATCTAAAGGCGGAGTTTATGGGTGGGACATGCCGCACATAGAGCTGTCAGATTAGCGAGGTTTTATAATGTCTATTTTCTCAAAAATTTCTGACTTTGTTGGAGGCTCGCTATTTGGTGAGATAAAAGACGGCATCATGTCGTATTTCCCGCCAGACATGACGCCGCAACAAAAAAAGGAAGCTGAGTTTAATATCCAACGTTTTTTGCATGAAAAAGAGCTGGCCACAAATCGTATGCTGAGTGAGGCATCAGCTCAATTGGATAAAAGAATTGCCGAGCAAGAAGGTACCGCCAGCGATTTAAAGGCTATCCCGTTTCTCGGCCCGATCATTATTTTTCTGCGCGGATTGCAGCGCCCTGTGTGGGGTTTTGCGGTATTGGTTATGGATTTTAAATGGTTTTTTGGGGTCGGCGAATTTACTCAACAGCAAGAAACGGCGTTGATGGTGATTAATATATTGGTCCTTGGCTTCTTGTTCGGTGAGCGAACGATAAAGAATCTGTCGCCGTTAATCATCAAGGTTTTCGGCGGGAAAAGTGAAGACCCGAAACAATAAGAAACTGTATATACTGCCAGTAATTTTGTTTACTCTTCTGTGTTCCGTCGAAGAAAACCCCATGGCAAATGAAATGCGAATGTTGCTCATGGTGTTTTTTTTCAGCGCCGTGTTTATTTTTTTGTACTTGCCCGTGCTTTTTTTAATGGAGCGTATGAGGCTGGCGCATCGCTGGTATGATGATGGTTGATATCGAAAATGTGCACTAAGCCAGTTTCATCGATCCGTGCTTTATGTCAATTATGTTTCTTCAGTTTTTTATGGATTTTTAGAAACTGTCTAGTGCGCATGCCAGCTTGAGAGGCCATGCTTTTGATAAGATCATGGCTGAAGGGTGCCTTTGGGCAGTCTACCGTAACCTTGAAACGGCGCTTTTCGGTATCTTTCACCCACTGTTCATGGGAGCCTTTCTGGGTTCTTTTTGCAAACCCTTCGTGCTTGAGGATATTTTTTACATCTTTACAGGTTAAGGAAGAACTTTTTCCGCCCATCTGTTACTTACTGGTGACAATTGGTGCGAGGTGCCAAGGGTAGGGTTTCATTGAGAAAGTGGTACGCATTATTTTTCAGCCTGCCGATGCGGAAAAGTCCACAATGGAAATAATATTTTAACCATAAGCTGGCGGGAGCCTTCCGGTTAAGGAAATATTTAGCATGCTCCTGATCCTCGCCAACGAGAGCGTCAAACACATATTCGCTAATCATGTTTCTCAGCTTGGTCTCTACTTCATCAAGACTGTCGCCTTGTGCTGCCAGATTGAGATCCAAGCAAAATGCCTGCCATTGATCGTCTTTATTTTCGGCGTAACAACGCAAAACAAGTTGTGGTGCTTTCATGGCTGTCCTCCGTTTACTTCCGTTGATTACTGGTGTTAGCGGCCTTACATGGCCCTTTTAGCGGCCTCAAATGGCCTCTTGTTGAACTATTACCGCTCAGT
>Ga0316202_10000554_pt1 | contig 38971 bp, 40 predicted proteins | sample 3monrhotite_MG_FD_204934 | JGI IMG/M metagenome (GOLD analysis project Ga0316202, IMG submission 204934) | Microbial mat bacterial communities from mineral coupon in-situ incubated in ocean water Damariscotta River, Maine, United States -... | ecosystem: Environmental > Aquatic > Marine >...
AAGGTAGGTTTCTTTTCGATTCCAAAGTGAGTGGTCAACAACTCCTAGGTAGGACATCAGTCGGCTAAATCCCACAACAAGGAGTGTGACCCCCCAAATGAGAATTCCACCCATGGTTGGAGTCCCTGTTTTTTTTGCATGCAGTTTGTGAAAGAGAGAGGCGGCTTTTCCATCGCTCGCTACTTCTCGGATATTCTTTCCAATTTTGTATTTTCTAAGCTGCTTGATGAATAGGGGAGCCAATAGCATGGCTAGCACGAAGGACAGCATTCCAGATCCAATAATAAGGATCATGTGTTCTACGGTTTCTGTGATCGGAAATATCTTCATAATTACCAGGAAAATGCTCTGTTAACCCAATCCACGAGGATTCTAGTGTCTCCAAAGCGGTTTTGGCTAGCTAAAACAACCGTGAGGACTTCATTGCCATCAGAGTTTTCAGAGAGGGTGATGAGGCATTCTCCAGCGAGTTCTGTACGACCGGTCTTTAGACCTTTGATCCCCATTTCTCCTAACAGTACATTTGTATTGTTCAGTGTGTGTTCTACCCCCGAGTTACTAATGAGTGTCAGTTCTTGAATACTGGTGATGGTACGAATTGAATCATCTCCAAGTAGATGTGCAGCCAAGAGAGATTGGTCATGAGCAGAAGAATGAGCTCCCGCGGCATCGAGTCCTGTTGGGTTCTTATATTCGGTGCTGAACATACCAAGTTTGTCGGCACGTTCATTCATTTTTTCCACAAACTTATCCACAGATCCCGCATTGTATTCAGCGAGTGCGTAGGCAGCATCGTTCCCTGAATTCACTAGTAGACCTTTGAGTAGGTCTCGAACAGTGATTTCTTCACCGCTAATGAGGCCCATGCTTGAACCAATGGTCCCCGCAGCATTGGCACTGACTGTAACGATGGCATTGGGGTCGTTTTCTTCAAGAATAATGTAAGCCGTCATTAGTTTAGTGATACTTGCGATAGGTCGTTCAACATGTTCGTTTCGGCTAAACAAGCTTGAGTGAGAATCTACATCCATAATTAAAATGGACTGCGCTGACGTTGGCGCAGGGGCAATGTAGGTTTCTTCTTGTTGTGGAATAGGGGAGACGCTTAATAAAACTTTATCGTCAAAACCTGGTGCCTCAGCCTGAAAGCTAGGTAGCGAAAGCGTGCTCGCAAGCAGGAGTGACAATAAACCTTGAAACATTAAGATAGGGCCTTAGAGATCTCTTCGGAGCTCAACTCATGGAACTTTCCGCTAGGGAGGGATCCAAGTTCAAGCTTCCCAATTTTTGTTCTTTTTAAGTATATCACAGGGTGGCCAAGCTGATCCATGACCCTACGGATTTGCCGCTTGCGTCCCTCCGTGAGAGTTAGGCGTATGCGTGTTTTGAACTTCAATGTTCCTAATATTTCAAAAGGCATCGCATTTAAAGTTTTTCCATCTAGTTTCATTCCTGTGTTTAAAGCTTGGAGTCGAGATTCTTTTGCGTGTCCTTTTACAAGAATTTCATAAGTTTTTGTGTGACCGTGTTTGGGGTGAGTCAATTTTTGAATGAGTGGACCATCTGAGCTGAGGATCAATAGTCCTTCACTGTCTTTATCAAGACGACCAGCAGGTTTTAAATGTTGTAGGCTTTTGGGTAAAAGTGACATCACGGTTTGTTTGTGATGAGGATCCGACTTTGATGTGATTAGTCCAGCGGGCTTATGTAGCATAACCGTTACGACTTCTTTTTGTTCGAGTTTCTTCCTTCCAATTTGAATGTCATCCGTGGGGGAGACTCGCTGTCCAAGTGTTGGTTTCTTTCCGTTCACGGTAACTTTTCCAGATGCAATCAATTCATCCGCTTTTCGTCGTGAGCAGTACCCTGTGTCGGCGATGGCTTTATTTAGTCGTATATTCATTTAGTAAAAGCCTATGTAGAAAAGGTCTTCGTTATCGTTGTAGTAGTCAGCAAAATCTTCACCTAATTCAATGATGATGTCAGCATCAGTGGGCCAATTGGCGCTTTGGTATTCGTAAGGAATCTCTGTAGTTATTTCCCCAAAAGTTAGGCTGGGGAGGAGATCTACCGTTTCATCATCCTTTAAGAGTTCTTCATTCAGGATGTAGATTTTAGTGTCTTCTACTCCTTTGGCTGCTGCATTACCATAGGCGGAAACGTTGAATCCATATCGATGTAAATACATTTTGGTGAGCCCTGCCAGGCTTGAAGTTGTGGTTCCATTGAGGACTTCAATCTTGGTTTGGTTTATGTAGATATCTGGATGGTAGAAGAAGAGTTGTGCAAATTTATGTAGTTCCATGAAATTCCCTGCGTAAGGGATAAGTACGAAGGCTCCGCCGTATTCTTCACGATCTGGGGTGTATAGAAACCCAGCGGTTTCATAGGCTAGATCATTGACAACTTCTGAGACCAAAGATTCACGATCAAAATCGTCGGCTTTGGCTGCCAAGTTTAGAATCTCATTCATGGTGAGATTCGTTTGGAAGTTGTCAGAGATAGCGGCGTAAGTGTTACTGATCTTACTTGGGTTCAGAAGGAAACCAAGGCTGAGAGCTTTGTCTTTAATAGCGGTAATCACTTCTTGTTGGCGTCGTGCGCGATCAAAATCTGAGGTTGTCTGACGACTCCGTGCGTATTTTAGTGCGGTTTCTCCATCGAGTTGATTGCTTCCAGCAGGAATGAATAGAGGGTCATAGGTACTACTCGAACCTGGAGGGGCTGGATAGAATGGATCATAAAGGTCCTGGTCTAGTGAAACATCAATTCCACCTACGGCATCAACAATGTCTTCAAAACCTTGAAAATCAATCATTGCGTAGTAATGAATGTCGATACCAAGCATGGCTTCAATTTCTCCTTGAAGTTCTTCAATAGAACGTTCGTGACTGTCGGTCTCTTCAAGTACAAATTCATAAACTCCGTTGAGGCGACTACCCCAACCTACTACTTCATTTTCTACATAAAGGTCTCGAGGAATTGAGAGCATGGGAACCATGTCATTTTTATGATCAATGGAGGCCACGATCATGGTATCTGTAAGGTGTTCTCCGTCATGACCTTCACCTCCAATCCCCAGCAATAAGATATTGGTATGACCATAGTTGTCGGTTTCAACTCCGCTAGTTACGGCTGAAATCACAATCTGTTTCACTGAGAATGGTTCACCCATGCGGATGGCTCCAACCACTCCTTTAAGTGTGAAGACACCCAATACTAAAATGAGTAAAGTGAGAACTAAATGTCCCCGAACCCATAGGCTGGCTTTTTTCTCAAATTTTTTGATCCTGCGTGTACTGCGAGTGATCGATCGTTTGTTGAATCCGTTCATAGTATTTTTTTGTGCCCAATCATTGTAAAGAATTTCAGGAAAATGTCAGGTGCTTTTCTGTAATTTTAAATCATGATTTTACCATTACTCACGGCACTGAGTTTTCTGTTGGGTGTTAGTTTTGCCTTCCCAGTGAGTTCTTGGATGGGGGGTGGAGTGTTTGGACTTCTTGTCTTTAAAAGGTGGAAGCTTGCTCTAATTGTTGGGGCTTTTGTTTTTGGAATGTGGCGGGTTCAGATTTATGAATCTCAACTTGTCCCTTCACCAGTGGGGGACTTTGTTGAGCTGAGTGGCCTGATTGTGGCTGAAGTGGATCGGCGTCAGGATCATCAGAAAATAACGGTGCTGACGGAATATGGACGTGTCTTGGTTCGATTGAGTCCATACATGGATTTTAATTATGGCGATGAGCTGATAATTTCAGGGATTTTAGATAGACCTTCTGATGACATCGAAGGGTTTAATTACTCTGAATACTTAGCAAGGTATCGAATCTGGTTGGTGATGAATCGAGCACAAGTAGAGGTGGTAAGTCGTGGTCCACCGAGCATCCGAGGGGCACTTTATAACTTGAAAACTTGGGTGGAATCTCGATTGAATGAGCTCTATATGGAGCCAGAAGCCAGCTTTGTTGCAGGCTTACTTTTGGGAAGCCGAAAAGGAATGCCTATTGAACTGGCTGAAGCGTTTCAAAAAGTTGGGCTCACTCATATTGTTGCTATTTCAGGATACAATATTACCTTGGTAATCACGGGTATGTTTCTCTTTTTTCAATTCCTCTCTTTAAAGTGGAGAGTGGTGGTCAGTACGGTGGCCATCGTTCTTTTTGTGATATTAGTGGGGGCAAGTGCGGCCGTGGTTCGAGCTGGAATTATGGGAGGCTTAACACTTTGGGCTTTATTTAGTGGTCGTAAAAGCCAGGTCTTTTTTGCTTTACTTTGGAGTGCGGTAATCATGGTGGTGATCAATCCCTATACCTTATTGTATGATGTGGGTTTTCAACTTTCTTTTGCTTCAACTTTAGGTTTATTGGTCTGTTCACCTATGCTCGAAAAAATACTTCCTGATTACAAAAGGATGCCTGTTTTGAGAGAGGCTTTCGTTCTGACTTTATCGGCGCAAATTGCGACTACACCTTTAATTCTTTTTCATTTTGGACGATTATCCTGGATTTCACCTTTTGCCAATTTAATGGCGGCGCCTTTCTTGGCACCGGCAATGCTCTTTGGAGCTTTATCCGTTGTTTTTGGTCAACCCTTGGCCATGGTGGCTTGGGTGAATTTACGAGCGGTTGAACTTATTGCGATTTGGATTTCCCGCCTGCCTTGGATCGAGATCCCTTTTTCTTTTTCTTTCCCGGCTTTTGTGATTTTGAATCTGATTTTGCTTTGGATTTCGCTCCGATTTTATAAACGCGAATGGGTCCGAGCCTTTTTTCGCGGAGGCGAGGTAGTGTTTTTATGGGCTCCATATCGGGGATGGAAAAAGCATGAGAAATCACGAGTGTCCCAGGCTTTAGACTAGGGAAGAGTTCATTGTACATTTTTTTCATGCTTCCTGGGAGAAGGTAGCAGACAATCACATCAGCATCGGTAAGGTCTTTTTTCCAGAAATTTCCATATCGAAGGTCAGCATTTCCTCTCCAAAAGAAAGTTTTTAAAAATTTTGACCACATCCACACAAAAGGAGAAAACTCATAACCAATGGCCTTAACGCCATATTTTTTATTGGCTTTATAAACAAGTCGTCCATCACCAGCACCTAGGTCATAAATGGTCATGCCCTTTTTAAGAGGCACGGCTGAGAGCATTCGATCTACTTGTGCCATAGGAGTTGGAACAAAAGGAGCGCCAGAGACCATTGCATAAATGGTTGGACCTACAATTATAAGGAGAAGAATCATCTCTAGCCGATCAAGATGAAAAAGATCGGCGATCATACTTTGGAATATTTCTATGGCTGTCATTGCATGGAGTTCAAGTCGGCGTTAGGATACAGTAAACCCACACGCCATGACACATATTCTTATCCTCGCTTTTATTATTGTCGGCGTGCCTTATATAATTAACTTCTTTCAAGAATGGTATTCTTCCGACGTCACAAAGCACTAAATCACAAACAGTGCTCAACTATTGGTTTTGTTCTTGCCGTTTTATCATTGCTCACTACAGCAGTGCTTACTTTTGTTTTCCCTAGAGCGGGAGCGTGGCTCAATGCTAGTGGAGTTTTCCATCTGGATTTCTTCCTTCTTGCATTCATGTTCACACTCTTTTTGTCTCTACAAGCTCTTTTGCTTTTTGGATTCCCACTTTTCTACGTTCATGACAAGAAAAGTCATATGACTGGATTCCAAATTTTGCTTTATGCATTAATGTGGATGATCCTTATGGTTGGAGGGGCTGTTCTTCTCTTTGGAGCTCTTGCCGCTGAACCTGCTTCAAGCATTCAAAGTGTTACCGAACTAATGCAATAAATTCAGTAATCAAAAAGACCCACCGTAAGGCGGGTCTTTTTTTGTTGAAAACAGAAAGGATTTATTTGTCCTTTTTGAGCATTGGAAGTCCAGTACGCTTGTTTTCAGTTACCATGTAACCTTCTGGAAGAGCATCAAGTGCGTCTGCCTTTACTTCGCGAGCGAAGTAATAGATTTGTTGTTGACGACCTCCTCGGAGAGTCACCATCTTCCCATGGAGGAAGTATTCTTGTCCTTTACTGTTGGTTACTGCGTAAGCCATGTGCAAGGGGTTTAAGGGATAATTCTATTTCAGATTATATGCATCTGTTATCAGGTTGGACAAGGGGCTTGCCCTTGCGTTCTTTGAACTTTATTGCTCACTTCAGGTTTGTGAACCTGTTAAAATCAGCTTTGATTTCATCGACTAATCTTTGATTTCCAAAGATAATATTGAACTTTTCACCTACTTTTTCCGAGTAAAATTGACCTCCTGCTTCTTCAATAATGATTTGTGTGGCAGCAATATCCCATAGACTAATGTCCAAATCGACCATTGCAGCGGCCGCTCCACGAGCTACTAATCCATGTCCTGCACAGTTTGGATAAATTAGGACACGGCGATCTTTTTTAAAGAAATTATGAAAGGTTTTTTGTTCAGCCTCGGTTTTAAAACACGAATAATTACTGAGAATGAGGGGGCTACGGGCGTTCAGATCTTTAATATGAATTTTTTTCTTATTCCAAAAGGCACCACCGCCTTTTATAGCGTGATATCGATCTTTGGTCTCAGGCACATCAATCATTCCAAGGACGGGTGTTCCTTTATAGTGCAGTGCCAAAATTGATCCATAGGCAGGAATACCCATGATGAAATCTTGAGTTCCATCTATAGGGTCGATGATCCATTGCCAGTCCGACTCAGGATTCACAGGAGGGAATTCTTCTCCAAGTATTCCATGCACTGGGTAGTGCTCCAGTATTCGGTCTCGTATTAATTCTTCAGCGGCTAAATCGGCCTCACTCACAACCGTATGATCAAGCTTCTCGTTGATTTTCAGATCTCCATTTACTTTCTCAAGTAGAAAGATACGAATTTCATCTTGAATGCTATGAGCAAGTTCTAAGTAGTTTTTTAAGTCTAACAGAGAAGGGGACATAATATCTTGACTTTAAGGTCTTCTCTAATATACTGCATATGCTCTATTTTGAGCGACAAAAACGTGGTCCCATCGTCTAACGGTTAGGACACCAGGTTTTCATCCTGGAAATAGGAGTTCGATTCTCCTTGGGATCACCAATTAAAAAAGGCCAGTCAAATGACTGGTATTTTTTAATTCTGCGATAGCAGTGGGGAGGAGAAACCCAGGGTTCGATGCTCAAGTGAAGCGAGAGAAGCGGAAGAGCTTGTTCTTCCATTTCCGAGCGAACGCAAAGTAAACGTAGTATTCCCCTTGGGATCACTAATTGTTGACAAAAGTAGGCATCCCGGTATAATACTGGGTCTATTCTTTTTGCTTATCACATGCTTAATCCTGAATGGTTACTTGGTTTGGCCTTGAACCTCTCAACACCTTCTGCATATCCAGATTTTCCTGATTCTGCATTAAATATGAAAGGTGCTAGTCTAGAAAACCCTGCTGCTGAATTGAGATTGGAAGCTGCAAATAGACTCAAACTTGCTTTAAGGCAATCACCCTACCTCCAATGTGGAGTCTTTTATGCTGGTGGTAGAAATGAAGGTCAGTTCATTCAAACCGCTGGACTGGATTGTGACCTTGGAATTGAGTGGAAGTCTAATCGTCGATGGACAAGCAGCTTAGGGGTTGAGCAAGATCTACTTACTACACCTACTGTTCATGTCCCATGTTATGATGGTTTATGCATTAGTTTTGGATCTAGCGAGTCAGGTTCAGTTTGGGGTAGGGGGATGAGTACCTTGAAGTTAGCTACATCAGCATTTGTTACTGAAAATGTAAACTTGGAAGCTTCACTTGGTGCGAGCCCTTCATATACTACTAGATCTGGTATTATTGATAATGGAGATGGCAGCTTAACGATTTTCGAGAAAGAAGCGGTAGGTGGACAATGGGTCATTGGTGTTCAAGCTAACCGAGCTTTTTAGAGAGATTAGTTCTATAAGCATCCCCTTGGAGCCACTTGTTTGACAGACACTCCTGCCGTGTTACAGTGCATTCTCTTTGTGTTTTAAATTATGAATGCCAGCCTGGGTTCAATTCGGCCAGAGTATCAAAGGACCTTTGATCTATTTGAAGAAATTGCCTGTGACTTTGGGTTTGAGTTGTCTGAAGGGAATATGATGGATTTAAGAAAACTGGCTAGAGCGGTTGAGATGGTTGATCGTTACTATGATCAGATTTCTGATGAAGAGCAAAGAACCTTATTGCGAAATGACGTATATAAGGCTTTGAATGGAGATGAGCCAACTAATGATCTTATACCTGAGGTTATGAGAACTTGTTTGTTGGAATTGAGGCAAACTTTAGTAAGGCTGGATTGCGTGGATGATTTTTTGGCTAAAATTGTTGATATTTTCTCGTATTCAGACATCATTAAAGAGACTCAAGATGTTCATAGGTTGATTCAATATTCTCTTACTGAGGGAGCACTCACAGGAGATTTAGCTTTGATGATTATTGGAGAAACCAGAAGTGACTTTAGTGCATTCTGGAGAGATGTTTTTAGTGTGGGAAATCTTGTGGATGATTTAGTTGATGCGGTAGAAGATTTTGAAAGTGGGGAAAAAGCATTTTGTCCTAACCCTAAGTTTTATTTGAATGGCAGTTTACGAGCAATGTATGGATTAAGGAGCATCGTTAAAGCGTACCCACAAAAAAGAAGCTTATTGAAGTATTTACGTGGTGTATTTTATGGCTTACAGCGTTATAAGAGGTATTCTGCTTAATGCATAGTCATGCAGCTGTTTGCCACTTCAATCCAATCTGAATTAAAATTTTCTTTGATACATAAATACGATAATGCAAAGGTTCTTGAGTGACCTTTTTCTTCAATGATGCGCACTGCTTCTTGTGCATCACTGATCATTTTTTCCATATCTATGGTCACGCTACAATTCCTTTTGAAGGTTTCAATATTTATACCAAGATCCTCTTCAATTCTTCCTTCCACTGATGCGAAATATCCATCTGATAATGGACTGTAATTGGTACCATATACATCAATTACGTTTTGTCTTTTATCAGTTTCTAAATCATCACTTTCCATGTAAGCAAGTATTTCATCTTTTGCATTAGCAATGGTTTTTTCTCTACACCAATCATATAGAGTTTCTGGAAATGGTTGTTTAAATTTATATAATTGATAGGTGCTCGTACGATGTTCATCCTCCGTTTCAACAAGCAAACTGTTTACTGAATGTCTCTTTTCATGAGCTAGGGTTTGTTCATGATCTTTTGTGCTTTGCCCAGGTTTTCCAGTCCAAATACTATCCACGTAATAAACTTCATCTTTCTTAGTTAGACCAAAACTATGCATCCCACTTAGTAACTCACCTTCACTATGTCTCCATGCAATTTGTTCCCAATCTTTTTCATCAGTAATTCTTACAGTAAATGAAACTGGACTTAATGAAATACTGAATTCACCAACTGGTCTAAAACCATAGAATGCATTGAATAATTGATCCTCTGAGTACTGCTCTTTCAATCTTTTAAGCATTTGAATGTTTTCTAATAAGCTTAAAGCTATTTCTTCGTTATCAAACCCATTAACTTCGTATTCAAACTCAGTAAATATATTTTCAAGATCTTGATCTGAAACTTCTGACATATCTAATTGCAATACTTGTTCAATAAACTTAGCTAGTTTTATATTACGCTTGATTTCAATAGTAGTAGGCAATTCACGTGGAATACGTAACTCTTCTACAATTGCAGCCCTTACATCTTGTAATGGCTGAGCATCATTATCGCTAATTATAATTTCAGCTTCAGCCTTTTCATTTTCAGAAGGAAATTCTTCGGCAGTATGCATTTATATAATTTTAGTATCTTGAAATTATAACATATTTCCCCTCTCTTTTAAAGAAAGGCATCTGGGTCTTGCTGTAAGCTTTTCTCGTTTGCGGTTTTACATAAAACCTCTTATGGGCTCTATAACTGGGAAATTACTGGTTTAGATTGTCACGGGCGCTTTACTCGAAATAATCATTTGGATATTGGAGTGGTGCTCATCATTCTCATACTTAGTTTTGCATTATCAAAATTAGACATCTTTAAAGAAAGCAAAGGCGACTCGGTTCCGGTCGCCATCTTGCTGACTATTGTTTTGGGGGTTCTGGTGACCTTTATTAAGACTCAAGTTTTACTCTAAAGTATCACTTGAGTCAAAACTCAAACTTTCAATCGCGTGTGCGTAATTTGCATCAATTGCTTCTTGATCAGTGAGGCTTGTTCGAATGGCACTAAGAGTCAGGAAAATTGCTTCATCATGAAGGTCAATGTAGAGGCGTTTTCCTTCTTGTCCGCTTTCAGGAATTCCCTCCCAGTCGGTTTGGTAGGCTGGGTAAGATTGAATTTCTGTAAGGACGAGGTCTTCAGTGTTTTCAAAACCATTTTCTAAAAGATAGCTATTGAGGTCCATCCCTGTGCTGTTATCTATGATTTGAAAGCTGATCAAACCATCTTCTTCACTTTCAGTGCTAAAGATACTAATTTCTTCAGAAACGTGAATTTCGTCCCATTGGGCAGGGTATTCAAAAGAGAAGTCGATGATAGGATCACTATAAGTTTGGTAGGTGCTTCCTGAACATGCAGAAAGGATGATTGTTGGGAGGATGAGGAAGCTAAAGAGACGTTGTTTCATGGCAAATTTATTAATTGAGGTGATTTTCTCAGCTTGTTTATGGGAAGTCAATGGGGTGGTTGACGAGAAGTAGCAAATGTTGTAAAGTTTGGATCTGTTAAGCCCAGTTATGAAATCACCTTTAGTCATTCTTGCTTTTTCCACGGCGTGTGTCCCAGTACTTCCTGATGTTGACTATACTGTTGAGTTTCATGAATGTACTGAATTGCAGCAGGCTTATCTCCAGCGTTCAAAAGAAATATTGGAAGCTACCCCTGAGATGAACAATCTTGAAGGATATCCTGAGAATGAATTGATTGTCTCTCAGATCATTAACGGGGTAGAAGGAGTGGATTACAGGTGTGCACGTTTATCTTCTGATAGTGTTCATGGTTTTTACTCTTTTGAAGAGGGATACATTGTGATTGCTGATACTGCATTTAATGAGTTTGAAGATATTGATATGGATTGTGCTTTTGATGCTCAATTTAACTGGGATGTGGTTCAAGAAGCCTATGCCTATGAAGATTTTATGAGTTTCTTTGGCTATAGAGGTGATGAAATTGCAGAGTGTATGGATGCTTATGAATCTATTTTAGAGGTTCAAGCTCATGAATACATGCATGGGCAAGGTGAGGGTGCAAAATACATCCATTCCGAGAAGCTCAGTAATCGTATTGATCATCATATTGATGTGCTTAACGAGTTTGGAGAAGATTCACCAGAGGAGAGACAGGCGTATAAAAAGCGAATGAAACTGCAAAAACATGATTATGTTTACAGTTATGATGATACCTTTAAGGAAAAATTTTCAGGGATTTTGGATGAGAATTATGAATCAGGATTGATGATTTCAGATGATGCATTTGATGCCTATCTGACGCTTTTTCGTGAATGGGATGATGCACCGTATGATCACTATCATGACTTAATTACAGATGAGCGTACTAAGCGTATGTCTGATTGTTATGAGCTTGTTGATGCAGATCAGGGTGCCTGTGTCTCTGATGTTCGTGAGTGGTATGGTACACAAGTGGCAGCCCTTAACACCTACAAAGAGCTACAAAAGAATGAACACTGGATTGCTAGTATCCTAGGTGTTGAATCGGTGTATTTTGAAACGGTAATGGGGCTTTATCCTAACTTAAGCGATGAACTTTAAATCTAAATATTTAGCGCTTCCCTTGCTTTTTATGTCAGGTCATACACCTGAACATAAAGTGTCTTTGGTGAGTAGTAGTTCAAATTGTGAATCAAGTGCGTCATTGATTGAGCTTCATGAACATCTGGATGGCCTTTCAGGGAGGGTGGAGATGGTTGTAGCAGCGGGTCCCAATCGTAGACAGAATGCGGGGATGGCAATGCAGGTCTACACTGAGCTTGGATCACATGATGTGGTTCTGACCTTTCGGCTCGACCCCGGGGAGGAGGCTCAGAGTTCATCCATAGGTGTCACCTACGTCTCACAAGACATAGGAACGTCGTATACGGAAGTGGCTCATTCAATTGAAGAGATTGATGCTGATCATCTTGTGTTTTTTGCTCATAATGGTCCATTACAGTCTCGCTTATCTTTTGCTGCAGGCAGTACGTTTGAAGAAGGAAATCCAAATGTGAAAACGGCATTTGTGTTCTGTCATGAAGGGGAAGACCCGACTAAGAGTTCATTAAAAGAATGGCTATCTTTGGGGCTTGATGCCAGTTTGAATTTTGTAGGTGGGCATGACTATGTCATGAAGAAATCTGAAGGTGGGCGTCGTTTTGCACGGTTCAAAACGTGGCTCTTTACGCGGCCTTCTTCTGAAACTGTCCACCAAGCTTTGTAGCGCCTTTGGCAAGGTATTCCAATTGTTCACGAGAGCTGAGTAAATGCTCGATCTCCTCTTGAGGTACGCCGGCTTCAATGGCTTCTGCTACAAGTTTTTCACGATGAGCGGTGAAGAGTTCAGCAGAATATTTGCTGGCTTTGTAGAAGTAATCTCCTACATCTCCAAGTACAGGAACACTTCCAATGGCAAAATCAACGAGTTGGTACCATGCCATTTTTGCGACATCTGTTGCGGGGAGTTTGGCCATTACTGCTTCACCTGTCATGTAGGCAAGGACGGTTGCAGAAACCGCGGCATCTCCAATTTCTGGGAAGATCACACCGAGCAGTGCATCGGCACCGTAGGTATCTAAAATAGTGGCAATCACTTTCACTCGAGCTTCGGCATTTCGTGCTCCTTCTAATCGTCGAAGCGCCTCTTTCTTTAATTCTTCTCGATCCACTTGTTCAGGATGGTCGGCAGCGGCGGTTTCCATCTCATGATGGTGATCGACTTCGCCACTAACTTCTCCTTTAAGTTGTTTGAGTCTTTCTCGTTCAGCATCAAGGTTGATAACTGGTGTGGGTTCATTCTCTGGTGTTTCGTGGTTGTGATTCATGGTGAGGGGGTGAGTTGTGTATTTAAATTATACAGTAGTTTTTTTTGAAACTTTGCTATGAGTTCACATGTTATACTCAGTCAGAATTAACCATTCAATTATGAAACAATCTCTCTTAGCATCACTGATGCTTTTTGCCGTGCTTCTCTCGGCATGTTCGAATCCTTTTACGAGTAAGTCTGGAGGAAGTTACGACGAGTATTACGATTATGCTTATGAAGAGTCATACATGTCGGCTGAGCCCATGATGATGATGGCGGATGGTGATTATGGCTTTGACGATTCCGCGGCTCGCACAGAGGGAGAGGTGGAACAAAAAATCATTAAATCTGGGTCGCTCGATCTTCATGTTGATGATGTACAGGAGACTGTTGATTTGATTGAAGATTCTGTGATTGAGTGGGGAGGAAGTGTGCTTTATCAAAACGTGAGTCGAGGTTCTTCATCTTACTATGCTGATATTCAGATCCGTGTCCCTGCAGAAGGTTTTGATTCAGCCATGGATGGATTGAAAGATCTTTCTATTTATGTTGAAAATGAATGGACGAATGCCGATGATGTAACCGATGCTTACATGGACTTGGAAGCTCGTCTTAATAATGCTTACGTAGAAGAAGATGCCTATCTTGACCTTATGGATAGAGCAGGAACCATCACTGAAATACTTGAAGTGACTCGTGCACTTTCAGATGTTCGTTCAGACATTGAATACATGGAGAGTCAAATGAGTTATTACGATACTCGAGTGGCTTTCTCAACCATTGATATCTATCTGACTGAAGATGAAAGTGTGAGTGCCGTAACAGAAAAATGGCGACCAGGTAGTACGGTTACTGATGCCTTTGCTGATTGGCTTGTTTTCCTTCAAGGACTCTTGGATGGAGTGATTTATCTTGCGATTTTCGGATGGCCTATCGTTATTATTGGGTGGCTTGGATGGAAATGGTTGGGACGAGGTAAGAAAAAGAAGAAAGCTAGAAAGTAATCATCTAAAAAAGAGCCCCATCCGGGGCTCTTTTAGTTTGTCTTTTCTTCCCACTCACAAATTTCTTTGAGAGGGCAAGTACTGCATTTAGGTTTGTAGGCCGTGCAGGTTTTTCGTCCATGAAAAATGATTTGTAGGTGAAGCTCACTCCAGTATTTTTTTGGGACGGCGGCTTTGACTTGTCGTTCGGTTTTATTCCGGTTCTTAGCTGAATCAGCGAGTCCTAACCGGTTACAAACTCGGTGAATATGCGTATCAACAGGGAAGGTGTCTTGCCCAAACCATTGAGCTAAAACCACTTGAGCGGTCTTACCTCCAACGCCGGGTAAAGCAGTGAGTTCATCAAAGTCACCAGGTACTTCTTGGCCAAGCAGTGCTTGAGCGCAGCCCATGACCGCTTTGGTTTTACTATTGTAGTAGCCTGTTGGATAAATGATTTCTTTCACCTTTTCTTCTCCCAGTTTTAATATGTCTTTTGGGGTACAGGGGTGGTCTTTGGGAAAGAGCTTCGGCGTGACTTTGTTCACTCGTTCATCAGTGCATTGAGCTGATAGAACAACCGCCAGCAATAATTCAAAGGCATTTCTATGATCAAGTGGGGCTTGAGGATCGGGAAACTCACGCCTCATGATTTGGACGAGCTGGTTGATTGACTCTTTATTCATGGTAGGCGTATCCAGATTCAGTTTCAGCGTAACTGAAGTCATCTTGTTCCATTTCTGTCATTCCTTCTACGACGTCATCTTCTTCAAGATTGATGAAGGATTGAGCTTCAATCACTTGGTGGTCTAGTTCTCGTGATTCAGAGGAGAGCATCTCGTGGTCCACTTGTAGCTGCTTCAGGGTATAACCTTTCGCAGGTTTCAGGCTGTTCATGTAGAGAAAAAGCGCCATGGATGCGCCTCCAATCAGAATCAGTAAAACAACGAGTGTTTTATAAGTGCTTTGAATTTCCACCGAAAGCGGTTTTCTACGCGTTCGATGTTTAACAGTTTGGACACGGCGATTAAGTGGATCCATCATCAGGAGTAATCTTACTCTGGATCATTTAAAACTTCAATCCGTACATTTAAAATTCCACTACTTAACCATCCAATTTCTTCAAATGAGGCAGGAGTGAGGTCAATGATACGTCCTTCAATGAAGGGGCCTCGATCTACAATCTCAACATCAACAGATTCATTATTGTGAATGTTCGTTACACGAACCATGGTTCCAAAGGGAAGGGTTTTGTGTGCAGCCATCCCACTGTAGGCGTCTAAAGGGACACCAGAGGCTGTATTGGCCCCATCAAAGGAGTAGCTGTAGTAACTAGCAACACCGTATTCGTCTTCTCCCGTGTATTCATTGTTTTCTAGGCGGTAGAGGAGATCTATAAACTCTCCACGAGTGAGCTCTGCTTCTGGGTCATAATCTCCTTCAGGACCTGAAGTTAGTAATGCATTTTGAATGGCATAATCGAGGTAGCCTGCGTACCAGTATTCGTCTTCACTTGTAGGAACTTCCATTCCTCCAGATAGCATGACCATTTTTAGTGCCTCAACACGATTTACATTTTGCTCAGGTTTGAAGCTTCCATCTGGATATCCACTGATAATCTCAAGAGAGAGAGCTTTTTCAATGTATTCTTCGTACCATGCATCAATTTCGGTATCTGTGAAAGTAATATCAACAGTATTTTCAGGAAAGGGAACCTCCCAGTACTCAGTGATGATCTTAAGGGCTTCCACTCGATTGATTTCATTGTCTACGCCAAAGCTTCCATCGTCATAACCACCTACAAGGCCCGTATCCGTAAAGTGGGTCACGGCTGGTGCATAAATGTGATGAGCTTCAACATCTGAATAATTTGTGGCCGACGAAAGAGCCGCCACGGGAATCGCGAGGCTGAGTAATAGGGCTGGAATAGAAAGAAGTGCTTTCATGGCTTAAGCGCCAGCGTATTTAATAACAACTTGTCGATAGTTTCCTTCTCCCATGCTTTCAGTCGCAAGGTCAGTGTGACCACCATCTCTAATGAAAAGGTGAACGACACGTCGGAAGTAAGGAGACATAGGTGGAAGTGCCGCTTGACCTTTGGTAATGCGGACTTCGTCAATTTTTTGCTTAGTAATGGCAAGAACGTTTTCTTCTTGTCTCTTTCTGTAATTATCAACGTCAAAGGCAACATCAAGATCTTCACCATATCGTTTGTGAACCACTACTTTGATGAGTTTTTGCATGGCTACAAGATTGTCTCCGTGGTGACCAATCAAAAGATTAGGCTCATCAGAGACTACATTCACACGGATCTTTTTATCGCTGAGAGATTCAACGTCTAGATCAGTGAAATCAATCCCCAGGTGAACGAGGAATTCCGAGACAAAGAGTTTAACTTCCTTTTCCATGATTCTTATTAATAACGCGGACTTTAACTTCGTCCTTTCCACTGGACGTCTTTAACGTTGTGGGTCTCAACTTTTTTACCACAAGCTGCTGGATAATACCATAGGTAGTATTGGTTCCCCAGTATATACCAACGGCTGCTGGCATCTGAGAGGTGAAGAACGCAATCATGAGGGGCATCACGTATTTCATCATTTTGTTCGCTGTTTCTACTTCATTTGAAGTTTTAGAGCTCTTTTTCTTTCCGCTTGTCATGATCTGCATTTGAATGAATTGCAGTACACCAATGATTACTGGAAGAATAATGATGCTTCGATCGAGGAGATTCCAACCAAGGAAGGCAGGGTCAACAAGGCTAAGATCAAATCCATTGAGAATTTCATAGATGAAGATAGACCGGTCAGGACTGAGTCCCGCTTGGATCACGTAGAAGAGAGCCAGGAACACCGGGAGTTGGATCAACATAGGAAGACAACTTGAGAGAGGATGAACCTTGTGTTTCTTCCATAGCAGCATTGTTTCTTGAGCGAGTCGTGCTTGGTCGTCTTTATATTTTTCTTTAAGTTTTTCAAGTTCAGGTTGAACCACTTGCATTTTACGTTGTGCTTCAAACCCTTTTTGAGAAGGGGCAAGGAGCAAGGTTCGAATAATTAGAGTGAGAACCACTACAGCGAGTCCTAAATTATGACCTGGCATGTAAGAAACAATCGCCACCAGTGCATTGAGCATTGGAGTGTAGATTGCATTTCTCCAAACTCGAGTAAGGAGTCCAGGTTCTTTAATCTCAAATTCTGGAGATTGGTATTCAATACCGCCAGAGATAAGTGAGACTTTATAGTCCGTGCTTTCTCCAAATAGGGTGTATGTCTGATTAAGTAAGCTCACAGTCTCTTTTTTTCCAGGTTGAATGGTGAGCCATGGGCTTTCGTAGTCACAGCTTACTTCAGGGTCTGTTGTCTCAGTAAAATCAGAGCTACTTACTCCATCGATGGTTTGTGGTCCATACTGGTAAGTGATGAAGGCTGGTTCACAGTCTAAAACAGATCGTGGAGCTTCAATGGTGAGCGTCTCATCTGTGTTGTTGTAGACATTCACTTTAATGTCTTTACCAATTGAATATTTTTCTTTAGTTGTTTCAACAATTAGGTCTCCTGCAAGAGGCTCCTTGCTTTCTTCAGCACCTGGCATGAAGATTTGAAGGATCAAAAAAGTTCCTACAAACACAAGAAGATAAGGCATTAAGCTGAATTTCTTTTTCTCAGTCATTTTATTGGGTGAGTAATTCTTGGACGGCTGATTTTATAGCCGTAAAGTCTTTTTCCAAGAGAGAGGGTCTAGCGAGAAGCACTATATCAGATGCTGGAGTGCTTGGCACGAGTCCATCTTGCTCAAGGATGCGAATGGATTCATATATTTGGCGGCGTAGTCGATTTCGCTTTGCCGCTGATTTATGAACTTTCTTTGAAACCACAACTCCATAACAGTTTTGTGGAAGTTTGTTCGGAATTTTAAGCATAAGTAGAGACCGGCCTTTAAGCCGATCTCCTTTTCTTAACACTAATTGTACTCTCTGACGGCTTGTAATCCGTCTATTTCGTCTTAACACGTGGAACGGAGACAGTGAGTTGGTGTCGTCCTTTACGGCGACGAGCTTTAAGCACATTTCGTCCTGCCTTCGAAGCATTACGCTTTCGGAAGCCATGAGTTCGTGCTCGCTTTCGTTTCTTTAGTTTTCCTAACATAGGTTTTGATTTGTTAGCTCGGGGATTTTAGGTGAAGCACTAGGGGAAAGTCAAGGGCAATCTTTTACAGGGCTTGCATGTCTTTTGCTTTCCTTTTACAATCCCATCTTCTTTTAGTAAAGTGGGGTTAATCTGTTAATAGAATATGCATTTAGAGCTTCAACAACAGTCTGTTTTACTTGGACGACGACCATCTGGTTTCACCGAGCATTACTACACAGAGTGGGACGACGGACTAGGGAAAGAGAAAATCTCACTATTTCTAGTGATGTCTATTGATAGTACTCAAGTTCCTGGAGCTGAAATCGGGAAGGAGGCTTTCCAACTTTTACAGGATCATTTCTTAGATGATTTGACGGGAGATCCTTATGATCGCTTTGAAGCAGCACTTAGAGAAGTGAATTTGATGGTGAATGATAAAGAGAAAGAGTTAGAGTTGAAGTTTATTCCTAATATGCATGTGCTTATTGGGGTGATTCAGAAAGATATGCTTCTCCTTTCTCAACGAGGAACGGCCCAAGGTTACTTGGTACGGAAGCGACATGTGAGTTCTATTACTGATGGGCTGTTTGACGCTCATAATAAAGAGGATCTCTTTCAAAACATTGCTAGTGGAGCACTTGAAGTGAGCGATAGCATTGTCTTTGTAACAGGAGCTTTGGTTCAGTACATTACGCCAAATGATATTTCTAAGATTTTCTCTGAACAATCTCTTCAAGGAGCAGTTCAAGAGATGTCTGATCTTTTACATACTGATTTAGATGAGCAGATGGCATTGCTTAGTTTTGAAGTGCTTGAAAAGTCTCATCTTCCAGCACATTTAGATGCAACACCCGTTCAGTCTTTATCTTTAGAGGATGATGAGAGAGAGAGCGTAGCGCCAAAAGCTGTGAATGCTACAAAGGAACAATTACAAGAATCACTCAGTGTTTTCAGACGGTGGCTTGAAAAGAAAACCCGATGGAAATGGTTTGATCGCATTAAAAGATGGGACAAGAAACAAATTGGAGTGGCTATCACCGCCGTACTTGGGGTGCTTATTGTGGGAGTTGTAGTTCTAAACTTTGGTTTGGGACGAGGAAAACAATTGGATGATTTAGAAGGTAAGCTTACGATTGCCCAGGAAAATATTACACAGGCAGCGACTCGTGGTGCTTTTGATAAAACAGAAGCTGAGCTTCTATTGAACGAGGCTGAGTCACTCGCTGTTGATGTTTTGGGATCTGGTTATCTTGGAGGTCAAGCGAGTCAAATCCTTGATGATGTGGCTGAACAGCGAGACTTTCTTGATAATGTAATTAGAATTGATGAAGAGCTTGTGATGCTTGCTGATCTTTCTGGATTACTTGGTTCAACTGAGATTGTAGGAGTTCAACCAGTGGAAGATCGTATGGTGGTTTATACCTCTAATGAAGCGTATCAAGTTTTACTTGGTGATGTTCAGGAACCAGATGTTCTAGATAACTCAGAGAATGTACGAGCAGGTGCTTACTTTGCTGACCGAGACACTGTGATCTTTATTACGGATGACGGCAATGTAATGGAGTATGAGCCAGGCAATGCTCAGTTTATGGATACTAGTGATGGGAGCTTCCAATCTGCCGTGGATCTTGCGACTTACTCAACGAAGCTTTACTTGCTTGATTCTGATAATGATCAAATATGGAAGTACACTCGTGGGACATCAGGATTTGGATATGGACAAGCCTATATGGGCGAAGAAGAAGTGGATTTAACTGATGCTGTTTCACTAGCTATTGATGGGAATGTTTGGGTGCTCCATGATGATGGAGACATCTCACGAATCCTTAGTGGAGAGAATGTTCCTTTCTATGTCTTGAAAGCACCGCTCACTCCAATCGATGGAGCGACTGAGATTTATACTGAACTTGATATCAATCAAATTTACGTGGTTGATCCTTCTGAAGATCGAATCTTGGTTTATGATAAAACGTCAAAATCAGATGACATTACTTACGGTCAACAATACGTTTTTGAAAACATTAAAGGAGAGCTTACAGATGTGTACTTTGATAAAGATCGAGACATGATGATCATTTCAACGACTCAGGCGCTTTATGAATTAGGCTTCTAAACTATGGAAGGGGAGAAATATACCTTGGGGGGGCAAATTCAGATTGATGAGTTAAGAAAATGGCTCGTTTTTTTGAGTACGGATATTGCTAGAATTCGAAATCAAGCTTTGGAAGCCTCAGACCCTGAGGCTACGGTTCTTATTCCTGCTGGAACTCAAACGGGCTTGGGGGGCCATTTGCCTGGATATTGGGTTCAAGCGAATGTAGATATGCGTTTCCCGGCTCGTTCCCTAGAAGTTACTGCTGGTCTGAGACTATTGGGTGAGTACCCAAATGCGTTGTCTAGAGTTGTGATACCTGGGCCAGAAAATCTATTTTCACATGCTTTATATGTGCCCAATCAGTCTATTATAATTGAAAGATCTCACGTGCCATCTGAAGTTCTTCGTTCGTCGGAATAACAAGTATTTTTACTTTTGAGGCGGGTGATGAAATCACGAGCTCATGATTTTTGTTTTTTGATTCACTGAGTTTAACTCCCAAAATTGAGAGTTGGTCACAGATGTACTTTCGTAAGTATTGAGCGTTTTCACCAATCCCTGCTGTAAAGACAATGGCATCAGGTGGACCACCAAGAGTGGCACTGTACCCAAGAATGAGTTTGGCAATTTGATAGCTAAATAATTTAAATGTACGTTGTGTCTCTGGGCTATCAATCCGTGCACGAAGATCTCGGATGTCTGAGCTAAGTCCAGATACTCCCTTGAATCCAGACTCTTTTTGAAGCAGGTGTTCAATTTTATCGAGAGGCTTTTTCTTGGCTAAGTGAAAGATAATAGCTGGATCAATGGATCCAGAGCGAGTTCCCATCATTGGGCCTTCAAGAGGAGTGAAGCCCATAGATGTATCTAAGCATATTCCATTTTTTATGGCAGCCAAGCTCACGCCATTTCCCATGTGACAGGTAATAACTTTCAGATTTTTTCTTCGGATTAGTTTACGAGCGGCAGAATCTACAAATTTATGACTGATTCCATGGAATCCATATCTACGAATGCCCTCTTTTTTATAGAGAGAGTAGGGTAGGCCGTAAAGGTAGGCTTTTTCTGGAAGTGTGGAGTGAAAGGCGGTGTCAAAAATTGCGTAATGAGCAGCTTTTGGCAGGTGTTTCATCGCAGACAAAATACCTTCAATATTGGCGGGATTGTGTAGTGGTGCAAGGGGGGAGAGCTTATGAAGTGCACGAATAGCTCGGCGATTGAGAAGGGTTGGCTCTGTAAACTTTTCTCCTCCATGTACTACTCGATGGCCCACACGAGTGATGTGTTTTAGGTCACTGATAACGCCATCGTCTATAAGACGATCAAGCGAATAATGAAGGGCAGCTTGATGGGTAGTAATACTTAGTTTTTGTTGAACTTCACTTCCATCTTCAAAATAGCGACGGTACTTACTGTTTTTTAATCCAATAGCATCGACATGGCCACGGTAAAGTCGGTTCAATTTTTCATCGAACAAACTAAATCGTAGGGAGGAGGACCCGGCGTTTACCGTCAGTATCATGGGCGTGTAATTTACAATGAAATCTTACACTAGAACGCAATAAATTGCCCAAGAAAGAAGGCATCATTGTTGTGTCGGTTTCGTACGCTTTCTTGTGAGGCTGGCATGATGATCACTAAGTTTTCCATTTCTGGAGCACGGTATTCCCCTTTGGTATCTATGGCGATAAGTTCATTGGGGGAGACGGGATCAAATGATGAGTAGTTTCTTTCTTGGTAACTGTAGCTTTCATGATCACGGATAGATTCTCGTTTAAGTACTTTTAGGTGCTTTTTGGGGCGTTCAAATTCTAATTCAAAATCAGTCATTCCCAATTGATTGAGAAAGGCGATGCTGACATTCCGAGCGGTGTCATCGGCTTCTTTGCTTCCATTGAGGCCAGATTCTATAGCCATGTATTCAGCCCCTCTAGGGAGGGCCCAGTCCATGAGCGTTCCTTTTAGAGCGCCACTCCATCCACTTGAGGTGAAGCTCACGGGAATGTTAATCATGCATTCGGGATATTCTTTTTCGGCATCTGCCATGATGGCAAAAGGTTCTCCGTCCGAGGTCATTGAGTGGAGGTCTAGGATGTAATCCACACCTTCAACCATTTGTTTGATTTCTTGAGTCCGTTTGTATTCGTAGCAATCGGTATCTACTCCTTCGTCATACTCTTCAAGGAACATTCGATTTAAGTCGTATTCAAAGTAACGAACGCCCGCTTTACGAGCTTCTATATTTCCTTTAATGAGTCGAATTTCCCCAAATTTAAGTTCATTCCCCTCGTCAATGAAGTGCCGCTTTAAAAAGGCATAGGCTGCCATTCCAGCAGGCTCTTCACCATGAAGGCTCGCAATGATAGCAACAATTGGTCCTGGTTCACGGCCTTTAATGATTCGGTATCCTTCCATATGTGTTTGGTTTGTAATGAACAATGTATAACAGGAGCGGTCATTCTGGCAAATTACCTTTAGGTATCGCTGAGCTTTCGATTAGATTTGCGGTTTGCAAACCTGTTCTTTAGAATAGGAAAGAACTAATCCACCACGCCATGGTCACTGCAGATTCACGAGCTTTACGTTGGCTCAATAAATACTTACGTTACGTAGATTATATGAGCGCTGCTCAACTCTACTTGAAGGATAATTTTTTACTTGAAGAACCGCTTACGGAAGCACATTTTAAGAGTCGGATCCTCGGACATTGGGGGACGGTTCCTGGGTTGAACTTTATTTATGGTCAGTTAAATTACCTCATTTCAAAACATAAATGTGAGATGCTCATGGTGACCGGACCTGGTCATGGAGCACCAGCTATTTTATCGAATCTCTTTATGGAGAAGAGTCTTTATACGTTTTATAAGGACTACCCTTTAAACAAAAAGGGATTTGGGAATTTGATTCATGATTTCAGTTGGCCTCATTCTCCGTTTCCAAGTCATGTGACTCCTTCTGTACCAGGTTCTATCCTTGAAGGAGGTGAGCTTGGTTATAGTTTAGCAACGGCTTATGGAGCGGTGATGGATAATCCAGATTTAATTGCTGTCGCTGTGGTGGGTGATGGTGAAGCTGAAACGGGACCAATCGCTACGGCGTGGCATAGTAATAAATTTTTGAATCCAAAAACATCAGGAGCGGTACTGCCTATTGTTCATATCAATGGATTTAAAATTTCAAATCCGACTATTTTTGGACGAATGGATGATGATGAATTGACGGCACTCTTTAAGGGGTATGGTTACATGCCAATTATTGTTTCAGGACGAATGATGGATCGAAAGATGCTCAATGGTCTTGAACGTGCGTATCAACAAATTCGAAAGGTTCAAAAGAAAGCTCGAAACAGTGATAAGCCTGTGCTTAAACCAAAGTGGCCTGTGATTCTTCTTCGTTCTCCTAAAGGATGGAAGGGAATTCATGACTTCAAAGGACAAGCCGTAGAAGGTTCATTCCATGCTCATGGGATTCCAGTAGGGCATCCAAAGGATGATCCTGAGGCTTTAGCTGCTATTGAAAAATGGCTTAAGAGTTACAAGATTCATAAGTTGGTGGATAAAACCGGCGCGCCAAAAAAAGAACTTCTTAAGCATGTGCCTCAAGGAAAACTTCGGATGGGGAATAATCGACATGCGATTGGGGGAAACATGTTGAAAGAATTAAAACTTCCAAAGCTAGAGAAATACGCCATGAAAGTGAAGCCATCAAAACGAGGGTGTATCAAGGCCAGCAGTATGAAGCAGGCAGGGCAAATGATGCGAGATATTTATAAGAAGAATGGAAAGAACTTCCGACTTTTCTGTCCTGATGAAGTGGAATCCAATAAGCTCTCGGCTGTTTTTGAAACGACAAAGCGAGCCTTTATGTGGCCTCAAGGTCCACATGATGAACAAATTTCACCTGATGGCCGAGTGATGGAAATGCTTTCTGAGCACTCATTGCAAGGGTGGTACATGGGGTACCTTCTTACAGGTCGCCATGGAATCTTTGTGAGTTATGAAGCCTTCACGACCATCATCACGAGTATGGTGGATCAATACGCTAAATTCCTTAAGCAAGCCTTTAAGGTTAAGTGGCGTAAACCAGTGAGTTCGGCCGTTTACCTGCAATCAAGTGTGGGATGGCGTCAGGATCACAATGGTTACTCTCATCAGAATCCAAGTTTTGTGAGCAATGTGCTTCAGAAGCACGGGGATTTCTGCCAAATCTATTATCCTGCCGATGCGAACAGCATGATTGTGGCGATGGAAGAAGTGTGGACTAAGAAAGATAGCATTTGTGTGATTGTGGCAGGGAAGCGAGACCTTCCTCAATGGCTCACGCTTAAAGAAGCTCGTGAACAAGCCAAGGCAGGTATGGGAATCTGGGAATGGGTAGGAGGAGAAGCAGGATCAAAGAATCCAGATGTAGTGCTTGCTTCGGCAGGGGACTACATCACTCAAGAAGCCTTATACGCTGTTAAAATTCTTAAGGACGTAGCGCCGAAATTGAAGGTTCGATACGTGAATGTTTCTGAACTGACTTCTCTCTGTTTGGGAGATTATTGTCGTTACTCTCATACCGGAACTTGTTTAACAGAAAAATCGCTTGAGAAATTCTTCACAAAGAATAAGCCAGTGGTCTTCAGTTACCACGGGTATGTGAATGATGTGGAGCAAATCCTTTGGCCTTTGGTGGATTCAGATCGATTCAGTCTTCACGGTTATAGAGAAGAAGGTTCAACCACGACTCCTTTTGATATGAAGGTGGCTAATGGTGTGAGCTGTTATCACTTGGCCATGGATATGGTGGAACAAGCCTCTAAGAAAAATAAGACCGTCGCTAAGAATAAGAAACGAATTCTTAAAGAGTTGAATGCCATGATTAAGAAGCATCAAAAGTATATTGAAGAGCATGGAGATGACCCACATGACGTTAAATCATTAAATTGGGCAGATCAATAGACCCATTTGGGGTCTACATCTCGAGCTTGCATCCAGTCAGGATCACGAAGTTCATTAAGGGGAGTAATGCCACTGTTTGAATCTAGGAAAGACACACGTGTTAAACGACGCGTGTGTCTTTTTGCACCTTCACGTAAGTTTGTTCTGCTTGCAGAATGTATTGTTTGTCCCGAGTAGGTCGCTATCTGTCCGTATGGCAAAGGTCGACGTGTGGTTCTAGTGAGGTGTTTTCTTGTGAATTGGTGGAGGTCTGCCCATGGATTGACTCGTCCGATTGCTGATCTTGGTACATGTAAACGATCATGAATAAAGTCGGTAGAGCTGACCCCTTTGTCATCACCAACTAGACATAAAAACATCCGTCCATTGTTTTTATCAAGGGTCTTGAGGTCAGCTTTCTTTGTTTGAGGGTCTTTCTTTGCGCCATCTAAATGGAATCCGTAGGGAGAGCCACTTTGATTTCTAGTCATAGAGTTTGCCCAGCTATCAACAAAAACCAGTCGCTCACCACGTTTTACTCGTTCCATTTCATCTTGAAAGGCTGAGTTGTATCCCATTGCTTCAAGAATTTCTTTTCCTAAGTCATCGGTATGGGCCAAGGCAAAATCTAGTTCACATGAAAAGAAGGCACATTCTCCCATTACTTGCTCTGATGTTAATCCAGTGGGGAGTAGGGGGGTATGCATATCTACTCTAGAATCAAAACTATAAGAATCTTCGTGCTCCATAATTTTAGGGGTAATAAAAAAAATCCCGCGTTTTGCGCGAGAACTAAATAAGAATAAAAACTTAAAAAGTCTCGCTAAGCGAGGATAATGACAATACTAATCACGAGAATAAGCGCTTGGAGAAGCCCTTTTTTAGATCGTGACAATGTTGAATAGTTCGATGTCATTGATTTGATCATATTCTTGAGTGTTTGAGCTGTCAATTTTATTTGTTATTCTCCTTGCGAACATGCCAAAATTGAAGAAAAAAATTGTAGTTTTGGGAGCCGGGATCGGGGGATTGCATGTGGTGCAAAAACTACAACGTCGCCTTCCTGATACGCATGAGATTATCTTGATCGATCAATCTCCGGTTCATGTTTTTAATCCTGATCTTTATCAGGTTGCTACGATTTTCAATAAAAAAATCACAGAGGCTTGTTTGGCTCGTATTAAAGAAAGTATTGCAACTCCCATCACTCGTTTGGTGGACGCGTGGAAGGTTACTTTTATGCAAACAAAAATCACAGGAATTGATCCAAAGAAAAAGAAAGTATTTATCAGTCAGGGATCGCCCGTTACATATGACACACTTGTGGTTGCGCTTGGAAGTGTGAGTAATTTTTTTGGAGTGCCTGGGGTTGAGCAATACGCTTATCCTCTTAAAACAGTAAGCGATGCAATGTCTATTAATTGTGATCTTGATCATCTCTTTTTAAAACGATGGAAGTCAAAATCTAAAGAGACCATCGTGATTACGATTGCGGGAGGTGGTGCTACAGGTGTAGAAGTCGCAGGAGAATTAATGGGAACGATTCATAAGCTTTGTAAGAAATATAAGCAAGATCCTGAAAAAGTTACGGTTCAGCTTGTACAGTCTGGTTATGACTTAGCGGGGTTTGGTGACAAAGGAACGGCTGTAGTGAAGAAAGAGCTTTCTAAGATGGGAGTGAATCTTTACTTGGGGCATCGGGTTGTGGCCCTTAAAAAGAAGAATGTTGAAGTACTTAGAAAATCCGATGGAGAAGAGACAAAGCTTCCTTGTCATATGCTGATTTGGACCTGTGGAGTGAGTGTGAATCCTGTTGTGGTTGAAAGTTTGGGGGATCAGGAACATCATGGCGGAATTCCCGTACGATCTACTTTAGAGATGAAAGGACATTCCCATGTTTTTGCTCTCGGAGATTGTGCACGTGTTCGCGTGGCACCTCATTCACGAAATTATGTTCCTATGATGGCTCAGTACGCGATGCAGCAAGGAGATGTAGTGGCAAAGAATGTTTTGAGACAAATCAAAGGGAGACCTTTAAAACAATATAGAATGGGAACACCACTTTATGTGGTTCCTATAGGTTTTAACTTGGCTATGTTCCAAGCAGGTTCAATGCTCTTCACGGGATGGTGGACTCGAATTCTTAAACCCATCATCACTTTGAAATATGCATTTTCAATTCTTCCAGCAAGACGAGCATGGAAAAAATGGAGACTCGGTGAAGAGATCTGGGAACATAACGATGAAGCTTAATCTTTACTCTGGAAATTGACGTACAACGCTTACGGAAGTGCTTCCTCCGCGTATTTCATCTACAAGGGCACCAAAGTCAAAGACCGTATCTTCGAGTTCGCTCACATGGTTCCATAGTGAAACATTATCTTCTGAGTCGTATCCATTTCCTGAGATTGTGACGCTTAATAGCTCAATTTCTTCAGGATCCTCAATGAATCGTCCCCAGTGGTCTTTGATACTAATATTGTTTGGATCGTTATTGATAGATCCAAAGCTACGATCGCTAATTTCAAATCTTTCCGCGATAAGGTCATCTGAGTCATCGGGTGGGTCAATTAGTCCAAACTCTTTCGAGTAAACACTACTTCCACAAGCAAGGACGCTTTCGGATTGAAAATCTCTTCGATCACCCGCTTGATAGTCATCAAAAATATCAGAATCTAGTTTAAAGCTAATAAGCAGATCATGACGGGTAGCCCAGTTTAGGTACTCGTCAGTGTTGAAGTATTGCATGTGATCCTCTGGTGACTCCCAAACTCCATAGGAAAAACGATTGGCTTCATAATCATTTCGACTTCCTAATACTTGGAAGGGAACGGTTCCACTATATAAGTCATCCAGAGTTAGCGTGTCGTCACCCGTTGAGGCATGTGCATTTGAAAGCATTTTTGCTTCAAATAAATCCATCGAGGCCTCAATTCTATCTACACAGCCTTGCTCAGGTCTATCCGTTTCAAGGTCCACGGGACAGATAGAGTCATCGACTAAACAGGCTTGGAGAATTTCACCTGAATTGAATTCTATAGGATCAAGCTCCTCACCGCTGTCTGTGGCAGGGGGAAGGAGTTCGTGGTGCTTTTTAATGTCGTATTCTGAACATGCAGTGAGAGCTGCAAAAGAAAGGGCTAAGGTTCTTTTCATGTGGATACATTTAGTTTAGACTTGAATTCTAAACTATTTTGTAAAAATGTCAAGTGGTGAGTTTAAACTCCACAAAATGACTTCATTGCGTCAATTCCTTGAGGCTGTCCTTCAAGCGCTTTGTAGAGAGAGTTCATTACAAAGTGATGAGTTTGGCCTTCGTTGGTTTTTACAGTGAAGTAGCGAGCAGGACCAAATTTTTTCAATTTAGAACTGGTAATATCACTCTTTTTGAGAGTCATTGTTTCTTCCTTAAGTGTGGTGGTTTTCCATACACTGGTTCGGATGAACTTAATTTCTTCACCGTAGAACCCCATCATATATGGTTTTTGCACAAAGGCAGCGAGCAGTCCTCCAGCAAGAAGGATGGTCACCCAAAGAGGTGGGTTGTCGATAGTGTATCCCAGTGCTGACGGAGCAGATCCAAATCGTTCGGTGAATGCTTGTTGGATGTCTTGATCGTGTTTTTTCATTTTGAAAAAGGGTTAGGTCAGGGCTGAGGTGACTGCGGTTAACTGCACTATATCATCCACATCGCATCCGCGCGACAGTTCATTCACTGGTTTATTGAGTCCTTGAAGAATAGGTCCTATGGCTTCCGCATTGGCGAGACGCTCCACCAATTTGTAAGCGATGTTTCCTGCTTCAAGATCAGGGAAAATCAGCACATTGGCGTGACCTGCAATAATGTTTTCATGGGCTTTCTTTTCTCCAATGGCATCCATGAGCGCGGCATCGGCCTGCATGTCATTTGAAACAAGTAAGTCGGGTCGCATTTTCTTTACGAGAGCCGCCGCTTCACGGATTCGCTGAGCTTTAGGATGATCTGAACTTCCTTCCGTTGAGAAGCTAAGCATGGCCACTTTAGGTTCAAGACCCAATTGCTTGGCACTGTCGGCTGTGTCAATTGCGATCTGCGCTAGTTCCTGAACGGTGGGCTCTACATTCACGGCGCAATCGGCAAAAAGAAGCACACCACCATTGGCGGCATCTTCACTCACGGTTTTAGGCATGAGCATGATGAAATAAGCCGAGGCCTTATGGTCTTTTTCTTTGGTTTTTATGATTTGAAAGGCAGGCAGGATTCGTTCTTTCCCAGGGACACTAGGTCCACTAATCATGGCATCGGCATGGCCGGCTTTTAAAAGAAGGGCTCCAAACATATGAGGATTGGTGGCGGCTTCACGAGCTTCATCTTCCGTGCTTTCTCGAAGTTCTTGATGAAGATTCACCATGGCTTCAAATTCGGGGTGGGTGAGGGGATCCTCAATTAAAATGGGGATGGCCAAGGCCTCTTCTTGGATGATTTTAGCAGCTTCAAGCACACGCGGTTCAGTTCCTTCAGGGAATAGAATTCGAGTGTTTTTATTCTGCGCTATCGCTTTGATCTTCTGAAGAAAGGCTTGCTTCATCGTCGGGGTTATCTCCAATGGATTGAATATCTGTCGTGGCTTCATGAATGGCGTCCACGGCTTCTTGAGCTTCCGTCATGGCTTGGTTCACTGAGTCCACAGCTTCTTTAACTTGCACTGCTGTATTAGTAGCATTGGTCTTGATTCGAATGGCTTCGTTGGTGATGTTTTGAATCGCTTCAGTGGCTTCTTCTTGGGCCGTTGCAAAGCTACACCCCGTAAAGAGGAGCAAAGAAAGGCTCATAAGAATCATCAAGTTTTTCATGGCGTGTGTGAGAGGAATTTATTCCACTTTTTTGAAGATTTTGTTGAAATCTCCATCAAACTGCTTAAGGAAGTTCTTCATGTCGAGCACTTCATTTGCAGAGATATGTCCCATTCTTGGTGCGGTTCCCAGTTTGGCTAAATTAGGGATGGCGTTGTTGTTGTCATCGAAAGCAAGGCTCACGTTGATCACTGATTCAGCTTCACAAGCTCCACAGCTTGCGTGGAAGAAATGTTGTTCATCCGCAAGACCACCAATGATTTCAATGTCTTCATCTTTGTAGTGTGCTTTGCACTTTGGGCAATTCACATTTTTCTTGATCTGTCCGACAATGATTCGTAGGTCTTGGAAGTTCATAACAATATCTGTTAAATCAGACTTTATTCTACCGAGAAGTCGAGCTGAAGAAAAGAGAAAATAAAGAAGGGCCGATAGACGGCCCTTCTTCCAAATGTTCTAAATATAATGACTTATGCGGCCTGAGATTCAGGTCCCATAGCATTATCTACATCTATTTCTTCTGGGGTCTTGTGATCTTTATGACCAGGCATTCTCCCCGCGTAGTTTGCAAGGTCTTCAACAGTGCCTCGAGTCACTTCAACAGCTGTATTCATAGCCTCTGCATCTGTACCTATCTCAACATAATGTCGAGTTTGTTTGAGCGTTTCAAGAACCAATCCTTTTGCCTTAAGTGTTAAAGCAAGGAGCTCAAGGAATTCACGAGAAGCAATTTCCATATCAAGCTTCGCAATCCATGGAAGAGCTTTGGTGAACCATTTTTCAATAGTCCCAGGTTCAGCATGAATGGCAATTCGTTCTTGCTCTGCACGTTCACCAATCATTCCAAGCATAAGCATGGCGGTAAGCGTTCCATCCTTTGCTTGTTCGTAAAACATTTTTTCACGAGCAATTGGAATGAAGAGTTTCACTTTTCTCCATACTTTTTCTACAACTCCAGGGTTGTACATTCGTTGAGCTAGAGCATCGAGAAATTCATTTCGATCGTCAACGGGCATCGCCATGAGGTCGTCATGTCGACTTTTTACGGGACCAAGAGGGCGCATTTTTCGAACTCCAGCAGCAAGTACCTGAGCGGTAGCTTTTACGCTGTTTTGTTCTACTCCTTTATTTAATTTAGCTTTAGCAAAATCAAGCACTTTACCATTAGCTTCTTGGCTTTTTGGTTGTTCGGCATTCATAGTGTTTGGGGTTAAAGGCCTTATCTAATAGTACACCTAATTCCCCAGACGTCAAGCACTATCTTTGAGGTAAGTAATGGCTTTGTTTAGTCGTTCTATGCTCATCTTCTTGCCCATGACTGACATAAGCTCGAATGCACCGGCTGAATACTGTTCATTGGTGAGGGCGATCCGAAGGGGCCACATCATTTGACCATTCTTAATTCCCATCGATTGAATGACATCAACCACGACTTGTTTAAGCACGGCTTCATCACTGTAGTCATCGTGCGTCTCAAGAGATTTGAGTGCATTTTCGAGTGACATGATTGCCATGGCTCGATCTACTTTCATTTTTTCATGGAAGAAGAGATCTCCATATTCTAGTTCGTCTAATAGGAAGGGCCGCAATTGATCAGGTGCTTCATTCAGTGTTTTCATTCGTGTTTGAATGCAGGCCACATATTTAATGTAGTTATTGGCTGCGTCACTATTTCCTTCTTGAATTTCTTTATCTGAGAGTCCAATGTAACTACTTTGCTTGAACCAGTCTGTTTTCTTTAATAAAGGAAGAAGCATTATTGCGAGATCTGCACTGTGCATTTCTCGAAGGTAATGACCATTCATCCAGTCGAGTTTTTCAACATTAAAGACCGCTCCAGCTTTTTGAACTCGTTCTAGGCTGAAGGCATTCACAAGCTCTGGGAGCGTGAAGAATTCTTCTTCACTTCCTGGGTTCCATCCTAAGAACGCAATGAAGTTGAGTATGGCTTCTTTAAGGTAACCTTTCTTAATATAATCTTCGGCAGCCACATCTCCTTGTCGTTTACTGAGTTTACTTTTGTCGGCGTTTAATAGGAGTGGAAGATGCGCGTAAGTCGGTCGTTCCCATCCAAAGGCTTGATAGAGCCAAAGATGTTTTGGTGTGCTTGGTACCCATTCTTCTCCACGAATCACATGAGTGATTCCCATTTCATGGTCATCGACTACTACTGCAAGGTGATAGGTAGGGAAGCCATCAGATTTCATGAGTACTTGGTCATCCACGTCTTTCCCTTTGAAAGAGACGTTTCCTCTGACGATGTCATCGAAGTTGATTTCTTCATCAGGAATAAGAAGACGTACTACATGAGTTTTCCCTTGGTTGAATAGGTCTTCCTTTTCTTCGTCTGAAAGGTGGTAACAGGTTCGGTCGTATTTCGGTGGCAGCTTTTGCTTTTGTTGTTCCGTTCGCATTTCTGTTAGTCGTTCAGAGCTACAGTAGCAACGGTAGGCGTGTCCTGAACTAATTAGTTGTTCAGCGTATTTTTGGTAAATTCCTTCTTCTTTTCGTTCAGATTGAAAGAAAGGTCCTTCGTCCCATTCAAGTCCAAAATGTTTGAGAATGTCTTGAAGATTTTGCGCCGCTCCTTCAACGAGTCGGTTTTGATCGGTGTCTTCAATTCTAAGTACAAAATGACCTTCTTCTTTTTTTGCAAAGAGGTAGGCGTAGAGTGCGGTTCGTAGACCTCCTACGTGCAAGTAACCTGTTGGTGATGGTGCAAATCGTGTTTTTATCATTGGGCCGAGGATAGCAGAGAAGGATAAATGCACCAATTGAAAAATTTAATTGTGCTCGGTATGCTTAGCTTGCCCATGCCCTTAATTAAAGATTATGAAAAAATCTACATCCGCTGTCTTGGCGGTTTCAGTCTTGGTACTCGCTTTAGGTGGTGCCTATTTCTTTGCCTCTGGAGATCAACTCCAAGGACGATTCACTAATTTGAATGTTAAACCTTTTGATCAACCAGAAGCCAAACCTGACTTTAAGACTCTAGGTGAGGGGACGATTTTTGAATCAGGAGGTCTTGAATTAGAGGTTGATGATTATTTTGTACTTAATAGTTTCATCAATTCAAGTGCTGAGTTAGATCTTGACTCAGATGAAGAGGTGATTGTTGGTCATCTAGTGATGGACTTCACTCAAGAATTTTTGGATATGCATTCAGGCGAACTCGTGAATATTGATTTTGGTACGCCACTCATCATGCATGAGGATGATGGAGTTGTAATTCGTGCGGAGTCATTCTTTGATAACGACCTTGGTATTAATGCTACTTCTACAAGTTCTTACACTGGATTCTGGGATGGTGAATTGGTTGATGTGGATCCTTCAGAAGGGTCACTCACTCTTGAATTTTGGGTGAATTCAGGGTCTGGTCAGCCTGGTGTTTATAGTAGTATAGATCTTGATGAAGACTACTTCTTGGCTTGGGATGATGTTTACGTACGAACGGACTCATCAACTTATGCATTCTTTGGGAATGAACGTTCTGGGAACGATAATAACCGTTTCACAATCTCTGATCTCTATAATGATGGTTCAGAAGATTACATGATGAGTCTCATGACATTTACTTTTTAATTAAAGTGAATTATTTCAGGTGGGTTGAAGAGTCTCAAAGGAAGACCAATCTCACCTAAGCCAGATGTGATGAATAAGGAATTGCCTAGGATCTCGTATGAGCCCTGGGCTTTTCCCCAATCGTATTTGGTAGGAACGACCCATTTGTATATATATGGAATTCGGATTTGGCCTCCGTGGGTGTGGCCTGCTAGCACCAAGTCTACGCTTTTCTCGGGGAAGAGGTAGGCGGCGTCTGGATTGTGAACCACGACCAAATTGGTGAGGTCTTCTTCTACTTCTTCGAACACGCTAAGATCTGCTTCATCATTCCAAAGTTCACCAACTCCCAGGATTTGGACATCATCTTGAATTACGGAAATATTGTCGATCCAGGTCACTCTATATTCGGAGAGAATTTCGCTTAAAGACGAATCAAGTAGCTCTCCAGCAGGGGCCATGTCATGATTTCCTAATACGGCGTAAACGGGCATATTTAAATCTGCAAAAGGGGCAAATTTATCGTCAATTTCTTTGGGGTCAATGCTGTAGACAAAATCTCCAGCAATTAAAACAAAATTTGGGTTCAGTTCATTTAGTTTTTCAACCACTCTTTTAAAATGAGTACTGCCTTTGTATTGGCCAAGATGAAGATCAGAAATGAGAGCAAAATTCGTGGGTCCTTTTACTTCTTTTACTATTAGCATTTGAGGTTCTACAAATCGTGCCCAAATAAAGCTGAGGCTTAGTAATAGAAGAAAGCTCATAAGGAATCGCATTTTCTTTTTCTTCATCATCCAGATTACAAAAATCAGGAAGGGAAAGGAGAGAAAGCTTCCAAAGTAAACGCTAAAGGTGAATAAGTCTTTCATGTCTAAATAAATGAGTGACAATTGTAGATCTAATTGGGGTTCTTTGCTAGACTGCATTTAAAGATAAAACCCACTATGCCCCCACGAAAACGACGTCGACGTAGAACTACGACTAAGCGACGCACCACCACGGCACGAAAACGCCGAACGACTAGAAAGAAGAAAGCACTTACTTTTGAAGTAGAAAAACATGTAGCTCGAGAAATCTGGGCGGTGGCTTATTTGTCTCTTGCGGCATTAACATGGCTCTCTCTAAATAAACAACTTGGTTTCCTCGGAGATATTTGGGTGAGTTTCCTTCATCCTATTTTTGGAGTGGGAATGACTGCGGTGCCCATTATTCTATTATTGATGGGGGCTTCAGTCTTCTTTTCAAAGAAGATCAATTGGGGGTTGGCTCGTTTCACAGGGCTTGCCGCTTTAGCGGTGGCTATTCTTGGATTCGTTCATATGGGAGTTGACGTGAATGAATCTCTCACCGTCGCACAAGCGGGGGAAGGAGGCGGATACATTGGCTTTGTATCTAGTTTTATTTTCACTTCAGCCTTCGGAGATATGGGAGCCTATGTTCTTTTGGGAGCGACTTTACTGGTTGGAGTTTTACTTAGTTTACAGGTGAGCTTAGGTGATATTATTCGTGGAATTGTTCCTTCGAAGAAGTCGGTGAAGAAAGCAGTTAAGGCCGCTACACCTGAGATTAAAGTGATTCAGCCTAAGAAAGAGAAGTATGAAGATTCGGATATGGATTCACTTAAGATTGTGAAGCCTAGCTTTATGCAGGAGCAAGAAGATGATTCTGCATTGACGATTAAGCAAGTAACTCCAGAAGAAGTTGAAGAACGATTGAAGAAAGAACCAAAGGTAAAAGAAACGAAGGGTGAAAAAAATAATCCTGATGGAGAAATTATTATGGTGGATCAAAAATCACCTAAAAAGCTAGATTGGGAGTACCCAAGCATGGATCTTTTGAATTCAAGTCGTGAAACTTTTGCTTTGAATCAAAAGGACCTTAAGAGTAAGGCTAATCTTATTAAGGATAAGTTGGAGCAGTTTGGAATTGAGGTGGGCATGCATGAGGTTCATGTGGGGCCAACGGTAGTTCAATACACTTTGAAACCAGCGAGTGGGGTGAAACTTTCTAAGATTACTTCTTTGAAGAATGATTTGGCTTTGGCTTTAGCAGCTCCTGCCGTTCGTATTGAAGCTCCGATTCCAGGTAAATCACTTGTTGGTATTGAAATCCCAAATGAGTCTCGAGCAACGGTTCATATGCGTGAGATTATGGAGTCTCGTGAGTATCGTGGAGTGAGTTCTGATTTGAAACTGGCTTTAGGTAGAAATGTATCGGGTGAGTCTGTAGTTGCTGATCTTGGAAAGATGCCTCATCTTCTTATTGCAGGGGCAACAGGTTCTGGGAAATCGGTGGGAATGAATAGTTTCTTGATCTCAATGCTATACAACAATTCTCCTCGTGAATTGCGATTGATCATGATCGATCCAAAGCAGGTTGAGCTTCGTCCTTATAATGGATTGCCTCATTTGCTTACTCCTGTGATTACGGATCCTGAGAAAGCAGCAACCTCTCTTAGATGGGCTGTAGCAGAAATGAATCGACGTTATAAAGTGTGTGCTGAGTCAGGAGCGCGTAATATTGGAGAGTACAACAAGGGAAGAAAGAAGATTGATCGTATGCCTAAAATCGTGATTGTAATTGATGAGTTGGCTGATTTGATGATGCAAGCTCAAAAGGAAGTGGAAGCATCAATTTGTCGTATTGCTCAGATGGCACGTGCGGTAGGGATGCATCTGATTATTGCGACTCAGCGTCCATCGGTGGATGTAATTACGGGGCTGATTAAGGCTAATATCCCAGCTCGGATAGCCTTTACGGTAGCGTCTTCAATTGATTCCCGAACTGTTTTAGATCAAACAGGGGCAGAAGATCTCCTTGGGGCAGGGGATATGCTTTATCTTTCTGGAACGATGGGGAAACCCGTTCGTGTTCAGGGTATCTATATTTCTACAGAAGAGGTTGAGCGTGTTACGAATCAATTGAAGCTCAAATTGGCTGAAGATGAAGTTGAATACATTGAAGATATTACTTCTAAGGAAACTTCTAAACGTACGGTTGCTGGGGTTCCTGATATTCCAGATGTACCAAAGACCGATCAAGATCTAATGGCACTTGCAATTGAGTGTTTAAAGAATAATCGAAAAGCCGCATCGACTTCGTCTATGCAACGTTATTTGAAGATTGGTTACTCTCGGGCCGCTCGAATCATTGATATGCTTGAAGATCAAGGAATCATTGGTCCAGCCCGTGGAAGTAAGCCTCGTGATGTATTTTTGAGTGCGGTGGAGGAGGAGTAAACTTGACGCTAGTTTCTCTTAACTGAGTGATCGTTGAACGAAGTGTTTAAAAATTTCTTCAGTGAGTTCATGACCCTTTAGACATTCTGGATGCCATTGTACTCCAACAACGGAGTGATCTTGATTTTCAATCATCTCAATATGACCATCACAAGAATGAGCGGTGGCATGAAGGCCTTCTCCTAGTTGATGAACACAATGGGTGTAGCCCATGGATACTTTTTCAATGGGAATCCCTTTGTCTTCCGTTTGAGCGCTTAGGATGGCAATGATCGGCTTCTGCATGTGACCAAGCATATCAGCCTGTTTTAAGCCTTGCTAGGGTTTTTTGTCAACCAGGCGACCGATCCACAATTCTCACAATTCGACAGGGCAGGAGTTTCTTCTGATTCTACTTCGTTCATAAGCATTTGTTCCATATTTTGCCGTCGTCGAATCAATCGAGTGCTTCCATCAATTCCAATAAGTACTTCTGCCGCTTCAGGGAAGGAGTTGTAATTTTTTGCGTTCATACTTGAGCAGTACGCTCCCGCTCCATCAATAATCACGAGGTCACCAATGTCAGCAATGGGGAGTTCACGTGCTTCAATACTTTCGCCATCTCCTTTTTTTGTGGTGATGATGTCGGCACTTTCACAACTATGCCCTACAACAACAACAGCTTGAGTGTCTCGATTTTCTTCTGGGTAAACGGTGATGGGGTGTTGAGCTCCGTAAAAGGCAGGTCGTAAGAGTTCACTCATTCCACAGTCTAGTTTGTAGAAGGTGCGTCCGCTGGTTCCGCTAGAGCTGATGTCTTGAATTCGACTCAGTAAACTTCCAGCATTTGCGGTGAGATAAGTTCCAGGTTCGAGTTCAATGTGAATTTCTCGACCTGTTTCTTGGTGAAATTGTGAGATCACTTCTTGGATACGTTCACCTACTTCTTCAGGATTGGTGCTTTTTTCATAGTCCATTCGAGCGACTTTAAATCCTCCACCAAGATTGAGTGTGGTGGCGGCAGGGAAGTGGTTGAGTAGATCAACACTGGTTTGAGCCACTTGTTTCCATACTTCTGGGTCCGTTCCAGAGCCAATATGGGTGTGGAGTCGAGTGACCGTAAGATTGAAGGTCTCACAGATCGCGTGAACCTTTTCAATGTCTTCATGCCAGATTCCAAAACTCGCATCAGGTCCTCCAACGTTGGTGTAGCTGTGGAACCCATTTCCTTGTCCTGGATTGATTCGTACGGTGATTTCTGTTCCAGGAAAAAGCTCCCCATATTGTCTCAGTTGATTGAGTGAACAGGCATTGTAAAGGACGCCCGCTTTCACTAGGTCAGCCAAGTTGTGTGGAAGTTCTTGAGCCGTGAGTAGAATGTGATTTCCCGGGATTCCTGCAAGCATGGCTCGTTGGGCTTCAAATCCTGAACTGGCATCAATTTGAATGCCCATCCCATGGAATAGACGTAAGATACTTCGGTTCGGATTGGCTTTCATGGCAAAACGAATGGTTCGTCCAAAAGGAGCCTGAATGTTGAGCATGTTTTCTGCGTTTTGCTTGAGCTCTTTTTCTGAATACACATAAATAGGGCTACCGTAGTTGGCAGCCAAGGTTCGAGCGAGTTCTTGATTTATATAGCGAGCTGGCATTGGGCAGGGGTTAGGAATGGTCGATGAATACGAGTTTGTGTTTGATCGGCACCTACGATGAGCATAGCAGCACCAGGTCCATATTTTCTAATGATATCAAATACCATACTTTGGACCACACCATTGGCTCCACAAACGGCTTCAGCTTCCTCGAATGAGATGGCTGGAATGACTTTAGTATCAGGGTTTTTGTTTGGGTCATCGTTGTGTAATGCTGTTTGTTTGGCAATCACAAGTTCACCCCCTTTGAGTGCAGCAATTAAGGCTGCTTTTGAGTCAGAGTAACCTAGCATGGACCCAAGCTTCTCTTTGGCAGTGTAGCCCCCTGTAATGGCGATGCCTTCTGTCCAAGTGGCCAGTTCCTCTTCAAAGCCAACGGCACTTTCTAGTGAGAGGCTTTGGTGGCGGATTCCTTTGAGCTCAAAGTAGCGACTGTAAAGTCGTCGTGATATGCGTTCACCATAACAGGTGATACTTCCATTTGAGTTGTGGTAGTCCGTTGCTGCTTCTCCGACAGTAAAGATATTATTGTCCGAAAGAGCAGCGCGTAGTTCAG
>Ga0316202_10000555_pt1 | contig 38929 bp, 33 predicted proteins | sample 3monrhotite_MG_FD_204934 | JGI IMG/M metagenome (GOLD analysis project Ga0316202, IMG submission 204934) | Microbial mat bacterial communities from mineral coupon in-situ incubated in ocean water Damariscotta River, Maine, United States -... | ecosystem: Environmental > Aquatic > Marine >...
CCAATAACCCGGCCCCCCCCAATAAACCGGCCCCCCCCGTTAGGCCAACCACTCCGAGGCCTGAATCGCGAAGTAGGTCAGGATCACGTCCGCGCCGGCGCGGCGGATCGCCGTCAGGCTCTCGAGGACGACCCGCTCCTCGTCCAACCAGCCTTGCTGGGCAGCGGCCTTGAGGCAGGCGTATTCGCCGCTGACCTGATAGGCGGCAATGGGCAGCGTCGTGGCCTCGCGAACCCGCCGGATCACGTCCAGGTAGGGTCCCGCGGGCTTGACCATGAGCATGTCGGCCCCCTCGGCCTCGTCGTGGGCCACCTCGCGGAGGGCCTCCCGCACGTTGGCCGGGTCCATTTGATAGGTCTTCTTGTCTCCGCCTCGAGGCGCTGAGTCCAAGGCGTCGCGGAAGGGACCGTAGAAGGCCGAAGCGTACTTGGCGCAGTAGCTGAGGATCGAGACCTCGCTGTGGCCCGCGCCGTCGAGGGCGTCGCGGATCGCCGCCACGCGTCCGTCCATCATGTCGCTGGGCGCGATCACGTCGGCCCCTGCCTCGGCCTGGCTCAGGGCCTGCTTGCAGAGAAGCGCCACGGTCTCGTCGTTGAGGATCCGCCCGTCGGGAGCGACCAAGCCGTCGTGGCCGTCAGACGAGTAGGGGTCGAGAGCGACGTCGGTCACCACGCAGAGCTCAGGCCAGCGAGCCTTGAGGGCCCGAATCAGCCGCGGGGCCAGGCCCTGCGGGTTGAAGCACTCCTCAGCGCCCTTGGTCTTGAGCGCGTCGGGGACCTTGGGGAAGAGCACGACCGAGCCGACCCCCACCGAGAGCGCTCGCTCGACCTCCGCGAAGAGGGTGTCTTGGGTGTGGCGCATGCAGCCTGGCATGCTCGCGATCGGGATCGCCTTCTCCCCCTCCTCGTGCACGAAGAGCGGGTAAATGAAGTGCTCCGGCCCGAGGTGAGTCTCGCGGTGAAAGCTGCGGATCACCTCGCTCTTGCGATTGCGGCGGGGGCGAGAGCGCAGGAACTGGTTCACAGGAGGCCTCCTTGAGGAGGAAGCCTAAACGGCGCTCCCCGATCCTGCCCCCACGAGGTTCGCTCTCAGCATTCGCGACCCCGGCGGGACAGGGTCCGGCCGACTCCAGCGAAGCGTGAGTCGATCCGCCTGGAGGTGGAGCCGACTGATCAAGACGCGATAGAGGATCGCTTCGCTGCCCGCGGCCACGACGACTCGAATCCAGAGGTCCGAGTGGTCGACCTTGGTCAGCTGCGGCTGGCTGCTCTCCATGCGCCAGGCGGTCGTGCGGGCGAAGGCCTCCTGCGGGAAGCACAGCTCCAAGAGCTCCTCCTCGGGGAAGTGCTCGGCCCACTGAGCGCGCACGAAGCCCTCCAGCTCGCCGCGATCCGAGCCCGTGTAGGCGTCCTGGGGGACGCGATTGGCCGCCACGATCTCCTCGGCCAGCTGCTCCTCCTCCTCGGCCAGCTTAGCTCCGAGCGCGTCTACCTCAGGCGTCAGCTCGACCCCAGTCCCGCAGAGGTCATAGAGCAGGGCCAGGTTGCGGGCGTAGCGCGCGCGCGAGCGAAGGTCGCTCGACTCGTAGGAGAAGGGACGGTGCTTCCGCTCGGCGACAGCCATTTGGGCCAGCTCGAGCGCCTCCTCCACCGCGGTCCTTAGGGCACCCGGGGCCTCTTCCACGAAGCGCTCCAGGGTCTCGGTGTAGCGAGGGAGCCACTCGTCGCCCTCGCGCAGAGCCCACCTCATGGCCGAGCGAGACTGTCCCGAACTGACGATAATGTCATAGCGCGCCCGCAGCTCGGCGTAGTCAGCCAAGTTCTCCGAGCGTCGCCGGGCCTGGTCGCAGGCCTCCTCTTCGGCCCCGTCGATCCGCCTCAGGTGCAGGGCGTCGAGGGCGAAGTAGCGCCGCCCGGTCTTGAAGAGCTCGCAGAAGTGCTTGACCCGCTCGAGGTCGCCCTCGAAGGCGGGGTCCGCCTCGAGGCGCTCCCGCTCGGCCTCCTCCTCCGCCGCGCAGGCCTGAGCCGAGCTGAGGTCCGAGCTGAGCTCGGCCAAGCTCGCCGCGATCTCGCCCAGTCGCCCCAGAAGCCCCGCCACGACGTGGTTCTCGGCCGGGTAGGCCTCGAGGTCCTTCTTCAGCCCCGAGACCTTGCTCCCGACCCGCTCGCGTTGGCGGTCGTTGAAGGTCCCCCGCTCGCCTTGCTTGGCCAGCTCGTTGGCTAGGTTCGCGAGCTTGGTGTCGAGGGAGTTCAGACGGCCCGCCGCCTTGGAGTCCAGACCGCTCTTGGCGCCCAGGCTGCCCTTCTCGGCGATCAGGGCCCGGACCCGGGCCTCGAGGTCCTCCACCCGAGCCCGAGCCTCGCTCGCGCCCTCCTCCGCGGCGGGCAAGCCCTCCAGGCGCTCGCAGGCCTTCTGCAGCGCGGCCAAGAGCCGCTCAGCCGCTCCGTCGCTGTAGCGCTTGCGCTCCTCCTCTAGGGCGGAGAGGTCCTTCTCGGTCTTGTCCAGGGTGCTCACGACTCGCTTCACGGCGTCCTCCTCACTGGGAGTAGTCGGCCGAAGAGAGCTTGGACAGGAGGCCGCGTGATTCTTGGCTAGCGAGGCAGCGTGTAGGTCCTGCTTCCTTTCCTGATCCGGATCGGCAGCGTCGCTACGTCGAACACGAAGAGCTGATCGTTGACGCACCAGGCGAACCTCCAGCCCGAGATCGCGATCGACTTCACGGCACTGACCGGCCGCAGAGGCGGCTCCGCTGCGTAGGGGAAGTAGAGCTCGGGCTCTCCCTTCGAGCTTCGCCCGTAGGCAGTCACGGCGCCCGCGCTGTCGCCCACCACGTAGACCCCCTTCCCAACGCCGAGCGCGGTCAAAGAGGCCCCTACGACGGTCGCGTGGAGGGTGACCTTCTCCTTCTCGAGGGACCACACCACGAGGTCGCTCTCCAAGGCCGCGGCGAGCTCCTCGCCGTCCTCACTGAAGGCTAGGGCCACTACAGAGGCCCCCTCGGCGGGAGGAGAGAGCTCCGCAGGAGGCTTGAGCTCCGCTCGTACCGCCAGGGTTTCCACGTCGAAGACCGTGACCTCGCCGAGCTCGTTGCAGACTGCCAATAGCCCGCTCCCAAGCGCCAAGGCCTGACACGATCCACCCCGCAGGGGGGTCAAGGTGGGGGCCCCCTTCTCGGCGCCGAACCAACTCAGGTCCTCACTCCGACGGGAGAGCGTCACCGTAGCGCTCGTGACGCTGGCCGACGCCGCCCAGTCTCCGTCTAGCGCAAGCCTGTCCCCCTTAGCCCTCAGCGAGTCCAGTGTGCCCTCGTCTCGATTGACGAGATTGACGCCTTCCTTCGTAACGACGGCCACCCAAGGGCCAGACGCGACGACCCGCTTCACAGTGCTTGAGAGTGAGATCGAGACCTTGTTCACGAGCTCGCCCTCGACCACTGACCAGGGCTGACCCAAGTGGTCAACGGTCTGCACCTCGTCCCGCAGCGAGAAGCTGACCGAAGCCAGCCTCTCTCCCGCGGGGTGAGCCATGACCTGGGCCCCCTCCGGAGTGTGGGTCGGCGCCGAGGCCAGGACATACGCGCCACCCGCGCCCACGATCCCAACCACGAGCAAGAGCAGGCAACAGGCTAGGTAGGGGGGCCCTGAGGCCTCCTTCGCGCCAACGCTCTCGGTGTCGTCCACGATCTCTCCCGCAAGAGTGTGGGCACTGACTCGGTCGAATGCTCGAGCGAGAAGCTAGCCCTCGTCCCAGTCTTCGAGGTCGTCCGCCGACTCGACGTCACCGAGGTCACTCTCGGTGTCGTCCTCGTCGATCTCTAGCTCGTCGAGCCCCGACTCGTCCTCCTGGGACTCGTCACCGTCCTCGAGCTCTTCGCCCTCTTCCGAATCCTCGTCGTGTTCGTCTTCGTAGCCTTCGTCGTCGAGGGCCTCGCTCTCGATCAGCTCGATCGAGTCCTCGTCGAACTCGAGCTCGACCAGCATTTCGAGGGTCGTCTCTCGAGAGGGGCTCTGGAGACGGACGAACTCGCGGTGAGCGGCGACCGCGAAGGGCGCGGCCTCGTCGGGACGCTCGAGCTCGATCAGGAGCCCCGCTCGATTCACGTAGGCGATCGCGACGTGGAGCGGAGCCCCGCGAGACTCGAGGAGTTCGCAGGCCTGCTCGCTGTAGCGGAGCGCCGCTTCGAGCTCGCCCTGCTTCTTGAGAATGATCCCAATGTTGTCCTTCACCCCCGCCAGGAGGATCGGGTCGGCCTTGGCGTCGAGGTGCTCCTCGGCCCGGCGGAAGTGGCTGAGCGCCTTGTCGTGGTCGTCAAGGTCGTCGTAGACCGCTCCCAAGGCGTTGTAGGCGCTCGAGATCAGCTCCTCGTCCCGGAGCTGGAAGCCCTGAGCTAGAGCCTCTTCCAGCCGCTCGACTGCCATAGGGAGCTCGCCGGTCTCCTTGAGCGCCAGCCCGAGATTGAACACGTGCTTGGCGTAGTCCTCAGGGAACTCTTTGATCCGCTCCAAGCCCTGGGTGTATTCCTCGATCGCCGACTCGGCCTGGCCAGTCCGAAGCAGGACGTTGGCCACGTTCATGCGCGCCTGGACGGCGCCGCGAACCTCGGCCAAGGCGTCAAAGAGCTCGGCTGCGCCTTGGTAGGACTCGATCGCGTCTTCCCAGGCTCCGTCCTCGACGTGGGCGTAGCCGATCGAGAGCAGCGCCCGCGCCTGGTCGTGACGGCGGCCGCTGGCCCCATGGACCCGGGCCAGCTCGGCCAAGCTCTCGAGCTGTCGCTCGAGGTCGCCCGACTCGCGCGCGGCGGCGGCCACGACCTCGTGGGGATCGGAGTAGGCCGGGTCGAGACGAATCGCGGCCGCGACCTCATCCTCGAACGACTGTTCCTCGCCTTCGCTCCAGGCTCGTCGCGCGCGGACGACCGCCAGGAAGGCTTCGAGCGACTCGGTCGTGCGCGCCTTGCGCAAGGCGCCTCGGACGTGCTCGCCCGTGGCGCCAGGAATGTTCTGGATCAGGCGCACGATGGCGTCGTCGATCACCTCCTGGAAGTCGCCCTCCGGGCCCTCGGCCTTGACGCCGTGCCCCTCGCCGTCGGCCCCGCTGACCTCGAGCGCGAGTCGGAGCCGGCCGCCCTCGCGAGCGAAGTCACCGCGGATCAGGTGAGTGGCGCCGGTCTGCGCTAGGAGCCACTCGCGCTCGGTCTCTCCTAGGGGCTCTTCCCCGCCGAGCTCGATCCCGAGCCCTTCGCAGACGTGAGTCGCGGTGTCGAGAGGAACCACGCGCCGCCCGCTGGCCTCGAGGCGGCGCCTCAGGGTCCGGGCAAGGGAGTCGCCTAGCCAGCGATCGGACTCCGCCGCCTCGACGCGCGTCAGGGGCAGGATCACGAGAACGGGAGTGGGTTCCTTCACGGGACCTCGGGCTCAGGGTCGCGTCAGTCTAAGCAGAGCTGGGCCTGGATCCCAGCGAGCAGGGGGCGTGGTCTCTGACGACCTCAGTCGGCCGCGGTCGTCAGCGGCGAGCGCCCGAAGAGCTCCGCCAGGGTCCAGCCCAGGGGAAGCGCGAAGGCATAGGGGAGCCCGGTCGAGGCCGATAGGCCGCCGCCTGCGTGGCCCCCACCCACTTGGGAGGCCAAGAGCTGGGCCAGGCAAGAGCTGACGAAGACCCCGCCCGCCAAGCTCAAGAGCGGCCGGAGCGGCAAGACCCTGGCTTTGACGTAGGCGATCAGGGCAGCCAGGAGAACCGCCGCCAGCTGGAGAGAGGTCGCGGCCCGCTGGGGCAGGGTCAGGCTATCGCTCGTCCCGAGGGCTTGTTCGAGGAGGAAGGAGGCCAAGAGGAGGTAGAGGGTCACCAAGGCGCTCAGCAGGAGCGCGCCGCTCAGGACGTCTATCCGTCCCCGCTGGACGGCTTCCCACCAGCGAAAGCTAAACCCGCTCGCGAGCCCCAAGAGCCCGCCCTCGAGGAGCGTCGCCTCCCAGGTATCGAGCGCCCTCAGCCAAGGCGTCGGGCGCCACTCGAAGTTGAGCGCTACCAGGCCGGCCGCTGCGCACACCAAAGCCGCTGCCAAGGACCAGATCACCAGCGCCTGGGGCTCGCTGCGCCCTTGGGCCGGATCGCCGCCGGGCTCAGGCTCTCCAGGCCCAGCGATCTCGTCGACCCTGGCCAGCATGTCGTCGACTTCGTCGGAGTCTGGCGGACGAGATCCCGGCGGCAGCCCCGGCTCGCCCTCGCTAGGCGTCGTCACTGGACTTTTCGCCGCCGCGCAGGACGGGGAGGGGGTCGGGAGCAAAGCGAGTCGCGGCCCACCACGAGAGCGGGAAGGAGAGGTAGTAGGGGAAGCCTCCTCGCCAGAAGAACTCCATGTCCGCCATGTAGGGGAAGAGCCTCGCCCCCACGAGCAGGATCGGGAGATACGCAGCCATGCAGAGCGCCCAGGAGAAGAAGAGCCGGCTAACGAGGCCCCTTCTCCCGACGTGACTCAAGACCCCACCCGCCAGAGCGCAGCCGTAGACCAGGTTCAGCCAGAAACTCGCCAGGAGAGATTGTGGCGGAGGGAGGTAAAGCCGTTGATCAGCCACGAGAGAGATCACGTTGCTGATCAGGAAGGACGCCAGGGCCAGGGCCGCCGCGCTCATGAGCACGATCAAGCCGACCCCCTGAAAGCCCTTGAGGGATCCCCGCCGAACTCGCTCCCAGATCAGGCAGGCAGGGCCGCTCAGGGAGCCGACCAGAGCCCCATTGATCGCGCCCCATGTCCAGACCGGGAGGCCGGCGTAGGAGAAGAACAACCCATGCGGGGTCCACGGGTTCCCCGCCGCGATCGCCCCCGCGCCAGCACAGCCCACGGCACCCGCCACGGTCCAGACCTTCCAGCCAGGCCAAGGCTCTCGGGGCGGGCTCAGGGGAGGGAGCTCCTCCACGTCGCCCAGGGTCTCCCCGATCTCGCCGAGGAGGGCGTCGAGGTCCTTGGCTCGAGGGGGATCGGGCGGGTCCTCGCGCTCTTGGGGCACTAGGTCGCTCACGAGAGCCGCTTCGCGTGAGGAGGGGCGCTCACTCAGCGACCTCCAGGACAGGGAGCGGGTCGCGCCAGAACCTCGCTGCCAGCCACCAGGAAATCGGAAGGACGCCGTAGTAGGGGAAGCCTGCGCGCCAGAAGAAGTCCGCTGAGGGCTCGCCGCCGTGAATCATGATCCCGAGCGCTCCTAAGGGCATGAAGAAGAGGATCGTCATGAACCATGCTCCCACGATCTGCGTGACGGGCGCGCGGTCGGCGACGTGGCCCATGAGCGCGCCCAAGAGCGCGCAGCCGAAGGGGAGGTTCCCCCAAAACACCCGCGGCAGGGTCTCGGCCGTCGGGAGGAGCGCCGGCTGCCCCGTAGCCAAGCTCGCGATCGAGCTCGTGAGACAGAACGAGAACGTCAGAATCGAGGCGCTCACGAGCACGATCAGGCCCAGGGCCAGAGGCTTGCCAAGGGTCCCCTGGCGGACACGCTGCCAGAGCGCGCACGCGACCCCACCCTGAAGTCCCACGAGGGCCCCGTTGATCCCGCTCCAGGCCCACCCAGGCAGGCCTGGGTCGGCGGCCATGGGCCCCAGAGAGGTCGGGATCTTCCCGGCGAGAGCGGCTCCAGCGATCGCCCCCCCGAGGGAGCCTGTCGAGGCCCAGATCACCCACCCCGCCAAGGGCTTGCGAGCTGTAGCTGCAGAGGACTCGGGTGTCTCCGCCTCGCTCATGACGACCCCGAGTCGGATCCCGAAGCCAGAGAGGCTCCGTGGCGCCCCCCACCGCTGGCGAAGCGAGCCGCCCCCTCGACGCCCTCCGCCTGAAGCGAAGCCAACCCCTCACGGAGTTCGTTTCGAATCGCGGCCTCGAAGCCCAAGTCCAGCCCCGCGTAGGTCGCGCGGCGGTCGCTCCGGAGGCAGGCTTGAGGAAGGCTCGCCAGCTGGAGCGCGAGCGCCTCCGCCGCCTGCCGGGCCTGGCCCTTCGGGACGACGCGGTTCGCGAGCCCGATCCGCTCGGCCTCCTCTGCCGAGACCTCGCGCCCAGTCAGGATCAGGTCCATGGCCCGCGAGAGACCGATCAAGCGCGGGAGCCGGACCGTCCCGCCGTCGATCAAGGGCACGCCGAAACGTCGACAGAAGACACCGAAGGTCGCGTCAGCCTCGACCACCCGCAGGTCGCACCACAGGGCGAGCTCCAACCCGCCCGCCACGGCGTAGCCGCTCACGGCCGCGATCACGGGCTTGTCGAGGCGCATCCGGGTCGGCCCCAAGGGCCCGTCACCCTCGACCTCGACGCGGTTTGGATTCCCCGCCGCGACGGCCTTGAGGTCCGCGCCAGCGCAGAAGGTCCCGCCCTCGCCCCAGAGCACGGCCACCGCCGCGTCGGGGTCCGCCTCGAAGGCCCGGAAGGCCTCAGCTAGGGCTTCAGCGGTCTCGCGGTCGACGGCGTTCCTCGCCGCCGGCCGGGCCAGGATCACCGTCGTGACGGGGCCCTCCTTCTCGATTCGAACGCTCACCCGCGCCTCAAGCCTGGGCGGCTTCGGTCTGGAACTCGAGGGTGAAGATCATGTCTCCGTTCTCGCTGCTGGCCGTCAGGACCCCACCCGAGCGCAGGAGGAGGACTCGCGCCACCGCCAACTGAGCTGTGCCGAGGGTCTCCTGAGCCTTCAGCAAGTCGCCCACCACGCCCGCGGGATCGAGGAGATCCCCGACCCGCTCCTCTGCACCCGGGGCCAGATAGCGCAGGATCAAGCGCGTGGTCCCGTCCCGCGAGTCGCCCACCAGGCGCAGGGGCCCCCGCGCCTCACCTCGGGCATAATTGATCAGTCGATCCATTCCTCGCTGGAGCAGGAAGGGGTCTGCTTGGGCCTTGAGCCCAGGGACGAGGGCCAACTGGAGCTCGGCCTGGTTGAGCTTGGCCTTGGCGTCGCTCAGCCTCCCCGAAGAGCGAGCCTCGCTGCCCGCGTTCAGGACCGCCTCGACCTCGATCGAAGCGCGCTGCACTTGAGCTTGGGCCAGGCCCACGATCTCTATCGTGGCCATGGTCAGGCGCCGTCCGCGCTCGAGGGCGACCACGACGCCGATCAGCTGAGCCGCGGCCCCGAGCAGGCCCAAGTCGCGCCCTTGGGCCTCGCTCCCGTCGGCGTAGAGGGCCCCGATCTGCTGGCCTTGGGCGTAGATCGGCGCGGCCACAGCCGCTCCGCCATCGACGACCTCACCCGAGAGGGTCCGCCTCAGGAGCTCTGCTTGGACGGGCGCGTCGCGCAGGGCGCCCTCCCCGACCGAGGCTCCCCCGAGGCCCGTGCCTTGACCGCCTCGGTGTCGGAGGAAGTAGAGGGCCCGATCCGCCGAGAGCCCGATCCGGACCTGATCCAGGATCCCGCTGATCGCGCTGGCGGGGTCAAGGCTGCCCGCGGCCAAGAGGAGCTGCTCGAGACGGGTAGCTGCGCCGCCGGCCCGGACCGCGCGGAGGGCGACCGAGGAGGTCTCGCTCCGATTGACGGCGCTTTGAGACTCGCCGACCCCTCCCGTGGTGCCGCCTTCGACGAGCTCTATGTCCTCGAGGCGGATCTCGGCGGGCTCGGCGCGGAACACCATGATCGTGCGACCGATCTTGACCAGGTCGCCCGAGCGGAGCGGGGCCTGCTCGATCCGCTCCTTGTTGACGTAGGTCCCGTTGGTGCTGTCGAGGTCCTCCAGGATCACGATCCCGCCCTCGAGCTGCGTGACCTTGGCGTGCAGCGAGCTGGCCTTGGAGTCAATGATCGTGAGGTCGGCTTCGTCCGAGCGCCCGATCGTGATCGTGCCACTGACGCTCGCGAAGGCGCCTCGGTTCTCGCCTTTGACGACGACTAACTCTGCTGTCATGAAGGTCTCCTCAACTGGGGGCCTGCGCGCCCCCAGACCCCGTTCGCCTTTGGGGGATCCGCCCCCAGCTTCGCTGGGGCCCTCCGGCTTCGCACTTCCACTGGCCCGATTTGTTCCGTTCGGTTCTCAGGGGCCCCCCAGCTTCGCTGGGGGCCCCCACCTCTCACTTGGCTGGAGCTACGGTCCAGGTCGCGTCGACCGACGCGCCGTCGGTCTTCCCCGCCCCGGAGACCCACCAGGCCACGCCCTGGAGCCAGCGGACCTTCTGGCGCCCCCAATGAAATGTGTCTAGGGACAGGTCGTTTCCGGTGTGCAGCACGAGGAAGTTCCCGTCCTCGCGCCCGAAGGCCCGCGCGGCTCCCTGCTCCCACTCGACCGCCCCTGAGCCGTCGCAGGGGACCCACCCGATCCCCTTGGCGAAGAACTCGAACTTGACGTGGTGCTGGTCCTGGCCCTTCTTGTCCAGCTCGACCCAGCGTCCGACCAAGAGTCTCGCGGGGACCTTGTTGGCGCGCAGCACGGCGACGGCGAGGGAGCTCAGCCCCCCGCAGTCGCTGGCTTTGTCGGCGACGACTTGGTGGCAGAGACGCTCTTCGCTCTGGGGTGGATAGGCATAGCTGAACCCGCTCGCGATCGCCTTCAAGACCCGCCAGGCGAAGGCCAGGTCGCGCTCGCGTCGCTCGCGGACGAGGTCTTGCTTCTTGAGCCAGCCTATGAACTCGGGCTGGTCGTAGGCGCTGGTGCCCTCGCTCTCGAGGCAGGCCGCGAGGACCTTGCGGCTCGGCGAGCGAACCTTGCCTTTGCCCTTGCCCGGCTTGAGGACCAGGGCGCTCGTCGTGAGCTCGTAGCGGACGCGGAACTTGACCTCCTTGAGTTCGGCCGGGAGCTTGGCCCCGCGGTAGAGGAACACCTCGCGCCCGCCCTCCTCGCGCACGACCTTGCCGGGCCGCTTGTCGCCCGGCGCCTCGCACCACATGAACTGCCGCTGAGCCTCAGAGAGGCGGTGCTTAGGGGCCCGCGCCGCGTAGAGGATCCACTCGGAGGCGCGGATCTGGGGGGCCTTGACCACGCCCTCCAGCTCGGCGACGAGGCGCCTCCCTGGCCCCTCCTCGAGGTGCCACTTCCCCTTGCGATAGTCCGGGCTGGCCTTGTCCTGGGCCTCGACGCTCGCGCTCAGCAGCACCAACAAGGCGCAGATCGCCGCGGAACCTCTCCCCATACAGCCTCCCCTGTGAGCCGAAGCTCTCAGCTCAAGACTGGCAGACGGGCCGCGCTTCGCGCCAGGACGCCGAGCGACTCCATGGAGTCACCCCGGAGCTCCTTGAGCGCGCCCGCGATGTAGGAGCTGCACACCTTCTTCCGCCACGAGAGGTGGAAGTCGGTGTTGTCGAGGGGCCGGGCAGGCTTGGCCGCCGCCGCCGCGAAGGTCTGGATCAACTCGTCCGTCAGCGGCTGCCCGAGGAGGGCGTCGGCCGGGACCGAGACGGGGTAGCTCTGGACCGCGCCCAGGGTCACCCGCGCCTCCTCCACGACGCCCTGAGGCCCGAACTTGATCGCGGCCGCGACGCTCAGGACCGGGAAGTCGAAGGAGCCGCGCCGACGCAGCTTCCAGTAGGTGCTCCGCCAGCCCTCGCCCAGGACCGGCACGTGGACCGCGCTCAAGAGCTCGTCCGGGCGCTTGGTCAGGTAGGCCATGCCGTCGTCGAAGTAGAGCTCATGGAGCGGGATCCGCCGCTCGCCCTCCTTGGAGACGAGGGTGACCTCCGCTCCGAGCGCGACCAGGGCCGGCGCAGTGTCCGTAGAGGACACGGCCCAGCAGCGCGGGCTGCTCGGCGCGACCCAGCAGGTCCCGGTCGTGACCTCCGTCTGAGCCTCGCCCTGGGGCGCCTTCTTGCAGAAGTCGATAGCCTGGCGCCACTCGTAGTTCTGGTTGTAGTAGTTGCAGCGCGTGTCGAGGCAGAGGTTGCCGCCGATCGTGCCCATGTTGCGGATCTGAGGCGTGGCGACCTTGCCCGCGGCGACCTTGAGCGCGCGCTGGCCAGGCGAGAGGGCCTGGTTGCCCACGACCTGACTCAGGGTCAGCCCAGCGCCCAGATCGAGGAACCCGCCGCCGCTGGCGTGGCTCTTGAGCTCGTCCACCCGTCGCAAGGAGACGATCGTCTGGGGGACCTGCTGACGACGCTTGAGGTTGGGGATCAAGTCCGTCCCGCCCGCGAGCAGGCGCGCTCGGGGCCCCTCTCCGGCCAGGATCTCGACCACTTCGGCGACCGTGCGCGGGGCGCGGTAGGCGAAGCTCGGCGCGCGCATCATCGGTAGACCTCCTTGGTCGCGGCTCGCTTGCGCTGCGGGGCGTTGGCGGCGGTTCCGTCGCCACCCTCCCAAGGGGGCGCGACCCTGAAGGGGTCCTCCCAGGGGATCTGGGGGAAGCTCTTGGGGCCGTAGCGAGGCTCCTTGCCCTTCCGCTTGGCCTCGAGGGCCGCCAGGATCTTCTCGGCCGTGATCGGGTTCTCGTCCACGCGAACCCCGACCGCGTCGTAGACCGCGTTCGCGACCGCCGGCATGATCGGGAGCAGAGGTCCTTGGCCGACCTCTTTGGCGCCGAAGGGTCCCTTGGGGTCCGGCTCCTCGATCAGGTAGGTAATGATCTCAGGCATGTCGAGGCTGGTCGGGCTCTTGTATTCCAGGAGCGAGGGGAACTTGTGGACCATGGCCGGCGAGCGCTTGGCCGGCAGCCGGCGGAAGGCCGACTCCTCCATGATCGCCTCGCCCAGGCCCATGTAGACCGAGCCCTCGACCTGGCCTCGCACCAGCGTCGGGTTCAGCGAGCGGCCAATGTCGTGCGCGATCCAGATCTTGTCGACCGAGAGCCAGCCCGTCTCAGGGTCGACCTCGACCTCGACCACCGACGCCGAGTAGCTGTAGGCCGGCGAGGGCCCGACGCCGCCGCCGCGGAAGCGGGCCGGCGAGCGGGGCGGGCGGTAGCTGCCGGTGGTCCCCAGGGTCCCGTGCATGCTCTCGCCCTCGACCACGGCCTCGCGGAAGGTCATGCCGACCTCGGGGTCTTGGCTGTCGAACACCCGCCGCTCGGCGAACACCAAGCGCCCTGCGGGGACGTCGAGCTTGAGCGCGACCGCCTTGGCGATCATGCTCCGGGCCTGCTGGGCGGCCTGAATCGCGGCGTTGCCCATCATGAGGGTCACGCGGCTGGAGTAGCTCCCGAGGTCGATCGGCGTAATGTCGGTCGCGCCGGTCCGGAGGTGAATGTCCTGAGGGTCGAGGCCCAAGACCTCAGCGATCAAGCCAGCCAGGACGTCGTCTGAGCCCTGACCGATCTCGGTCGCGCCGCAGTAGGCGGTCACGGCGCCCATGCGATCCAGGCGGAGCTGGACCCCCGAGTGCGGGAGCTTGTTCCAGTAGATCGGGAGCCCGGCCCCGCAGAGGTAGCTCGAGCAAGCCAGGCCCAGGCCGCGGCCCTCGGGCAGGTTGCCCCAGCGCTCACGGAACCCGCTCCCCTCGACGACCTTCTCAATGCACTCCCCGAGACCGATCGTGCCCACGGTCAGGTAGTTGGCCGTGAGCGAGTTCGGCTCCACGAGCATGTTCAGGCGCAGGTCCACCGGCGACTTGTTGAGCGCGACCGCGATCTTGTCGAGCTGGATCTCCTGACCGAAGCGGGGCTGGACCGTGCCGTGGCCGCGCTTGGGCCCGCAGGCCGGCTTGTTGGTGAAGGCCCGGCAGCCACGGAAGCGGTAGCGCGGGATCTGGTAGGTCACGGTCTGGAGCGCGCCGGTGTAGAAGGTCGAGGCCACGCCGTAGCTGCCAAAGGCCCCGCCGTCGAGGAGGGTCTCGAGGTCCATGCTCGTGATCCTGCCCTCCTTGTCGACGCCGGTCCGAAAGCGCATTTGGACCGGGTGCCGCCCCCGGTGGCAGTAGAAGACCTCTTCGCGGTTGAGGGCGATCTTGATCGGTCGTCCGAGGACAAGGGCCGCCTTGCAGACCACGAGCTCGTGGTTGAAGGGGTCCGACTTGCCGCCGAAGCCGCCGCCGTTGGGGGTCGCCACGACGCGGATTCGGTGGGGCGGGAACTCCAGCGCCTTGGCGATCGCGCGGTGGAGGTAGTGCGGGGTCTGGGTCGAGCTCCAGATCGCGAGGTTCCCGTCCTTATCGACCTCGGCCAGCGACGCGTGCTGCTCGATCGGGAGGTGGGTGTTGCCCTCGTAGAAGAAGGTGTCCTCGAACACGTGCTCGGAGTTGGCCAGGGCCTCGTCGACGTCGCCGAACTCGAGGGCGACCCGCTTGTGGACGTTGCCCTCTTGGGCGTATCCGTGGATCTGGGGCTCGGGGGTCGTGATCGCCTGCTCGGCCGAGCTGATCGTGGTCAGGACCTCGTAGGCGACCTCGATCGCCTCGCAGGCCGCCTGGGCCTGCTCCTCGCTGTCGGCGATCACGGCCGCGACGGGGTCGCCGACGTGGCGCACGAGCTCTTGAGCGAGGGGGTGCTCGTCTTGGCTAACGGGCAGGATCCCGTAGGTGACGGGGGTGTCCTCGCCGGTCAACACGAGCTTGACGCCCGGCATGCCCTTGGCCTTGGTGGTGTCGATCGAGGTGATCCGGGCGAAGGGGTAGGGCGAGCGCAGGAGCCGGCACCAGAGCATGTTGGGCCGGGTCAGGTCGTCGGCGAAGAGGGTCATGCCCGTGACCTTGGCCCGGCCGTCGACGCGGCGACGCGGCTTGCCGACGACGTTCCACTTGCCGCCGTTGGGGGGATCGATCGGGCTCGGGCCCTCGGCGCTCTCGGCCTCTGGGGTCGTCGCGGAGTCGCTCACTGGGCCGCCTCCTGGCGCAGAGTCTCGTCGCGGAGGGTCTCGTCCCGGAGAGTCTGGGCGGCTTCCTCGACGCCCTCGAAGATCTGAAGGTAGCCCGTGCAGCGGCAGAGATTCCCCGAGAGGGCCTCCTCGATCTCGCAGCGCGAGGGGCAGGGGTTCTTCTCCAGGAGGCCCTTGGCCGTCATGATCACGCCCGGCGTGCAGTAGCCGCACTGACTCCCGCCCAGGTCCGCCAGGGACGCTTGGAGGGGGTGGAGCTGCGAGCCGCGCTGGACGCCTTCAATGGTCTCGATCTCGCGGCCTTCGCACTCGAGGCCGAGCAGGAGGCACGACAGGACGGGCTCGCCGTCGACGAGGACCGCGCAGGCCCCGCACTCACCGAGCTCGCAGCCGTGCTTGGTCCCGGTCAGCCCGATCCGCTCGCGGAGGACCTCCAAGAGCGTCTCGTGAGGCGCGTACGCGACCTCGCGCTCCTCGCCGTTGACTTGAAAGCTCTGGAGGAGCTTTCCGGGGGTGGTGGTCGCCATATCGCCTCCCCGGCGCTAGACACGCCGCAAGGGGCGGAATCTAGCACGCGGGGAGGTGACGAGCCCGGCTCCCAGCAAGGCTGAGTCAGGGCGCGGGAGGCGGGCGGTCCCTCCCAGGCTCTTGGCGGAGGTGCCAGAAGAACTGCCCGAGGAAGAACAGGCAGAACACCCAGAAGCCAAAGAGGGCCTCGTGGTCCCGCTCTGAGCTCCAAGCCCAGGGCTTCGTCCAAGACTGAAGCAAGAGGGCACTGGCCCACATGCCTCCTATGAGCAAGAGGGTCAGCGACTCCGACCCCCAGTTCTTTAGCCTGTCCAGCTCCCAGTCCGGCTCCCGAGTCACCTCGACTTGGGGCCGCGCGAATCCTCCCTCGATCCTCGCGAGGGCCTGACCTTCAGCCGCGCAACCCGAGGTCGTGCAGCCGCGTCCAGACTTCGCGCAGCGAAGGTGATAGATCGCTCGGCAGGTGTTGCAGCGCGCGTGGCGCGCCCCGACCTGCTTCCGGCAAGAGGGACGGGAGCAGCTGAGGGCAGGCTGCGGGGGGGAGCTAGAGGTGACTCGACACGCCGCAGGCTCCGACTCGGGATCTGGAGCCTTGGGATCGAGGTCGACGCCCTCCATGAGGTAGCCGCGCCCTAGAGCGGGACAGCCAGGGCGCGTGCAGCCTTCCTCCTCGACGAGGCAGCCGAGGTGAAAGGTGCTCTGACAGCCGGTGCAGCGGTCGTAGCGCGCCCCCACGGCCTCCTCGCAGGCGAAGCACGTCAGCTCGTGACAAATTTGGGTCATTGGGGTCTGGATCTGAGACATGTGCTTCTCCTTCCGAGTAAGCGAGTTGGGAAATGAGTCAGCCCCTCCCGAGCTCTCGCTGGGGAGGGGCCTGCGTTGGATCAGCCTGGGTCGGGACTGAGCCGTCGGACTCAGTCGTCTGCGCTAGGGGTCAGCAAGGTGAAGGCGATCGCGCCGAAGACCACCAGCGCGAAGACCCCCAGCCGAAACCAGGGCGACATCTGCAAGTCCACGCTGCCGAGACCGACCAAGCAGAGGAGGACTCCGCCACGGACGGTCGTCTCCTTGTGCTCAACCCACCAGGGCTTGCCGGGCTCTGGGCGGGTCTCGCCCCGCTTGGGGCGGGCCGCGAGCTTGGGAGAGCGATCGACGAAGTCGAAGGCCTTCGCGTTGCCGTGACCTTCGCAGGTCTCGAGGGCGCAGCCCTCCAGGAGCCCCAGGCAGTCCCGGTGATACCGCCTGCGGCAAAAGCGACAGGCTGCGAAGGCGCTCTCCAGGGCCACGGAGCAGGAGTAGCAGCTTCGGGTGGGGCTTGACGTGTTGCGAAGGACTGAACGCATGGGACCGCTCCTTTCGAGTGGACCTCACCCTTGTGCAAGCCTCGGGTTGCCCTAACTCCAATGAAATTGGCCAAACCGCTTCACATTCGCTTCAGGACCCCTTCGCCATGTATTCGCCGAAGTCACTCGGAAGGCTCATTCGCAGCGCGCACAAGGCGAGGGGTCCCGCGCGCGTCCCTCGACTAGCGGAGGAGGACCTAGGATGAAGCCTGGCCCCCTCTCGCGCGCCCGGAGTCCTGTGAGCGAAGCCCGCACCCACCCTTACGCCGCCCGCGCCCTGGCGCTCCTCCTGGGAGGTCTGGCGACCCTCGCCGCCACGGCGCGCCTCGGAGCCGCCCCTCAAGAGGAGCCCGCCAGCCGACCCGCGGCCCTCGCCAGCAGCTCGCTCGTGGTCTATGCCACGGGGCAGAGCCTCGGGAGCCTGGAGCCCTGCGAGTGCGTTGAGGGCATGGCTGGCGGCTTCCCCCGACGCCTGGCCCTCCTGGCGCGCGAGCGCCGAGTGCGCCCGGGCCCCCGCCTGGTGGTCGACACCGGCGACCTGACCGGGAAGGCCTTCCACCCGCGCCTCCTCGAGACCAAGACCCGCGCGGCCCTGGAGCTCCTGGCGCGCAGCGAAGCGGTGATCGCCGTCGGCGACAAGGACCTCCGGATCGGCGTCAGCAAGCTCCGCGAGCTCGCCGACGCGACCGGGGCCCGGGTGGTGTGCGCGAACTTGGCCGAAGGGGGCAAGCAGGTCTTCCCAGGCAGCGTCAGCCTCAGCCTCGGCGCTCAGACCTGGCGGATCGTGGGCCTCCTAGACCCGCTCCTCTGCCCCCCCGAGCTGAGCTGCGAGGACCCAGCCAAAGCCCTGGCGCGTGAGCTCCAGCCAGGAGAGCGAGGGGTCGTGCTCTTTCACGGCTCGGCGCGCGCGGCGGCTGCCCTGGCTGCAGTCAAGGGCGTCGAGCTGATCGTGTGCGGCGAAGACCAGCAGCGAAACCGTCCCCTGAAGACAATCAAGGGCGTCTCCTTGGTGGAGGTCGTGCGCGACGCCCGGAGCGTGGCCCGAGTCGAGCTCGACTCGCAGAAGGCGACCTCGAAGCTGACCTACCTCCCCTTGGACGGGCGCGTCCCCGACGACCGCTGGGCGCGAGCTCGAGTCGACCGCTACTACCAGGACGTGGCCGGACTCCCCGAGCCGCCGCGCCAACCGACCCCGGCAGGCGGCTCCTACACAGGCGCCCAGACCTGCGGCGGCTGCCACGTGCCGCAATACCAGGTGTTCAAGAAGACCCTCCACCACGGCGCCCAGGCCCGGGTCACCAAGAAGGACCCCAAGCGCGCCAAGCTCGGCGAGTGCACGACCTGCCACGTGACCGGCTTCGGCTTCGAGGGCGGGTTCGTGGACATGAAGCGCAGCGCGCACCTGGCCGAGGTCGGCTGCGAGGCCTGCCACGGCGTCGGCGAGCGCCACGCCCAGAAGGGCGGCGGGCGGGGATTCGGCGTCAAGACGGGCTTCCCCGGGAGCTGGAAACCGGTCTGCGTCGGCTGTCACGACTCGACGAACAGCCCGAACTTCGACTTCGAGAAGGCCCTGGCCAAGATCAAGCACTGGAAGGATCGCTAGGAGGCGCCTCAGGGCTTCCTGACCTGCAGCGAGGTCCTACCCTGCGACCGTGAGCAACTCCCCTTCAGAAGGTTGGTTCGAGTCTGGTGAGGGCGATCCGCCGCCGGTCCCTCGACTCGAGCGTCACGACCTCCAAGACGGCTCACTCTTCTGGTCGGGAGTCCTCCCAGAGGAGCTGCTCGCCGAGGGGCAGGCCTTCGAGGCTCTCTGGGATCTGCACCCCGAGACCTATCACACGATCAAAATGCACGGTCGTCCTGTGAAGACACCTCGCTTCCAGCAGGCCTACGGCGCGGACTATCACTACACGGGCAACACCAACAAGGCGCTCCCCACGCCGCCCTCCCTCGCGGCCTACCTGGAATGGGGTCAGCGCGCCGTGGACCCGCGCCTGAACGGGCTCCTGCTCAACTGGTACGACGGCGCCAAAGACCACTACATAGGCAAACACCGCGACTCGACGGTCGGCATGCTCGAGGGCTGCCCGATCGTGACGATCTCCCTCGGCGAGCGACGGATCTTCCGCCTCCGACCCTGGAAGAGCACCAAGGAGAAGATCGACTTCGAGGCCTTCGACAGCGCCGTGTTCGTGTTGCCCTACGCCACGAACCTCTGCTGGACTCATGAGGTTCCTGCCAGCAAGCGTCTCCAGGGACGCCGGATCTCGATCACCCTCCGGGGCTTCGAGGGCGCGTAGACTCGTCGCGGAGGTCAACGCATGACCAAAGCATTCAAGATCGGGGCCGATCAAGTCAGGCGCCTCGTCCCTCCCCTCGGCGGTGCCTTCGCCAGCGACCGAATCCTGGTCGAGGGTCGCGTGGTCGGCTTCATGGAGCGCAGCGAGCCCAGCTACGAGGACGACAGCGGCTGGTCTTTCCTCTCGGGCTATGAGAGCGAGGAGGAGCTCAACGATCCCGACCAAGCGGGGATCTACGAGGTCAACACGATCGCCAACTACGACCCCGAGATCCTGCCCTTCCTCGGCTATCCGGTAGGGACGCGGGTCTCACGTCCCGAGCCCGGGGCGCCCCTCCAAATCGACGAGGGGCCGCCAGAGCCCCCCGAAATGACCTTCTTGCTTCCCTGGGAGGCGGGGCAAGAGGTCACCTTCCAAGGGGGCTGGACCTTGACTCCGCCCGAGCATTTTCTCCGCCGCTTCCAAGAGGGCAGCCTCGTCCTCTGGCGACCTGGCGCGACCTGCTACTTCGAGTTGTTCGACGCCTCCCCCGAGCTCGAGACCGAGGCCTGGGTCAAGACGATCCTGGAGGCGGCCAGCCCCGAGCGCAGCGAAGAGGCGCGTCAGGAAGGCCCGCCCCTCAAGCTCGAATACCTCCTCGTGGACGAGGGTCAGCCGGGGCGCTATGGCTTCGCTCGCGCCGGGACCTCGGTCCTGCACTGGGTCGGCTACTTCGACGATCCCGAGAGCGAGGCCCTCGTGCGCGGCATGTGGGCCAGCCTGGGGCATGCAGGCCCCTAGGGGTCGCGAGGCCTAGCGAATGATCGTGGAGCGGATCGCGTCCCACTCGGGCGAGTCGCCGTAGCCGAGAGCCCAGATCGAGAGGCCCCGGACCTTGTATCGGTCCACCAAGGACGCCTTCTCGGCGATCGACTGGGGGCCCTGGAACCAAACCGTGTGCCCGACGCCGCCGGTGGTGTAGGTGAAGGTCGACTCGCCGCGGCTGGTGTCGAAGCGCGGGGTGGCGCCAGTGGAGGCGATCAGGGTTCGGGCGCGGATCGAGGTCACGGAGCGGGCGCGCGAGCCGTCGTCGGCCCAGTCGTAGCCGTAGAAGGGAATCCCGATCTGGATCTTGTCTCGATCGACGACGGTCACGGCGTAGTCGAGGACCTTCTCGATCCAGTCCGTGGGGGCGATCGGGCCGCCGGGGTAGGCCGACCAGGTCCCGCTGTAGCCGTAGGTCATGATCTTGAAGCGATCCGCTGCGGCGCCCAGGGCCGCGTAGTCATAGCCCGCCCAGGACCTGGAGCCGAGCCGCTTACCGGGGACGGTTACCGAGAACACCTTGCCGCGCGCCTGGACCTGGCGCCCGAGTTCGGCCACGAAGCGGCTGAATTCGTCGCGATTGGACGACTTGGCGTGCTCGAAGTCGAGGTCGATCCCGTCATAGTCCCCGCCGTCGAGGAGGTCGAGCATGGCCTGGATCGCGCGAGCGCGCGCCGTGGGGCTCGCGAGCACCGCCGCCAGCGCCGTGTCGTCGTGGACGTCGTAGATCGTGGGGATCACCTCGCCGCCCTTGGCGTGGATCAGCGCGACCCGCGCGGGGTCCTCGATCCCTCGGACCTTGGCGAGGGTCCCGTCGGGATCGAGGCCGATCCCGAACAGGTTGACCTCGTCCAGGGCGATCCCGGCGTAGGCGTCAATGGTGACGTCGCCTTGGGTCCGGGTCCAGTGCGGGAGCCAGCCAGAGACGATCACGGTGCTCGCCGCTGGAGTCGGAGAGGCGCCCGGGGGAAGGGCCGTCGCCGTCGTCGGGACCGCCGTCGTCGAGGCCGAGGTCGTCGCGCTCGTGGTGCTGGCGCTTCCACCCGAAGACCCGCTCCCGCCCCCGCAGCCCACGCTCAGCAGCGCGAGCCCGATGTACACAAGGGGAGCCAGGCGGGTCGTGGTTCGGGGGTCTCGCACAGGGGGTCCTCTCTCTCTCTAAAGGACCTAGCCCCGCGCCCGCGAGCACCGTGCACAGCTCTCCCAGAAATCCATCCTTGGAGGACAGGTGTGCGGATCGCGCACGCGCTAACCCGCCCCGCGTCGGGCACTTGCAGGAACCGGGAAAGCCCTGCCACCCCTTCCACCACAAGGTCTCGAGTTGCGACCAGGCCTGCGCTTCGCGCCCTCCCCCCCTGGGGGGGCTGGGCGCAACCAAGCAAAGCGCCCGCCAATGTCAGGCGGCGACTTGGCTGCAGCCGGCGTCGAGTGAGCGCTGCCGCGCGACCAGAGGCCATGGTCCGAGTCGGGCCTCTCAGCGAGACTGCGACGGCATGACCGCGCGACCCACCAAGACGCTCTCCCTCGCCCAGGCCCGGCGAATCGCCCTCGCCGCGCAAGGTTTCAACGACCGCCGCCCCTCAGGACGCGTCGACGCGAGGCACTTCCGGCGGGCGCTCAAGCGCATGACGATCCTCCAGCTGGACTCCGTCAACGCCCTCTGCCGGAGCCACTTCCTCCCCATGCTGGCCCGGCTCGGCCCCTACGACCGCGAGCGGCTCGACGACTGGATCTGGCGCTCGCGAGAGAACGTCGAGTTCTTGAGCCACGAAGCTTCGATCACCTCCATGGAGCTCCTGCCCCTGCTGAGGCACCGGCGCCGGAGCTGGAAGGGCTACACCCGCTTCGAGGAAGAGGAACCCGACTACCTCCAGGCAGTCCTAGCCGAGGTCACGGAGCGCGGCCCGCTCTCGGTCAGCGACCTCAGCGAGGGCGGCGACCGCTCAGGCCCCTGGTGGGGGCACTCCAAAGGCAAGAGGGCCCTCGAGGTCCTCTACACCTCGGGTCGGCTCGCGATCCACGAGCGAACCCAGAGCTTCTTGACGCGCTATGACCTGCCCGAGCGAGTCCTCCCGGAGGACCTCCGCAGCGCGCCCCCGCTGGCGGCCCCGCGCGCGCACAAGGACATGCTCCTGCTTGGCGCTCGCAGCCACGGAGTCGGCACCGCGAAGGACATTGCCGACTACTTCCGGCTCAAGACCTCGGTCGCGAGGCCCCTCGTGCGGGAGCTAGTTGAGGAAGGCGCCCTGGCCGAGGTCCGAGTGGAGGGCTGGAAGGATCTGGCCTACTTCCACCCAGACTCGGTCCAGCCGCGGCGGGTCTCGGCCAGAACCTTCCTGAGCCCCTTCGACCCCGTGGTGTGGTTTCGGCCGCGTGCAGAGCGGCTCTTTGACTTTCACTACCGGATCGAGATCTACGTCCCAGAAGCCAAGCGCGTGCATGGCTACTACGTCTTGCCCTTCCTCCTCGGCGACGAGCTCGTCGGGCGGGCGGATCTGAAAGCAGATCGGAAGACCGGCCGCCTCGTGGTTCAGGCGAGCTTCCTAGAGCCTGGCCAGGACCCAGAGCGAGTCGCCTCGGCCATGACCGAGAGCCTCCGCGAAATGGCGGGGTTCCTCGGTCTAGATACCGTCGACGCCCGGCCGAAGGGCGATCTCAACGCTGCTTTGCGCTCAGCCCTTAGGTGAGGCCTCGAGAGCGACCGCAAGGGGTCTGAACCGGCTTGGTGAAGGGCGGTTTCGCCCCAAGCGGGCCTGCTAGACTTCTGGCCGTGGCAGACGAGCGCCTAGTCCCAGACTTCAAGATCACCCTGGACGGGAAGCCCCTGTCCAAGGACCTCCTGCCCCAGCTCCACCAGGTCGAGGTCGTCCAATCCGTGGGCCTGATCGACATGGCGGTCCTGACTCTGGGAAACCCCCACGGGGCTGTGGCTGACCAGCCCTGCTTCAAGCACGGGGCCGACCTGGTGATCAAGGCCGGCTACATGGGCGAGCTCGAGCAGGTCTTTCGCGGCGACGTGGTCTCGCTCGAGCCCGAGTTTCCGACCTCTGGGACGCCCTCTGTGATCGTGCGGGCCTACGACCGGCTCCACCGCTATCACCGCGACCGCAAGCAGAGGATCTTCCTCAACCAGAAGGTCTCGGACGTGATCTCGACCCTCGCGGGCGAGGAGGGCCTCTCTGCCAAGGTCGAGGCCACCCAGGGACCGCGCGAGTATCTGTTTCAGAACAACCAGAGCAACGTCGAGCTGATCTTGGAGCTCGCGCGCCGCGAGGGATACGAGGTCGAGGTCGACGACGCCGGCAAGCTCTTCGTCGGCAAGCCGCGGATCAAGGAGGCCAAGCGCGGCGTCCTGACCTGGGGCGAGACCCTCAAGAGCTTCTACGTCCGCAGCAGCGTCAACAACGTCTCGACCCAGGTCACGGTCCGATACTGGGACATGCTCCAAAAGACCAAGGTCGTAGAGACCAACGGCCCCCTGGAAGGGAAGCTGGAGCCCATAGACGCCGCGACTCAGGTCGCCGAGAAGGCCTTCAAGAAGGCCAACCGTCAGGTCAGCATTCGCCCCTGCACGGTGGCCGGCGAGGCCAAGGCCCTGGCGACGGCGATCTACAACAAGGAGGCCCTGGAGTCGGTCCAGGCCCGGGCCACCGCCATCGGGGAGTCGAAGCTGATCGCGGGACGAATCGTGGAGCTCTTGGGCCTCGGCAAGATGTGGTCAGGCCTCTACTACATCTCGGGAGCGACCCACCTCTTCACGCCCGAGGGCGGCTACACGACCGAGCTCCTCCTGCGTCGCAACGGAACCGGCTACCCCGTCGAGAATCGCCAGATCGAGCCGCCTGGTTCGAAGAGCTAGCTGCCTCGGCGCTTCTTCTGGCGCGACCCTTCGTGTCCTCCGAGGACGCGCTCTTCGAACCAGTCGAAGAGGAGCTCCTCGATCGGGAGCACGGTCCGAGCGCCGACGAAGAACCCGAGCAAGGATCCTGCCGCGAGCTGGAGCCAGAGGTTGCCCTCCGGCGCCAAGAGCGCGTGATAGAGCGCTCCGCCTCCGAGGCCCAAGAGCGTCCCGATCGCTGCGGCGATCAGGGTCACGCAGCTCAGACAGCCGACTGCGACCTTGCCCGTGGTCTCGACTGCGGCCTCGAGGCGCGAGGGCTCGCTCGGCGCCTGGGCCTGGGGTCGCTCATAGAGGAGGGGGTCGACCTCGCGACCCTCGCCCTCGCCTTCGGGCTCTCTCTCCGGGCTCACCTGATCACCTCACATGCCAAGAGGCGCGCACCACAGCGTGGACGCGCGCCTCCCGACTCTCCCACCGAAGGGATCTGCTGCTTTAGCGGCTGGTCAGGACCGCCTGCTCGATCGCCATGACCTCGTAGGTCTGGCTTCGGTTGCCGGGCAGACTCACGAGGGCCGCCTCGCCGACCGCGTGGCCGATCAGGCCCTTCGCGACCGCCGAGAAGTGGCTGATGATCGTGGGATCGTGCTCGCCAATGTCCCAGGGGCCGAGGATCGTGTAGGTCTCCTCGCCCTCGTCGCTCTTGACGACGACGCGGGTCCCGATCACGACCTTCTCGGTCATGACCTTGCTGGGATCGACCAGGACCACGCGGGAGAGCTCCTCCTGAATCCGGCTGGCCTGCTCCGCGAGTCGCTGCTGCTTCTCACGCGCGGCGTCGAGCTCGGCGTTCTCCGAGATATCTCCGAACTCCAGAGCCCGACCGATCTCGAGGCGAACCTCCTCCATCTTGTTGCTGAGGATGTCCTTGAGCTCGGCCTCGCGACGGCTGACGCCCTCGGCGGTCGTGTAGATCGTGTTGTCCTCGTTGTCTTCCTCGCCGCGCTGGCTGGTCGCGACCGTCGAGAGCATCTCGGGGAAGCGGTTCGCGACAGCCTTCTCGGCTGCGCGCTTGACGGTGTTCGTCAGCGTGGGACTTTGGCGGACGATTTGGAGGATCCGACGCACGTCGCCCTCGGTCGCGTCGCCGATCACCTTCTTGAGAACCGCTTGGCTCTTCTCGGTGATCGTGGTCCGGAGGGCCTCGACGGAGACCTTGAGCGCGGCCTTCTGCTTGCGAATCGTGGTCCCCTTGAGGGCCAGGTTCACGCTGTCGAAGACCTTGAGGACCTTGATCAGGATCTCGGGGTCGCTCCGCTCGGGAAGAATGTCGAGGTTCCCGTTCAAGCGTCCGCGGGCGAAGGCCGCCAGGGCCTGAGGGTGGTTTCGCGGGTTGATCAGGATCGAGTTCACGGCCTCAATGATCAGCTCGTCTTGGCCTAGCTCCGAGAGGCCACGCACGGCCGCGTCCCAGGTCTGAGGCGAGGGGTCGTAGACGATCTCGCGGATCGTCTCGATCGCGGTCTCGCGGTCGAGGGCCATGAGCATGCGCACGGTCCGCTTGCGGTATTCGGGCGTAATGCACTCGCGAATCACGGGGCAGATCGCCGGTCCCTCGAGACCGCGCAGCGGCGCCGCGTAGTGCTCGTCGAGGGTCATGGGCATAGGCTCACCGGTGTCCGGATCGATCGCGGCCTCGCCGTCCTCAGTGAAGGGCTTGACCTCTGGCAGGACGTCGGGCCAAACCTCAGCCACCTCGCCTTGGAAGAGGGCCAGCTCGAGCCGCGCGGCGCGCTGCTCAGGGGTCCCGATCTTCCCGTGGTTGGTGCCGAGGGCCTTCAGGGTCCCCTCGAGCCAGGAGGGGGGCGTGTCCGTCGCGGCCTTGCGAACTGCGATCAGCTCGCGACGTGCGACCTGGAGCCGGTCCGGGAAGGCGCGCAGCTTGCGAATCGTCTCAGCCACCTCGTCCTCGCGGGACAGCGGCTCGTCACGGAGCGAGATCGTGGCGCGCGCGCCGGCGGTGATCTCGACCTCGGGGTCGTCCTTGGCCAGCTTGCGGGCCTTGGCCCAGAACTTGGTCCAGCCCGTCTTCCCGAGGGTGTCGAGGAGCTTGTTGCGGAGGGTCTTGCTCTGGACCTTGCCACCGTGGGTCACGAGGGCCTTGCGCAGGAGCGCGAGGGGGTCGTCGACGGCCTGAGTCCGCAGCGCCTCGGGGTCGGTCCAGAGGAGGACGTCCAGGTCGTCGTCGGTCCGGTGCTCGAGGGCGCTCAGGGCCATGCCGGCGTCCATGCGCTGACCCGTGCGCTCGGAGAAGTCGATCACGAGCTCGCTCGACTCGGGGTGGGTCTCGACGACGCGGCCGATTCCCCAGCCGCGGCCGTGGAACACGTAGTCGCCGTCTTGGAAGTAGAAGGCCTCGTCGAGCTGGCGGACGGCTTCGTTGAGGCGGCCCTCGCCGCCGAGGTCGGTCCGGCTGATCACGGCCTCGAGGCCTTCGCGGTCAGCGTATTTGAGGCGGTAGGCCTCGAGGAGGTCGGCGCGGATTCCCTTGACGCGGCTGGAGTAGCCGACGGCCTTGCGGAGGACCTCGAAGAGCTCGTCGTTGAGGCCGCCCTCCTTGAGTCCGTCGCGCAGGAGGGGGTGCGCCAGCATGTCGCTGGCCTTCTCGGGGTCTCCGCGGCGAGCGACCTCTTCGGCGACCTTGACGATCTGCTTGTGGTTGTCGGCGACGCTCCCCATGCTGAGGAGGTCGACCCAGAGCTCTTCAACCTGGCTGACGTTGCGAGCGCGCGCGGCGCCCATGATCCTGTTCAGGGCATTCTGGTCGAGGGACATTTGGCCTACCTTCGCGGTGACGTGGCGTGTTCTTCGGGCCCGATCAGGCCAAGAAGACGCTCTGCACCGAAGTCTCGGGTGATTCGTTTGACCAGGTCTGCGCTTGCCGCGCGGACGAGGTCGGTGTCTTTGCACTCGATCGTCACGAGCACCTTGTAGGGGCGTCCGGGATCGAAGCGTGGGTAGCTGCCGACGGCGACGCCGGGGTGGTCGCGGCAGATCGCCTCGAGCGGCTCTGCCAGTTCGCCCTCTTCGAGGTCGAAGCGAAGGCGGGCCAGCTCGTAGGGCGCTCCGGTCAGGGCCTGCTTCCAGCCGTTGAAGAGGAGCTTGAGGGCTTGGGGGTCGCCGGGGAACACGTAGACCTGTTCCACCCGAAAGATCGGCAGGAAGAAGGGGACCGGCTGGATCAGCTCGACGCCCTCAGGCGCCAGGGCCATAGAGAGCAGGGCCTCGTTCGTCTTTTCGCCGTAGTGGGCCTGAATCGCCTCCACCAGGCTAGGGACGGGCTTCAGCTCTTGGCCGAAGGCTTGGGCCACGGCGGCGAGGGTGACGTCGTCGTGGGTGGGTCCGACGCCGCCTGTGGTGATCACTGCTTCGGCTCGAGCCGCTGCGTAGTGGATCGCGTCCACGATCTCTTGTGGTTCGTCGCCGACCACGAGGGCGAGCTTGAGGTCCACGCCGAGGGGGCGCAGCTCTGCCGCGAGGTAGGTCAGGTTCTCGTCCCGGACCTTGCCCGAGAGGAGCTCATTTCCGATCGCGACCACGGCCACCGTCGCCGGTGGGGCCGAGCGCGAGGCGTCGCCGCCGTCCTCAGCTTGGCCGTGAATCGTCGCTCTCCTCGGTTCGCTCTTCGAAGTCGTCCCCGAGCGCGAAGTCGCCCTCTTCCGAATCGTCTGCAAAGTCCCCTTCGTCGAGGTCGAAGCCCTCGTCGTCTTGGAACTCGTCGTAGTCGTCGGCGTCGTCGTAGGGGTCCTCGAACTCATACTCGTCGGCGGACACTGTGTCCTTGGGACCGGGCTCCTGGGGAACGAGTTCCTGGGGAGCTGGGGTCATAAGGAGTGGCCTCCGCCGCGAGGGGCGCCCATCTGAACCGGACACGCCTCTCCTCGCAAGCTGGAGTCCTGGCTTTATCTGGATGACTCAGGCCTCGGGGAGGCTGTAAGCCCCTAACTTTGAGCCCCCCCCCACCGCGGCCTGGGAGCGGCCTTTCGTCCCGCCGATTCAGTCCAACGGGCAATATTTGCCCACTTTGTCTCACCCCGAGACGTTTCTGAGCCCAACCGGCGCCTAACTCCAGCCCCTTCGTCTCCGGCCCCCAGCGTGCGCCTGTCCTCGCGTGACCTCCGAACGCAGGTGGATCAAGGACCAGCCCCAGGCTCTCGCGAGGCGGACGCTCGAGCAGCGCCGTCGCCTGGCGCCCTCTCGTGAGGTCAACCAGGCGCTCAACTACCTCCTCCTCTACGAGTGCCAGCAGAACGCCGAGCACATGGAGGTCACGGCTTACTGCGCGCTCTCCAACCACCACCACCTCCTCCTCACGGATCTCGAGGGAGGTCGTGACTCCAAGGTCTCGGGCTTCTGCCGGGACTTCCACGCGACGGCGGCCAAGACCCTCAACGCCCTCCACGGTTGCTCAGGCGTAGTTTGGGATCCGGCCACCTCCTTCAGCCAGGTCGAGGTCCACGGCTTTCTGGCGGAGGTTCACCAGTGGGTCTACGTCGCCGGCCAGGCCGTGGCCGCGGGTCTCGTCGCGCGCCCCGAGGACTGGCCGGGGATCTGTTGGCTCCCAGAGGACGTGGGCGAGACCCTGACAGCCAGGCGTCCGGACTCCCTCTTCTCGACCCAGGTCCTCGAAGACGACGACGAAGACCTAGACGAAGACGAAGCCCTCCGCGAGGCGCGGGAGCGCCTCCGCCGCCAGCTAGAGAAGTCGTCCAAAAACGACACAAAGCGCAATCGATCGCGCCGGCGTCGCAAGCAGTTGGCGAAGGAGCGCGAGCGCCGGGGCCAGGCTCTTCTTCCCCAGCCTCCCAAGAAGCCCAAGCCGAGCTCCGACCTCCCCGAGACGGTCTCTTACACCGTCCCCTTCCCGAAGTGCATGCGTGGTTGGGAGAAGGAGGAGGTCCAGCAGTATCTCCGCGCTGCCCTGGACCTCTACGTCCACGAGATCCACGAGGAGCGGGCGGCTCAGGGCCTCGGCTTCGTCGGCGTCGAGGCCCTCCGAGGCCAGGACCCTCATACCCCGCCGCCGGGCACGCCGGTCGCGTCCGACTCTCCCGCGACCTACCGGCGGATCCCGCGTCTCTCCACGCGTGGTCTGGAGAAGGACGAGGTCCGCCAGCTCAAGGACGACCTAGCCGAGTTTCACAGCGACTACGAGGAGGCGCTGGAGCTCCTGCTCCGCTCGCCCACCCCGCAACGGGCGCGTTTCCCGCGCGGGTCGCACCTCCGGGCCCAGGAGCAGCGCCGGATCCAAGTCGCCTACCGCGCCCAAGCCCCGCCGCGAGCGGGCTGAGCCGGAGCGGGCAGGCTCCCACCTCCACAAGCCCGCGCACGCGACCTCGCTGAGCTCCGCTCAGCGAGGCGCCGGCGCGTACGGAGGTTCGACCCCCAGCGAGGGCAGGGGTGCCCAGACCAGGGCTTCGGGGGGATTTCCAGCCGCTTGCGGGCTGGTCCTTCGGACTTCCTTCGGAAGCCCCAAGGATGGCCTCTGGGCTGCTAGCCTCGCCCCATGAGCGCAGCCGATCCGCAGAAGAAGAAGCCCCTGGCCCTCGTCGTGGGGGTCGTGGTCACGCTCGTGCTCCTGATGCTCGTGATTCGGGCTGGACTTCAGGCCAGCTGGCGGAGCGAGGGAGACGCCGTGCTCGCCGAGCTTTCCGCGGACGGACTCGGGGTGGATGGGCTCTTCCCGGAACCTCCGCCCAAGAACGGGGCACCCGAAGTGCGCAAGGCCTACGCCTTGATCGACCCCCTCCCCGAGCACTTGATGAGCCTGCCTGGGACCCGGCCCGCGATCTTGAAGGCGGCCCTGGAGGACCCGACCTCGGAGAGCGGCTACATGCTGGGCGTCTTCGAGAGCCCCGCCGAGCTCGAGGCCGCGATTAGGGTCGTCTTGGACAAGCTCCAGAAGGCTGACCCACACCTCGAGCGAGCCTTTCAGCGAGAGATCGTCTACCTCGGCGACTGGGACAAAGGCTTCGAAGCCGAGCTTCCCTTCCTGATGGAGGTCAAGCAGCTCGTCGAGGTCCTCTGCCTGCGCGCCGGCTGGAGGAGCGCCAAGGGCGACGCCCCTGGCGCATATTCCGACCTGGAGCACTGCCTCCGCCTGTGCGAGAGCCTCCGCTCGCCCCAGCTGATCACACGCCTCGTCCAAATCGCAGTCTGCACCCGGAGCCTCGAGATCCTAGAAGACCTCCTCAGCCAAGGACCAGCCCCGGAGAGCTCACAGCACAAACGACTCCTCGAACTCCTCAATCAGCTCGAGCAACTCGACGGAGTCACCCCCTCCCTCCGAGGCGAACTCCACGCCTTCAGCGTCATGTCCGACTCCGTCCCCCTCTTCGGAGGAGAGCAAGCTCCTCCCGGGGCGAACTTCCTCTGGGGCTACTGGCGAAAGGAGCACTTCAAGGAAATGGCGAGCCTGATTCGAGCCAGCCAGAAACCAGCCGACGAGTTCCAGACCTTCGTCGAGGAGTTCGAAGAGCGACTCCCCAAGGAAGGCAACACCCTCTCGAAAATGCTCATGCCCTCCATAGCACGCATGGTGATCAAGAACCGAAGCGCCAAGGCCCGGCTTCGACTCGCGATCTGGGGCCTCGAACTCGCCCAGCGAGACCAACTCCCAACCAAGAGAACCGGGGCCCCTAAGGACCCCTTCACCTTCGACACCAAACCCTGCGGCTACAAACGCGAAGGCCGCGGAGCACTCCTCTGGAGCATTGGCGAGGACGGCCGAGACGCCAAAGGCGTCACAGGCATGCCCGACGTGGTCGGCGGCCCTGACGATCTGACCTTCCGACTGCTGCGAAAGTAGGCAAACAAGTCTCCGCTGGACAATTCAGCAGCGAGGAGGTGCGCTCTTCAGGCGGCGGTCTCTTGCGAGTCGAACTCGGTCACGCCCGAGCTGGTCAAGTCCACCTTGCCCAAAGGCATCGGTTCCGCGACCTGGAGCAGCCCCTCCAACTGGGCCTCGAGGTTCTTGGCGTCAAGGTCTAGGAGCTCGACGCGGACGTCAGGCACGTCCTCCGTCAACCACACCATGCGATAGCAACGCTCGTGGCCAGGGTCGTCCAAGATCAAGAGATCAAAGTGCATGGCGTCTAGGACCTCGAACCCCCGAGAGCGAGTGGGGACGACGACTACGGTGTTCCCGCGACCCTCGAGAAGCCGCGCCAAGGCAGCGCGGACGGTGGGATCCTTGTCGACGACGAGCACGGACAGACGTTCCATGAGAGACCTCCTGGGATACAGAAGACCTATTAACAAAGCCCGCTCCGGGGCCTAAATCCTTCCCGCAAGGAGGTTGAGGACAGCTCGCGGACACCTAGGGTTCAGATTGGAACCCCCGGAGGCTGCAACCTGCGCTCCTTCAACGAAACGCGTAAGCCTGGACATGCCCCGAGGTCGTGGCCACCAACAGCGAACCCCGGCTGTAGTGCAAGAGGTGCGGGACCCCCACGGTGATCAGCCTCCGATCGAGCTGCCAACCTCTCTCGAGGTCCCAGATCACGAGCTCTCCGTCCTCACCCACGCTCGCCATTCGCCGACCAGGCAGAACGCAGAGGTCAAACACCGGCCCCTTGTGGCCCCGGAGCGGCGAGAGCTCCTCGGCCCCCGGGCGCCAGCGACGGATCCGCCCGTCCCGGGTCCCAGCCAACACCAGGCCCCCAGCGCTCGCGAGGCTCACGATCCGCGACTCGACCGGCCCCGGGCCTATGCTCAGGCCTGGCTCTAGAGCCTCGAGATCCCAAGTCTGGAGCCGACCTCGCCAATCCCCCGAAACCCCCAACCCCTTCGCCCCGACGTGAATGACCGGCTGCTTGTTGATCACCCACCCCTCCCTGGCGAAGAGCGGCGGCTCCTTCAACCGGGCCTCCTCTAGAGGAGGGGGACTCCCCTCGCCCGAGCCGCGGCGAATCCGCGTCAGCCGGAGGCCCTTTGGCGTCTGAATCGCAGCCAGAGCCTCCTCTCCGCCTGGGGCGAGGGCTAGGGCATAGATCTTGCCGCTGACCCACTTCGCGCCGAGGGGCCTCGGAGTCACCTCCTCGAGCCCCAGCAGGCGGACCGCGAAGCCCCCGACACTCCAGACTCGCGCGCCACCCCTCGAGACCCGCGCCAAGGCCAGAACCCCAGGCAGCCCGAGGTCTGCTGGGCCCAAGACCGCAAGGTGTCCCAGCCGCGCGTCGAGATACCTCATTCGCCGATCGTCAGCGACGAGGACCCCCTTCTCGTCCCGAGCCAAGGTCCTCAGGGGACCTGCGTCCTCGCGCCCCTTCCAGAGGGGGGCCAGCGCCTGGTCGAGGCGCCGCAGCCTGTAGTCGGTCCCAGTCACGAGGATCTCGCCGCGCTCAAGGAGCACCGCGTCGCGCGCGCTGCGCCCCAGATACCGGCCCGCGACCCGGAACTCCAGGCTGACCGGATCCATGTGGATCAGCTCTCGTCGCCCCGTCGTGACGAGGAGCGACTCCTCGCGCGGCCCCAGCGCGACCCGTGTCACCTCCAGCCCGACGTCGACCGTCTTCAGGTGACGACGGGCCTCGAGGTCCCAGACCGAGACCGTCTTGTTCCAGCTGCCCAGGAAGAGCCGAGACCCCTGGCGGTCGACCTCCATGTCCATGGGCGCAGACCCCGGCGCGAGCGGTCCCCGCTCCAGCTCCCGCTCCCCGGGCAAGCTCCAGAACACCAGCTGCCAGTCATTCCTGTTGTCCGTGGCCGAGACCACGAGCGTCGCCTCGTCCGCGAAGGCCAGAGGACCTCCCGAGAAAGGGAGGTCCTGGCGGACGCCTGTCTCCACGTCCCAAACCCGGACAGAGTCCTTGTCGCCACCCGCGCCGGCCCCCAGGGCCAGGCTCTTTCCTCCCGGCGAGAAGGCCAGACTCTTGACCGGACCAGGCTTGGGCCTCTTGAGGAACTTCAGCCGCGACCAGCCCTGGGTCTCGTAGATCGCGACGGCGCTCTCGCAGGCGACCGCGACCAGCGCTCGATCCCGGCTGCGCTCGAGCTTGAGCGGCCTCTTCCCCGCGAGCTCTAGGGACCTCAGCTCGCGACCGTCCTCGAGAGACCAAACCCGAACCACCCCAGGCCGCAGCGAGTGCAGCTCAGCGGCCGACCGCCGCGAAGCGTCCGACCCCTTTCGCTCCAGCGTCGCGACCTCGTCTGTGATCAAGGCTAGGTCGAAGCCTTCCTGAGAGAGCGCGCCGGCTCCCGGAGCCCACGACTCCACCACCCGCCCGAGGCCCGACGCAGCCTCGGGAACAGACGCCCTCGGGCTCGCGTCGGGCGAAGCTGCGGGCGAGGCCGCGGGAACCAAACCCGGAGCCGAGACCTCGGCTGTCACCCGGGGACTTCCATCCGGCGAGGCCTCCCCTGGCAGCGCAGCCGCGAAGCCAAGTCCGAGCCCGAGCGCAACGAGGGTCACAGACGCCAGAGCCAGGCGCCCCTTCCCCCGCGCAGGCGCAGCGGCTCCGCGAGCCTCCTCAGCCAGAGCCGCCCCGAAGCTCGCCATGTCGGCGAAGCGCTCGTCAGGCTCCTTGGCCAAAGCCTTGAGGCAGATCGCCTCCAACCCAGGAGTCACCGCCGGGTTGATCGAGCTCGGTCGCTCCGGCGGCGCGTTGACGACCTGCTCAATGATCTGAAACAGGCCGCCGGCGAAGGGCGCGCGCCCGCAGAGGAGGAAGTAGAGCACGCCGCCCAGCCCGTAGACGTCGACCCGGACGTCGAGCTCCCGCAGACCCAAGGCCTGCTCCGGCGCCATGTAAGCGGGCGTGCCCAGAAGCGCTCCCGTAGCCGTCAACCGCTGGGAGGCCTCGGCCGAGAAGGCCAACCCGAAGTCCACGAGCTTGGGGGTCCCCTCGGCGTCGAAGAGGACGTTCTCGGGCTTCAGGTCGCGGTGCAAGATCCCCGCCGCGTGCGAGTGCGCGAGCCCAAGGGCCAGGGCCTGCACCAGGCGGGCCGCCTCACCAGACTCCAGCGAGCTCCGCAGGGCGTGCTCTTGGAGGGTTCCACCCGTCAGGAGCTCTTGGGCGAGGTATGGCGTCCGACCGAACACGTCGGCAGCGAACACCCGCGCCACGTTGACGTGATCGAGTCGGCCCATAGCGGCGGCCTCTCGCCGGAAGCGCGCGATCTCGTCTGGGTCGTCCCCGGCCCCCACCAGGAGTGTCTTGAGGGCGAAGCGCTCGCCGCTCCCCGAGTGGACGACCTCATACACGACGCCCATGCCCCCTCGGGCCACCTCGCGCTGAACCTGGTAGGGCCCGAACCCACCAGCTTCCAGCGCCGGGGCCGCAGGGAGGGCGCGCAGCGACCCCTCTGCCACCAGAAGCGAGTGCGCTCGATCGAGCTGATCGCCTGAGAGGACTCCGCTCGCGAGGAGGGTGCCGGCTAAGGTCAGCCCTGGAGCCGCGTCGCGCCGCGCCCGGACCTCGCTCAGCGCGCCCTGGATCGTGTCAAGGGGCAGCAGACCTTCGCGGTGGAGGATCCGCGCGAGGGCAGTGTCGTGGCGATCCTCTGGGGCGAGGGGGGGAGTTCATGGGAGCTGGGAGAGTCTCCCCGCCTGAGAATCTCCCGACAAGGAGGAACCCTGCAGGGCTGCTCCTGAACAAGAGGCTCGGCGCCAAGCCGAGGCGGTCAGTCTTCCCAGACTTCCTTAGCGGGACCCTCGCCCTCGACCTCGAGGTTCTCTGGCTCGAGGAGCTTGCTCTTGAGGCTCCCGATCAGGCGCTCCGGACAGCGGACCTCATAGCGGATCTGCTCCTCGCGGAGCTCCTTCTTGAGGACCTCGAACTCGCCCTCCAGGAACGCGATCGCGCGTCCCTCGCGGACGTTGAGCCAGAGCGTGTAGTCCAGTTCACCCCTCGAGGCATACTCGTTGACGAGCGAGCGGAGCTCGGCGGTCCCCTCACCTGTGACCGCCGAGACGCGCATCGTGCGCCCCAGGCGCCGCTCGAGGTAGGGCAGGAACTCCGGCTCGGCTTGGTCGATCTTGTTGAGGACGATCAGCTCTTCCTTCTCGCCCGCGCCGATCTTGTTCAAGACGTCGTGGACCGCCTCGACCTGCTGGAGGGGCTGCGGATCGGAGGCGTCGACGACGTGGATCAGGAGGTCGGCGCTCACGACCTCCTCTAGGGTGGCGTGGAAGGACTCGACCAAGCGGTGAGGGAGGTGGCGAATGAAGCCGACGGTGTCCGAGAGGAGCACGTGGCGATTCCGACCCACGCCCCAAACCCGGGTCCGAGTGTCGAGGGTCGCGAAGAGCTGGTCCGCGACGAAGACCTCGGCCTCGGTCAGGCGATTCATGAGGGTCGACTTGCCGGCGTTGGTGTAGCCCACGAGCGCGACGGTGTAGGCCTGCTTACGCGTCGCGACCTCGCGCTCCTTGCGGACGCGGAACTCGGCCAGCTCGGCCTTGAGGTCCTGGATCCGACGCTGGACGAGGCGCTTGTCGATCTCGAGCTGCTTCTCACCAGGGCCGCGGAGCCCGACGCCGGGGTCGAGGTGAGACCACATCTTGCGCAAGCGCGGGAGGGCGTAGATCAGCTGGGCGACCTCGACCTGCCGGCGCGACTGAGGCGTCCTCGCGTGACTCGCGAAGATATCCAGGATCAGCTCGGTCCGGTCGATCACCTTCCGGCTGAGACGCTTCTCGAGGTTCCGCCGTTGGCGGGGCGAGAGCTCGTTGTCGAAGATCACGAGGTCGGCGTCCGCCGCCTCGAGCTGCTCGTCGAGGAGCGTCACCGTGCCCTTGTAAATGCAGGTCGCAGGATCCGGCTTGTCGCGCTTCTGCAGGATCCGCTCGCCCACGACCTCAGCACCGGCCGTCTTGGCCAAGAGCGCCAGCTCTCGCAGCGGCTCAGAGAGCTCGAGCCGAGGATCTTTGCGAGGGAGAAGCGCTGCCAAGACAGCCCGCTCTGGCGCCTGCTCGGTCCGGACGTGGCCGTCCGCGTCGCGGTCGGGCGCGTTGCGGATCTGCGGGAGTTCACCCGGTGCGTTCTCTGCGGTCCAGCCGCCGGTCGCCTTAGCCAAGCGCGTCCTCTCCAAGGTAGGGGTGGAATGGCGGGGCACTATCAAGGGGTCACTCCGGGCCATCAAGGGCAAAGAACGAGCGGATCCGGGTAGATCCGCGAGCCGGGTTGGCTCTGAGCGTCGGGGCGCTCTGCGCGTGGGTCGCGCACGGCCCCCTCTACGCGCTCCTAGGGGGCTCCTGTCACCCGGCTGGGAGTCGACGTCCAGGCTCCCTCGCCAGCCAAGATCATCCAGAGGCGATGGCCTGACCCTGCTAGGATTGGGCCCACAGGAGGCACGGTGCCCACCCTCTACACACGGACCAGCGGATCGGGACACGGGTCGGGAGTCTTCCCTCACACCCGCTGGTCCCTCGTGGCCCGAGTCGTGAACCCAGGCACGAGCGTCGGGACAGGCACCCGCCACGAGGCCTACGCCGAGCTGGTCACCGCCTACTGGCGCCCGGTGTATCGCGCCCTGCGAGTCAAGCACCGCGAGCAGCGAGCCACCGCCGAGGACCTGACCCAGGCCTTCTTCCTCCACCTGATCGAGAAGCGCGTCCTCGAGCGCTTCGTGGCCGACCCCGAGGCCGGCCGCTTTCGGAGCCTCCTCCGAAGCCTCCTCGACCGCTTCGTCCTGACCAAGGTCCGCGACGCCAACCGCCTCAAGCGCGGCGGCGGCCTGACCCACGTCCCCCTCGACCCCGCCGAGATCGAGGCGATCGAGACCCGGATCAAGACGGACTCTCCCGAGGACCCCTTCGACCGCGAATACCGCGCGGCCGTGATCGACCTCGCCCTCCGCGACTTCGCCAACGAGTCCCGCTCGCCCCTCGCTCGCCGCCGACTCGAGGTCTTCCTGGCCTACGAAGTCGAGCCCCAGCTCAAAGAAGAGACCGACGAGCGCCCGACCTACGTCGAGCTCGCGAGCCAGCTCGGCCTCAAGCCTCACGACGTCAAGAACGACCTCGTCGCCGCGCGACGTCGTTTCGCGGAGCTCGTGATGGAGCGCCTCCGCGAGGAGGTCCACAGCGAGGAAGAGGCCCGTGAGGAGCTCCGCGAGCTCTTCGGGATCACCCCTCCATGATCCCCCCCGAGGCCTACGCCCGCCTGGCGAAGATCGCCTGGGTCCACGCCCCGCCGACCGAAGACGCCTCCGAGAGCGAAGACGTGATCGGCCGCTACCGAATCTGTGAGCGCCTCGGCGCAGGCTCCGCGGGCGTCGTGTTCCGCGCCGTGGACCCCGACGGGCAAGAGGTCGCGGTCAAGCTCCTCCGCCGCCGCCGCTCCCGCGGCTCGCGCTACATGCGCGAGCTGGAGCTCCTAGAGCGGACCGCCGAGCGCCCCGGCGTGGTCGCGCTCCTCGACGCCGGCCGCAGCGCCCGCGGGCCCTTCCTGGTCCTCGAGCTGGCCGTGGGCGGCTCCCTCCGGACCCTCCTCAGCCGCGAGAAGCGCCTCGGCTGGCGCGACGCGTCCGAGCTCCTCCTGACCGTGGCCGAGTCGCTGGCGGCCCTTCACGAGGAGGGGATCATTCACCGCGACCTCAAGCCCGAGAACATTCTCCTCCAAGACGGCGGCCAGCCCCTGATCTCTGACTTCGGCCTCGCCAAGGACCTCGGCGACGCCGACGGCGAGCTGACCTCGGCCGGGATCGCCATGGGCACGATCGGCTACATGTCGCCCGAGCTCCTCGACGGCAACCGAGACCAGCTCGGCCCCTGGACCGACGTGTTCGCCCTCGGCTCCCTGCTCTACGAGCTGATCGCCGGCAAGCCGCCCTTCAGCGGCAAGAACCTCCGCGAGGCCGCCCGCTCGGTCCGCGAGGACGAGGTCGCTGACCTCCCCGACACGCCCCCGCGCCTGAGCGCCTTGGTCCGCCGCTGCCTGGCCAAGGACCCGACCCAGCGCTACGAGCAGGCCGGCGACCTCGCCTCCGCGCTCCGAGATGCACTGTCCCCGGCTGACAATTTACCAGAAGCCGAGCCCCCCGCTCCGAGCGAGGGCTAGAGCCACAGTGACCGCACCCCGCTCCTCTAAGACCCTCGTGGGTCTCGCGATCCTGCTTGGCCTCGCCGCCGCAGGCGGGATCGCGCTCTACACGCAGCGCACCCGAGCGGACCTCGCCGCGACCGAAGCCAGCGCGGCCCCGCCCCCCAGCACCCCTTCGGCTCCGCCCCGGAATCGAGCCCTCGAGCGCCTCCTCTCCGAGGGGCAAGAGCTCTCGGAGCGCAGCAAGGCCGTCGAAGCCCTGAGCCGCGCGGTCGCAGACGGGCCCCCGCCCAGGAACCCGGAGGCCCTCGAGCGCCTGACTCGCGCCGAGACCCTCTCCGCCAAGGGCGCGCCCCTGGGCGAGATCGAGGACCTCTACATTGCCGCCCTCAAACAGGCCGGCGCAGACAAGGACGGCGAGTTCGTCAAGGAGATCCTGATCGAACTCTTTCGCCTCCTCGATCGGCGCGATCGGCAAGACAGGCTCCTCCAGTTCCTTCAGTCCAGCGAAGAGTTCGTCCGCAACGCCGAGAACGAGACCCATGGACCGGAGCTGATCTACCTCCTCGGCAAGGCCCGAATCTCAGCCGGCGAGGACGAAGGCTTCGACGACCTCAAGCGCGTGGCCAAGCTCTGGCCCAAGAGCGCCTGGGGCCTCGCCACCCAAGCTCACCTCGCCCTCTGTGACGACGACTACCCCCAGGCCACCCGCCTCGCCAAGCAGGCCCTGGCCCTCGACTCAGGCTGCCGGATCGCCCGTGAAGCCCTCGCGGCCAGCAGAGAAGAGGAGGAGCCCGAGGAGGCCCTCTCGCTCTACGAAGCCCTCCTCGAGAGCCACCCCGACGCCCTCGAACACCACATTCGAGTCGCCAGCTTGTCCCAGGAACTCGGCGCCTGGAAGAAGGCAGAGGAGCACGCCCAAGAGTCCCTCCGCCTCTCGGAGGATCGACCCTTGCGAGTCAGCCTGAACCTCCTCTATCGCGCGCTCTGGGAGCAGGCGCGCTACGACGACCTCCTCCAGGCCGCCCGAAAGGTGACCGCCAACTACTCCTCCAAGGACTTCGACGCCTGGCTCTGGAAGGGCGCAGCCTGGGAAGGCAAGAAGAACCCAGCGCGCGCGAAAGAGGTCTGGGACTACCTCTGGAAGAAGACGCAGGCCGAAGCGACCCAAGAGTGGCTCACCGAGCACGCAGAGACGAGCTCCCTCGCGCCGCTGCTGAAGGCGATCCGAGCCGCGAAGCCCAAGCCCAAGCCTCGCTAGCCCGCATGGATCACCATGAGTGACAATCGGCGAAGTCGGAATGGCGAAGCCGGCTTCGCAAGCCAGGCAGGAGGCCAGCGGGACGAGAGCGCTCATTGACGCGCATACGAGACAGAATTCTGC
>Ga0316202_10000557_pt1 | contig 38869 bp, 33 predicted proteins | sample 3monrhotite_MG_FD_204934 | JGI IMG/M metagenome (GOLD analysis project Ga0316202, IMG submission 204934) | Microbial mat bacterial communities from mineral coupon in-situ incubated in ocean water Damariscotta River, Maine, United States -... | ecosystem: Environmental > Aquatic > Marine >...
TCTCCTTGGCCTCCTTGTCGCGCTTGGCCTTCTCCTTGGCTTGCTTGTCGCGCTTAGCTTTCTCGCGAGCTTCCTTGTCGCGCTTGGCCTTTTCGCGGGTCTCGCGGTCAGCCTTCTCCTTGGCCTCCTTGTCGCGCTTGGCCTTCTCCTTGGCCTCCTTGTCGCGCTTGGCCTTCTCCTTGGCCTCCTTGTCGCGCTTGGCCTTCTCCTTGGCTTGCTTGTCGCGCTTAGCTTTCTCGCGAGCCTCCTTGTCGCGCTTGGCCTTCTCCTTGGCTTGCTTGTCGCGCTTAGCTTTCTCGCGAGCTTCCTTGTCGCGCTTGGCCTGCTCGCGCGCCTTCTCGCGCTCGGCCTTCTCGCGGGCCTGCTTCTCGCGTCTCGCCTTCCGGCGGGCTTCCTTCTCTTCCTTGGCGGCCTTCTCTCGAGCTTCGCGAGCTCTCCGTTCGCGCACGGCCTTCTCGTGCGCCTCTCGGTAGGCCTTTTCGCGAGCTTCGCGCTCAGCCTTCTCCTTGGCGGCCTGCTCGCGCTCCGCCTTCTCCTTGGCGGCCTTCTCGCGCTCAGCCTTTTCCTTGGCGGCCTTCTCACGCTTGGCTCGCTTGGCCTTCTCGCGCTCAGCCTTCTCCTGGGCCGCCTTCTCCGCCGCGGCCTTGTCATGAGCTTCCTGCTCGCGCTTGGCTCGCTCTCGAGCTTCGCGCTCGGCCTTCTCCTTGGCGGCCTGTTCGCGCTCGGCCTTCTCCTTGGCGGCCTTCTCGCGCGCGGCTCGTTCTTGGGCTTCGCGCTCGGCCTTCTCGCGAGCAGCTTGCTCAGCCGCGGCCTTGTCGCGAGCTTCCTGCTCGCGCTTGGCGCGCTCGGCCGCTTCGCGCTCGGCCGCTTCGCAAGCGGCCCTCTCGCGAGCGGCCCTCTCGCGGGCCTTCTCCTCGCGCGCGGCGAGCTCCCGGGCCTCGCGCTCAGCCTTCTCCTTGGCGGCCTTCTCCTTCGCCGCTTCCTTCTTGTCGGCTCGATCCCGGGCGGCCTGCTCGCGCTTGGCGCGCCTCCTCGCTTCACGCTCGGCCTTCTCCTTGGCGGCCTTCTCCTTGGCGGCCTCCTCGCGGGCTTCCTTCTCCCGCTTGGCTCGCTCACGGGCTTCACGCTTGGCCTTTTCCTTGGCGGCCTTTTCCTTGGCGGCCTTCTCCTTGGCGGCCTTCTCGGCTGCGGCCCTCTCGCGGGCTTCGCGCTCAGCCGCCTCGCAAGCGGCTCGCTCTCGAGCCGCCTGCTCACGGGCAGCCTTCTCACGTTGGCGTCTCTCGCGGGCTTCCCGCTTGGCCTTCTCCTTGGCGGCCTTCTCGCGCACTTCCTTCTCTCGAGCAGCCTTCTCGCGAGCGGCTCGCTCGCGAGCCGCTTGGTCTCGGGCTGCCGCCCTCAGGGCCGCCAGTTCAGCGGCCTCTTCCAGGAGGCGACGTTCGCGGGCTTCGCGCTCGGCCTTCTCCTTGGCTGCCTTCTCGCGCGCAGCCTTCGCCTTGCGAGCGCGCTTCCTCGCGGCTAGTTCACGGGCGACCTTCGCCTTGTGGGCTCGCTCTCGCTCAGCCTTCTGGCGGGCGGCCTTCTGGCGGGCGGCCTCTTCTCGGGCGGCTTTCTCGCGGGCGGCTTCCTCTCGGGCAGCCTTCTCGCGCTCGTCTCGCTCGCACTCGAGGCGCTCGCGCTCGAGGCGTTCGCGGCGGGCCTTCTCACGAGCCGCCTTGCGGGCAGCGCGCTCGCGGCGGAGGCGCTCACGCTGAGCTGCGTTTCGAATCTCCTTGGCCTCGCGAGCGGCGCGCTTTCGCTCAGCCTCCTCCTCGGCCGCGCGCTCGCGCTCAGCCTTCTCCAAGAGGGCCCTCTCGCGAGCGGCACGCTCCTTGGCAGCCCTCGCGCGCGCGGCCTCCTCGAGAGCTATGCGCTCGCGCTCGGCTTGCTCTCGGGCGGCGGCCTCGCGAGCTGCGCACTCGCGCTCCTCACGGTCGAGGGCTTCCTGCTCGCGGAGGAGGCGCTCGCGGCGCTCCCACTCGAGGGCAGCCTGCTCGCGGGCGATCCGCTCGCGCTCGGCCTTCTTTCGAGCCGCACGTGCACGCTTGGCGGCCTCGCGACGGACGCGCTCACGAGTCTCGCGCTCGACGTCGTCAGGGAGGTGGGCTATGGGATCCGCCTCGGGGGCCCCCAGCGAGCGGCACCGGAGCGCCCGCCGAGGTGGGCGGCAGCGAAGCACGATTCGAATCACGATTCGCGGGCGGCCGAAGCGGAAGTCACGGCACTTGCCGCGCTCGAGGACGAAGCTGCCCGTGAAGGACTGGCGCGTGTTGTCGGCGAACACGACTTGGGCGCCGGTGCACTCGAGACGCCCGTTTGCCTCTACGCGGATGACCTCTCGAGGTGTGCTGGAAGGGACCGGGACCTCACACACGGAGGCTTCGGCACGGAGCGAGGTCTCGCCGAGCGCGTCCCAGCCCTCCCAGCTGGTCGTCCAGCGTGGCGCGCGGGGGAGGCGCTTGCGGCGACCGAAGAGGAGCGCGCGTCCGCGGGCGCCTGGCTCGCAGCGCAGGATCGCGCGGTCGATGCGGCGGGGTGCCCTAGGAACTTGAAGCTCGCTGGAGGGAGACTTCGCGAGGAGCTTGCCGCCAAGGGGGGCCTGCCAGAAGTCGCGCCCCTCGAGTTGAAGGGTCAGGCGCTGAACCCGGATCGCGCGTTCGCCAGCCCAGAGACAGATCTCCTGGAAGCGGCCGAGGCTGCTGTCGACTCGAGCGCTAGCGATCCCGCGCGCGTTCGGGTTCAGCTCGGCGATACAGACCCAGCCTTCGTCCACCCTTGGACTCCAGGACGAGGTGCTTGGCGTCGGCTGCGGTTGGGTCCTCGGGCGCGGCTTCGGCCTCGGCTTCGGGCGCCTCGGCCGAGGCTTGGGTTGAGCGGGGGCCTCGGGTGGATCCGATTCGACCACAGGCTCTGGATCAGAGGCTTGCGGAGCTGGCTCGTGGCGAGCAGGGCCCTCGGCCGGTTCGATCTCGACCGTGCAAGCGATCAGGAGAGAGGCGAGGAGAGGTAAGACGAAGAGATCGCGGCGCACGAGTCCTCCTAGGGAAGGGGCGACGAGGATAGCTAGAGAGCTGGGAGGCGTCGCCCTGCAGCGGTGCCGAGGGTGTCTACCAGTCGCGCCGGGGAGGGCTCCGATTCGTCTGGAGTTGCCCCGAGCGTTCCTCTCAAAGGACTTGGGGCGTTCTGGCGATGGCCAGAAGGGTCGCGGAGCCAGGGCGGAAAGCGCCCCGTCCTTGGACTTGAAGCCCTAGGGGGCCTCTATACAATGCGCGACCTCTAAGTCCTTGGAGAGAAAAAAGATGTCCGACGCTGAGTCCAAGAGCGAGTCCGCTGCGACCGCTGCCCCTCCTGAGGGTGACGCTGCAGCCACGGCCCAGGAGGCTCCCACCGAGAGCCCCAAGGCTGAGGACGACTCCGCACCAGAAGAGCCCAAGGCTGAGGAGGCTCCCGCTGAGGAGCCCAAGGCCGAGGAGGCTCCCGCTGAGGAGCCCAAGGCTGAGGAGCCCAAAGCCGAGGAGGCTCCCGCTGAGGAGCCCAAGGCTGAGGAGGCTCCCGCTGAGGAGCCCAAGGCCGAGGCGACTCCCGCGCCGGCGCCCAAGGCTGAAGAGCCCAAGGCCAAGGCCGAAGATCCCAAGGTCGAAGCTTCGACCGAGGCCCCCAAGGGCGGCCATAAGAAGGGTAAGAAGCCGCCCAAGCCGGCGAAGCCCGAGGTGCCCGCTCCCGCTCCCAAGAAGGAGAAGGAGCCCGCCCCCGAGGCCAAGAAGGGCGCTCGGATCGGCGAGGAGGAGGAAAAGTCCGCACAGGACCTTCTCTTCGACAACCTCCCTCTGGTCATCGTGGTGTGCGTGATCTTCTCGCTGATTCCGGTGGCCTGGACCTACTACGGGCAGGTCAGCGCTGAGGACAGCCAGCAAGCGTGGACCGACTACGGCGACGCGCGGAAGAAGACCCTCGCCGAGGCCGAATACGAGCGCTTGGTCGGCGAGCACGCCGAGACGACGGCGGCTCCCTACCTCAAGATCAGCTGGGCAGCGAAGCTCTACGAGTCGGGCGAGAAGGCCAAGGTCGAGCGCGCTCGCGATCTCCTCAAGGAGGTCAAGCGCGACTACAGCCACCTAGATCTAGTCGCGGAGCTCGTCGAGCCCCAGATCAAGAAGATCGAGGCCGAGCTCGCCTCGCCCCGCGCGCACTGGGCGCCAGCGACTTCGACTGGCAAGGCCGGCACCGCCCCGACCTCCAGCAACTAACCCCTCTTCGAGGTGGACGAGTCAAGACGACTCGCATGGAACGTCGAGGCGCCTGGGCGCCTCGACGCTTTCCTTTCCGGAGTGCTGGGCGAGGAAGCCTCGCGGGGCCAAGTCCAAGGCTGGATCAAGGAGGGCCGCGTTCAGATCGGGGGGCTCGAGGTCACCAAGACCAGCCACAAGCTCCGCGGCGGCGAGTCCGTAGAGGTCAGGCTGCCGCCGCCGCCGCCACCTCCTGGCCCCCTCCAAGCCGAAGACCTCCCGCTCACGATCTTGTTCCAAGACGAACACCTCCTCGTGATCGATAAGCCGGCCGGTCTCAGCGTGCACCCTGGCGCGGGGCAGCGTGACGGGACCTTGGTCAACGTCCTCCTGCACCACTCGCCAGGGGCGCTCAGTCAGGTCGGCGGTGAAGAGCGCCCTGGAATCGTGCATCGGCTCGACAAGGACACGACCGGCGTCATGGTCGTGGCTCGCAGCGATCGAGCCCACCGCGAGCTGGCCCGCCAGTTCCACGATCGTGAGGTCAGCAAGCGCTACCTGGCCCTCAGCGACGGGCTCCCCCGTGAGAAGGAGGGGCTCATTGAAGCCCCCCTCGGACGCCACCCCAAGGATCGCAAGCGCCAAGCCGTGGTCGAGTTGGCTAAGGGTCGGACGGCCTCGACGCGCTACGTCGTCGAGGAGTCTCACGGGCGCTTCGGGCTGATTCGCTGCGAGCCCAAGACGGGTCGCACCCACCAGATTCGAGTCCACCTCCAGTTCGTCGGCGCTCCCTTGCTCGCGGATAAGAACTACGGGCGCGGCCGCCCCGAGCGCTGCACCACCGCAGACCTCGGCCTCCCTGGCGAGGAGCAGATCCTCCTCGAGCGCCACGCGCTCCACGCGGCGCGCTTGGAGTTCAGCCACCCGCTGAGCCGCGAGCGAATGGCCTTCGAGGCCCCGCTCCCGTCAGACATGGCGGAGACGTTGGACGCGATTCGCAGGGTCGTCTAACTCTCGCGGAGCTTCCTTCGTCGGCGGGCCGGAGTGCTCCTCTACTCAGGGTCTTCGCTTGGCGGGTCCTCGCTTGGCGGGTCCTCGCTTGGCGGGTCTTCGCTTGGCGGGTCCTGGCTGAGTGAGTCCTCGCCTGACGATTCTTGACTCGGGTCCTCGCTAGGCAGCTCTTCGCTCGGTGCGTCCACCGTCGAGGGAGCTCCAATCAGCGGGCTCTCGGTCTCCCCCTGGATCTCCTCCTCGTCCTCTTCGGCGATCAACTCAAACTCCGCTGGGAAGGCCTCGCGGCGCTCGCGGATCGCCTGGCGGGCGAGGACGACGACGTCCTCCACCCCCTCCACGAAGCGAAACTCGTTACGGACTTGGCCGAAGCCAAACACGACGTGCCCCCGCGCCTTGCTCTCGCTGGGATAGATCGAGCGGATCCCGCGGAGCTCTGTCCCGAGGGCTGCGCTCCAGAGCAAGCCCCGCCCGCCGTCGCGCAGGGCTGCGGCGCGTCGAGTCGTGAGGACGTAGCGCTGGCGACGAAGCGCCATGATCTCCTTCACGATCCAAGCCAAGCCGAGTCCGCCGACGAGCGCGATCACTACCGCCGTCGGATCGAGGAGGAGGTCTAGGACCTTGTTGCGAGAGATCGCCTCGAAGAGCGCGAGGCTGAGGATCCCCGCCGCGAAGAGGAACGCGCCCGAAGCCAGCGCCCCGCCCGTAACCAAGCGCTGGACGACCAAGGTCAAGGAGACGAAGCCGACGAGGCTCCCAACCCACATCGCGACCACGGCCAAGAGCACCAAGCCCTCGCTGGGGTCGAGCGCCGCCAGGGCCGGGGCGAGGAGGACTAGCCAGCCCGCGAACATCACCCCCGCCACAGAGACGGAGCCGCGCAGGAGCGAGCGAACCTCGCGTGTCGGGAGGCGCAGGCCTGGCTTTCCAGTCCAGAGCGCTTCCTCGCCCGAGCGGAGCGAGAGACCCGCCCTGAGCTCTGCCGGGAGCTGAATCCGAGCAGGGGTCCCAGGCGGGAGGAGCTCTTCAAGGGAGGCCTTGGGCTCAGGGCCCGGGAGCGGAGCCTCTTGCGCGGCCTCGGCCAGAGCTCGCTCGAGATCGGCCTGGAGCGTCTGGGGGCGTTCGATCCTCGCGAATCGGTGTCCACGGCCGACACGTAGATCGCCGATCTCGCTCCCCTCTGCGACGACGGCGTGGATCGCGAGCGGCCTCCCGACCTTGAAGCGAGAGGACCAGTGGACCCGCCACTCGCCGCCGCTGTGCCGAACCTCGGCCGCTCGACGAGTCGTCGTGAAGTAGCGCGCGCCCTGCTCGCTCATGAGGCTCCTGGCCACGCTCGCGGCGCAGAGGCAGCTCGCGCCAGCGCCGACCAAGAAGAGCGGGTGCAAGAGGAGCTTGGGGAGGTCTTTGGGCTGGGTGAGGGCCTGGAAGAGCCAGACCCCGACCACGAGGGGAACGCACACGGCCAAGATCGAGACCGCGCAGCCACCCGAGCCGCTGATTCGGCGAACCCACCACAACGCACCCAGCCAACCGACGAGGGGGATCAGGGTCGCGACCCAACCAGCGCCGTTTTGGATCGCCCTGCCCCAGCGCACCTGACCTTCGAGGGCCGGAGTCAGCGAGGCCACGAACACGGCCCCCAACAGGAGGCCCACGATCACCGCTGCGCGCCGCCAGCGGCCGGGACCGATCCCGAGTCGCAACCCGGGGCGCCCTTGCCACAGGAGGCGTTCACCGCGACGGAGGCGAAGCGCCTCGACCGGATCTCCGGGCGGAGAGAGCATTAGCTCAGCCACTCGGGGCGCTCTAGAGCCCTATCCGGAGCGGGCGACGCCAGCCTCACTGCTCCTCGTTGCTCTTGAGGTCGATCACGATCCTGAACCCGCGCCGAGGGTCTCGCTCGTCGGGCCCTGGCGGATTCACGACGCCAGTGGCCGTGCCGACCTTCCCGCTCGCGAGCCATTCGTCTGCGTTGGCGCGGAGGTCGAAGGTTCCGTGGGGGTCCTTTCTCCAGGCGTCCTCGTCGAGGACCTCGTGTAGGACCTTCATTGTGCTCTCGTCCTCGACTCCCCCAGCCGCCTCGCCGAACTCCTCCTCGGTGGGAAGGCGAGCTCCAGCCCAAGCACAGTAGGCCCTGGCCTCGGTGTGAGTGACCGAGGTCACGGGCGAGAGCGCGCTCCCAGCGCCATAGGGGATAGGGAGGCCCTCGTCCGCGCAGTAGCGCAGGTATTGTCCCCAAGTGACCTCGTGCCGACCCATGTAGTAGGTCGGGGGGGTCCCCCGCGACACGAGGTAGGACCCGTCCTTCCGCGCCTGATAGACCTCGGGGAAGCGAGTCCAGGTCACGTTCGCGTCCTCCATGTTCATGACGGTGGCGGAGCCGCTCCAGGCCGGGCGGTCTCGCTTGTGATCAACCGGCACGAAGGGGTCGCGGGCTCCGCTCAGGCTGACGCTGAACAGGAGCGCCAAGAAGCCGCAGCCCAGGCCGGCGGCGAAGAGGAGTCGAACGCTGGTCGCGCCGCGCCCGGCCGCGCCAAGATCCTGGGGTCGGATGACGAGGCTCGGCTTGGCCGGAGCTTTCTCGGGGACCACGGTCAGAGGCGGCGGCGCGGCCGGGCCCCGGACAGGCCCGAGGTGGACCGGGACGCGGTCGAGAGCGCGACGGAGCGAGCGGCGAAGTTCGCGCGCGTTCTTGGGGCGGTCCCCCGGTGCCTTGGAGAGCGTCTGGGCCAAGATCTCCGAGACGTCGCGCGGGACGTGGGCGAACTCTTCGTGGAGGAGCGAGGGCGCTCGGGCTTCGATCGCTAGGCGGAGGTCTTGCTCTTGATCTTCGGCGCGCGGGGAGGGCTCGAGGGGAGGGCGCCCGCTCAGGAGCTCGTAGAGGATCGCCGCGACCGAGTAGAGGTCGGCCCGGTGGTCGAAGGGCCGCTCGAGGAGGAGCTCCGGCGAGGCGTAGAGCATGGCGCCGACGGGAGAACGTCGGTTGACGACAGGTCGCCGGGGCGGAGGCAGGCGAACGCTGGTCTGAAGCCGACGGTCGCGGCGGCGGATTCGCTTGCGGAGGTCCTCGACCTGCTCCTTGAAGCCGGGCTCGGCGGGTCGAGTCAAGCCGACCTCGCTGGCGAGGCCAAAGCCCAAGAGCCGGATCTCCTCTTCAGGGGCGCCGGCGCCGAGGACGAGGATCTTGCCCGGAGACAGGTGTCCATGGACGAGGCCCTGATCGTGGGCGGCCTCTAGGGCCTGGAGGACCTGGCGTATGAGGCGGGTGGCTCGCGGAGGCGAGAGGGGCCCCTGGCGAATCAGGTCGCTGAGGGGATAGCCTTCGATGAGGTCCATGACGACATAGAGGCGCTCGGTCGTCCGGTCGATGTCGACCTCGTGGACGGGGACCACGTAGCGGTGACGGAGGCTGCTGCCGGTGGCGTGCGTGCCCGGGTCGAGGAGCTTCAGCGCGTAGGAGCTTCCGCCTCGTGAAGCCAGGTAGAGCTCGGCTCCGCGCCCACGCGCGAGCCTCCGCTCGAGTCGATAGCGGCCGCCGATTCGCAGCCCGAGAGGATCCGACATGCGGGCTAGTGTCGCATGTGATCGTTTTGGGGTCTGCTGCCCGTCTGAGGCCTTGTGGCTCTTGCTGAACCCGTGCCCATGTTGGTATCCGTCAGCACTTCTCTTGAGTCACCCAGCCGGCGGCCAAAGGGCAGGGCGCGAGGCTTCGTCTTCATGGATCCTCCCCTCCGGAATGCAAACGAGCCGCGCCTCTCGGCACGGCTCGTCTGAGTCAAAGGCAGTGGAGAGGTTTAGACCTCTTCGGCAGCGACCTGACCTGAGTAGCTGAGGAAGCTCGCCTGGAACTGGCGCTGCGACATGAAGGTGTAGCCGCGAGCCTTACGGTCAGGGAAGTAAACCTCGACCTTGGTCGCGCCACCGCGCTTGAGACGAAGGAGGCCCATCCGAGTCACGTAACCCTCAGCGCCGTCAGCAGCCTTGGTCTTGACCTTGGCGGCGAGTTTGAGCGGCTTGGAGTCGTAGCGAGCGTTCATATAGGACCTTTCGTGATTTCAGCAGCCTTGATCACGCTCCAAGAGGGTAGAGAGTGGATCTGGCCAGCTTTGATAAGGAGGAGGATAGTCGACCTCCCGCCTCAATTGTCATCCTTTTGCAACGTGGGCGAGAAATCGCCCAAAACAGAGAAAAACTCGCCCACGAAGTCGCAACCTATTGAGGGGGCTGCGATTACGACGAGCGAGTTTGACGCTAGTGCTTGCGGATCTGGGGCGCGGCCATCGGGCCAGTGCTCGTCTTCTGCTTGAGGTTCATCTGCTTGATCTTCTTCGGAGCGGCGCTCTCAGCCCAGACGCGGAAGTCTCCGCCGGCCTTGAGCTGCTTCGCGTATTCCGTCGCCTGCTTCATGTCGAGGTCGCGGCAGATCACCACCGGGGCGCTCCCGAGGACGACCTCGGTCAGGGCCTCGTCGACCTGGAACACGCGGCCTAGGCCGTCCTTGGCCTTCTCAGCGTCTTTGACCGAGTGCAGCACGATCGCGAAGCGGGGACCCTTATCAACGGACTTGGTCTTGAACTTGAGACCCTTGGTCTTGATCTTACGCATTGCGTCATCCTTACTGTCCGAAGGGTCACTCGGTGAAGTCGCCGGTGTTAGGGAGCCGAAAATAGGCTCGTGAGGCGACGTAGAGCAAATGAGGACAGGGGTTTAGGCTTGGGGGCAGCCGCACAAATTAGCACGGCCCTTTATGCCCGTCTACCGGGAACGAGTTTTCCTTGCTCTCTGAACGGGTCTGGTTGGACGAGCGGAATCCGCCTACAGCACGCGCCAACCCTCACACTCTGCCTTCCACCATGCGCTCTGAGGAGGGATGACTTCAGGGACGCTCCGCCGACAAGCGCCTAAGTCCGTTGAGTGCCACGATTGGCACCACCAAGAGGGCCAAGCAGTCACTTGGATCGGGGGTGTAGACATAGCGGCCCGGGAGCGCCGCCTCGAGTGCCGCTGAGTAGAGGCGGGCCGCGCCGGGCGAGAGATTCAAGGCCGCCAAGGCCACCCCGCTCAGACTGCAACTGAAGAGGACCGCCCCTCGGGAGAGAGGGCGCGGAGCCCACGGGCGAGGGACTAGCCCCGACAAGGCGCAGAGCAGAGCAGGAAAGTAGAGGAGAACGCCCACGTCCGAGAGCTTGAAGGTCAGGGCGTTCGGCCAGGCCACGCGCAGCCAGTGGTCGTTGAGGGCCATGAGCGCCAAGCCCGCCAAGGGCAGAGGGCTCGCGAGCCACCCCAAGCCAGATCCGAGACCGGACTCGCCCTCAGCCACCCCGCGTGTGCATTTCGAGGTGCGGGTCGTCCTTGAGCTCACCTGCCCTGGCCAAGGGTCGACGCCGACCCAGCGCTAGGCGCTCCTCAGCCCCTCGGTCACCCCGGGCGCCCCAGATCTCGCCGATCCGAGCCGCGAGGGTGTCCTCGTCCTCGCCGGCGCGGAGGGGGCCTCGGAGGTCGTGACCCTCACGAGCGTAGAGGCAGAGGAAGAAGCGCCCGTCAGCGGTGATCCGGGCCCGGTCGCAGTCACGGCAGAAGGGCGCAGTCGTGGAGGCGATCAAACCGAATCGCGTCCCGTCCGGCAGAGCGAAGCGCTCAGCCGGCGCTGACCCTCGTCCTTCCTCGACCTTCAGCGGACCGTGGCTGGCCTCGAGCTGGTCCAGGATCTCCTGGCGCGAGAACACGGCGTCCCTCGTCCAGCGAGTCGCGCCGCCGACGTCCATGTATTCGATCAGGCGCAGCTCGACGTCCGCCTCGCGCGCGTAGTCCAGGAGCGCGCCCAACTCCTGGTCGTTCTCGCCCCGGAGCACGACCGTGTTGAGCTTGACCGGGAAGCCGACACCCTTGGCTGCCTGGATCCCGGCCAGGGCCGCCTCGAGCCGGTCCCGTCCACCCAAGCGGGCGTAGGTCTCGCGCTGCAGGCTGTCGAGGCTGACCGTGACTCGATCCAAGCCCGCGTCCTTGAGGTCCTGCGCCGCGTCCGCCAGAAGCACGGCGTTCGTGGTCAGCGCTAAGTCCTCGATCCCCTCGATCGCTCGCAGCTGCTCGACCAAAGTCGCCAGACCTCTCCGGAGGAGAGGCTCTCCGCCCGTCAAGCGCAGCCGCGAGACGCCGACTGAGGTGAACACCCGGGTCAGGCGGGTGATCTCTTCGAAGTCGAGGAGATCGCCCTTGGGCAGCCACACATACTCCTCTTCGGGCATGCAGTAGCCGCAACGTAGGTTGCAGCGGTCGGTGACGGAGATCCGCAGGCTGCGGAGCGGGCGTCCATGGAGGTCGGTGCTCACCCCCCCATGCCAACCCATGCGGGACTCGGGATCAACGCTCGAATTCGCTCGTAGCCAAAACCCGGCTATCCTCTTCGCCCACATACGCCTTCGAGGTCCTGATCGTGTCCCCGCTCCCTACCCCTGTCTCCTCCCGCGAGGCCCACTAGTGGCCACCCGCGGCCCCAGCGAGCTCGGCGTCAAGGAGTTCCAGGCTCAGATCGAGGCGATCTACCTCGAGCGCGACAAGAGCCGAGGCACCCTCGGGACCTTCGCCTGGCTGGTCGAAGAGGTCGGCGAGCTCTCGCGCGCGCTCCGCTCCAACGACCGCCAGAACCTCGAGGAGGAGTTCGCGGACGTGTTCGCTTGGCTCGTGACCCTGGCCTCTTTGGCCGAGGTCGACCTCGCTGCCGCAGCTCAGAAATACGCCCAGGGCTGCCCCCGCTGCAGCGCCACGCCCTGTGTTTGCCGGCACCGCGAAGAGCTGGAGGACCTTCCATGAAGGGAACCTCCGCGAAGGCTGTCCTGAGGGACCGCGTCGGGGCCGAGGGTGGGTATGATCTCCGCCCCTCTATGGCTCGAATCATTCTCATTACGCCAGACAAGCAACGGACGACCTACGAACTCGACGGTCGCGCGATCACCGTTGGCCGGACCCCGGCCAACTCGATCCGCGTCGAAGACGGAGCGGCCTCACGCAAGCACTGCCTGATCAAGGCTGTGGGCGACGCGTGGTTCCTCACCGACCTCGGCAGCGCCAACGGGACCAAGGTCAACGGTTCGCGAATCGCCAAGCACGAGGAAATCGACCTCAGCGACGGCGACCGGATCAAGATCGGCAAGACCGTCTTGGCCTTTAAGGAGTAGCCCTGTGGAGCACCCCCACGTCGACCTAGACCACCTCCGCGACATCCTGACCCTCATGGATCAGTTCGACTTCGACGAGATCGAAGTCCGTGACGAGGGCAAACGCCTGCACCTCCTCCGCCGCCCCCGCGGACAGGGTCAGCAGAACCCAGCTGCCGTGGTCGTTCCGACCATGGTCGCCGGCCCAGCCGCCGTGGCTGCCGGTGGAGCCCCAGCGGCCGCCAGCCCGGACGAGCTCCCCGCCGACGTCGAGGTGATCAAGAGCCCCATGGTCGGGACCTTCTACCGCGCGCCGAGCCCCGATTCGGGCCCCTTCGTCAATGACGGCGACGAGGTCAAGGTCGACCAGGTCCTCTGCATTATCGAGGCCATGAAGGTCATGAACGAGATCAAGGCCGAGTGCTCTGGCACCGTGATCAAGGGACTCGTCGCCAACGGTGAGGCCGTCGAATACGGCGAGCCCCTGTTCCACATTCGCCGCGAAAGCTAGCCATGCACAGCCGGGTCCTGATTGCCAACCGGGGCGAGATCGCGCTCCGGATCCTGCGTGCTTGTAAGTCACTCGGGATCGAGACCGTCTGCGTCTACTCGGAGATCGATCGCGACGCGATCTACCTCCGATTCGCGGACGAGACGATCTGCATTGGCCCTGCGCCTTCGGCGCAGTCCTACCTGGACATTCCCTCGATCATTTCAGCGGCTGAGATCGCTGACGTCGAGGCGATTCACCCGGGCTACGGGTTCTTGGCCGAGAACGCGCACTTCGCGCAGGTCTGCCGGGACTGCAAGATCGACTTCATTGGTCCCAAGCCCGAGGTGATCACCGCCATGGGCGACAAGATCACCGCCAAGGAAATGGCCAAGCGCGCTGGCGTCCCTCTGATCCCTGGTAGCGACGGCCTCGTCGAGACCGAGGACCAAGCGCTCGCGATCGCCCGTGAGATCGGGTTCCCCGTGATCATCAAGGCCACCGCCGGCGGCGGCGGACGCGGAATGCGAGTGGCCCACAACGAGCTCAGCTTCGTCAACGCCTATGGCGCCGCGCGGAGCGAGGCCGAGGTCGCCTTCAAGAACTCAGGCGTCTATATCGAGCGCTACCTCGAGACCTCGCGCCACGTCGAGATCCAGATCATGGCCGACAAGCACGGCAACGTCGTGCACCTCGGCGAGCGCGATTGCTCGATCCAGCGTCGCCACCAGAAGCTGATCGAGGAGGCGCCTTCGACCTGCGTCAGTGAAGAGATGCGCGCCGCGATGGGTGCCTCGGCGGTGGCTCTCGCTAAGGAGGTCGGCTACGAGAACGCTGGCACCGTCGAGTTCCTCGTCGACGACAAGGGGAACTACTACTTCATTGAGATGAACACTCGGATCCAGGTCGAGCACCCGGTAACCGAGGAGATCACGGGGATCGATATCGTCCGTCTCCAGCTCGAGGTCGCCGGCGGCGCGCCGCTCCCCTTCACCCAGGAGGAGATTCAGATCCGCGGACACTCGATCGAGTGCCGGATCAACGCCGAGGATCCAGCCGACGGGTTCAAGCCACGGCCGGGAACGATCGAGCGGCACTTCGCGCCCGGCGGCAAGAACGTCCGCTGGGACAGCCACGTCTATGCCGGCTACAAGGTCCCGCCGACCTATGACTCCATGGTCGGGAAGCTGATCGTGTGGGGCGAGGACCGCGAGCAAGCGATCGAGCGCATGAAGCTCGCTCTCGACGAGCTGATCATCGAGGGGATTCCGACCTCCGCCTCGATCCACAAGCAGATCATGAACAACGTCCACTTCCGACGAGGGAACATTACGACCTCGTTCATTGAGGACTACTTCAACACCTAGGGTGCTAGGGCGAGTTCGGCTCGAACACGATCACCCCCGCGGCTCCTGCCTCGGGGGTGATTTCGTGTGAGGAGGGAGAGCCTATGGCGTCAGGCGCGAACCAAGGCAGGGCGCAGTTCGCTCTCGCTCCGTTCTTCGTACCAGAACCAGGCCAAGCCTCCTAAGAGCCCAAGCAGGCCCCCTCCCAAGAGCCGGATTGGCCAGGCGAAGGACTGACCGAAGCGCTCGGTCGCCTCCTGGAAGAGGCCCGGCCCCAAGCGGAGCCCAATCGCCATGCACACCAGGAGCAGGATCGCGTTGGTCCAGATCGACTTGGCTTGCTCAAACAGGGACTTCACCGTGGCTCCTCTCTCGGTGCAGCGGTATCTGAGCCGGGACACCCCGGAGGGGAAACTTCCCCTAAGTCCTCCAGTTGCAGGGCCGACCGCTCTACCTCTTGGGGCGAGCGCTGGCCGAGCTAGGCTCGTTTGAGTGACGACTGAGTGCCTAGAGCCGCAGACTCGCAGCAAGACCCTCCAAGGGGTCGCGCTCTGCGGATTCGTGATCCTGTGCTTCTCAGCTGCTGCCCTAGGCGCGCTGACTCCCCCAGGCCCTTGGTATCAAGCGCTAGCCAAGCCGAGCTGGAACCCACCAGCCTGGGTGTTCGGCCCCGTCTGGACGCTGCTCTACCTCGGAATGGCTGTCGCTGCCTGGAGGGTCTGGCGGAAACCCCAGGCTCAGCTCGCGCTCTTCGCCTTTGGACTGCAGCTCCTCCTCAACGCTGCCTGGTCACCGATCTTCTTCGGCGCACACGCTCTCGGCTGGGCGCTAGTCGAGATCTTATGTCTCCTGCTGACGATCATATGGACTATGGTCTTGTTCTTTCGTCGTGACTGCTGGGCCGGAATGCTCTTCGTTCCCTACGCAATGTGGGTCAGCTTCGCCTCATTTCTCAACGCGACCCTCTGGCGGCTCAATTGACGAGGCCCTGCTGAAGAGAGCTCAGCTGCGCCGAGGTCCACGGTCGCTCTTGAGCCGGCCTTGTGTGGCTGACTGACGACGGTGCTCTTCGACTGGAAAGCGGGTCACCTCCCCGTCGCCTTCAGTGGCGACGGAGGGAGGGGACGAGGACCCGTTGCTCTGCTCTCGCTTAGGCGGGGAGCGGGTTCTCTCGCCTGACTCGCTCGAACTCGCCCATGACTCTGGCCCAGGTCGCGTCGTCCTGATCAGGGTCGCGCCCCGCCATGCCGGTCAGGAGCATGTGGTGGAGGTCTAGGTTGAGCTCGTCGTCGCCCAGCATGTCGCGGAGCTCCACGACCCAGGCCGTCTTCTCGCAGTCCTTGGTGTTGCCCCGGACCAAGAGCTCCGCCAAGGCCCCAGCCATCGCCTCGTCACCGCTCTGGGGACCATGCTGCGCGATCTCGGCGCCTGAGCGCAGGGCCCCAGCGCTGGCCTCGATGGAGCGAATCGAGTATCCGATCGGAGGACCCCACTTGTCCTCCGGGTCGTGCTGAGTCACGACCCGGAACCCGTATTCCGTCGCCTCGAGGGTCGCGTAGCCAGCCAGGCCAGCCTGCATTTCGACCCACTGTCCCTCGCTCGTCGAGAGCACGTTGGCCTGGAAGAGCTCCGGCCCGAAGTCGGCGTCGTCGGGGCCTCCGATTCGCGCGCCGTAGCAAGCGAGCATCGGCTGGAGGACTTCGCGGGAGTGCTCCTCGTCGGCGAAGGGGCCGAGGAACACGGTGTGCTCAGAGGGGACGCGGGTCCAGGCAGTGTCGTTCATGGGCGGCAGTTTACGCGCGCTCGAGGGAGAGGAGAACGATCAGATCAGCTTCAGAGCACGGCCCCGATTCGGACCTGAGTCGAGGGCCCGAGGAACTCCATCAGGGCCTGCTTGAGCCCCTCGCCGCCCGCGACACGGAGGTGACTTCCGCAGCGGAAGGGACCGGCGGTGTTGCCTTCGCCGTCGCGGAACAGGAGATAGAACTGGTCGTCGCCGCGGTGAGTCAGGAGCACTTCGCGGAAGCCCCTGATCATGGCCTCGTCCGTCTCCTCGATCAGGATCTCGGCCTGGACCGAGACTCGGAGCTTCCCAGCCGCTTCTTCGCCCGTGAGGATCTTGTCGACCAGGATCGAGGGCGGCTCTCGGTCCACGTCGACCTTGCCCTGAACGAAGATCACCGACTCCGGGATCAGGAGCATTCGGACGTCGGGGTAGACGCTCGGGAACACGACCGCGTCCGAGGTGCCCGTGAAGTCCTCCACGCTCACGAAGGCCATCTGCTTGCCCTTCTGTGTCATGTGGTGACGCACGTTGGTGATCATGCCACCGACGGTGACCTCGGCCTTGTTCCGGCAGTTCTGGAGCTTGCTGATCTGGTGCGTGGCGTAGCGCTCGATCACCTCGCGGTGGGCGTCGAGGGGGTGCTTGCTGAGGTAGAACCCGAGCGCCTCCTTCTCGTAGGCCAAGAGCTCCGGGTCCGGCCACTCCTGAATGCTCGGGAGGAGCTCCTCCTCGATCTTGTCGACGTCAGCGCTCGGGAGCCCGCCGAAGAGCACAGACTGGTTGTTCAGCTTGTCCTTCTGAGCCTCGACGCCGATCTGGTAGGCCCGCTCGATCACGGCGTGGTATTGGCTGCGGAAGGCCCCGAGCGAATCGAAGGCGCCGGCCTTGACCAGAGCCTCGAGCACGTTCTTAGTCAGGAGCCGACAGTCGACCTCCTCGCAGAAGTGGAAGATCGAGCGGAAGCCCTTCTCCTGCTCCTTGCGAGCCTCGACGATCCCTGTCGCCACGGCCTCGCCCATGCCCTTGATCGCGCCTAGGCCGTAGACGATCTCGCCCTCGCTGACGCCGAACTTGACCTGGCTCCGGTTGACGTTGGGAGGGAAGACCTTGATCCCCATTCGCTCGCACTCCGAGCTGTAGTCGAGGATCCGGTCGGTGTCGCCCAGCCAGCTGGTCATCGTGGCCGCCATGAACTCGGCCGGGTAGTGGCACTTGAGGTAGGCCGTCCGATAGGTCACGAGGCCGTAGGCCGCCGAGTGCGACTTGTTGAACCCGTATTCGGCGAAGAACGCGATCTGCTCCCAGACCTGCTCTGCGACCTTCTCCGAGATCTCCTTGGCGACGAAGCCCTCCACGAAGGCGGGCTTGTATTTCATCATCAGCTTGAGCTTCTTCTTGCCCATAGCCTTCCGGAGATTGTCGGCGTCTGCCATGGACAAGCCGGCGATCATGTTCGCGATTCGCATCACCTGCTCTTGGTAGAGGATGCAGCCGTAGGTCTCGCTCAGGATCGGCTCGAGGTGCGGCGTGAGGTAACTGATCGCCCGCCGACCGTGCTTGCACTCGATGTACTGCTCGTCCATTTTCGAGCCGAGGGGGCCCGGTCGGTAGAGCGCGATCAAGGCGATGATGTCCTCGAAGCGGTCGGGCTTGGCGCCCTTGAGCAGCTTGCGGAAGCCGCTCGACTCCAGCTGGAACACGCCGATCGACTCACCGCGCCCGAGCATTTCGAAGGTCTCGGCGTCGTCGAGGGGCGCGGCCTCGATGTCGAAGTCTGGCGTGTGCTCCCGGATCAGGATCAGGGCGTTCTCGATCAGGGTCAGGGTCTGGAGCCCGAGGAAGTCCATCTTGAGGAGGCCGCACTCCTCGACCTCCATCATCGTGAACTCGGTCGCCTTGTCGCCCTTGACCAGGGTCAGCGGGATCCGCTCCTTGAGGTCCGTGTCGGCGATCACGACCCCCGCCGCGTGCTTGCCCTGGTGGCGGTTGACGCCCTCGAGGCAGAACGCGAGGTCGAAGAGCTTCTCGTAGGCCGGATCGTGGCGGAGCTCTTGCAGCTCAGGCACCTCGCGGAAGGCCTGCTCGAGGTTCTTGAGCTTCGGCCCGTCGGGGATCAGCTTGCTGATCTTCTCTACCGTCCCGAAGGGGATCTCGAGGACGCGCCCGACGTCCTTGATCACGGCCTTGGGCTTGAGCGTCCCGAAGGTCACGATTTGACAGACCTTCTCGCTCCCGTATTTGTTGCGGACGTACTCGATCACCCGCCCTCGGTTGGCCTGACAGAAGTCGACGTCGATATCGGGCATCGAGACGCGCGAGGGGTTGAGGAAGCGCTCGAAGAGGAGGTCGTATTTGAGCGGATCGATATCGGTGATCCCCAAGACATAGGCCACGATGGAGCCCGCGGCCGAACCACGACCAGGACCGACGGCGCAGCCGTTCTTGCGGGCCCAGTCGATGAAGTCGGCCACGATCAAGAAGTAGGTGATGAACCCGAGCTGCTTGATCACGCCCATTTCGTAGTCGAGGCGCTCCTTGGCTTGGTCCGTGGGCTCGCCGTAGCGCTGGATCAGGCCCTGCTGGCAGGTCGTGTCGAAGTAGGTGTCGCAGTCCGTCCCGTCCGGGGGCTCGAAGAGGGGGAGGTAGTACTCGTTCCGGTTGCCGGGGAGGAGGTCGTATTCGCCGACCTTGTCCGCGATCTCCTTGGTCGCTGAGATCGCCTCCGGGACGTGGGCGAAGGACTCGATCATTTGCTCCGAGCTGCGGAAGAAGAAGTCCTCCTTCATCTTGAGCCGGTTCTTGTCGCTCAAGGTCTTGCCCGAGGAGATACAGATCTTGGCCTCTTGGGCCGGCGCGTCCTCGCGCTCTATGTAGTGGAGGTCGCAGGTCGCCGCGGTCTTGATCCCGAGGTCACGCGAGAGGCGCAAGCAGCCGTCGTTGACGACGACTTGCTCCTCGAGGGAGTTGGGCTGAATCTCGAGATAGAAGTCGTCTTGGAAGACCTCGTGCATGCGCAGCGCTTCGGCCTTGGCCTCGTCGTATTTCTCCTGCTGGAGGAGGACCGGGACCGGGCCCTTGAGGCAGCCCGAGAGCACGATCAGCCCCTCGTGGTGCTCGGCGAGGGTCTCCCAGTCCACGCGAGGCCGGTAGTAGAAGCCCTCGAGGTTGGCCAGCGAGTTGATTCGGCTCAGGTTCTTCCAGCCGACCTGATTCTTGGCCAAGACGGTCAGGTGGTTGTAGCCCCGCTTGCGCTCCCGCATGCTCCCGCGCGCGAGGTAGATCTCGCAGCCCAGGATCGGCTTGATTCCCGCCGCAGTGCAGGCCTTCCAGAGCTCGATGGAACCCGCCAAGGTCCCGTGATCGGTCAAGGCGATGGCCGTCTGCCCGCAAGCCTTAGCCTTGTTCACGATCTTGTCGATCTTCGCGATCCCGTCCAGGAGGCTGAAGTCCGAGTGGACGTGGAGGTGAACGAAGTCGCTCTGAGCTAGCTGAGTCACGCAGGAACTCCCGACTTGACCAAAGGAGGTCTGGGCTGGGAGGACTGGCCCCGAGCCACGCTTGAATCGATCTTCTCGCGCGAAGACCCGCTCACGAGATCACGCTGAACGCGACCCCTTCCGAGACGGGTTTCGGGAGAGGTAAGGATCCTAGGCGGAGCGCCCGACAAAGCTAGCTCTTTTGTTTTCAACGACTTGTGGAGTAAATGAGGAGAACTCCTCTCTGCCCGGGGAGAGCGTGTCAGCTCGTCCCTAAAGTGTGTAGTCACGTGCGGAGGTGGGTGACCCGCTGCTATCCTGGGGGCGTGTCGGACGATCGCGAAACTAGGCTTAGCAAGCTTCTGGCCTACTTACTTCGCCACAAGCCGGACGCCGCTGGGGTCACCCTCGACCCTGAGGGCTGGGTCAACCTCGACACCCTGATCGCGGGCGTCAACGAGCACGAGCGGCTCCCCTTCCCGCTCGAGCGCGAGCTGGCCGTGCGCGTCCTCCTAGGTCCCAGCTCGGACCTCTTTCAGTTCGAGGAGAACCTCGTCCGAGCCCGCTCCGGCCACTCGGTCGCCGGCGTCTCGATCCCCGAACCCGAGGGCCTCGAGATTCCGGAGTTCTTGTTCCTGGCCCTCGAGCCCGACGCCCTCGAGTTCTGCACAGGGGCTCAGAGCCTGAGCGCCCCACCCGGGCGCCCCTTTCGCCTCCTCCAAGACGAGGAGAGCGTCCTCCCCGAGAACTTGATCGTAGTCGAAGCCCTCCGGGCTGCTCGTCAGGGGGTGACATTCGAAGAAGGCGAGGACGGGGTCTACCGCTGCGATCGAATCCCGCTCCGCTACGTCTTGAGCGCCCGAGCCGGCTACGAACGTCAGGTCTCGGCTGGCGGAGTCCTGATGCGGATCAAGGGCAGCGAGATCGAGTTCGCCTTGATCCGAACCCTCCCGCGGCCCCAGACCCAACCTGAGCCCGAAGAGGGCGACATCTGTGACGAGCGGGCCAAACCCGAGCGCCGGGCCGACGACCGCCGCCACAACGACAAGGGCGCCCCCGACGGGGTCGAGCGCCGGCGCGGCCGGAGTCGCCGCATGCGTCGGCGTCGGCGGAGTGGTCGCTGGGGGACAGAAGGTCGACTCGAGCTGCCGAAGGGCAAGCTCGAGGAGGGTGAGAGCGCCCACGAGGCGGCGGTCCGCGAGACTCGCGAGGAAATGGGCGTGACCGACGAGCTCACCGTCCGGGCTCGCCTCCAGAAGAACCACTACGCGTTCCGGATCCCCGACGGGACCGTGATCTTCAAGACGGTCCACTACTACATGCTGGAGTGCGTGGCTCGCGAGCCGAGCTTCTCGCCACGCCTCGAAGAGGGGATCGTGTCCGTGGAGTGGTGGGCCGCCTCTCGCGCCATTCAGCAGGTGGCCTTCCCCAACCTGCGCCCGGTCCTCCAGCGCGCCTGGGACCTCGCCGAGGGCGCCTGATTGACGCGCGCTCCCGAGCTCGCGCTCTTGGTCGAGGGCTTCGACCCAGCCCGCGGCGGAGCCGAGCGCGCCGTCCGCTCCCTGGCCGAGGCTTGGGCTCGCGAGGGCCGCGAGGTCGCCGTCTATACGCCCGCCTCTCGGGCGGGCCCCCCCCTCGCAGCTCCTGCCCGTCAGGTCGAGGTCTCACTCCCCGACCTCCCGCGCCCGCTGTGGGCCCGCGTCCTCTCGCGACGCTTGGCAGAGGTCGCCCGCGCCGAGGGGGCGCAGCACCTGATCGCCTGCGGCAAGCTGACCGGAGCCGATCTCTACTGGCCCCACGGTGGCTCTCAGGCCGCGACCCGCGAGGCGAGCCTGGCCGGCCGCTCGACCTGGGCCCGCCTCGGGCGCCGACTCCGGGCCAGCGAGTGGGCCTACGCCTCGATTGAGCGCCGAGCCGCGGCGGCCTGTCGCCCCAGGCGCCAGGGAGCGGCGCCCAGCTGCCGGGCCGTGGCCCTCTCGGAGCGGGGTCGCCAGGACTTCCAGCGTCACCTGGGCCTCGATCCCTCCCTGGTCGCCGTGGTCCCCAACGGGGTCGCCGATCACTTCCGCCCCCCGAGCGGCGACGAGCGCGGCGAGGCCCGCCGGGCCCTGGCTCGCCGAGCCCGAGCCCGCGGTGACGCGGCCCTGATCCTGTTCTGCGCCCAGGCCTTCCGCCTCAAGGGCCTCGAGACCCTCCTCCGCGCCGCCGCGGGAGTCGGCGGCGCCCACGTCGTCGTGGCCGGAGCCGACGACCCGCGGCCCTTTCTCCCCTTGGCTGAGGGCCTCGGTCTCCAAGGCCGCCTGAGCTTCCTCGGCCGAGTCAGCGATATCCGCCAGGTCTACTGGGGCGCGACTCTCCTGGCCCACCCCAGCCGCTACGACCCTTGCTCCCTGGTCGTGCTGGAGGCTCTAGCCTCGGGGCTCCCGGTCATTGGCAGCCCAGCGGACGGCGCCAGCGAGCGGATCGGCGCCGCGGGCTGCGTCTTGGCGTCCCCCGACGACGTCGACGGCCTCGAGGAAGCCCTCGAGCGCTACTCCGATCCAACTCAGCGCCGCGCGCTGGCCGAGGCCGCCGCCGATTTTCGTCGCCCGTGGACGAAAGTCGGAGCCGAGCTGCGGGAGCTCCTTCAGCCAGCCGCGGCGATCGCTCCGTGAGGGTCTGCTACCTGAGCCTCGACCCGGGCGGGGCCTCGGCTCGGACCCGCGCCGAGGCCTTGTTCCCCGCGTTGAGAGCCGCAGGGATCCAGCCCGAGCTGCGCTCCTGGCCCAAGAACCCCGAGGGGCTCTGCGGCCTCGGGGAGTTCGAAGTCGTAGTCCTGCTGCGAGTCCTCGTTCCGCGCTGGGCCCTGGGTCCGCTCCGCCGCGCGGCCCGGAGCCTGATCTTGGACGTCGACGACGCCGTGTGGCGGCGGCCCGCCTCTGGGCGCGAACCGCTTCGACTGCGCCGCCGGCTCCTGAGGACGCTCCCGATCGCGGACCTCGTGACCTGTGGGAGCGCCTACCTCCGTGACGCTCTCCGGACTCGCCACCCGCGCCTGCGGGTCCTCCCGCCTGCCGTGGCCCTCCCTCCTCAGGTCCCGGCTCGCGAGGGGCCGCTAGAGGTCCTCTGGACTGGAAGTCGCGCGACCCTCCCCTATCTCGAGGCTCGCGCGAAAGCCCTCTCCCAGGGCCTGGGGGAAGAAGCCACCCTGGTCGTCCTCGCGGACCGGGCCCCGAAGCTGCCAGGCGTCCGTGCGCGCCACGAGCCTTGGAGCCCCGAAGTGGAGGCCCGAGCCCTCAGCCGAGCGCAGATCGGGCTCTATCCGCTCCCGCGGGATCCCTGGGCCGAGGGAAAGTGCGCCTTCAAGGTCCGGCTCTACATGGCGCACGGAATCGCGAGCCTGGCGGTGCCTTGGGGTGGCGGCGCTGAGGCCCTAGCCGATGGGGGCGGGCTCCTCTTCGAGGACGACGAGGGGCTCAGGAGCCAGCTGGCGCGCCTCTGCGAGGATCCTGGCCTGCGGGCGCGCCTCGGGCGAGAGGGCCGGGCCAGCGCTGCGGCCCAGGGCTCCATAGAGACTCGCGGGGCCTCCCTCGTGAGAATCCTGCGGGAATCGGCTGCCATCGGAGCCAGAAGAGATGGTCCTGGCTCTACGTGAGGGTTGCGCCCCACGGAGCCCGTGATAGAACACGTCCCTCTCGGGGGCCATCCAGGCCTCCACAGGCAGGTTGATCATGGCGCGTAATCGCGGACCGAAGAAAGCCAAGCGGGGCAAGTTCGCTTGGGATAACCGCAAGGCCAATCGCGGTCGCAAGCCCGCCATGGGCAAGAAGATGCACAACCCGATCTGGAAGGAAGTCCGCGCGCAGATCCTGCGTCGGAAGACCACCATCGTGGTACCCCCCAAGGCCGAGTCCGAGGCGAGCGCCAACTAGCGCGCCGTGGGAGCTTTTCGCTCCTGCACCCTCGCTCCGCTTTGCGTAGCCACACACCAGTCCTTGCTCCTTCACGGGGGTGAGGCTCGAAGACGCCTCCGGTGAATCTCGCCGTTGACCTCGTCCCTGCGCCGGCCTCCGAGCATTCGCTCCGACGCCTCACCGCAGCAGACCACGTCGCCCTCGACCCAGTCGGGGGCGTTTTCGTGTACCGAGTGGTCCCCTCGAGCACGAAAGTGGTCGGGATCGAGCCCGCTGAGCGAGCAGGCAGGTTCGGGCGAGGCTTTGGATTTTCGCAGGCGCGCTCAGGGGGTCGCAGATCTCCCCGGGATACGCGTAAGCTGTCGAACACTCAGAGGTGGGCAGATGACGGAGCGTCCCCCAGGACGACCGACAGGCGGCGGGCAAAAGCGACCGGGCGGACCTCGCCCGGGGCCGGGCGGACCTCGCCCTGGACCTGGCGGCCCTCGCCCCGGACCCGGCGGACCCGGCGGCCCCCCTCGCAGGCCCACAGGGCCCAAGGGGAGACCAGGCGGGAGACCGCCCACGGGGCCCAAGGGACCCCCCCGGCCACCAGGGCCCCCCAAGGGGCAAGGGCCGAGGCCCAAGCCCCCTGCCGCCAAGTCCTACGACCCCCTCGACGTCGCGACCCCGACCAGCGCGGCGCCGCAGACCGAGGACAGCCAGCTCGTGTTCATGAGCCACGCGCCAGGGGCTGGGACCCTGCCGCCGCGGATCGAAGTCGAGGAGAGCCTAGGAGGCAAGGTCCTCGGGAAGCTGGCGGAGGCCGTCGACCGCGGCAAGGGCGAGTCGTCCAGTCGCGGGAGCGCTGGGGTCGGCGCCCTCCGACGCGCGATCAACGCCAACGATCGCGGCAAGGCCCGCAAGACCAAGCCTGAGCGCTCTGTCGACGAGACCCTCGAGGGGGCCAGCAAGCACGTCGGCGGCTCCGCCGATCAGCCAGACGTCGTCGTTGGACAGAGCGCGCCTGCGGTGGACCCGAGCTTCCTCTCCCTGGTCCCGGGCGCCTTCGCGACTCCCCTTCGGGGCTGGATCGTGACCCTCCTCCACACCCTGATCGTGGCCCTGGCCCTGTTCCTGCTCGAGATCTCGCCCCCGCTCGGACTGGCTGCCTGTCTCCTGGCGACGATCGAGCTGCTCGGGTTCCGGACCCGCCTCGTGCAAGACGCCTGCGCTGGGCGGACTCAAGTCCGCTGGCCCGACGCCGGCGAGCTCGGGGCGACGCTCTTGATCGGAATCGCGGCCAGCCTCTGGTGCTTGGTCCCCGCGATTGGGCTCGGCCTCGGGGCTTGGGGTCGCCCGGCCTTCGAGACAGGCTCCCAGACCTCGCTCGTGGCCCGCGCTCAGCGCCTCGGCAACCCCAAGGTCCCCGGTGACGGCGACGACGCCAAGCGCGGCTTCGGCCACCACACCCTCCTCGAGCTCGAGGCCCTGACCGCCCCCCGCCTGGGTCCCGTCGAGCGCAGCAGCGCCGAGGTAGTTCGCGATCTCCAGGCCGGCTCCCGCGAGACGCTCCAGGTCGTGGTCGACCTCGACCAAGCCAGCCCCCTCGGCCTCGCAGCCCGGCTCTTCCTGATCCTGGGGTTCCTGGTCTATCCCATGACGATCCTCTGCGCCCTCAGGCTCCGAAGCGTCTACGCCGCGATCTACCCCCCGATCGTCCTCCGCTCGACCTTGATCGCGCCTGGGGCCTACCTCTTCGTGCTCCTCTCGACGGTGACTTTCGCGGCTGGCGCCGTGGCGGGCGCGGTCCTCGGGCTCCCCGCTCTTCACGCCGCCCTAGGCCAAGGCGTCGGGCACCTAGTCTGGATCGCAGGCCAGGCGGCCTACCTCGTGGTCGGCCACATGGTCCTCGCGGGACTCCTCGGCCGCGTCTATCGCTCGCACCAGCTGGCGCTGGGCTGGGACTAGGGACTCTCCGACTAGAGCTCGAGCCCTGCTAGGACCAAGGTCTTCTTGGCGGCCGTCGGGATCGCGTAGTCGCCGGCCTGGGCCGGCTCGATCCAGGCCAGGGCCTCTCCCTTCCCTGCGGCCGCAGCCCGCGTCGCGCAGCTGAAGACGTGGGTCGTCCAGAGCCTGTGGCTGAAGCGGTGCTCGCTCGTCCCGTGGTAGCTGAGCTGACCTCGGATCCCGAGCTCGCGAGCGATGGCTCCGGCCTCGAGGTGAGGGTCTTGGCCCTCCTCGAGTTCTCGCGAGGGCAGCTCCCACATTCGCGCCAGGAGTCCGCTCGCGGGTCGCTGCTGAAGGAGGATCGTCCCCGCCCGACGAGCAAGGACCGCGCTGCGCTCGACGAGGGGGACCGGCGCTTGAGGCTTGGGCTCGGGGTAGGAGGTCTGGGTCCCGCTGGCCTTGGCGCCGCAGAGCGCTCCCAGGGGACAGCGTCCACAAGCTGGGTTCTGGGGCCGACACACCAAGGCGCCCAGCTCCATGAGGGCCTCGTTGTAGGCCCCGCTCCCGACCTCGGGGAGGGTCTCCTCCGCCAAGGCCCAGAGGCGACGCTGGGTCGGCCCCTTCTGGGGCGGGCCCGAGACCTCGAACACCCGCGCCAGGACTCGCGCCACGTTCCCGTCCAGGATCGGCAGTCGCATGTCGTCCACGAGGGACAGAATCGCCCCGACCGTATAGCGACCTAGGCCGGGGAGAGTCTGGAGCGCGACCGGTTCCCGCGGGACTCTGCCCTCGTGCTCCTCCATGACGACCTGCGCCGCGCGGTGGAGGTTCCGCGCGCGGCGGTAGAAACCCAGCCCTTGCCAAGCCGCCAGGACCTCGTCCTCGCTGGCGGCGGCCAGGTCACTGACGGTGGGGAAGCGCTCTAGAAAGGGCTCGTAGTAGCGGGTGACCGTCGAGACCTGAGTCTGCTGGAGCATGATCTCGCTGACCCAGACCCGATAAGGATCGCGGACCTCTCCGCGCCAAGGGAGCTCACGGGCATGGGCCCGGAACCAGGCCACGAGGGGCGGGGCGAGGGCGGCGGGATCTGGGGTCTCGGTCGGCACCCCCAGAGGGTCGACGCTGATCCAACTCGGAGCAAGCCAGGGCGCGCTCTTCCTCTCGCAAGACGTTCTCCGCGTCGCGCAACCCGACCGACGACCGGCTCCTACTCGGCGTCGCGGTGCCAGAAGCGCGAGACCGACTCGGGCAGGAGCTTGGTCGGGCGAGTGGTGCGAATGAAGGTCGCCGCGCCTTGGGCGCCGGGCTTCCAGACGAAGCAGATCTCGCTGGACTGACCCTCGCCGACGCGGGTGGGGTCGACCTTGAGGATCAGGACCTGGCCGTCGAAGACCGCCTGGAACACGTGCTGCTGGTCGTCGTTCTGGCGGAAGCCTTGGAGGCTGACGCGGCAGCTGATCCCGTCGGGGCCGCCCTTGACCTGGTCGATCACGACGCGCTCGCTCCCGACGAGGAGGTAGCTGCCCGCGAGGGTCTTGGAGGTCGGGGCGACGCCCTTGGGGCGCGAGAGTTGACGAAGCGAGCGAAGCCGAAGCGGGGCTCGGCCATTGGCCCGCTTGATCACGCGGGGAGCGAGGCGGGTCGCGACGCTCGGCGCTCCGAGGCTGGCGCTCCAGGCTGAGGTCAGGTGCTCCTTGGCGCGGGCGCCGCCAACGAGGACGACCTCCGCTCCGCGAGCCTGGAGCTGCTTGGTCTCGCTCTGAGCCGCCGCTCGCTTGGCGGCGTAGGCCTTGGCCTCCTGAGCGCTGCGGAAGCTGAGCCGGATCACGGTCAGGCCCTCGAAGCGCGCCCGGACGCCGCTGGCGCCGGTCTTCTTCGAGCTCAGGCCCTCGCCGCGCTGGAGTTCGAGGCCGATCATGCCTTCCAGGCTGCGCAGGTAGCGCTGCTCGCGTTGAGTCAGGGGGCGAGCGCTGGCCGTGGCGGCCAGGGCCAGAAGGAGCGAAGCGGCGAAGCACAGCGTGCGAGCGGTCTGAGTCATGGGTTCTTCCTCCTCAGCACCTGCTGAGCGTCCTTCGGGAGTCTCTTGGGGGGTCAAGGGAGGCGTGTTACAGGGACTTCGAAGTTCTTTTCTCCCTATATGCGGTAACGCCAGGGCCAGGACACCCCAAGAGGCTCCTGAAGGAAGGGAACTCTGCGTGCAACCCGGCTCTTGGATTCGCTATCTGCTGCTCACGATCTGCCTCCTCGCCCTCGGCTGCGACGAGGCCGCTTCGCGGGCCCAGGCTGGCCTCCAGCCCAGCGGCGCGCGCCTCGAGAGCCCTGATCCCCGCAAAGCAGCTCCGCAGCCGGCTTCCCGGGGCGACGCTGCGGCCCTCTCCCGGGTCGAGGCCCCAGCTGGCGAGGTGGCGCCGGCTGCCCAAGCTCCACAGAGCGCTCCCGAGGCGCCGACGCAGGCCCTCTCGAGCGCGGCGCCCCTCCTAGAGACCCGCGTCGAGCGCGAAGGCGACACCTGGACCGCCCGCTGGCGGGTCACCAACCGCGGCTCCCGCCCGATCTACCTCGTGACCCAGCTCCCGACCCTCCAGGGCGGAGAGCAAGTCCCAGCTCCTCAGGCGATCTATCGCCGCTCCGAGGACGAGACCCTCTACCTGACCAAGCGACTCTGGCGAGTCCCCGCCTCCGTCGACGCCCTGATCACCATGGTCCCCTTCCTGACCCGACTCGAGCCGGGCCAGGCCCACTCGGGCGGAGTTCGGATCCCAGCGGCCTTGCGCGAGAGCTACCCCTACCAGGACGGCTACCGCCGGGCCGGGATCGCGCGCCTCGTGATCTCCTTCGGCTACTTCGACGCCGCGGCCGAGCCGACGGCGAGCCCCAAGCACCCAGGCCTCTATCGCGTTCCTTACAGCGCCCTCGGCCAGCAGCGCTACCTGACCAGCGAAGCCGCCTCGGTCCGCCTCGTGGTGCGCTAGTGCCCGCCGCGACGAGGCTCCTCCCAGCGCTCCTGGCGCTCCTCCTGGGCTGCCTCAGCCCGGCCTTCGCTCAATACACCACTCCTTCGAGCCTCGGGGGCACGAGCGGAGGCGGCGGCTGGGACATTCCCCTCGACGAGATCCCCGCCGCGCCCGCCGGGAAGCCAGAGCTCTTCGAGGCCGACTACGGCCACGGAATCGTCCTCCGCGGGACCCCCGAATACGTGGAGGACATGACCGGTCTCCTCGACAGCCTGGCGCTCCTGCCTTCTGGAGCCGAGCTCCTCGAAGCCCTGGGAGAGACGGGCTACGCGACCACGATCCGGAGTCAGCCTGAGGGCGTCGGCCCCAGCGCTCGGCCCGAGGATCCCGCAGCGGCGACCTTCGTGATCGACGCCGAGGGCCAAGAGCTCCCGGGGCCTGGGAGCGACGCCCTGGTCTTCATGGACCCCGACTCGACGATCCCCCTCACCTCGTCCGAGATCGTCCTCGGCCACGAGCTCCTCCACGCCCTCCACTACCACCAGGGCGAGCGCATGAACGAGCGCCAGAGCGAAGGGCCCAACGCTGGGACCAAGCTCGAGGAGCTGCGCACCATTGGCACCGACGGCTTCGACGACGAGGAGCTCTCCGAGAACGAGCTCCGCGAAGAGTGGAACGAGCTCTACCCCGACGACCCAGTCCCGCCCGAGCGCAATGGACACGGAGGAAGGGACTTCGGCCCTTCGCGGACAGCCCCGGGCAAGTTGATCGAGATCAAGCTGATCGAGCCCAAGCCCTTCGAGCCTCTCGAGGTCAAGCCCCTCGAGCCTCTCGATGTCAAGCCCCTCGAGCCTCTCGATGTCAAGCCCCTCGAGCCTCTCGAGGTCAAGCCGATCAAGCCCCTCGAGGTGCAGCCGATCACGCCTCCAGAGATCCAACCCGCCACGATCCAGCCTGACCCGAGCGCTGCGCCCTCTGCCCGTGAAGACGCCGAGGGTGCCGCTAAGGTCCTCCAGCGCCGGCTAGGAGGCCGATAACCATGCCTCGCACCCTCCTGATCCTGGCGCTCTTCCTCGCCAGCCTGACTCCAGCCTGGGCCCAACCCACCGCCGAAGATCCGCCTGCCCGGACCTTGTTCGGCTTCGCGGTCCCCGAGATCCTCTCGGCCCCTGCCGAGGAAGAGCTCCTCGAGTCGGACTATGGCTACAACATTCGGATCGTGGGCAGCGAGGACTACGTCGCTGGCATGAGCGGCCTCCTCGACAGGCTGGCCACCCTGCCCTCGGGGCAGGAGCTCCTGACGGCCCTCGGGGCCAGCGGGCACCCGACCGAGCTGAGCGCGATCCCCTTGCTCGAGGTCCTCCTCTCGGGTCCTAACGCCAGGCCCCTCGATCGGGCCGCCGCTAGCTACCAGGCCGGACCCGGCGGCGAGCTCGTCCCGGGGGCCGGAACCGGCGGCAAGATCCACATGAACCCAGACTCGGTGATCCCAGAGACGAACTCAGTGATCGTGTTGGCCCACGAGCTGATCCACGTCCTCCACTACCACCACGGCGAGGTCCTGACCGAAGAGCAGAGCGTCGGCAGCAACGCTGGGACCCGGCTCGAAGAGCTGCGCACCATAGGCACCGACGGCTACGAGGAGACCGAGCACTCCGAGAACGAGCTTCGCGGCGAGTGGAACGAGCTCTATCCAGAGGAGCCCGTGGCGCCCCTCCGAACCAGCCACGGCGCCGACTTCGACCACGGGAGCGACCCCGCTTCGTCCCTCCCTGACGGTGGAGATCCAGGCGGAGGTCCGCTTCGCGAGGGAGCAGCCCAAGCCCTCGAGGGACTCCGCGGCCCCCACTAGCCGGGTAGGATCGCCCTCCCTGGGAGGGACTTCCATGAGGTGTCCTGCGCTGGCCGCGACGCTCCTGACTCTGCTGCTGGCTGCGGGCTGCGAAGACCGAGCCGCGACCACGCCTCCAGCTGCTGGTGAGAGTCCGTCCGCGCCTGGCCCAAGCGCTGACCCAGCCAGCTCCCCGCCCCCAGCTACAGAGGAGCCTGGCGTGACCCCCAAGCACACCCCCGACGGCCCTGACGGCCCAAGCGCCGCGACCCCCGAGGGCGAGCTCGCGCTGACCTCTTCCCTCGAGGCCGCCCCGGGCGGGCAGTGGATCGCGCGCTGGAGCGTGCGCAACCCCAGCCAGACGCCGCTCTATCTCGTGACTCAGCTCCCGACCGTCAAGGGAGGGCGTCCCACGCCGGATCCCAACGCGGTCTACCTCCGCGCCGAGGGGCAGACCCTCCACCTGACCAAGCGCATGTGGCGCGTCCCTCGCGGCGTCTCGCCCCTGATCACCGAGCTCCCCTACCTCGTCCGCCTCGACCCGGGCCAGAGCTTCGACGGAGCCCTCCGGCTCCCGCCTGCGGTCGCGAGCAGCTTCCCCTACCGGGTCAAGCCCCGCGGAGAGGAGGCGCCTGTCCGCGAGGTCGTGATCTCCATGGGCTACTTCCGTGAGGCCGCGAACCCTCAGCCGAGCCCCGAGCACCCGGGGCTTTACCTGGCTCCCTACAGCGCGATCGACGCTCAGCTCTACGTGACCAGCGCTCCGCATGCGGCTGAGCTTCGCGTCCGCTGAGGACAGCTAGGAGTCTGGCGCCCGGCCTGACCGAAGGCGCGGTCCTGCCTGGATGTGTGAGCGAGGATCTATCGCAGAGTTCGCAGAGAGCTCGCAGAGGCCGCTGAGGTCGTCTCGCGAGATTCGAGAGCGCTCAGTTGGCAGCGGCAAGTTGGCAGCGGCGGGTCAAGACCTTGGGAAGCTCCGCTTGGTGGGGGCGCGTGGGCGCGGCGCGGCGGGTTGGCTCTCGGCTAGCGCCAGAGGCGCTCTGAGGAGGGGGGCAGGAGCTCGCACTCGACGCCTGAGCGCACGAAGCCTGCGCCGCTCTTGGACTTGGGCGCCCAGACGTAGACGACCTCCTTTGGGAGGTGGCTCCCGAGGGTCCCAGGTCGGTGAGGGCGAACTTGGATCGCGAGGGCCTGGCCGTCGAACACCGCCGAGAAGGAGCGCGACTCGACTCCGCGACTCTCGAAGCTGATCCGGCACTTGATCCCGTCGGGTCCCGCCTGGACCTGGTCGATCACGGCTCGGCCTGAGCCTGCGAGGTAGTAGGTGCCCGCCAGGTTCGCGGCGCTCGGCGCAGGTGCCAGGACTTCGGGAGCCCGGCGAGTGACTGGGCGCAGGCGGATCGTGGTTCCGTCGGCGCGCTTGACCTGGGCGGGGGTCGTCTTGCTGGGTGCGTCGAGGCTCGCTCCCCAGGCGGCGCCGAGGTAGCTCCGCGCCTCAGAGGAGTCGCGCAGGCGCTCGCCGCCGAGGAGGACGACCTCTTTCCCGCGCACGTCGAGCTTTCGCAAGCGGTCGGCGCGAGCGGGTCGCGCGGCGTAGCGCCGAGCAGCGTGGGCCGAGGGGAAGTGAAGCCTGACGACGGTCAATCCCTCGAAGCTGACTTTGACGCCGGCCGCGCCGCTCTTTGAAGAGAGGGCCTTGGTCGCGAGTCGCTCGAGGCCGACTTGGTGCTCGAGGGTTCGCGCGTAGCTCTGCTCCTTGGCGGTCAGGGGGCGAGCGCTGGCCAGGGTCGCTGCGGCCAAGACGAGGCAAGCAGCGAGGGTCGGGATCTTGTTCATGGGGGGTGTCTTCCTTCCTTCTACCCCTCTCTATGCACCGACCGTGCCGGGTTGCCCTTCGCCAGAAGACCCGCTGCCAGCAGGATCCGCCCTCGATTTCATTTCTTTCTGAGTCGGATATGAAACGACCGGTCAACGCCGTATCCGGCGTGCCGAGCGCAAAGTGCCTGTTCGCTCGTCAAAATCTTCGGATCTCTTGTTGCTCATACGCCTCCTGGAAAGAAGGAGGTGTCTTCGTGCACCAGACAGTAATGAGAGGAATCGCAGCCTTAGCGCTGCTTGTGACCCTGGCGGCTCCGGGGTTCGCGCAGCCGGTGGAGATCCCCAAGCTCCCCGAGCTCCCGGCCCCAGAGATCCCGACCCTTCCTGAGGCAGAGCTTCCGCCCCTGGAGGCTCCGACCCCCATCGACATCCCGAGCGCGCCCTCCGCAGAGATCCCGGCCGCCCCGGGAGCGGACGACGCTCCCGAGCAGGTCGAGGCTGACTACGGGCACAACATTCGGATCGAGGGCACGCCCGAGTTCGTGAGGCAGAGCGTCGCTCTCCTCGACACCTTGGCCACGCTCCCGACCGGCAAGGAGATCCTGGCCCAGCTCGGCGCCACGGGAAACCAGACCGTGATCCGACGGACCGAGGACATGAACGCTTACGCCTCACCCCTCGATCGCGCCAACCTCGACGCGGCGACCTATGACGCCGAGGGCAAGGCCGGCGAGGGCACCGACGCCCTCGTCCAGTGGAACCCCGAGTTCAAAATGGACAGCTTCACGCCTGAGATCGTGATGGGTCACGAGCTGATCCACGCCCTCCACATTCACAAGGGCGAGCTGAACATGACCCGACAGCACGAGGGCGACAACATAGGGACGCGCCTCGAAGAGCTACGGACCATTGGCACCGACGGCTTCGAGGACGAGGCGCTCTCGGAGAACGCTCTCCGCAAGGAGTGGAACGCCGCCTACCCGGATCGCCAGGTCCCTACGACGCGGACCGGCCACGGCGCAGACGACTTCGCTCCCGAAGAGGACCACGAGCACGAGGAGCCGACGGCTCAGAGCGAGCCCACCACGCCGACTCCTACGTCACCTGCAGACACTAGCCCCAAACCCGAGCGCTCCTACGAGGGCCTCAGCGACGTCCTCAAGCGCCACCTCGGAGGCAAGTAATGAGTCACTCCAACGCCAGCAAGCTCCTCTTGCTCCTGACCTCGTCCTTGATCTGCCTCGGCTGTGACGACGAGCCCCAGACCCAGCCCCAGACTCCAGCTCCGGTGACCCAGAGTGCGTCCACGCAGGACGCCCCGGCCCGCCAGAGCAGCCCCGCCGCCAAGCCCACGACTGCGGTCGGGGCCGCGACCGAGGCCGCCCCTGCGACCGAGGCCGACCTCGCCGAGGAGGCTCCGGCTCGGAGCGCTCCTCGCCAGACGAGCGCGACCAACTCGTCGAGCGCGGCGACTCCCGAGGCCAGCCTCGAGACCCGCGGCCACGCGGCCGGGATCAACCAGGCCCTCCGCGGCGACGCCGTCCAGAGCCCGCTCTCCATCGAGTCCAGCCTCGAGGCTGCTCAGGGCCAGTGGATCGCGCGCTGGACGGTCCGCAACGAGAGCCAGGAGCCGGTCTACCTCGTGACGCAGCTCCCGACGGTCAAGGCTGGGAAGGTCCGCCCCGACCAGCACCGGATCTACGTCCGGCCCCAGGGCGAGACCCTCCACGTGACCAAGCGCATGTGGCGGATCCCGCGGGCCGTCTCGCCGCTCCACCCCGAGCTGCCCTTCCTGATCCGCCTCGAGCCGGGCCAGGTTCACCAGGGCGCGATCCGCCTCCCGGCTTCGATCGCGGCGAACTACCCCTACCGAAGCGGCGCGCCGACCAAGGCCCGGGCCCTAGTCAACCAGGTCGTGCTCTCCTTCGGCTACTTCAGCCAAGACGCTGGCCCCCAGCCGAGCGCCGAGGCCCCCGGCCTGTTCACGCTCCCTTACGGCGCCCTCAGCCAGCAGACCTTCGTCTCGAGCACGCCCCACCCGGCGCGCCTCCTCGTCCGCTAACGACACACCCTCTTCTTTCCTTCTTCCGGGGTTTACTGTTGAACGCGCCCCTCGGCCCCGCACCGGGCCGAGGGGCAGTTCTCTTTCTGCCCACCCCGCCACTCCCTCTCTGGAGCGCCCCACTCTCACCAACACGCTCTTGGCGAACTTGGCGGCCCTTGGCGCTCTTTGCGACTCAACCCCGATCACCAACGCGCCCCCAACCGAGCGAAGCCCCCACGCCTCGACTCAGCGACGCGCCCCCACCACTGCCAACTCCGAGGCGCTCTGCTCACGCCAATCCGCCCTCTGTGAGCTCTGTGGATCTCCGTGTCCTCTGTGACTCAAAAGAGTCCTAGCTCACAACCCGCCAACTAGGACATGCACCGGCAGGCACAGGAGACACGGACACGCCCCCACCCTTATGCTGCGCGCCTCGATCCTGAGGAGATCCCATGACCCAGAGCCTGGACCCCTTCTTCGCCCCCCGCTCCGTCGCCGTCGTCGGCGCCAGCACTCGCGAGAGCTCCGTCGGGCACGCCCTGCTCAAGAACCTCCTCCAGGGCGGCCAGCCCGCGCGCTGGGCCCCTGGCCCCAACGGGTCCCTCGGCTTCGGCGGCAAGATCTACGCGGTCAACCGCAAGGGCGGCGAGATCCTCGGCGTCCAAGCCAACACCTCCCTGACCGAGATCGGCGAGGCGGTGGACCTGGTCGTGATCGCGATCCCCCCGCGCTTTATCAAGGGCGTGATCGAGGAGTGCGGCTCGATCGGGACCAAGACCGTGATCGTGATCTCGGCCGGCTTCGCCGAGCTGGGCGAGGAGGGCCAAGCGCTCCAAGACGAACTGACCGCCACGGCCAAGGAGCACGGGATCCGGATCATTGGGCCGAACTGCCTGGGCGTGATTCGCCCCCAGGAGCGCCTCAACGCCAGCTTCGGCGCCGGCGCCCCGCCCGCGGGTCCGATCGGTCTCCTCAGCCAATCTGGCGCCCTGGTGACGGGCCTGATCAGCTACACCGAGCGCGAAGGCTTCGGTCTCTCGGCCGCGGTCTCTCTCGGCTCCAAGGCTGACGTGACCGACGTCGAGGTCGTGGAGTGGCTGGCTAAGGACGAGGAGACCCGCGCAATCGCGGTCTACGTCGAGGCCTTCCCCGACCCCCACGCCTTCATGGAGGCCGCCCGCAAGGTCACGCCCCACAAGCCGATCGTGGCCCTCAAGGGCGGCGCGACGGCCGCTGGCGCCGCCGCCGCCTCGAGCCACACCGGCAGCTTGGCCGGCTCCCTCGCGGCCTACTCGGCCGCCTTCCGCCAGACCGGCGTCCTCCAAGCCGAGACGATCGGCGAGTTCATGGCTTGGACTCGCGCCCTGGCCTACCAGCCTCCGGCCACGGGCGATCGGATCGCGATCGTGACCAACGCCGGCGGCCCAGGCGTGCTCTCGGCTGACGCCGCCGCGCGCGCGAACATTTCCATGGCGACCCTCAGCGAAGACACCCTCTCCAAGCTGAACGAGGTCCTGCCTTCGGTCTGGAGCCACAACAACCCCGTCGACATCATTGGCGACGCGACGCCCGAGCGCTTCGCCAACGCGCTCCAGATCGTGAGCCAGGCGCCTGAGGTCGACGGCGTGGTCGTGATCATGACCGTCCAGGCCATGACCGACCCCGCCGACGTGGCCAACGCCATAAGCGAGGCCGCCCAGGACACCAAGAAGCCGATCCTGGCCAGCTTCCTGGGCCTGGTCGGCACGAAGGCCGGCGAGATCCTCGACCGCCGCGGGATCCCCGAGTTCAACGTCCCCGAGGAGGCCGTCTCGGCCATGGGCGCCCTTGTCCGCCGCGGACGCTGGCTGGCCCGCCAAGCCCCGGCGCCCTACGCCGGCGACAACATGCCGGCCCCCGACCACGCCGCCGCCCAGGCCGCCCTCGACAAGGCCAAGGAGCTCGGCCAGAGCAACCTCGACCTCCCCCTGGCGAGCAAGGTCCTTCGCTCGGCGGGCCTTCGCTACAACAAGTCGGCCGCGGCCAAGGACGAGGCCGAGGCCGTCGCCAAGGCAGAGGAGATCGGCTACCCGGTCGTGATCAAGCTGATCAGCGCCGACGTCGTCCACAAGTCCGACGCCGGCGGCGTCGTCCTCGACGTGTCCAGTCCCGACGCTGTCCGCGAGGCCTGCGCCTCGATCCGGACCAAGATCGAGGCCAGCCACCCGGGCGCGCGGATCGACGGTTTCACGATTGAGGAGCAGGTCAGCGGAACCGAGATCATCATCGGCATGTCCCGCGACCCCGGCTTCGGGCCCCTCTTCATGGTCGGCATGGGCGGCGTGTTCGTGGAGGTCTACAAGGACGTCGCCTTCCGCCTGAGCCCCTTCGACCGCGCCGACGCCATGGACATGATCGGCGAGATCAAGGCCCAGCCCCTCCTCGACGGCGCCCGCTCCCGCCCCGTCCTCGACCGCCCCGAGCTCGCCGAGGCCCTCCTCCGCGTCCAAGCCCTCGTCGACGCCTGCCCCATGATCACCGAGCTCGACGTCAACCCCCTCGTGATCACCCCCGACCGCGGCCTGGTCTGCATAGACGCCCGCGTGATCATCGGCGAGGGCGCGCCGGCGCACTAGCTGTGAGTGCGATCGTCAGGGCCCGGGAAGAGTGGGCGAGGCGCCTGGAGGAGGCGCAGGCTGACTTCGAGAGGCTGGGAGAGCTCGTCAACGAGTGCCTCGATTCCAGCCTGCTTGGCCGAGACGAGCTGCTACTCCTCGGCTGCGACGTCGCCGACAGAGTCGCGCGCGATCACGCCCAGGTGTCAAATGACGAGCGACTCCCCTCTTGGCTGGAGCTCGCTCGGGCCGGGGCCCGGGGGACCGAGCCAGATCCAGGAGTCCTCAGGAAAGCCCTGAACTGTGTAAAGAACACTCCCAAGCGCGAACGCTCGTCCTACTTTGACGTTGTTTACTCACTTCTTCTCATCCTCGCCGGCGACTCGGAGCTCTCCGACGAGGCTTTGATCATCGACGCCCTGCTTTGCGGTACGTGTGCGCCTGAGCTGCTGGGACTCATCGGAGTCACCGAGGAACCAGAGGACGAGATCCGCTGGCAAGCGGCGCGCGTGATTGGCTACCTGAGAGGATCTGACCTTCCACCGGTCGATCCCCTCTAGCCAATTCGCCGTTTACTCCTCGCCTCTGTGTCGAAGGCACTGTTCCCAAACGTCAAGCGCGCCCCACTGTCGTGCCCACGACTCCACCTTCTCCAGGTCGACTGCGTCCGGCGACACAGCGAGGACGTTCCGAATATCTCGCACGTGCTTGTCCTGCTTGCTGATCGTGTAGAAGCGGAGCTTCACGGCGACGACGTATGTCGCAGAGGCGACGTTTAGCGTGCCGCCCTCGATTTTGCGAGAGGTCGCGGTCTGGAAGCCATAGGTGATCAGGGGGTCTGACCCTGCCACATAGACGTCCGCCTTCAGACCGCTGGCTAGGTCAATGACATTGAACTGGCCGCCTCTATCCAACTCCAACTCGGCGCGAATGACCTCGGGCGGCGGCCGATAGAACCCCTTGGCAGGGAAGGCCTGCTCGATCTTCTCTAGGTCGTTGGGACCAGCCCTAACAACGACGTCGATGTCCAGCGTGCTGCGTGGCTCTCCGTAGTACATGGCTGCGATCGAGCCCCCCACGAAGACGGGAAGCCCGGTCCCGGCCAGCCGCTCGTAGAGACCTCGCAACCTCTCGTCCAGGATGTTCATTCGGATCGCGAGCGCGCGATCGAGTCCAGAATCTCGCGCAATCGAATCTGCCGAAACTCCTCTTCAGAGACCCCCGGGTTCTGCTCGCGGATCCTGGCGTCCCTAGCCCTCAAGCAGATCTGGGTCAGCTCCATACCTCGGCGGACGCGCTCCTCAGGCGTCCAACTTCGGAAGATCTCAATCTGAATCCGTCTGGCCTCGTTCACCCTCCGATCCTAACGCCGCCACGTGACGGAGGCCCGACCAGACGCGTAGCTGCCTACCTCTCGCACCACCCGCCCCCTCAGCCAATCCCAGCGCTTCCGACCTCTCTACGCGACCCCGCCCCATGCCTCTCTGGAGCGCCCTCAGATTCCGCGAGACGCTCTTTGCGTTCTTGGCGGACCTTCGCGTTCTTTGCGTTAAGAACACCCGAATCGAGTCTCAACGACCCTTCGCCCCGCCCACACGCCTCCGCCAGGCGAAGCCCCAAACTCCCACCCCCATGCCCCAATGGGCGGTCTCTTGGTCCAAGGAAAGCAGCCGCAAGCCTCGCCGCTACAGGGCTGGAAGGTCGCGGGAGCCTTCGGCGCGGGTAAAACCAGCAAACCCCTCCGCTGAGGCCGTAGCCGCGGGGTTTACCCCCGCGAGAGCCTGACCCACACATCCCACCCCTCCGCTGAGGCCGTAGCCGCGGGGTTTACCCCCGCGAGAGCCTGACCCACACATCCCACCCCTCCGCTGAGGCCGTAGCCGCGGGGTTTACCCCCGCGAGAGCCTAACCCACACATCCCACCCCTCCGCTGAGGCCGTGGCCGCGGGGTTTACCGGCTTACGCCCAGCGAGAGCAAGGCTTCTCGCCCGGAGGGAGGCTGTCACGAGATACCGGCTGAGGCCGTAGTGCGTCAGCCATGGACACGACGCTGCCGAGACCCTGCTCTGCTCAACCCGCCTCCGTCAGGCGGAGCTTCCCAAGCCCCACGCTCTCGACCCCGCGGCTACGGCTCCTCGGGCCTGGGTCGAGCTCTCGCGGGGGTAAACCCCGCGGCTACGGCCCCCAGGAAACCGGCCCAGGCCCCAAAGCTTAGGGGGTCTGGGGGAGCGCAGCACCCCCAGCAAGCCGCCCCCCAAACTCTCGTGAAGAGAGGGGC
>Ga0316202_10000558_pt1 | contig 38857 bp, 31 predicted proteins | sample 3monrhotite_MG_FD_204934 | JGI IMG/M metagenome (GOLD analysis project Ga0316202, IMG submission 204934) | Microbial mat bacterial communities from mineral coupon in-situ incubated in ocean water Damariscotta River, Maine, United States -... | ecosystem: Environmental > Aquatic > Marine >...
GGCAGGATTCGAACCTGCAACCTGCCCCTTAGGAGGGGGCTGCTCTATCCAGTTGAGCCACGAGGCCAGCAGGCTTGGTTTTAGCCCAGCGTACAGGGCTTGTCATTGGCATATTGCATTGGGTGCAGGCGGCGCTTGATCGTGGGGGGTGCTTCGCGGTAACTGTTTCATATGCATTCAGGAATAGAAATTTGAACACACCCCCAAAACGCCCGCTGACCCTTCGTGATGTATCCGATGCTTGCGGCGTCTCTGAAATGACGGTGAGCCGGGTGTTGCGCAATCGTGGCGATGTATCTGAAGCGACACGTAAAAAGGTTCTGACCGCTGCAAAAGAATTGGGTTATGTGCCCAACCAGATTGCCGGATCGCTGGCTTCGCAACGGGTCAATCTGGTGGCGGTGATCATTCCGTCCCTGTCCAATATGGTGTTTCCGGAGGTTTTGAACGGCGTCAATCAGGTGTTGGAAGACACGCCGTTGCAGCCTGTTGTTGGCGTGACCGACTATCTGCCCGAGAAAGAAGAGCGGGTGCTTTACGAGATGTTGTCGTGGCGTCCGTCCGGCGTGATCATCGCGGGGTTGGAGCATTCCGACGCAACGCGGGCGATGCTGCGCAACGCGGGTATTCCGGTGGTTGAGATCATGGATACCGATGGACGGCCTGTGGATGCGATGGTGGGCATTTCGCACCGCCGCGCCGGGCGCGAGATGGCGAATGCGATCCTCAAGGAAGGATATGAGCATATCGGGTTTATGGGCACCAAGATGCCGTTGGACCACCGGGCCCGTAAGCGGTTCGAAGGGTTCACCGAAGGGTTGGCCAAAGCCGGGGTCGAGATCGAGGATCGAGCCTTCTATTCGGGTGGATCGGCGCTGGCCAAAGGGCGCGAGATGACGCAAGAGATGCTTGAGCGGTCACCTGATCTGGATTTTCTTTATTATTCCAATGACATGATCGGCGCGGGCGGATTGTTGTACCTGATTGATCAGCGCGTGGATATCCCCGGACAGATTGGGCTGGCGGGTTTTAACGGGGTTGAATTGTTGCAAGGTTTGCCGCGTCAGTTGGCGACCATGGATGCCTGCCGCGCCGAGATCGGGCAGGCCGCAGCACGGATCATTCTGAACCAGACAATAGATGAGCCTGACGCGGATCTGCCGCAGCAGGTCACTTTGACGCCGACGTTGTCGTTCGGTGATACTCTGCGCCGTCATCGCAAACGATAACATGCTTACCCTTTCCAACAGTGCCGCGCGGCGCGTGTTTCTTGACCGGCACCACCTGTCCGGTCTGCCGCAGGGGCCGGGCAAAGGGGATGATCTGCTTGGCCTGATCGAAAATCTTGGCTTTGTGCAACTCGACAGCATCAACACGGTCGCGCGCGCGCATGATCTGATCCTGTTTGCCCGGCGGCAGCGGTATCGGCCCAAGGCGCTTAAGTCCCTTTATGAGAAAGACCGCGCGTTGTTTGAGCATTGGACCCATGACGCGGCTGTGGTTCCGATGTCCTATTACCCCTATTGGCACCTGCGGCGCCAACGCGATGCGGAGCGTTTGCGCGGCCACTGGCGGGACGGGCGGCGTGCGGGGTTTGAGGCGTGTTTTCAGTCGGTTTTGGACCAGATCAAGTCTGACGGCCCAGTGTGTTCTGCCGATGTGGGCAAGGATGAAAAGCGCGGATCAGGTGGCTGGTGGGATTGGCACCCATCCAAGACCGCGTTGGAATATCTGTGGCGCAGTGGGGCGTTGTGCGTAGTTGGCCGCGAGGGGTTTCAGAAACGCTATGACCTGACCGAGCGGGTGCTGGAGCAGCATCTGTGTGATGTCTCGAATGCCCCTGATTTGGACGAGACGATTGATTGGTGCTGTGATCAGGCGTTGGACCGATTGGGTTTTGCCACCCATGGTGAATTGGCCGCGTTCTGGGCGCATATCACCCCGGCTGAGGCGCAGGGGTGGTGCAAGGCAGAATTGGCGGCGGGGCGGCTTGAACAGATCCAGATCACCGGTGTCGATGGCAGCGTCAAGATGGCCTATGCGCGGCCCGGTTTGGCCGAGGATCCGGCGCTCGATTGCGCCCCGACAAACCGTTTGCGAGTGCTCAGCCCGTTTGATCCGGCCCTGCGGGACCGCAAGCGAGCGGAGCGGTTGTTCGGTTTCGATTACCGGATCGAGGTATTCGTGCCTGCCGCCAAACGCAAATATGGCTACTACGTTTTTCCTATCCTGCAAGGCGAACGCTTGGTTGGACGCGTGGATATGAAGGCGTTTCGCGATGAAGATGTGCTGCGGGTGCGGGCGCTTTGGCCGGAGGGTAAGGTCAAATGGGGCACGGGGCGGATTGCCGCATTCGAGGCAGAGCTTGAGCGGATCAAAAAATTGGCGGGTGTCAGCCGGGTCGCATTTGAGGATGACTGGCTGGGTTAACGAGAGATTATGGCGTGCCAAATTGGCTTGGCTGCAATCCTTCGTGAAACCACATCAAATAGCTGTAGATCGAAAAAACCGGTCTTTGTGTCGCCGCGGCGATGGCTACGGCATAGGGCACCATATTGGTGCATTCGAGGATGATGGCCCCGACGTCTGGGTGGTCTGTCACAAGGGTATGGGCGGCCCTTACCAGATCGGCGCGGGCGGCGGGCACATCCAAGGTGGGTTGGTTGCCCAGTATTGCCTGGGAAAAGCTGCTGCCGTCTGTGCCTTGAACCGGCACCCCCTGAGGTACGCCCGCTGCAGTCAGGTGGGCCGGCGTCAGTGTGCGGGCCGAAATTGTCAGGACGCCGATGGTTTGACCGGGGGGCAACATGGATTGTATCTGCGCCGATTGTTCAAGCGCGGAGGCGGCCACCGGCACCCCTAATTCCGCTGCAAGGCGGGGCCGGATCAGGGATAGAAACCCGCAGGTGGTGGCAATCCCGCTGCACCCTGACGCGACCAATTCTTGACCCGCAGCCACAAAGGCCTGCACAAATGGTTCTACGTCGTCACAGACGATGGCTTCAGGCGTGGCGCCCTCGACCACCGCGTATTTCACCGCAAAAGGCCAGGTATTCGGGTTCCCAACATCGCCGAGGATTCGCGGAAATTTGGTGTCCAGCATCAAGATCCCGAGGCGTGCGTCATCGTTGTTGTGCATGTCTATGTCCCGCCAAAGCCCCGCAAACACTGCGGTTTACTGCCTCTTTATACAAGGGAAATTCGGTATATTTACAAAATACAAACAAATTGTTGACGTTTTGATATTTTTGACAAGAATGGAGGCAGGGAGAACATCATGGACAGATCTATTTGCACCGGGCTTGCGATGTGACCGGCCATTGCGTGGTCATAGGGGCGGGCATCGTGGGCGTGTCGACAGCGATCTGGCTGCGCCGTGCTGGCGTCGCGGTGACGGTGATTGATCGCGGTGCGCCCGGCACGGGCACCTCTCATGGCAACGCAGGTGTGCTTGCGTCATGTGCCATGGTGCCGGTGACAGGGCCGGGGCTGATGCGCAAAGCGCCGGGAATGTTGCTGGATCGTGATTTCCCATTATTTCTGCGCTGGTCCTATCTGCCGCGCCTGATGCCATGGCTGCGCAAATATCTGGCGGTGGCAAATGATGCGGACACCCGGCGGATTGCCAAAGGTCTGACCACGATAACCGGCGATTCCGTTGAGCAACACAAAAGCCTTTGTGACGAATTGGGTCTCGGCGACTGGGTCAGCGAAAGCGAATATTGCTTTGCTTACAACAGCCGCGCGGCCTTTGAGGCGGAGCATTACGTCTGGGCGCTGCGCAAGGAAGCGGGGTTTGAGCCGCGTCTGATCGAAGGGACAGAGGTGCATGACTATGAGCCTGCGCTAGGGCCGCAAATCAACACGCTGGCGGTTATGAAAGATCACGGGTTTATCCGTAGCCCCGGCGGATATGTGCAGGCCCTAGCCAAAGCCTTTGAGGAGATGGGCGGCACCGTCATGCAAGCCGAGGTGAAAGATTTCGACCTTTCAGGCGGGCATGTGCGTGGTGTTCAGACTACCGAAGGCACCATTCCTTGCGATGATCTGGTGCTGGCGACAGGCGTTTGGTCGAAACCTTTGATGAAGAAACTGGACCTGAACGTTCCACTTGAGGCCGAACGCGGCTATCATATCGTCTTTGAAGATGCCTCTGGCGGGCCTGCGCGGCCTACGATGATCGCCAGCGGTAAGTTCGTGGCAACGCCTATGGAACAGGGCCTGCGCTGCGCCGGGATTGTGGAGTTGGGCGGGCTTGAGGCCGGACCATCGGATGCACCGCTGGCCTTGCTCAGACGTCAGGCCAAGGCCGCCTTTCCGGGGCTGAAAGCGACAAATGAAATCGAATGGCTGGGGCACAGACCCGCCCCCAGTGACAGCCTGCCGTTGATCGGTGAGGTTGGAAACAGCCGGGTCTTTACGGCCTTCGGGCATCACCACATCGGGTTAACGGGCGGGCCAAAAACGGGCCGCCTTGTGGCCGGATTGATCACCGGGCAGGCGCCAAATACGGACCTGACCGCATATCACCCACAACGCTTTGAATAGCGTTCAAAAGATCCAAAAAGGGAGAAACTACATGAAACTGACGACAAAACTGATGGCAGGCGTAGCCACGGCCGCCGTGACGCTAACAGCAGCGATGCCGGCGATGGCGTCCGAAAAATGGGATATGCCGATGGCCTATTCCGCGTCCAACTTCCATTCGGAAAATGGTGTGGCCTTTGCCGATTGTGTGCGTGGCGCCACCAATGGCGATATTGATATCACTGTGCATCCGGGCGGTTCGCTGTTTGCGGGTGCAGACATCAAACGCGCAATCCAGACCGGTCAGGTCCAGATTGGCGAGCGTCTGCTGTCTGGTCACCAGAATGAGAACGCTGTGTTCGGCTTTGATTCCGTGCCGTTCCTTGCGCCATCCTTTGACGACAGCGCCAAGCTGTTCAAAGCGGCCAAACCAAAGCTGGACGCGGTTCTGGAAGAACAAAACCTCGTGATGCTTTACGCCGTGCCATGGCCGCCACAGGGACTGTATTTCAACAAAGAAGTGAACAGCGCAGCGGACATGCAAGGCATCAAGTTCCGGTCCTACAACAACGCAACCGCGCGTCTGGCGGAACTGACCGGCATGTTGCCAGTGACCATCGAAGCGGCCGAGATTTCACAGGCTTTTGCAACGGGTGTGGCGGAATCGATGATTTCCTCCGGCGCGACCGGTTATGACCGGAAGGTCTGGGAAAGCCTGAGCCACTTCTACGAAGTCGATGCATGGCTGCCGTACAACTACGTGATGGTGAACAAAGGGGTCTGGGCCGATGTGTCTGACGCCAACAAAACCGCAATCACAACCTGCGCCGGCGAAGCGCAAGCGCGTGGATTGCAGGCTTCCAAAGACTACACCCAATTCACCATGGACGGTCTGGCCGCTGGCGGCATGACCGTTGGTCCAGCCGGTGATCAGTTGATGGGTGATCTGCGTGCCGTGGGTGAAACCATGACCGCTGAGTGGCTCGAAGCGGCGGGTGATGATGGCGCGGCCATCGTCGATGGCTTCAAATCTATGAAATAGGCGCATTGCCTAAAACCCAAGAGGGCCGGTGCGCCGGCCCTCTTTGCGCGGCCTTTGCGGCGCTTTGACACGGCCACCCAGCCTTCTTTTGACAGGGGTCAGATCATGACATTCTTCCGACGGTTCCTCGATTTTCTGTATCTTGCATCCGGCGTTCTTGCCGCGCTTTGCCTGATCTCGATCCTTAGCCTGATTGTGGCGCAAATGCTGGCCCGCTGGATCGGTGAGATCTTTCCTGGTGCACCCAGCTATGCGGGCTACGCCATGGCCGCAGCGAGCTTTTTCGCCTTTGCAAACGCATTGAACCGGGGTGCGCATATTCGGGTTTCGGTCCTGTTAAACGCGGTGCCGCCGGGCCCGAAAAAGCTGTTGGAGATCTGGTGCTTTGCACTGGCGGCGGGGATCGCATGGTATTTCACCTACTACGCCTATTGGTTCGTCTACTGGTCGTGGAAATTCAAAGAGGTCTCACAAGGCCAGGACGCAACACATTTGTGGATACCGCAATCGGTGATGGTTCTGGGGGGCGGCCTTTTGGCGATCGCACTGACCGACAACTTGATAAATGTGCTGTTCAAAGGTGAGCACCGCATCAGCCGCGACATCGTCGATCAGGCGCACGGGGAATAAGACCATGACAGAGATTTACGCCATTACGCTTTTCCTTTTTGTGCTGTTTTTCCTTCTGGGCACAGGTGTCTGGGTCGGGCTGGCCCTGATGGGGGTCGCTTGGGTCGGGATGGAGCTGTTTACCACCCGGCCGGTGGGCGACACGATGATCACGACCATTTGGGCCTCATCCAGTTCATGGACATTGACCGCCTTGCCCTTGTTTATCTGGATGGGGGAAATCCTGTATCGCACCCGATTAAGCGAGGACATGTTCAAGGGCCTGTCGCCATGGCTGGCGCGATTGCCGGGTGGTTTGGTGCATACCAACATCGTGTCTTGTACCGTGTTTGCGGCGGTGTCTGGATCATCCGCTGCGACACTGACCACGGTTGGCAAAATGTCGATCCCGGAACTGCGGGCGCGAAATTATCCAGAAAAGATGATCATCGGCACATTGGCGGGGGCGGCCACTCTGGGTCTGATGATCCCACCTTCGCTGGCGTTGATTGTCTACGGCGTCACTGTAAATGAAAGCATTACCAAGCTGTTCTTTGCAGGTGTGTTTCCTGGCTTGGTCTTGGCGGGCATGTTTATGGCCTATGTTGCCTTTGTCAGCTTCACCTCAAAAGATTGGAACCCGGATGTCGAGACCGGGATGAGTTTTGCCGAAAAGGTCCGAAATTCGCGGTTCCTCTTGCCGGTGTTTGCCCTGATCACTGTGGTCATCGGGTCGATGTATCTGGGTCTGGCGACAGCCACCGAAGCGGCGGCCATCGGGGTCATCGGGGCGCTGGTGTTGGCGATGTTCCAAGGGTCGCTGACATGGGGCAGTTTCCGCGAAAGCCTGATGGGGGCCACGCGGACCTCTGCAATGATCGCGCTGATCCTTGCGGGCGCAGCATTTTTGAAACTGTCGATGGGCTTTACTGGATTGCCGCGGGCGCTGGCTGACGGGATTGCGGTGATGGAACTGACCCGCTTCCAGCTGCTGATGGCGCTTTTGGTGTTTTACATTGTGCTGGGCATGTTCCTTGACGGTATCTCATCGGTTGTCCTGACCATGGCCGTGGTTGAACCGATGGTGCGCGGTGCGGGCATTGACCTGATATGGTTTGGCATCTTTGTGGTTGTGGTGGTCGAGATGGCACAAATCACGCCGCCCATCGGATTTAACCTTTTTGTGCTGCAAGGTATGACCGATCACGAGATGGGCTATATCACCCGCGCGGCGTTGCCGATGTTTTTTATCATGGTTTTGATGGTCTTTGTCTTGATCTGGTTCCCCGAGATTGCGACATGGCTGCCAGAGAACCTGCGCAGCGGGCCGTCCTGAGACTGTGACCTATGATCCAACGCATTCTATTTGCCGCATCGACCCATGCGCGGCTGTGCCTGCTCCTCGGGCTTGCGGGCGGGCTTTTGTTGCCTGCCGTGGCCGGGGCGCTGGTGCCGTGGTTGCCACATATGGTGGCAGGGCTGCTGACGATCACGGCGCTGCGCATTGGCTGGCGCGCGGCAATGGGCGCGGTGGGCGATCTGCGCTGGGGGCTCAGCGCGGTTTTGCTGCTGCAAATGGGCGTGCCGCTGGCGAGCTTGGGAATTATGACCTTGGCCGGTTTCGGCGACAGCCCCGCAACCCTTGCCATTGTGCTGGCCAGTGCTGCCCCAGCCATTGCTGGGTCGGTCAATCTGGCGCTGATCCTCGGGTTGGATGGCGGGCGCATGATGCAGATCTTCGTGCTGGGCACGGCGGCGTTTCCCCTTACTGTTTTGCCGGTTCTGGCGGCGTTGCCGCAGCTTGGTCCGGTCACGGATGTGGTGTTTGCGGCGCTGCGCCTTTTGGTGATTATCGCGGTGTCGGCCGGGGCCGGGTTTGTGCTGCGGCGGCTGTTCTTTCCGCGCCCTTCGCAAGATCAGATCAAGGCGCTGGATGGGCTGTCCGTGATCGCCTTTTCCTCAATTGTTGTGGGGCTGATGGCGGCGTTGAACCCCGCCTTGCGCGCCGATCCGGTTGCGGTTTTGTGGTGGGCCTTGTTGGCATTCGCGATCAGCTATCTGTTGCAACTGTTCACACTACTGGCCCTACGCCACGGCAAACTCAAAGCAGTCGCCGGACCCATCGCTATCGGCGCGGGCAACCGCAATATCGCGATCTTTCTGGTGGCCCTGCCGGCCGAGGTTCTGGCCCCGCTGATGGTGTTTATCGGCTGTTGGCAATTGCCGATGTATCTGACGCCGGTGCTCTTGCCGCGCCTTTACAAATGGGCGCTTGGGGATGAGTGACTGGCCTCAAATACGCACCGTCGGATTGTCCGGCATATTGGTCAGCTTTGCCGACAAGATGTCAGAGCCTGCCAATCGCGCCGCGCTGGCCTTTCGCGCGGCTGTGGATGCGGCAGACTGGCCCGAGGTGGCAGAGACCAGCACCTCTTTGATCTCGGTCTTCTTGCAAGTCGATTTGGCACAGGCGGCACCCGAGGGGGTGATTGAAAAGTTGCGAGACCTGCTTGCCCAGGCAAATTGGCTGGATGCACCTCTGCCGGCGGGGCGCACCCTGTGGCACGTGCCGACCGTTTATGGCACAGATCTGGCCCCGCAACTGGAAGAGGCCGCAGAGGCGGCTGGCGTTGATCCCGATACAGCGATCCGCGAATTGTCCACATCGCGGGTGCGGGTTCTGACCATCGGCTTTGCACCCGGCCAACCCTACATGGGCGAGCTGAGCGAGACTTGGAACATTCCCCGCCAGCAGGCCCTGACCAAATCGGTGCCTGCCGGGGCGTTAGTGGTTGCGATCCGCCAATTGATCATCTTCACCAATGCCTCCCCCACGGGCTGGCGGCACATCGGCCAGACCGCATTTCGCACCTTTCGCCCTGATGCGTCGCAGCCCTTTGCCCTGTCGCCGGGGGATGAACTGGTGTTTCCGTCCGTGACGCAAGCCGAGCTGGCGAAGATCCGTGCCAAGGACGACAGCGGCAATGGTGGCGCCAGTGCGGAGGCGCTGACATGAGCGGTCATCTGGACATTGTCCAAGCCGGTCCGGGGTTGAGCCCGCAAGATCTGGGCCGCCCCGGCTTTCGGGCGCAGGGGCTAACCATCGGCGGTGCGGCAGATCCGGTCGCGCTTTATGAAGGGGCGGCCATTCTGGGCCAATCTGCCAATTTGGCGGCGTTAGAAATGGCCGGAAGTGGCGGCGCATTCCGGGTCAGTGTGGACATGCGTATTGCTCTGACCGGCGCGGAAATGGCGGCAAACATCGACGGTGATCCGCTGATGTGGAACGCCTCGCATCTGTTGCCTGCCGGTGCGACGCTGACCATCGGCGGGGCGCGAAACGGCAGCTATGGATACCTGCATGTGGGCGGCGGATTTGATACATTGCCGCAGATGGGATCACGGTCCAGCCATCTGAGCGCGGGCCTGGGTCGGGCGCTTCAAGCCGGAGACAGCTTGCCGCTGGGCCAAGATGGGACCGGCCAGACGGGGATGACCCTGACTCCGGTCACCCGGTTCGGAGGCGGTGCGGTGCGGGTGGTCGCCTCCATGCAAACAGCGTCTTTTTCGCCAGATACGCGGGAAAGGTTTACCCAAACCGAATTTGTGCGGGATGCCCGCGCCAACCGCATGGGTGTGCGGATGGACCAACCGGGCGAGGGGTTCACCACCGAAGGACAGCTCACCATCGTGTCCGAAGTCATTGTGCCAGGCGATATCCAAATCACCGGTGATGGCGCGCCTTTTGTGCTGATGTATGAATGCCAGACGACGGGAGGGTATCCGCGCATCGGCACAGTGATCCCCTGTGATCTGCCGCGGGTGGCGCAGGCCCAGACGGGGGCCGCGATCCGGTTTGAATTTGTCGAAATGGCCGAGGCCATCGCACTGCAAACCCGTTTTCTGGCGGAACTGAAGGCGCTGCCATCCAAGGTGACGCCGCTGGTGCGTGATCCGGCCAATATCCGTGATTTGCTAGGCTATCAATTGATCAGCGGTGCGGTTTCTGCCCAAGCGAACCCTTTTGAAGAGGAGAACTAAGATGCCACATGTCGATCTGAACGCGGATATGGGGGAAAGCTTTGGTGCATGGACGTTGGGCGATGATGCTGCGCTGTTAAAGATCGTCACCTCGGCCAATATTGCCTGCGGTGGTCATGCCGGAGATGCGGATGTGATGGCGGCGACCATGACGATGGCTCATAGCAATGGTGTGGGCATTGGCGCGCATCCGGGTTTCATGGACATCGCCGGCTTTGGTCGCAACCGGATGTCCGTGCCGCGTGGAACCTTGCAGAATCAAGTGCGCTATCAGGTGGCCGCAAGCCTTGGCATGGCACGCAGCGTCGGGGCGGAGGTGCGGCATCTCAAGTTGCACGGGGCGATGGCCAATATGTGTGCCGAAGATGAAGATATGGCGCGTGATCTTTACGAGGCAGCGCTGAGCGTTGCGCCGGATTTGATTGTCATGGTTCTGGCCGCCACCGCGCAACAGTCGGCGGTGGAAAAGCTGGGCTGCCTCTGGGCCGGAGAGATCTTTGCCGACCGCGCCTATAACGATGATGCCACGCTGGTCGACCGGTCTCTGCCCGGTGCGGTGATCCATGATGCGGATCTCGCAGGCGCACGTATGGTTGAGATGGTGAAAGCCGGGGCGATCATCACCGAAAGCGGGAAACACATTCCGACCCAGATTGATACGATCTGTTTGCATGGAGACACAGCAGAAGCGGTTGCAATCGCAGCCTCCGTCCGGCGGCAACTGGAAGCGGCGTATGTATCATTGCACAGGTTCGACGGCCATCGGGCAAGTTAAAAGAATGGATCGACAGACCCAGGCGCAACTGGCCAAGCTTGCCCCGATCTTTGACGCTCTGGGCGAAAGGGCTGCTGACCTGACGGTGCTGGGCAGCGGGGCGCAGGCCTCGGTCTGGCGCATTCGAACAGACCGGGCTGACTACGCCTTGCGGGTGCTAAAGCCCGGCGCACCGGGCCTCAATCCAGCGATCGATGCCAGATTGCGCAAGGCGCTGGTTGAACGTGGTGCTGCGGTTGTCCGACCGGTATTGACCTCTGATGATGTGGCAACGCCCGAAGTAGCTGCGCAATGGGTGTTGGATGATTTTGTGGACGGGCGACCGTTGTCCGGGGCGCTGACGATGCAGCAAGCCGATGATTTAGGCCGTCCCTTTGGGTATCGCACAGTTTCGATCATGACAGATGGGCAGATATTCCTGCCAGCTTGCCGGTGCCTTTGTCTGTTTTTGGCGATGGAAATGGTGGTCTCCGAAGGGGGGGAGATATGGATCAGTACCAAGGATTGCTGCGCCGTACACTGACTGAGGAAAAGGCCTGTTTGGCGGTTTGTCACGGTGATTTGCATGCGGATCAAGTGCTCCGTAAACGTGATGGCGGGATCGCGATACTGGATTTTGGTTTGGCGCGGCGCTGTGATTATCGTTGGGATCTGGCGGCGATTTTCCTGGCCTATGGACGGGACAGCTTTGATGGAATTTTAGCGGGCTATCAGGGCAAAACAGACGTTGATGATGTACTGCCATTTGCGCAGGCATTGGCCATTGCAGCACTGATGCGTGGCCGGGCCAAAGCGGCAGCGGCGCAGGTCTTTTTGAATCAGTATCCCGTTCAGTTGGATACGTAACCCGCGACCACCTGCAACAGCTTGTAAGCGGTGCCAGCATCGCTGCCGACCACATCAAGGAATTCTTCGCCGCCAATGCGCAAGCAGGTCAGCTCCGATTTGGCACGCATGTCCAAGGCACGGGGCACATTGCGGATCAGGCCCAGTTCTCCGACCAGCGCACCGGGGCCGGAGGTCGTGATCAGCAGATCGTCCTCGCCGTCACGAGGCAGCAGCAAATCCGCCTCGCCGTCGATCACCAGATAAGCACCTGATGTTGGATCATCGTCTTTGTGAAACACATACTCGCCCGGCTTGGCCTTGTACCAACGGGCCCCAAACGCCAACAGGCGCAGTTGCTTGCGGGCCAGGCCAGAGAACAGATCGGTTCCTTCGATGGCACGCAATTTACGCGCCAGATCGGCGCTGACGGTGCTGTCTTCATCTTGCGGGGTGGCGCTGGCGATGGATGAAATCCGGCCTGCCTGCATCTCGTAAACGGCTGTGAAATCGTCCGTATTCTCAAAACTGGGCGCAAGACAGATGAGGGTTGTGCGTGGCAAAAGCGCCCGCAGCTTCTGTGGCAGGATATTACGGGTCTCGTCGTCAAAACTGGCCAGCACCCCATCAAGGATCAGGATGTGTGGCCGCTTGATCGTGGCGCGGCTGATGGCCAGCGATTCCGTGAGCAAGGCGGGCAGATTGCCGCCGCCCAAGGTCAGGGGCATTTCAAAAATGAGGTCCAGCACAAGACCGTCCAGACCCGCCTTTCGCAGGATGTCGCCGATCAGATCACGCAACTCATCCGCCTTAGACCCGGCGCTGGCCACGATCCGGCCATAGAGCGCGTTCTCCAGCACGGTAAGGCCTGCGACCGGCGCATCGGCATCAATCGGGCTAAGCAGATCGGCCATGCTGGCTTGCAATTGCGCGCCATGCTCCTTGCGGATTTGCAGCACGCGGGTGGTGATCTCTTCGGGGAAAGCGGTGCCGAGTTTGTCGGCGGAAATGACAAATGTCACAGCCAAAAGCCGTGCCTTTTCCTCGCGTTCAAGTTGACCGCCGTCTTGATGTTTGGTCAACAACGCGACCGCATTTTCGTAGGTTTCAGGATCAAGGCCAAGCTTGCGGAACATCGGGTGATCGGTGCCATCCAACCCAAAGATCTGGCGCAGAAGATCAACGATATCGGCGGCGAGTTGCAGCAGGTCCGCTTCCAGATGCAGCTCTTCGAGCAGGTTCAGGAACTGCGCCTGTTCGAGCAGATTTTCCGCAGTGACATGATTGCGCGATGTGGCAAATAGCATGTTTTCGGCGACCGGCAGGCTGGGATTGAACAGATCCTCGCGGAAGAAATAGACGGCATCGCGTAGGCCAGCATTTTGCACTGCCGTGCCAACCTCAGGCCGGAGCGCGACCAGTGCGCGGGCCAGTTTGGTATGGTCCGTCGCATTGATCCGCTGTTCGACCCCGCGTTTGAACAGGACCTGATCAATGCCCATCCCGGTGATCAGCTCTAGCCACCACGACCGCAGATCTTCGGGCGAAACTGTCTCTTCGATGTCTTGCCAATCGGCCTCTAACGGATCTGTGCTGTTGCCCGCCCGTGCGCTTTCTGCTGCTGTTTCATCCTGTTCGGCACCCGGTTGCAGTTTCAGGGGCAGCATTACGTTATCGCCAAAGCTGCCGAGGAACATCACCGGGCGCGATGTGGCGTGGCCGATACGTTTGGCGATTGTTGCCTGATGCAGGCCGGACAGTTCCAGATCGCCAACGGTGATCTTGCCCGATGACGGAATAACCTCGCGGACCAGCACTTCCGCCAAGGCGCGGCGGTCTTCGTCGCTCGGCGCTGTGATGGCGATGGAAGTGCCGCCTTCGAAGGTGACGTTCAGGTCTTCGAGCACCGGATTTCCATCGGCATCCTGCACGTTGACACCATGCAATTTGACGGTGCCTGCAAGATCCTCAAGCTGCTCTGGATAGCCATCAAACAGATCTTCGCGGATCATGCCCTGAGGGGCAAAACGTTCGGTGATGGTTTCCCAGCGTAGGGCCATGTCCTGTGACTGGTTGTAATAGGCCAGCAGTTCTTTCCATGGGCTCGACAGATCCTTGTAGGCTGCCAAAGCTGCAACAAGGGCGCCTACCGTAATCTCACCCTTGATCGCGAGGTATCCGCCAAGAGCATAGAAAAAGAACGGCGTCAGTTGCGAGATGAAGTTGTTGACGAACTTCATAAAGAACTTCTTTTGAAAGATCTCAAACCGGATCGCGAAAAGCCGCCCGAGCCGCGATGAGATCATCGCAAGGCGATAGCGCCAGCCACCGTTCACGCGCAGGGTGCTTGCCCCCGCAGAGCTTTCGCCGATTTCCGAGGCCAGCGCCCGCAGCTGGATCACCCGCTTCTTGTTCAGCTTGTTCACTTGGCGCTGTAATTTGGGGATCAGCCACGCCTGAAGTGGGATGAACGCACAGGCGGCCAGACCAAAAGTAAAGCTTTGTAAAAACAAGAAGCCCAGGATTGTCGCCATCTGGCCTGCTTGCAGCACGGGCTGTGCAACCGCATCGCCCATCAGGCCGCCCATCGGCTCGGATTCAGATGTGACCATCGAAACCAGTTCACCCTGGCTGGTGCGCTCAAAATAGGGGGCGGGAAACCGCAGGATGCGGGCGATCAACGTGTAGCGCAGCCGCCGCAGAAGGCGTTCGGCCAGCACCCCTTTCATCGTGTTGATCCGCATTTTCATGATGCCATGACCAAAGACGGACAACAAAAATAGCCCGCACAGGAACATCAGGAACGGCACCTGTTGCATCTCATAGCCATAGACGGTGACCGGGCCGCCAGCGCCAATGGCATCATTGATGATCCGCTTGGGCAATTCCAGGGTCAGGTAAAGTAATGGAAACAAGGTCAGCGTGACGGCCAGCAGAATCAGCTGGTCGCGTTTGGAGTATTTCCAGATGAAACTGAACAGCGTGCGTTCGATGGGGCAGATCCAATGTAGAGGTGAAACAAAAGGACTTTGAAAATCATCAACCTCAGAGTCTTAACAACTCCGGGGCGCTAAAATCAATTGATTTGCAGCTTTCGCAGGTTGCGTTAGGATCAAACCCTGAGGGAGGACTTGCGTGACTGCAGAGCTTCAAACCGCTTTGCTCCTGCTGCTTTTGCTGGAGATCAAACATCTGTTTGCGGATTTTTTCCTGCAAACACCGCGCATGTTGTCCGGTCGCGGGCAGTACGCTCATTTGGGTCGGGCGCAGCATGCCGGTTTGCATGCGGTGTTTTCAGTCTGTGCGCTGTTGATCTGCGGTGCGCCGCTGGTGTTTGTTGTGATCCTTTGTCTGGCGGAACTGGTTGTGCACTACCACATTGATTGGGCCAAAGGGGTGCATTCGGACAAGACCGGATATACGCCCACCGATCCGGGCTACTGGCGGGCCTTCGGGGTCGATCAGTTTTTACACCAGCTTACTTATATCGCGATGGTCTGGGCTTGGGCAGTCTTTACGCTGTGACGGCCTTTGCGGCAAAGTTCGGCACCGGATCGGCATAGCCTTTCAGGGCGATTGGCGCCAAAGTTTCAAATGCAACGCCGTCCAGATCGCCGCTGGCATCGCGGGTCGCCTGATCCAACAGAACCTGCCCCGGATCGGCCTTTGAACACAGCCGGGCAGACAGGTTCACCGTGGAACCCAAAACAGTGAAATCCATCCGTTCTCGGGCGCCCATGGCCCCGACAACCACTTCACCGGATGCGATGCCAATGCCGACATGCAGGTTGTAGTCGGGAAACTTCATCAACAGATCTTGCATCGCGCTGGTGATTTTCACCGCACATTGCACCGCGCGTGTTTCCATTTCGTCGCCCTCAAATACCGCAACAAGGGCATCACCGATGAACTTGTCCACGTCACCTTGATGTTCTTCGACGATGTCGGTTTGAACATCAAAATACTGGTTCAACGCCTCAATCACGACCTCGGGCGGCACGCGTTCGGAAAACTCTGTATAGCCGCGAATATCGGTGAAAATGACAGAGACCCGCCGCCGCTGCCCGCCGCGTGACATGCCTGCTTCATGCGATCCCTGAATGGCGTTCATGGTGCCGTGGCTGACAAATTTCATCAGCTCCAACCGTTCCCCCAGATGGCCGATCATCTGGTTGATCCGGTGAGACAGATCGCCGATCTCATCGCGGGAATTGACGTCTTGCACACGAGCGCTGAAATCACCGCCACCGACCTTTTCCGCCACGCTGCCAATCTCAAGGATGGGTTTGGTCAGTCGCCGGGCAAAGATCAATGCACCCACACTCGCAATAGCAAACCCCAAAAGGCCAACAATCAGGATCTGTTCTGTGATCGCATTCACCACACCGTAGGCTTGATCCTCGCTTTGTTCAGTCACCACGGCCCATGGAAATCGATTGGGAAAAGCATAAGCGCCCAGCATTTTGGTGCCATCGGTGCGGGTATAGCCCTGCAACGTGTCGGCTCGGGCGTTTGCCGTGATCAAAGGCATCGCAGAACGGACCAGAGACCGGTCTTTCAACGACACAGGCTCTGCGGTCAATACCGTTTGCCCTTGCGGATCAATCACAGAAATTTCCCCACGCGCCGAGAACGGGTGATTGGCCACCAGCGCCGCCATAGACGCAAGATTGATCTTGGCAGCGAATGTGACCTCGCGGCCCGCAATCTTGGTTTCCAGCGGCAAGGCAATGGTTGCGATCCAATCGCCGGTCGCGTCCAGCTGATCAATCAGCGGTTTGCCATAGGCGCCGCGTGCCCGCAGATCAGCCAATAGTTCCGGAGAGGTGCTGAGCGTGGTGACAGGGTCAAGACCCGCCGCATCAAGCCGTTGGGCGAAGCCCTGATCCGGGGCAAGGATTGGCAGTTTCGATCCGTCGATTGCCAGTTGCAGGGCGACCACCTGTGGCAGTTCCTGTATGCCCAGTGTCAGCAAGGACACCTTTTGTTGCACGTCCAGATCGGGGCTGTCTATGCCATTGCGGATCACCTGAAGCGGAGAAAGCCAACGGCCCTGAAATTCGTTGTCGAAGGCGCGGCGCAGTTGGCTGGCAACGGCGGTCAGATCTTCGTTGGCGGCGCTTTTTAGTTCGTCACGTGTCAGCTTGGTCAGGTTCTGGCCAACAATGGCCAGCGGCAGAACGGCAAGCAACGTCGCAAAGAGGAAAAATTTGATGCGTAATGGAAATCTCATGCGCGCACCTTAGAGCAGAAAACAGGCTCTGAATATGGGCTATCTGCCTGCATCGCGCCGCAACGGTTTGACCGCAGCGGCGCGTGTAAAAATCAGTTGCGCGGCAAGGCTGTCACGAGCGCGGTGTCGCGGCCGACCCCGCAGGCCAGCCCGGTTGTATCGCGTGCCTCGACCGTCACGGTATAGGTGCCGGGTGTTGCATAGCGGTGACGCGTTACCGCGCCTGTGCCGGTGGTCCCGTCGCCGTAGCTCCACTGCAGGTCGAGCCCTTGGCCATCCGCATCAGAAGCATTGGATGCGTCAAAATCAGCAACATCATGGGCCGCGCCCAGTTTTGTTGTGATGTCCGGCCCGGCATCGACGCTGGGTGTGTGATTAACCAGAACCGCAGCGCGGTCTGTTCCGGTGCCGCAGGTCAGGCCACTGTTGTCGGTCACAACCAGATCCACGGTGACGGGACCGGCGGTGTCAAAACTGCGTTCGACGCGGGGGCCGGTCAGGGTGACGCCATCGCTGAACTTCCACTCGAACTGTTCAATCAACCCGTCCAGATCGCCAGATGCGCCCGCATCAAAGACGGTCACATCGCCGGGGCAGACCACACGGTCCGGTCCGGCAAGCGCAGTCGGGGCCGCGTTGACCCGCACATAACGTTCCTCGCGGCGTTGGCTGTTGGCAAGGTTTTTGCCGTCATCCAATGCCACGCTCACCGGGTAAAGGCCCGAGTTGGCGAATTGATAGGTCACGTTGGCACCTTCGGCGCGCACGCCCGTGTCGCCAAAAATCCATGCCACCTCGGTGCCCGATGGCACATCCACAGCCCAGGGCAATTCCACGGCGGGGCAGATCCATTGCGGCGCTTCTAGATCGGCAACCGGGGCGGGGTTCACCACGACCTCATGTTCGCGCGTGACGCGGCTGTTGCCGACGCCTGCGTCATCCGTCACGGTCAAAGCCACGCGGTAGGTGCCTGCCTCGGCAAAACGGTGGGCGGGGCGCAGACCTTCGCTGGTGTTGCCGTCGCCAAAGTCCCAGGCGTAGTTGATGATCACGCCATCTGCGTCTTTGGAGGCTCCTGCGTCAAAGATCACCGCCTCACCTGCGGCCATGGATTGTGGTCCTTTAATATCGGCGGCGGGCGCCTCATTGACCACAACCTTGCGGGTTGTCTCGATGGTGCTGCACCCTTGATTGCCGCCTGAAAGCTCGGTCTTCAGGGTCGCAAAATAGACGCCGGGTGTTTCAAAGGTGTGCGATACCTCGGCCCCTTCGGCAGTTGTGCCGTCGCTAAAGATCCAGTTGTGAGAGATCACGGAAGCGCCCTCAAGATCGCTGAGATCAATCGAGAAATTGGCGGGCATCCCAGCAGCGGCGCGTTCAGATCCGACAATGGCCTGCGCAGGGGCTGCAACAACCTCAACATTCACGGTGTCGGTGTCCAGCGGGCTACAAGCCCCCAAAGCTTCGCCCGTGATGGTCAGGTTGACCACGTAATTACCCGGCTTCTTGAACCGGTATTCAGGGCGTTCACCGCTGGCCGTTCCGCCGTCACCAAAGGTCCAAGCGAAAGAATTCACAGCCCCATCCGCATCAGTCGATCCAGAGCCATCAAAGCGCACGGCCTGATTGGTGCAGACGGTCATGTCCTCCCCAGCGTCAGAGATCGGCCCTTCGCGGATCAGGGCGGCAATGCGGTCCACGGCTGTGCCCCAGTCGGTGCCAGTGCCATTACGCACGGTCAGGGTGACCGGATAGGCGCCCGGCTGTTCGTAGGTCTTGGACGGGTTCACCAGATCGGAGGTTTCGCCATCGCCAAAGTCCCAAGAGTACAACAGCAAGCTGCCATCGGGATCAGAACTGTCAGAGGCGTCAAACAAGATTGGCTGCCCGGAACACACATCCTTGTTGCCGCCTGCCATCGCAATCGGGCGGGTCTTGATCGTGACAACCGTGGTGTCGATGGCCTTGGCGTTTTTCAGGCCGGTGCCGTCATTGACGCGCAGGGTCACGGGATAGATGCCGGATTTTTCGTAAACATGCGTGACTTGCGCCCCTTCCATCGGGGCAGAGCCGTCACCGAAGTCCCACAGATAGATCAATGCATCCCCATCCGCATCCGAAGAGGCAGAGCCGTCAAACGAGACCTGCAACACCTCAGTATCGAGGCGCGGTCCGGCTTCGGCCACCGGGGCGTGATTGACCCGAATGGTCAGGTCATCGGTGTCTGTTGCGTTGGTCACGCCGCTGTCATCGGTCACGACCAATTGCGCGGACCAGACGCCGGGGGTGGAATATGTGCGTTCAAACGCGGAAACGGCGACAGGATCAACGCCATCGTCGAATTCCCACATGTAGCTGATGATCTCACCGTCCGTGTCGTAGGACAGACCACCGTCAAAGCGCACCGGGTCACCGGGCGCGACCAGCATATCGGCACCCGCTTCGGCCACGGGGGCAGCGTTGACGGTGATCAATGTCTCTGCGGTGTCTGCCGCCGGGCCACCGGAAAAGCCGTCTTTGACCGTCAGGCCAAACCGGTAGAGGCCGGGGCTGGCCAAGGCCACAGCGATGCGCTCGGCAGATTGGGATGTGCCGTCTGGCAGTGACCATTCATGGGTGCTGACCCGGCCATCAGGGTCCAGGGAGGCGCGGCCAGAAAGGATGAACTCCTCATTCGGGGCCACGGTTAGTGGCGGACCTGCATCGGCAATTGGGGTGGCATTGATTGTGATCGTGGTTGTGGCGCGGTCCACGTTCAGTGGTGCGGTGCTTTCGTCGCGGACGACCAAGGCAACTTCATAGATGCCGGGCCGTGCATAGGCGTGCACCGGGGTCGGCCCGTTGCCGGTTTGGCCATCGCCAAAGTCCCATTCGTAGGATGTAATGCCACCTTCGGGATCGGATGATCCGGTGCCATCAAACTGCACCTCGCTGGCGGTGACAAATTGCGCCGGACCTGCGTTTGCCGTCGGGGCGGCATCAATCACGATCTGCTTTTCGATCTTTTGAATGGCCGAGGCTGTGCCGCTGTCATCCGTCACGGTCAGGGTCACAGTATAGACCCCCGGCGCGGTCCAGGCGTATTCGACATTTTCGCCATCCCCCAGCGCGCCATCGCCAAAGTCCCACATGTAGGACAGGATCGACCCATCGGGATCAACGCTGGCCTCCGCAGAAAGCTGGGCCGCTTCGGAGACAGAGACGGGGCGATCAGGGATGGTGAACATCGGCTCAGGCGGCGCGTTCACGACCACGATCAGTTGATCCCAGTCATAGTTGTTCTCGACGCCGCTGTCGTCTTTGACGGTCAGGGTGGCATAGTATGTGTCCGGCTTGGTGTAGGTGTGGCTGATGCGGGCGCCTTCTATGATGGTGCCGTCGCCCATGTCCCAAACATAGGTCTTAAGCGCCCCGTCCACATCATAGCTGGCGCTGGCATCGAACAGCAGGGTTTGACCGGTCTCGGCGGTCTGATCGGTGCCAGCCTCGGCCACAGGGGCAAAGTTGACGGTGATCAGACGGGTTTCTACGCCAAAGTTACAGGGATGATCGCTGTTGTCTTCGACGCGCAGGTTGCTGCGGTAGGTGCCGGGTTTGTCATAGGTTTTCTCGGCATAGCTGCCAGCCGCGCCGGTGCCATCGCCAAAGCTCCAGATGTAGCGGCTGATCGGGCTGTCCGATGGCTCAGAGGTTGAACCGTCAAACGGAACAACCTGACCGGGGGCGACTGTGATCGGATCGCCGGGTTTGGCCGTTGGGCCAGACCGGACATGCACGGGTACGGCAACGCTGGACCCACGGCCCGCACGGGTGCCTTGTTCCATCACCTTGAGTGTCGCGGTGTAGCGGCCCGGCGCATCATAGCGGTGCGCGATCACGGATTGATCGGCGGTTTTGCCATCGCCAAAGTCCCAAATGTAGCTCAGCGGCACCCGCCCTTTAGAGGGGCTGGCGTCAAACGCCACCGCGCGGCAATCGGCGAGCGGGCTGGCGGTTCCTAGGGCGGTTGGACGGGCCGGATCCAGCGCTTTTACCGGCGGCATTTGCAACGCAACGGCGGCACCGTCCTTGTCAAACACCGATACGGTCACATCATTGGGGGTTTCAAACCCGCCCTTAAGGCTCAGCGCCAATGCGCCGGTTTCCGGTGTGGCGCTGTCGATGGACCAATAGTTCTGGCCTGAGATCTGCAACGGGATATCGGTGTAGTCGGTCACAAAGGTCAAATCACCCTTCGCACCATCAAAGTTTTGCACTTTGAACGGTCCCTGTGCAGCGGGGTCTACGGTCACACGGGTGGCGGATGTGCCTGCGCTCCACCGGATGGTGGGTTGATAGGCAAACATCGACAGGTCTTTGGGCGCACGGTTGCGGTCGCGCACGGTGCTGACGGCAACAGAGAACCCGTTGCCATCGTTGCCTGCGGTACCATCCACATCAATGCGGAAATAGGCGCGACCATTCATGATCTCACCCTGACGGGCACGCACGGTACCTAATGTCACCCAGCGGCCATCGGTGCCCTTGTCATAGCCATACTCTGACTGCGCCAATACCTTGCCGGGGTCTGTGGCCAGTGTCGAAATCCGGGCGGGGCGTTCGCGTTCCTGCACCAGTGCGGGGCGCGTCGCGCCGGTGAAGGCACCCTCGCCGCCCATGATGCGATAGGTCGTCAATGAATCGCGCGGCCCGCCATAGGTGAAATCATCATTGCCGCTGGTTTCGGGGTCAAAGAGGCGCACATAGACGCGGCCGGGCGTGTTTTCAGGGATGGAGAACAGGATCTGTTCGCGGTGATCCACGTCGCCTTCGGAACTGGGCGCAGAGACCCCGTAGACCACCAGCAGACTGGCGGTATCAGCGGTGGTTTGGGCGCTCAGCGGCAGGGCAAGCGCAGTGAGGGCGCTGGCAGCCAATGTGATGCGTTTCATCCAGTTCATCGTCTTCCTCCATCCCTCAGGCGCAACGCCCGAGAGGTCATTTGAATGCCGTGTTCCCGGCGTAGTCTTCGACGGCCACTTCGATCAGTTGGATCCGGCCGGTTTCAGGTGGCAAGCTGGCGCGGCAGATTCCGGCACCGCTGTCGCAGCGCAAAAAGCCGTCCCGCTCCGCGCCGCCGATCTCAAGCAGATAGGTCGCAGATTTGCGCAGCCCGCTTGGGTCGGTCGCAGCCACTTCGATGGTGATTGGCCCGGTGTTGCCCTCGGGGCGGGTCACTTCGGCGCGGGTGATCACGGGCGGGTCAATGTCATAGACCGTTTGCAAGCGCACAGCGGTGACATTGCCAACCGCATCGGTTGCCAGCAGGTCAAAATCATTGATACCGGGTTGCAGTTCGGTTGCGATATTAAATGTTCCGTCAGTAACCGCGATCGGCTGCCCATCAAGGGTCAGGTTGACCGCATCTCCTGCCGTGCCCGTGATCTCAAGGTCAGGATTATCCGTCGCCTTGGGCAATGGCAGATCAAGTTTGACTTCGGGCGGCATTTCATCGCGCAGGGCAAAGAAATCAGCGCGGCCTTCGGAATTGCCGTTGGGGGCAAAAATCTCGATCTGGTAGCCTTGGATTTCGGAGGTGGCTGGGACGCTAAACGAGAGTGCGCCCTGCGGCCCCGTAACGGCCTGAACCACCACTGCGCCGGAGGCGTCTATGACAACCACTGGCGCGTCTGGTTGCGCGGTGGTCGCAGCGCGGACCACCAATTCACCGGACCGGGTGGCGAAGGCATCACCTGCGCGGGGCATCGCCGGGTCAAAGGCGATCTCGACCGCAACAGCGGGGCGATAAATGACGGTTTGGCCAAGGTTGCTTTGGTTTCCGGCCAGATCTGTTGCATCAAGGCGCAGCAGGTTCTCACCTACGTTCAGGGTCACTTCGGTTTCAAAGCTGCCGTCCTTGTTCAACGTCATCGGCGCACCGTTCAACAGGACTGTCGCCTCAGGCTCGGATGCACCAAACACAATGATCGTTGGTTCTTCGAACAGTGCCCCATCACCGGGGGCAAGTAAGGTCAGGAACGGCGGTGTGTTGTCACGGCGCACGGTAAAGCCTGCGGGTTTGCTCCATTGTCCGGGAAGGCCCAATTGATCAAGCGCGGCGACCCGCCAGAAATAGCGAGCAGGGGGCAGATCGGGCGTGGTAAAGGCGGTTTCGGCGATGCCCCATTCGCTGACCTGCATTTCGTTAAACCCAGCGTCACGGGCAACCTCGATCCAATAACCAGCAGCGCCATCAAAACCGCCCCAGCCCAGATCAACCGCACTGGAATACAAGATCTCATTGTCGTCTGGCTTGCGTAGAACAGGGCTGTCCAACACATCGGCGGTCTGTGCGCCGTTTCGGTTCAGAACGACACCTTCGTTTTCGCCAATCACAACGGCGGTGTCGCCCTGTTTGACCTCAAGACTGGCCTCGTCATAGTTCACAAACTTGGCGCCGCTGCGGTCGTTCCTGACCCAGAAATCAGAACTGTCTGTTGTTGTCTCAATGCCCGGCACATCGATTTCAAAGGCGGTCTTGTCCGAAAGCTGGTTGAGCACCGCGTAGAAGTCTCCGTCAACAAGCGAGACCTTGGTCACCTCATCCCCAGTCAATGGGTCAGAACGCATACGCTGGATCGTGGCGTTTGAATTGGCGTTCAAACGCAAGCGCGACAGATCGCGAAAGGTGATCTGTGTCGTGCTGGCCGACAAGGTGCGGACGCGCTCAAATTCGATCAGAATGTCATTGAGGCTGCGACCGGACCAGCGCGGCTCTGCCGGGGCGCGGCCCTGCACGTCACCTTGTACATCGGACACAACCGCCTCGGCGGATCGGTCGCGCTGGGCAATTGCAATTTCCAGCGCCTCTTGGGCCAATAAGGTGGCGATGTCCGACAGGTCGATCACCTCGCCCCATTTATAGTTCTCGCGCCGCTCCAGCGCGGTTTCGCGGCTGGCAACGGCATTGCCGATCTGGACCGGCGCAAAAACCTGCGCACCTTCAGCCGTTGCAGTCTGGATGGTGTTAAGCGCCTCTTGCAGCGCTTCGTCTGCCGCACGGACCTGTTTGACCGGCATCTTGAGCGTGTCGTTGGGCCGCAGATCGGTGGGTGTTGCGATCTCGTTCAGCTCAAGAACGTAGGGCCAAAGATCAGGATCACCCAGATGCCGCCCGACAAAATCACGGATCGTGTCGGCAGAGGTGAATGTGATGTTTTCGAACTCAAGCGTTGCGCTGCGCGTTTGGCTCAGGGCTGGCTGAATCGCCAGTCCGGATGCAAATGCACTGGCAAAAACAAGGCCGCGCAAAATATGTCGGACAGTACAAAACAATATTGCCGCCCCCGAAGGATCAAAGTGAAGTGCCTTAAAATTGGCACAATTCTCCGGAGAAACCTCTGTTCAGGCAAGTTTATTCGTCAACAAATGAACTGTTTTGGTGCGCTATTGGCCCGGCAGGGCGCATCAATCCGCCCGTTTTCTGGGGCATTGTCGCGCATTTGGCATCTATTTGCAGATCGGCGCTGCGAGGCGAGCGATTTTGTAACCACCGGCTTTGCAACGCTACGGGTCATGATTCTCTTTGGAAGTGCCGCGGTTCTGGATGTGTCCGGAAGCGCGGCACTTGCCATCTTATTGGGCGTAAAGGCCGCCCGTGGGTGTGGCAAGGAAATCGGACAGTGAGATGTCCTCTTGCTTGAGGAACCCGCTGGCTGGCAATTTGCCGTCACGGACCATTTCGATGATCGCAACAACCGATCCTGCCGTTGTCCATGCGATGGCGGTGCGGGATTTGCCCGCCACATCAATCGGGCGATAGCCGCGCACAAATTCCTTGCGGGCCATGCGGCCATCTTTGCTGCCCTCTGCCGCGACATGCACATAGACCACGTCATCATCGACAGGTGGCTTGGCGTTCACAAGGATCTCGCCGGCCTCTTTGCGGCGCTCGCGCATCAGCAGTTCGTGGAAGAAAAAGTTCATCTGTGCGGCATGACCGGGATAGCGCATGGTTTTGTAGTCGATATTGGCGACTTTGCCCAAATAGGTGTCACACATCGTGCCCAGCCCGCCCGAGGTGGTAAAGGCCTCAAGCTTGACCCCGTCGATGTAAATATCTTCGAGCCATTCCATCGCCGAGACCCATTTGATCTCACCGTCTTCGATCACTTCGCAATCATTCAGGTATTCGTTGACCACACCCTCCGGCGACCAGTTGAAGGCATACCCCATCAACCCAGTGGGGTTTTGCGGCAGCGCGCCAACCCGCATCTTACAGCTGCGGCACTCATCCAACGATGCGATCAGATCTGCACCAACGATTCCGATAAATCCGGGGGCCAGACCACATTGCGGGGCCATCAACCCCTTTGAGGTTTTGCTGAGTTCGATGATGGTCTTGGTTGTCGGCACATCTTCGGTCAGGTCAAAGTAGTGGATACCTGCATCATGCGCGATCTGCGCCAGTTGGATGTTCAGGTGAAACGGCAGGCAGGACAGCACGGCATCCTGTTGCGCAAATTCTGCGGCAACATCGCCGGTCTGGCTCAGATCCATGGATTTTACGGTGAAGGGCAGCGACGTGGCGGGCTGCGCCATGTCCACTCCGGTGACTTCAAACCCCGAATTGTGCAGCAACTCCGCTGCCAATGTGCCAACTTTCCCAAGCCCAAGAACCGCAATCTTTTTCATAACCAACCCTCAATCATAGCCGTTGCGAAAGGGCAGGTTTGGCACGTCGTACAGGTGCGTCCCGCCATTTCAGATTGCAGCCACCTAATGCGCCCCGGTGGGCAGTTACAATCGCTTGATACTCATCCACTCATGAATAATATTCATATCTCAACCCGCTGGGTCCCGGTATGGGTGAATATGACCGCATCTTGAGGCAGGAATACCCGCAATGTCAGAATACCAAAGGCGTTACCTGCCGTCCCATGCTGTTTTGCGCAGTTTTGAATCTGCCGCGCGGCATCAAAGCTTTACGCTCGCGGCGGCGGAGCTGCATCTGACGCAAAGCGCGATCAGCCGTCAGGTGAAAGAGTTGGAGAACACAGTTGGCACCGCGTTGTTCCGCCGGGTCGGTCGCGGGGTGATCCTGACCGCGGCGGGGCGAAACCTGGCGGATGGATTGGCTGTTGATCTGGAGAATATGCACCGTACCATCATGCGGGCGGTGTCGGCGGGCAAGATGGGCGCGGCCATTCGTGTTGCCACACTGCCGGCCTTTGCCAGCCGCTTTATGATCCCGCGATTGCCTGCATTCTTTGAACGTTACCCGAACATCGAGGTCAGCCTGTCCACGCGGCTTGAGCCATTTGACATGTCAGAAGGACGGTTTGATCTGGCTGTGCATTTTGGCAAGGCCGATTGGCCCGGTGCGGACCTGCGCTATCTGTGCAGCGAGACTTTGATCCCCGTTGCCTCGCCCGCGTTTATTGAAAAGCACGGGTTTAAGGGACCACAAGATCTTGGCGCAGTTCCGCTGTTGCATCTGGCGACCCGTCCTTTTGCCTGGCAGGAGTATCTGGAAGATCTGGAGATTGATCGGCCAGTGGCGATGTCGGGCAAATATTTTGATCAGTTCCTGATGATCATCGCGGCGGCGACCGCATCTTTGGGAGTGGGGCTGATCCCTGACTATTTGATCGAACAGGAATTGCAAAGCGGCGCATTGGTGCCACTGATCGAGGGCGGGATGACCACCAACAACAGCTACTATTTGGTGACACCGCAGAACCAGAATAATGCGCATGTGAACAGATTGTGTGATTGGTTAGCCGATTGTGTTTCTGACCGCGAAGAGCAGGGCAACGCATAAGGGTGACCTAAGGTTAAAAGCGGCCACGATCAGTAATACTTTGTAAATAATGATTAATTATCTACTAACAATTTAGTTTGACAGATTTGTATTTCTGGCATTAGCGTAGTGGCAGGTCGGCATGTTCCGGCTCACAAAACACTTTGGGAGGAGACAAGATGCGCAAGTATCTGCTCTCCGCGACTGCGGCACTGGCCGTCATCGCGGGGTCTGGGACTGCTTTTGCCGACACGGCAGCGGCTCAGAAATGGATTGATCAAGAGTTCCAGCCGTCCACGCTGAGCAAAGACGAACAAATGTCTGAGATGGAGTGGTTCATCGGTGCGGCGGAGCCGTTTAAGGGCATGGAGATTAACGTGCTGTCGGAAGGTATCCCGACGCACGGTTACGAATCCGAAGTGCTGACCAAAGCCTTTGAGGACATCACGGGGATCAAGGTAAACCACCAGATCCTTGGTGAGGGCGAAGTGGTGCAGGCTGTGCAGACACAGATGCAGACCCAGCGGAATCTCTATGACGGCTATGTCAACGATTCCGATCTCATCGGTACGCACTCACGGTTGCAGCTGGCCTATAACCTGACCGAACAGATGAACGGTGAATGGGCGGCAACGACATCGCCAACGCTGGATCTGGATGACTTTATGGGCATTCAGTTCACCACGGGCCCGGATGGCAACCTGTACCAGCTGCCGGATCAGCAATTTGCGAACCTCTATTGGTTCCGCAAGGACTGGTTCGATGATGCCGGCAACAAAGCCGCGTTCAAAGCGAAGTACGGCTATGAACTGGGTGTTCCGGTCAACTGGTCAGCCTACGAAGACATTGCGGATTTCTTTTCCAATGACGTGAAAGAAGTCGACGGTGTCGCGATTTATGGCCACATGGATTACGGCAAACGCGCACCCGATCTGGGCTGGCGGATGACCGATGCCTGGCTGTCGATGGCGGGCACAGGGTCCAAGGGTGAGCCAAATGGCGTGCCAATTGACGAATGGGGCATCCGTATGGAAGCCGGTTCGTGTAATCCTGCGGGTGCCTCTGTCACACGCGGCGGCGCGGCCAACGGTCCGGCGGCGGTTTATGCGATCCGCAAGTGGGACGAATGGCTGCGTGCTTATGCACCTCCCGGTGCGGCGTCTTATGACTTCTACCAGTCCTTGCCAGCATTGGCGCAGGGCAACGTGGCCCAGCAGATCTTCTGGTACACGGCATTTACCGCCGACATGGTGAAGCCAAAGTCAGAAGGCAACAACACTGTTGATGATGCGGGCAATCCACTGTGGCGGATGGCACCATCGCCGCATGGTCCTTACTGGGAAGAGGGCCAGAAGGTTGGTTATCAGGATGTGGGGTCTTGGACCTTCCTGAAATCCACACCGGCAGATCGTGCGCAGGCGGCCTGGCTCTATGCCCAGTTCGTGACGTCCAAAACCGTGGATGTGAAAAAATCCCACGTGGGTTTGACGTTCATGCGCGATTCCACTGTGAACCACGCGTCCTTTACCGAACGTGCACCAAAACTGGGCGGTCTGGTCGAATTTTACCGTTCGCCTGATCGTGTGGCATGGTCGCCAACCGGCATCAACGTGCCTGACTATCCCAAGCTGGCGCAGATCTGGTGGCAGCAGATTGGTGATGTGAACTCTGGTGCGTTTACACCGCAACAGGCGATGGATCGTCTGGCCGAAGAGATGGACATCACCATGGCCCGGATGCAGCAGGCGGATGAAGCGGCTGGTGTTTACGGCGGTTGTGGCCCGCGTCTGAACGAGGAAAAAGATCCCTCTGAATGGCTGGGCAAAGGCGGGGCGAAAGCCAAGCTGGACAACGAAAAGCCGCAGGGCGAGACCGTCAACTATGACGATCTGGTGGCCCGCTGGAACCAGTAAACCAAGTGTTGGCCCCTTCACGGGGCCAGCGTTGGCCGAAGTTTCCTCTCTGGGCTTCGGCCTTTTCTGACGCCGCGCTTTCGGGCGCAACTCCGGGCTGAACGACATGACAATCCAACTGCGCGCCGCGACCAAAGTGGTCAGGGGCATCACTCATATCAAACCCACCACGCTGACGCTGGAGGCGGGGCATTTTAATGTGCTGCTGGGGCAGACCGGATCGGGCAAGACGTCCTTGATCAAGCTGATGGCGGGGCTGGACCCATTGGGCGCAGGCGAGATCCACATGGACGGCGAAGATGTGTCAAAGCTGTCCACGCAAAAGCGCAACATCAGCCTCGTGCATCAGTTCTTTGTGAACTATCCGCATATGACGGTTTTTGAAAACATTGCCTCCCCCTTGCGCGTTGCAGGCATGGCCAAATCCGAAATCACTGGTCGTGTGGAGGAAGCTGCCGATATTCTGCAATTGCGGCCCATGTTAAACCGCCGCCCGCAAGAGCTGTCGGGCGGGCAACAACAACGTTGTGCCTTGGCCCGCGCGATTGCAAAAGAAAGCCGTGCGGTGTTTCTGGATGAGCCATTGGCCAACCTGGATTACAAGCTGCGCGAGGAACTGCGCGAACAGCTGCCCGAGCTTTTTGCAGGTCGCGGTGCAGTGGTGGTTTATGCCACGTCCGAGCCGGAAGAGGCGCTGTTGCTGGGTGGCAAAACCGCGCTCTTGAATGATGGTGAGGTGACCCAATTTGGCACCACGGCAGAGATTTATCGCAGGCCGGAAAACCTAACCGCGGCGCGGGTGTTTTCCGACCCGCCGATCAATTCGGCCCAGATCGTCAAATCAGGCACCACCGCCAAGATGCAAAACGGGATCAGCTGGACCATGGGGGGATCGGCGGCAGAATTGCCTGATGGGCCCTACATTGTCGCCGTGCGCCCGCATCACGTCACACCGGTGGCCGCCGATAGCACCGTTGCAATGGACGGTACGGTTTTGGTGACCGAATTGTCCGGCTCTGAATCCAGTGCCCATTTCGAAGTGGGCAAAGATGCATGGGTGTCTTTGGCGCATGGGGTGCATCCCTACAACGTGGGCGAAAGCCACCGGTTTTACATGGACACGACACAGGCATTCTATTTTGCCCTGGACGGGAGGCTCGTTGCCTGATGGCCAAGATCACCCTTTCCAACCTACGCCATTCCTACATGCCCAATCCGAAAGGGCCGGAGGATTTTGCGCTCAAAGAGATCGACCTTGATTGGCAGGACGGCGGTGCCTACGCGTTGCTTGGGCCGTCAGGTTGCGGCAAATCTACTTTGTTGAACATCATCTCTGGCCTGCTCGCGCCGTCCGAAGGGCGCATCTTGTTTGATGGCAAAGACGTCACCAACTTGCCGCCCGATCAGCGCAACATCGCGCAGGTGTTCCAGTTTCCGGTGATCTACGACACGATGACGGTGCGCGAAAATCTGGCGTTTCCACTGCGCAATCGCGGGGTGGCAGAGGGCAAGATCGCTGAGCGTGTGGCCGAGATCGCGGCGATGCTCGAAGTCGAAGAAATGCTCGATACCCGCGCCTCGCATCTGTCGCCGGACAACAAACAAAAGATCTCAATGGGGCGCGGATTGGTGCGCGACGATGTGAATGTGGTGATGTTTGATGAGCCGCTGACGGTGATTGATCCGCATTTGAAATGGAAACTGCGGTCCAAGCTCAAGGAACTGCATCAACGGGTGCGGGCGACGATGATCTATGTGACCCATGACCAGACCGAGGCGCTGACCTTTGCCGATCAGGTGGTGGTGATGCAGGATGGTGAGATCGTTCAGATCGGCACGCCCGTTGAACTGTTTGAACGCCCGCAGCATACCTTTGTCGGCCATTTCATCGGGTCGCCGGGCATGAACGTGCTGCCCGCCGATGAAGGGCAGGGCGGCGTCACGGTTGAGGGTCATCCGATCACGTTAGAAGGCAAGATCACAGGCAATGGCGGTGCGGCGCAGGTCGGCATCCGGCCCGAGTTTGTCTCGCTTGCCAAGACGGGCCTGCCGGGCCGTGTGCGCAAAGTGTCAGACATTGGCCGGCATTCCGTGCTGGAGGCGAAGGTGGGCGACACCTCGATCAAGGCCGTGATCGACGGTCCGGTGCCCGCACAGGGCGAGGCCGTGCATCTGGCCTTTCGCTCCGATCAAACCCGGCTTTATCGCGACGGCTGGATCGCAACGGAGGTGGGCGCATGAAAACCGAAAATCAAAAAGCGTGGTTCTTTGTGCTGCCGGTCTTGCTGCTGGTGGCCTTCAACGCGCTCGTGCCGATCATGACAGTGGTCAATTATTCGGTGCAGGAAACCTTTGGAAATAACGTGTTCTTTTGGCAGGGGCTCGACTGGTTTGAACAGATCTTGCGGTCTGACCGGTTTCAGGCGGCCTTGGGGCGGCAGTTTCTGTTTACCTTCTTGATCCTGATCATCGAGGTACCGTTGGGTATCATCATTGCCCTGTCTATGCCGCGCAGCGGGTTTTGGGTGCCGGTGTGTCTTGTTACTATGGCCTTGCCGATGTTGATCCCGTGGAACGTGGTTGGCGCGATGTGGAACATTTTCACGCTGCCAGACATCGGGCTGCTGGGTTATCTGATGAACCATACGCTGGGCATTCCATATGACATGACGCAAAACCCCTTTGCGGCTTGGGTCACGATTGTCACCATGGATGTTTGGCATTGGACCTCGCTGGTGGTGCTGTTGTCCTATGCCGGTTTGGTGTCGATCCCAGACGCCTATTATCAAGCGGCCAAGATTGACGGTGCCAGCGCATGGAAAGTGTTTCGGTTCATCCAGCTGCCCAAGCTGAAGACCGTACTGACCATCGCCATTCTGCTGCGGTTTATGGACAGCTTTAACATCTACACGGAACCCTTTGTTCTGACCGGCGGCGGGCCGGGCAATTCCACGACCTTGCTGTCGATTGATCTGGTGAAAATTGCCTTGGGTCAGTTTGACCTTGGGCCAGCGGCGGCAATGTCGTTGATCTATTTCGCCATCACGCTTTTGGTAAGCTGGCTGTTCTACACTTTGATGACAAAGGACGACGCGCAATGAGAAAACGGTCCCTCATTCCGATCCTCTATATCCTGTTCTTGATGCTGCCGATCTATTGGCTCATCGCGATGAGCTTTAAGACAACCGGTGAGATCCTCTCGGGGTTCAGCCTGTTTCCCCAGACCTTCACGCTTGAGAACTACAAAGTGATCTTTACTGATCCAACATGGTACTGGGGCTATATCAACTCGATCATCTATGTGTCGTTGAACACGGTCATATCCGTCGCTGTTGCCCTGCCTGCCGCCTATGCGTTTTCGCGGTATCGCTTTCTTGGGGACAAGCAATTGTTCTTCTGGCTGCTGACCAACAGGATGGCACCGGCTGCGGTTTTTGCCCTGCCGTTCTTTCAGCTGTATTCATCCGTTGGCTTGTTTGACACACATCTTGCCGTGGCCTTGGCGCATTGTCTGTTCAACATCCCATTGGCGGTTTGGATTCTCGAAGGGTTTATGGGCGGGGTGCCAAAGGAGTTGGACGAAACCGCCTATGTGGATGGCTATTCCTTCCCGCGGTTTTTCGTGAAAATTTTTCTACCGACGATCAAAGCAGGTGTGGGCGTTGCGGCGTTCTTTTGCTTCATGTTCTCGTGGGTTGAATTGTTGTTGGCCAAAACGCTGACAGCCGTGGCAGCCAAGCCGATTGCCGCCACCATGACCAAGACGGCATCTTCTGCGGGGTACGAGCTTGGCCTGCTTGCGGCGGCGGGGACGCTCACCATCATTCCCGGTGCCATCGTGATCTATTTTGTCCGCAATTACATCGCCAAGGGTTTTGCCCTGGGGAGGGTTTGATGCAGCGTCTTTCAATCACACTTGCCGCCCTTCTTTTGGCTGCGCCTGTTTGGGCGCAGGGTTGGGGCAATGTCGCCAAAAAGGAAGAGGAAAAGGGATTCTCCTGGACCGATCCTCTGTGGCCGGAGTTCTGGATGGCATGGACACCCGCCACATTCCTGCTGTTCTGCGGGATCTTTTCTGCGATGGCGATCATCACCGTGCTGGAGATCCGCCGTCCCGGCGGGGATGAACGACGCGGCGTGCTTGGCCTGACCACAACGCGCGGAGATCGCTTGTTTATCTCGCTTTTGGGAACGGCCTACATCTTCCTCGCTTGGCTTGGCATCGTGGGACAGCCGCTGTGGTGGCCATTGGCAATTTCCGTGGGGTGGGCGGTGTTCTGTTTCCGCAAGGTTTAGAATTCGCTTTGGATTACGAAAAACTTAGTATTTACTCCGGCAATGTAACGAGTGAGCAATGCCCACGGACTGGATGGCAATGAGAGAAAAGAAAAAGCGCGAGTTGTTAACAGAGGTTGAGCTGGAGTTCATGAACGAACTCTGGGCCTTGGGGGAAGGGACGGTGCGTGATGTGCTGGACCAGCTGCCAAAGGAACGCAATCTTGCCTATACATCCGCCGCCACCATCCTGCGCATTCTGGAACAAAAGGAATTCGTCACCAGCCGGAAAGAAGGCAAAAGCCATGTCTATATTCCCGCGCTTGGCAAAGACGCCTACCAGAGCCGCTCACTCAAAGATCTGTCGATGAAGTTGTTTGATGGAACGCCTGCCTCGCTTGTGGCGCGTTTGGTCAACGATGACGCACTGACAGACGAAGCATTGGGGCAAATCCGGGCACTTGTGGATCGGAGGTTGAAAAATGATACCGGGTGATGCAGTTCTCGACGCTTTCATCAATGCCAATATTCTGTTCTGTGTGGCCTATGCGCTTTGGTATGTGACGCGCATTGGGTTGAATTATCTGGGCCTCCGACACGCCTACGGAACCCAACTGCAACTTCTGAACGGGGCCTTTGTGGCCATTGTTTTTGCGCCCTTTCTTGTCCTGCTGTTCAACGGTCTGCAAAGCAACGGCATCGCAACCGGGGTGAACCTGAATCTGTCGGATATGGTGGTGTCTCATTATCTGAATGGCGGGTTCGAGATGAAAGCGACCCGCTTTGAAAGCTTGATCCAGATCCGCGAAAATCTATCGGCCAATGTCCTTAGTGGTGCGGGGATTATCGCGCAGGCGGTGATTGTTGCCTTTCTTGCGGGGCTGATACTGGGGGCGGTGCGGCTGGTTTATTCGATGTTCTGTCTGCACAAGATCGTCGGCAACAGCTTTACTTGGCGGCGGTTTGGCCGGATGCGCCTGTTGCTGTCGGACCGGACGCTGGTGCCGTTTTCCACACGCGGCATTCGCAATTACTATGTGGTGATCCCGACACATATGTTGAGCCAAGGCAGTGAGCTTAAAGTGTCGCTGGCGCATGAATTTCAACACATCCGACAAGGTGATCTTGAATGGGAAATCCTGCTTGAGGCGCTCAAGCCGCTGTTCTTTCTCAACCCGGCGTATCACGCGTGGAAGCGGCAGGTGGAACATCTGCGCGAGTTAAGTTGCGACAGCGCGGTGCTGACCCGTGGCAGCATCTGTGTGAAAACCTATTGCGATACGTTGTTGTCGGTCTGCCAAAAGACATTGCGCAAGGACCGGACCTTTGTGATCGCTGTGCCCAAGGTCGCCTTGGTCACCGCTGACCGTGCAACCCTGCGCGAAGGCAAAGCCAGCTTTCTTGAGCATCGGATCAGGTCGCTGTTGGATGCACGGCGCGTCAACCATCCGCGCTTGATCCTGGCTGCGGTCATCTTGCCGTTGTTTGCGGTGACGACCCTGACGGCAATCTCAATTCAGCGCCCCGGTGACTGGAGCCATGACCGGTTGATGCTGTCTACTGTGGTCAATCTGGAGCGGTTGGACGAGATAAACCGCCTGTCTACTTTTGGCCGCGTCCGCAACTGAGCCTCCGTTTTAGACCGACAGAGTTGCAGCAACCGCACGTTGCCAACCGGCGTATTTTTCCGCGCGGACCTCTTCGTCCATAGATGGTGCAAAACTGCGCTCCTTGGCCCAGCTTTTTGCAAACTCATCCATACCCGGATAGATGCCAGCCCGTTGTCCGGCCAGCCATGCCGCGCCCATTGCGGTGGTTTCCAGAACATGCGGGCGGTCCACCGGTGCATCGATGATGTCTGACAAAAACTGCATGGCCCAATTGCTGGCACTCATCCCGCCATCCACGCGCAGGGTTGGGGCGGCCCCTTCATCCTGCCAATCGGCATGCATGGCCTCCATCAAATCGCGGGTCTGATATCCGACACTTTCCAATGCGGCGCGGGCAAATTCGGCTGGTCCTGATCCGCGGGTCAGCCCATAAACCGCACCCCGGCACTCTGCATTCCAATAGGGGGCGCCAAGGCCGGTAAAGGCAGGCACGATGATCACGTTTTGCTGGTCATCTGCTGTTTCGGCCAAGGGCTGCGTTTCTGCGGCACCTTTGATGATCTGCAATCCATCGCGTAGCCATTGTACAACGGCGCCCGCCACAAAGATCGACCCTTCGAGAGCATATGTCGTTTTGCCGTCCAGTTGATAGGCGATCGTGGTCAGCAAACGATTGTTGGAGACCACCGCATTTTGGCCGGTGTTGAGCAGCGCAAAACACCCCGTACCATAAGTGGATTTCAACATGCCCGGTTCAAAACATGCCTGACCAATGGTCGCGGCCTGCTGGTCGCCCGCAACACCAAGAATGGGCAAGGCCGCGCCCAGATGTGCAGGGTCTGTCACGCCAAAATCGGCGGCGCAGTCCTTCACTTCGGGCAGCATCTCCATCGGAATGTCGAACAGATCACAGATACTCTTGCTCCAACGGCCATTGTGGATGTCATAAAGCAGGGTACGGGCGGCATTGGTGGCATCGGTCACATGGGATACGCCATTGGTCAGCTTCCAGATCAGGAAGCTATCAACTGTTCCAAACAACAACTTGCCAGCGCTGGCACGGTCCCTTGCGCCTTCAACGGTATCCAGAATCCACTTAAGCTTGGTGCCGGAAAAATACGGATCAGCCAGAAGGCCGGTCTTGGTGGTGATCATCTTGTCATGGCCATCTGCGCGAAGCTCGGCGCAGTATTTGGCGGTGCGGCGGTCTTGCCAGACGATGGCATTGTAAACCGGCTCGCCCGTTTCACGATCCCAAACCACGGTCGTCTCTCGCTGGTTCGTGATGCCAATTGCGGTGATGTCTGATGCGTTCAAACCGGCCTGCGCTATCGCATCGCGGCAGGTTTGCAGGGTCGTGGACCACAGGTCGGATGGATCATGCTCGACCCAACCACTGTGCGGAAAATGTTGCGCAAACTCTTGCTGGGCCGTGGCCGCGATGTTCATGTTACCATCAAACACCAACGCGCGGGAGGACGTTGTGCCCTGATCAATAGCAAGAATATGGGTCATAACGGGCCTTTGGGTTAGGTTGTAGAATGGTTTCTTTCAGGGGCTATGTTGTCAAGATGCCGGAGGTTGCTGCATCCAGTGATCCAGCGCTTTTGCCTCAGTTTGAGACAACCGCAAACCCAGCTTGCTGCGCCGCCACAAAACATCATCGGCGGTCTGGGCATATTCGCGTTGCATCAACCAGCGCACCTCGGCCTCGGTCAGGTTAAATCCGAAGGTCTTGCCCAGATCACCGGCTGACTGGGCATCACCCAGAATGTGCCGGGCTTCGGTCCCGTAGGCGCGGATCAGGCGCGTGGCCCAAACACGGTCAAGAAATGGGTAATCGGACAGCAACAGGTCGATCAGTTTCTGCACATCACCCACCGGAAAATCACCGCCGGGCAGAGGGACACCTGCGGTCCAGTGATCTGCGCTGCCCTCAAAGAAGGGTGCAATCTTGTCCATCGCGTCTTCGGCCAGCTTTCGGTAGGTCGTGATTTTTCCGCCAAAGATATTCAGGATCGGCGGACCGCCTTTTGCATCGACCTTGAGCGTATAGTCGCGCGTGGCTGCGGCGGCAGAACTGGCACCATCGTCATAAAGCGGTCGCACGCCTGAATAAGTCCAGACCACATCACTAGCGCTCAGATCCTGCTGAAAATAGCCATTGGCGAAATTGATCAGATAGTCCCGTTCCTCTGGTGTGCATTCGGGGCGCACCGATGGATCTGGGTGATCCATATCGGTGGTGCCGATCAGGGTGAAATCGGTCTCATATGGGATCGCAAAAATGATCCGCCCATCTGTGCCTTGGAAGAAATAGCATTTGTCGTGATCATAAAGCCGCTTGGTGACGATATGACTGCCCCGCACCAGCCGCACGCCTTCGCGGGAATTGATGCGGACCTTGCTTTGGATGATGTCGCCCACCCATGGACCACCTGCGTTGATCAGCATCTTGGCGTGATGAATCTGCTGCGTGCCGGAGTTTGTGTCTTCGGTTGTGATCTCCCAAAGATCCCCCTTGCGGGCGGCGCTGGTGACCTTGGTGCGGGTCATGATCTTGGCGCCCCGCGCCTCGGCATCACGGGCGTTCAGAACGACGAGCCGCGCATCTTCGACCCAGCAATCGGAATACTCAAAGGCCTTGCTGAACTGCGGTTGCAGCGGTGCGCCCTCGGGCGTGCCGTTCAGTGACAGGGTCCGCGTTGCGGGCAAAATCTTGCGACCACCCAGATGGTCATAAAGAAACAGTCCAAACCGGATCAGCCATGCGGGGCGGCGGCCCTTGGTCCAAGGCATCGCGAAATTCAGGATTTTGGAGGCTGGCGTGTCGGCCTCGAACCGCATGTCTTTGTGGTAAGGCAGGACAAACCGCATCGGCCAGGAAATATGCGGCATCGCCCTCAGCAATGTCTCGCGTTCGCCCAAGGCATGACGGACCAGCGCGATCTCGAAATACTCAAGATAGCGCAGGCCGCCATGAAACAATTTGGTCGAAGCGGACGACGTAGCTGAGGCCAGATCGTTCATTTCTGCCAAGGCAACAGACATGCCGCGCCCTGCTGCATCACGGGCAATGCCGCAGCCATTGATGCCGCCGCCGATCACAAAAAGATCCAAAGGGGTGTCGGTTTTTTGCGCTTGGTTCAAGGGTGTTCTCTTATCCAGAAATGTTACCGCTGACATACCTTAAAAACAGGGCGCAAGCAATCATTGCAGGGGCGCAAACCAAAGTGCCGAAGCGTCACGAAACATGGGTTATTCGCGGTATTCTTCCTGTTGGGCAATCCACCAAACCGTGCCGTTGCCATCTGCAACCCCGCCGCGATAATCTCCGTCGCCTGCGCGGGTCATTTCCTGAACGGTATTGCCGCCGGTTGCCAACGCAAGGGCAAAGGCCGCATCGGCATCTGGCACATAGACGTGGATGTGGGCCGCAGCGCCGCCGGGCATTTCGCCCACCATGACAACGGTGTCGTCTATGCGAAATTCGGCATGTTTGATCCCGCCGTCATCGCGGCGGTGCAGGCGCAAGCGCTCGGCATCAAAAACGGCTTGGGCAAAGGCAAGCGTTGCTTCGGCATCTGGGACAATCAGATATGGGCTGACGCTTGAGTATCCTTCGGGTTTCCAGCGCATTGCGACCTCCTTGAATTGAGGCGGTCAAGATAGCATGGAATTCCTGCAACCCCCAAATAGCGGACACAAAAAAGCAGCGCCAAAGCGCTGCTTTTCGAAGTCCCGAACCTAGAGACCGTTTAGAGGCTGGCGTCAAGCGCGGCCAGAATGGCGTCGCCCATGTCTGAGGTGCTGATCGGTGTGCCGCCCTCTTCGCCCATCAGGTCCGCCGTGCGGGCGCCATCGGCGAGTACCTTTTCAATCGCGGCTTCCAGACGCGCGGCCTCGTCACCCTGATCAAAGGAATAACGCAACGCCATCGCAAAGCTGAGGATACAGGCAATCGGGTTGGCCTTGCCTTGACCGGTGATGTCAGGCGCAGAACCATGGACCGGTTCATAGAGCGCCTTTGGGCGACCATCGGCATTGGGCGCACCAAGCGAGGCAGATGGCAACATCCCAAGCGAACCGGTCAGCATCGCGGCGCAATCAGACAGGATGTCACCAAAGAGGTTGTCGGTCAGGATGACATCAAACTGTTTTGGCGCGCGCACCAGCTGCATCGCGCCGTTGTCGGCGTACATATGGCTCAGTTCGACATCGGGGTA